>Ga0210124_1001309_pt1 | contig 10913 bp, 10 predicted proteins | sample Muzzi_PWC_D2_FD_185554 | JGI IMG/M metagenome (GOLD analysis project Ga0210124, IMG submission 185554) | Wetland microbial communities from San Francisco Bay, California, USA, that impact long-term carbon sequestration - Muzzi_PWC_D2 (SPAdes) | ecosystem: Environmental > Aquatic > Marine >...
ATATGCCAGCCCATATCAAAGCCTCATTATTGGGCAACTCGGTCACTATTCCCATTACAAACGGTAGGCTGAATCTGGGAACCTGGCAAGGCGTCTATCTCTGCGAACACCGTAATCACGCTTCCGGGCGGACCATTACCGTCACCATTCAGGGCCAGGAGGCGAATGGCGAATAGGCGAATGATGAAATAGCGAATGGAGCTTTGCCAGTGAGGGATACTAATTCGCCATTCGCAGATTCACCTATTCATAATTCATCAATGCGTATGATTTGGTCAATTATTGGTATTATCGTTGCATTTTATGTGGGCCTATCGCTCCTTCTATTCCTGTTTCAGTCTCGCTTTATCTATTTTCCCCTAAGGCAAATTGAGGCAACACCGGCCATTCTCGGACTCACCTACGAGGCAGTGCAATTTGAAGCAGAGGATGGGGTGAAACTATCTGGCTGGTTCATCCCGGCTGAAGAGGCGAGCCGTATCGTTCTATTTTTCCACGGAAACGCGGGGAACATCTCACACCGGCTGGAGTCGATTGCCTTGTTTCACCGGTTGGGATTGAGTGTCTTTATCATTGATTACCGGGGATACGGTCAGAGCGAAGGCAGTCCCAGCGAAAGCGAAACTTATCTCGATGCAGCAGCGGCATGGCGTTATTTGGTCGAAGAAAGGGGAAGCGAACCTGAGCAGATTATCATCTTTGGCCGGTCACTGGGTGGAGCAGTAGCGACGTGGCTGGCCCATAACCATCCCCCAAAAGCCTTAATCATAGAGTCAACCTTTACCTCAGTACCCGATATGGGAGCCGGACAATACCCCTTCTTGCCAGTCAGGCTGTTGGCTCGTATCCAGTACAACTCGTTAGAGCGAATACCTCAGATAAACGTACCGATTTTAATTGTGCATAGCCCAGAGGATGAGATAATTCCCTATAGTCACGGCCAACAACTATTCCAGGCCGCCAATGAACCGAAAACGTTTCTACAACTGAGAGGCGGGCACAACGAGGGCTTTATTATTTCGGGGCAACCATATGAGGAAGGGTTGAAATCCTTCATAGAAAAATATAAAGACCCTTAGGGTCTGGCATAGCTACTTAGCGAACAAGCATTACCGGGCATGTGGCATAATGCGCCACCTTATTACCGACACTGCCAAACAGCAAACCTTGCAGTGACCCCAGTCCTCGACTTCCCAGTACGATTAAGTCCGATTTACGAGTTTGAGCCACAGATAAAATGGCCTCCGCTGCCGGTCCTTCAAGTAATTCCTCATGTATTTCATAGCTCCCAACACCCAACTTTTTGCGTGCCTCATTCAGAATTGCTTGACCGGCCCCTTCACGACGGGCCACTAACTGTTCATATTCATCATATCCAATTAAATCTGAGGTGTGGGGAAAGGCATGAACTATCCAGATCGTTGAGCCAAAGGTTTCCGCCAGTCCTTTGGCATATTCCAAGGCTTTGTTACTATGATCAGAACCATCAACAGCTACGATAATGCGCTTGAACACTATATGCTCCTACTTTGTCGGTAAATAATCTTGGCTGTCCAACAGTTCCATATCTACCGGAACCAGGGTTCGGTAGATACTAATTAAAGTGTAGAAAACGGCATAGCCCAGAGAAATCCCAACCAATAGAGGATTGGTATCGGGATAAAGAAAGAGCAGCCCCGCCGTCGCCCCACCCCACAATAGCGTCACCATCAACACCCCAATTCGCAGCCAGCGATTCGACGTGAGATAATCGAGGCGTGAGGGGTAAACATATTTTATCGGAACGAAGACCAAGAGAACCAAAATGAAGATAATAAAGAGGTTGGCCCAGGGCGGTAATTGCCACAGGTAAAGATAGAAGACGATAATATTCCAATAACAGGGAAAGCCCTGAAAAAAGTGATCGGGCGTTTTGGCGTTAGGTTGGGTAAACCAATAAGCAGAAACCAGTACAACTACGCTGGCCCCAACAAAGCTCCAAATTGGGGGTAACAGGTTGGCCACGAGCAAAAAGAAGGCTGGCACCAGGGCGTAGGTAAAGTAATCCACCATATTATCCAGCAACTCTCCATCAACTTTGGGAGCGGCGTGCTTTGTCTGTGCCCTGCGAGCAAATATCCCATCGACAGAGTCGATAATAATGGTGATACCCATTAGCCAAAAGGCGGCCACAAAGGAACCTTTATGCATGGCCCATAAAGCGCCCAAGCCAAAAACTGCCCCACTGGCGGTAAAAAGATGTACCATCCAGGCGGCCACACGCTTCTTACGACTAAAAAATGGAAAATCCTCTATCATCTGATTATCATCTTTCTCATTAAATTCCGCTCCTTACCGGAAAAGTTAAATGGGCTTAAAGAGTTTCAGGATAGCATAAACTCTATCATTTGGTCAAATCCTGCGGCGGTGGTACGATTATGGTGGGTTAAGATAGTTGAATCCGTGCAGGCACCAATACCAGATACTCTGGGAAGAGTTAGAATAATGAGGCTAAAATGGATAGTTATGCACACCGAATCCAGCACGTAAAAGGCAATCCACAAGAAATTGGGCTTGCCAAAGGCTGAATTCTGGGAGAAAGATTAGGGCAGAATATTACTCGCTACATCACCGAATTTGGCGAGGCGGACGACAAATTCACTATTGATAGGCATAAGTTACGTCATGAGGCCCTGCCCTGGTTGCGCAGCCTCCCCCAACGATTTCAAGAGGTATTTGCCGGTATCGCCGAGGGGGCCGGTCTGCCATTGCAGCAGGTGGCAGAGTGGTTCTTTATTGAGCAATGCGCCGTCTTGCGTTGTAGCAGCAGCGTCTCTATCTTGAATGGCCATGCCTGGGTCGCCCGAAATAATGATACCGTCGCGCCGGGGATGTGGGGCTATGTTGGTATCCGGGAGGTTGAGGGTAGAATCCCTACCATCACATTTGGCCGGGAAGGAGATGTCTTTGTCCCCACCGGCATCAATCAGGGGAAATTGTGGCTGCACTATAACTACTTGCCTGTTGCGGATAGTTTAGATAGCCATAAGCCACACATCCCTCCCTTTGTCTTTATGATGGAAGCCCTGGAGACCTGCCGCTCGATTCAAGAGGTTGAAATGCTTCTCCACCAAATCCAGCGGAGTGATGGGATGATGTTGTTTGCTATTGACGGCAAAACAGATGAGTTTGCCATCTTTGAGTGCGGTTGTGCCGTTCATTACAAACGCGAACCGGCGGAGGGTAGCCTGGTGGGTACAAACCACTATTGCATGCGCGACGACCCTGATGGGCCTTTAGAAGAGACGCCTTTAAGTACCCTGAGCCGTTATAAACGCGTGGAAACCCTCCTTGAACCAATCTGCCGCCGCCCTACTGGACGCAACCTCCCCACAGAATTGATTGAAATTCTGGCGGATGATGAGGTAGAAAGACGCGGCGATACCTTCGCCACCGTCTATGCGAATGTGGCCTGCCCCCATACCGGCGAAATCTGGTATACCTTCGGCGGCTACCCGGCAGCCAGCAAAGGGAATTGGCAGCAATTCGAATGGCCGTGGATGGAGTGAGGTTGAGAGTTGGTAAAATCCTGGGACAGTGGTACGATTATGGGGGGTTAAAAAGATATATAAAAAGTATTTTTAAAAGGGGTAGTCAAATGGAGCTATCTATAAATGATGAAAAAATAAGGGGTATTTTGAAAGAAATCCTCATTGAGATGATTCAAGAAAAAAGAGAGTTGTTCTATGAAATTATCGTGGAAGCGATAGAAGAAGTGGCCCTCGCCAATGCCATTACCGAGGGTCGCAAAGATGAGTTTGTCAGCGAAGATCGGATTCTAGGAATGTTAGAAGGTTAGATGTGGACGTTCGCTTTGAAACCAGTTTTGAAAAGGATTTAAAAAAGGTCAAAGATAAAAATCTGCTAAAGCGTGTCAGAGAAACCATAGACGAGGTAAAAAAGGCCCAAGATTTGGGGGACGTAAAAAGTTTGAGCAAGTTGAAAGGTTATAAGACATTTTATCGTATCAGGCTGGGGGACTACAGGATAGGGCTTGATGTAGCCGAGGATAAAGTCATTTTCACCAGAATTTTACACCGAAAAGACATCTACAGATATTTTCCGTAAGACACAGTAGTGGAAGGTTGTTAACCAGTTAGGATGAATCATGCCCCTATCGAATTACGCTTTAGACAAGTTTGTAGCTCCAGACCTTTCGAAGCTCACCGAATGTAACGCAATCAACATGACTGATTATGATGACCAATCCGAGCATTGGGTTGCCAATTTTGTACTCAATTCAATGCTTAATGTTCAAATCCAAGAACCTTATCGAGCGTATACGTTTATGTTTCTGCGCCGTGCTGAAATGTCATTTGTTGAATACGAAAATGGTCGTATGGCTCTTCAGCAATATGTTTCAAGTAGCCCAAAGTCAATCACCCGGTATTTACGTGCGATTTTTCATTTCGAATCATTTGTTGCACAATCGTATCAGGCTTTTGAAATCGTCCGCAAATGGATAGGTCAAAATCTATTCCAGTCGGGTGATGGTTCAATTCTCGATCGTCTGAATCTAATATATGGTCGCTCGAAACATGCTGACAAGGCTATTTTCGCTGGTCAATTACCACCGGACGCTACAATGCCGGTATGGCTCACTAACATAGGCCTCCAAGCAGAAGGTATCGCCCTATCATACAATGAGATGCCCAATATTCTCAAGGAATTATCCACAATTGCTAGCAGACTATCTAATCCCGAACTTCCAAATCAAGATGCCAACTAAAAACATACAATCCCTTATTTTGCTCTTGGGCTTCTTTTAACGGGTGGATGGTGAAATACTATTCGCCTGCTTATATTTCACCACTCCCCACCCTCACTGCTCTGGCAATTTTCTTTTGGACATATTGACCTTCACCACCTCGGTTAAGCCGATTACCTGGCCTTCGGCGGCTAGTTTTGTTAGGTTTTTATTGCCACCCCTCTACAAGCCTATCACTCGCGAATATTTTGCTCAGTTCCTTGCAGATATATCAAATGTAGTTAGAATATTCATACACACCTTCCACACGTATCTCATCACATCTAGAAAGGAATACCTGATATGAAAAAATCTACCATCTCGAAACTCGTTCTCGTTACCGGAATTATTGTTGGTGTAATGGCCTTCGCTGGTACGGCTGCCGCAGAGGGGCCGGTGCATTGGGATTATGAGGGCGATGCAGGACCAGAAAACTGGGGAGAGTTAAGCCAAGATTTTGCTCTCTGCTCTACAGGAAGGGAGCAATCACCTATTGATATCTCAACAACGACTTCGGTTAATCCGGCTGATATCGTGTTCAACTACCAGCCAAGCGCCCTGAATATTCTCAATAATGGGCATACCATTCAAGCTAATTACGATGCAGGTAGCTCGATTGAAGTTGATGGCAAGAGTTATAAGCTTTTACAGTTTCATTTCCACGCTTTGAGCGAACATACCATTGATGGCAATCCTTCTCCTTTAGAAATGCACTTGGTTCACCAAAGTGACGACGGGAGTTTCGCCGTTGTTGGGGTGATGATAAATCGCGGCGGTGGTGAGAACGCAGCATTTACTCCGGTAGGGAACAATATGCCTGCCCAGGAAACAGAAGCGACAACAATCAGCGGCGTAGTGGTGAACGTGAATGATTTACTCCCGGCTGAACGGACTTACTATCGCTACAACGGCTCATTTACAACACCCCCTTGCACCGAGGGTGTAAAATGGTTTGTTCTGAGCACTCCAATTGAGATATCGGACAGTCAAGCCTCGACCTTTGAGCAAATTTATCACGACAATTATCGTCCAGTCCAGTCATTTGGGGCACGATCATTTCTCATTTCCACCGAAATTGGGTCTCAAGCTGAAATTGGGCCTGAAACACTGCCTGTAACTGGTGAGGTGCTTTTCCCTATGGAAAGTGTCTTGATGGGCCTTGGTATAGTGGCAGTTGGGGCAGGTCTGTACCTCAAGTATTTCAATATAGTTTAAAATATTAAGCGCATTATTTTGGTGGAAGGGTTAGTACAACTAAATACTAAAAGACCTACAAGGTGAACAATACTTTGTAGGTCTTTTTTGTGTTGCAATGATATATTAAATCGCTCTCGCCACCCTCACCGCTCTGGCACTTTGCTTTTGGACATATTCTCCTTAACCACCTCGGTCAAGCCGATGACCTGGCCCTCGGCAGCTAATTTTTGCCAGCGGGGGTTGCGAATCGGGGGGCACTCCCAGGCCACGGGGGGCGTGTTGGCCCGTAGCCCTTTGAAGGCCGTCAGAATGCCGCAGTGGTAACAATGCTCACGGCAATCGACCTTGGTTTCGCCCTTTTCGGCGGCGTACCAATCCATGAGCAGCCAGCGCTTTTCCACTCCGGCGTTGATGTGGTCCCAGGGAAAAATCTCATCGGCCAGCCGTACCCGGTGAGCATACCAGTCGGGGTCAAGGTTGTGCTCGGCAAAGGCGTCGCGCCAGGCGTCGGGGCGATACCACTCGTTCCAGGCATCGAATTTGGCACCCTTTTCCCAAGCCGTTTTGATCACCGCTCCCAGACGGCGGTCTCCACGTGATAGGAAGGCTTCCATCAGGCTTTCTTCCGGCTCATTCCAGTTAAAGATGATGCCCCCAATTCGGCCAAATTCTTGCCGCATAAGGTTCTGCTTGCGCCGGATATCCTCCAGCGTCGCCAGGCTAGCCCATTGGAAGGGCGTGTGCGGCTTGGGCACAAAGGTGCTCACCCCGACTCGCACTTGAGCTTTATTGTTGTGGTATTTTTTACCGATGGCCAGCACTTGCTTGGCTAATTTGGCAATCGCCACCACATCCTCGTCGGTTTCGGTGGGCTGGCCGATCATAAAGTAGAGCTTAATCAGCCGCCAGCCGCGACTGTAAACCTCTTCGGCGGTTTGCAGCAAAGCCTCGGTGCTGATGTATTTGTTAATCACATCACGCATGCGGTCGGTGGCGGCCTCCGGAGCAAAGGTGAAGCTGTTTTTGCGACTGCCCTGCAGCATTTCCATGAGATCGGCAGAAAAAGACTCGATGCGCAGGCTGGGCAGTGAGATATTCAAGGCCCGGTCGCCATATTTCTCCGAGATGGCCTTAACCAGGGGATCAATTTGGGTGTAATCGCTGCTGCTGAGAGAAAGCAAGCCAATTTCTTCGTGGCCGGTGTCGGTCATAATTTTGTCAACGGTCTCAATCAACTCTTCTAACGAGCGTTCTCGCACGGGCCGGAAAATCATCCCGGCCTGGCAAAAGCGACAACCCCGGGTACAACCCCGCTGAATTTCGATAGAGGCGCGGTTAAAGACCACATCCACAAAGGGGACAATAAAGCGTGTTACCGGCGGCGGCATCAAGGGCGTAATCCGCTTGACAATGTGAGGCGCGGCTTCTTCTACCAGTGGCTCAACATTGGAGATGGTTCCATCCGATTCATAGTAACTAAAGGCATAAAAACGGGGTACATAGATGCCGGGAATCTTCGCCAAGCGGCGTAGCTGCGTTTCACGGTCTGCCTTTTCGACCTCGCACACGGCTTCGATGATTTCGATGATGATGTCTTCGCCCTCACCCATCACAAAAAAGTCGATAAAATCGGCCATCGGTTCGGGATTAAAAACAGCATTGCCTCCGGCACAAACCAGAGGGTACGACTCGTCTCGCTCCTGGCTGAGAAGCGGCATCTCGGCCATATCGAGCATGGTCAGCACATTGGTATAAAGCTGCTCGTAGGGCAAACTAACCCCAATGAGGTCAAAATCGCACAAAGAGCGATGACTTTCCAGGGCGTATAGGGGCAGACCGGCAGCTTTCATCTCGGCTTCCATATCGGGCCAGGGGACATAGGCTCGCTCAGCCAGAATATCGTCACGCTTGTTCAGCAGGTCATATAGTATTGCCAGGCCCAAGTTACTCATCCCCAAATCGTACACATCGGGAAAGACCAGAGCCACTTTGGTCAAGATGTTAGAATCGTCCCAATCTTTAACAATGCTATTAAACTCCCCACCAAGGTAGCGGGCCGGTTTTTGGACCTTGCCCAGAATCCGATCTAATTTACGGTCATCAATTTGCATGAACAAGCTTCTCCATACAGGATAGAAACAAATATAAACAACTCTAATAGCCTCTGTATGATAGCATAAGAGAGAGCAAGATTCAATTTATCTGGCCCGCAACATTCCCCATAGAAAGACAACCAGCGCCGCTCCCATCAACCATACCCCCAAATTACTTTCAGTATTATTACTTATATGCACATTAACCCCTGAAATCAACAAACCAACAGCCACGACCATCCAGGCTAAGCGATTGATTGATTGCTCTAAACGCCGGATAGTTTTTCGAGCCTCAGGCGAAAATGAGGTTTGTAGCGTTAAGTCCCCTCGTTCGGCTTCAGTCAGAACACGCTCTAATTGGGACGGTAGCTTTAAGGTAAGCTGGGCGAGGTTTACCACTTCCTGCAACCAGCCTCGCCAATCTTTCTGTAATTCTTCCTTAGCCAAACGTTCGGCAAAGGGAATGGTCGCACTCCAAGGGTCAAAGTTTGGGTCGAGATTAGTCGCCATGCCAGAGAGAATACCAATGGCCCGGATAACAAATAGCATATCAGCGGGAAATTGAAAGGGAGCCTCGTAGACAATGTCCCGATACTCGCGCATAAAATACTGGGCCTCGGTGACGGCCAACTCGCGTACCTGCCCCATACGCACCCCCCACAGCCGTTGAAACATATCTGCGGTAGCTTCTTCTAACCGTTTTTTATCAGCACCGGGGAGGAGTACACCCGCATCATCATAAGACTGTACCACCCGGTGAGCATCACGAGTTCCAACCCCAATGGCATAATCTTTAAGCGCCGCCCGGAGTCGTTCTGGTATAGTGGCGACCATGCCAAAATCCACAAAAACAATTTGAAATGGGCGACCAGATTTGTGAGGGACAGGGTCATTAGGATGAAAAGCCTTACGGTCAGTTTCATCAGGATGGACAAGCGGTCTAATAAAGACATTACCGGGGTGAGGGTCACTATGGACAAAATTGGTGACGAAAACTTGCTCCATATAGAGATTGTAGAACTTCCGGGCCACATCGGGCCGACTAATACCTGCGGCATCTATACCCTCCAAGTCGCCAATTTTGATATAGCCTACATTTTCCAGGGTTAGGGTGCGGGCCGCGCTATATTCCCAATATACTTTAGGCACATATACCTGAGGGTCATCGGCAAAATCAGCGGCAAAGCGCTCGGCATTTTGCCCTTCGGCCTTGAAGTCAAGCTCGGCCCTGGTAATGATGGTAAACTCCTCAGCCAGCCAATCCAAATCGACCCGTTTACTGACGCGCTTGTATAATTTTAGCCAGCGCAGTGCCAGGGCAATAGCCGCTAAATCCGTTTCCACCAGTACATCAATGCCCGGACGCAGCACTTTTACCACAACCTCTTGCCCCGAAGTAATCCGGGCCAGATGAGCCTGAGCTAATGAGGCTGACCCCAGAACTTCGGGGTCAAACCAGTTAAATATTTCTGAGACAGGGCAGCCAAAATCTTCTTCGATTTGGGCCAAGACATCCTCCAGAGGTTCGGGAGGGATTTCGTCTTGCAACCCGGCTAATTCGCCGGTGACCTCTGGTGGTAAAATATCCACCCGAATACTCAAAAATTGGCCCAGCTTGATCAAAACTCCACCCATTTCAACCGCCAACCCTCGATACCGGCGCGATATTTTCTGCCAGCGGGGCAATGGTGGGGTGCGAAACCAGCGCAAAATAGGCCGGTTGAGAATAATATCCCACCAAATCACCTGGACAAAGGCTTTGGCAAAAAACCAACGTACTTTTCGATAACGCTTGAGATCTATTTTTGATGTATCGGCCTTGGTAACATTTGCGCTGAGCGCTTGGCTCAACTCTCGATGTAAATCCTGCTGAATTTCTTCGGGAGTACGCTGGTGATTATTTGGCACAGATTGGTATCACTTTCGATTGGGGTTAACATTCATTATAATAATTTTGTGGATTCTAACGAAGTTCATAGAAAATTTTTATGGGCCTTTAAGTTGGACCTGGCATAATAATAATCAAGGTATTGAATGACATCTTTCATCTCTCCTTTTCATAATCTTTTCTTCCTTCTTCTTTAGTAAAAGCCGGGCGATTGTCGCCCGGCTTTTGCCTTTTCCAACAGATTTCAAACTATCCCCGATGGGGTGCAAGGAATATTGTTATATCACTAACCCTAAGATATACTTAAAGAATTATGAATGATGAATAGTTAATGGTGAATTTTTAATGCTAAATGATGGCTTTGCCGAGAGTTAAGTTTTACCTTGATTATTGTGACTACCACTGCCTTTTTTGATTTAGATTACACCCTCCTTGATACCAGCTCCGGGTTGATGTATCTTAAAGAGATTGTCAGACAGCGACGCATTCCCTTTTGGGCCTTGGCTTATATTAGCCTTGGTTATCAATTGAAGATGCTCGATTTCGGCCAAACTCATACCCGTCTTATCTCCCATGTGGGCAAGCATGGATATGCCGAGGCAGTCGAGTTTTTTGAAGAGTGGGTAACCCGGAAGCTTTTACCTCGCTTGACCCCAACCGGTAAAGCTAAAATTGACTGGCATAAAAATCAGGGACATCGCGTGGTGATTATTTCGGCCTCGATTAAAGAAATCGTTGGGCCTGTCGCCAGACACCTGGGCTTGGGAGAGGATTATCTCAGTACACGTCTGGCCGTACAGAATAATCACTATACAGGCGAATTGGATGGGCCACTTTGTTACGGTCCGGGGAAAGTCCATTGGGCTAAAACCTGGGCGGCTCAAAACAAGCTGGATTTCCATGAGACGGTAGGTTATTTCTACACCGATAGCTCATCTGATTTGCCCTT
>Ga0210124_1001310_pt1 | contig 10909 bp, 16 predicted proteins | sample Muzzi_PWC_D2_FD_185554 | JGI IMG/M metagenome (GOLD analysis project Ga0210124, IMG submission 185554) | Wetland microbial communities from San Francisco Bay, California, USA, that impact long-term carbon sequestration - Muzzi_PWC_D2 (SPAdes) | ecosystem: Environmental > Aquatic > Marine >...
CTTGCTGGCCGCTCGACACGCATTGACTTCGATGGAAAGACCGGACTGGCGCCTGTATTCGGAGGACTGCCTGGAAGGCATCGTCCGCGACGCCGATCGCTGCGCGCGCATCATCACCAACGTGCTACAATTTGCGAAGACCGGCGACACTCAGCGTTGGCCTTGCCATCTCAAGGAGGTGCTGCGGCAAGCGATGGATCTCGTTGAAGCCTATGCAATGGACAAGAATGTCTCGCTTGACCTCCACGTGGACGACGGTCTGCCCGAGGTGGCGGGCAACCCCAGCCAACTGGTCCAGGTGTTCGTCAATCTCATCGGAAACGGTATCGAAGCCGGTGATCGAGACAATCGGGTCACGATCCGAGCTGATCGTCAGGGCGACGCGGCCCGAATCATCGTCATGGATAATGGGCGCGGCATGACTTCGGAGCAGCAAAAACACCTCTTCGATCCATTCTATACGACGCGTGAACGCGAGGGCGGAACCGGGCTGGGGCTGAGCATCGCCCACGGCATCGTGCTCTCGCACGGCGGCGCCATTGACGTGGAAAGCGAGCCCGGCTGCGGAACGCGGATGAAGGTCATGCTGCCGCTGGCGAACAGTGCGTGACGGTGAATGAGCATCGCGACCGGTTACTTCGCCCTTTCGAGTTGTGTCTCCACGCACGGCGCGACGTGGACGCCATCGAAAGCCAGTTCGAGTATTTCCCAAAACACGTTGGCCTTCTGGAACCTGTACGTGAAGGGTGCATTGAGCTTCGGTTGTCTATTCTCACCATAAAATCGGACGATCGGGTACGGTGGCTCCCCTTGGGTACCCGCAAACGGCACCATCGCGGACGCTGCATGCAAATTGTGGTCGCGTTGGACTCGCAGTGATGAGCCGCGTTTTGCTGCCGGTCGTCAAGCTGTCCGCCGCAATGCGGTTGACGCCCCCGCTGAATTGAACTGGCAAGAGACGAGCTTGCGCAGCTTGGCATCGTAGCTGAAAATCTCCCAGCCTTTGTGCGTTTCGCCCAATGCTATTCTCTTGATTGTTGTCGGCGCTCTTGTTGGCGCCCGCCTAGCCCTGCTTGTCCGCACGGAAGAGTTGGTCGTTGATCACTTTCCAGGCCGTTTCAATGCATTTATCACAGAGATCGACCTCGCATGATTGCACCGGCTGCTCGGCGGTGACTTGCACCAGGTACCGCATGACCCGACCGGGCTCTGTCGTTTTGTATCCGCAACGATCACACGAGTAGCTGATGGCCATATTCCGACTCCAGATTGAGGGATGACCGCGGTCGTATTCAACCCGTGATTCTAACGGAATCCGGCAGCGAGAGACAGGCGGATTTCGGGGCCGTTCCTGCGGGAAAAACAGCCCTGAGAGCAATTTAGCGAAGAACTGGCTCGCCGCAATTGGGGCACACCAGGGAGGGTTCAATATCGTCCAGCGGCGTACCACAGCGCATGCAGACCCCGGCCTCACTACGGCGATTCCGCTGTTTGATATACCGCAGGTGGAGAATCGTCTGCAGCACGACGATCACGAACGCGACAAAAGCAAGGATGACCGCGATTTCAAACATGGTGGCGGATTAAAGCGCCGTTGGCGGTCGGCGTCCAGTCGTAGGGTGGGCACCGCCCACCAATCCCTACCCCGGCTGACCCGGGTTACCGAGGTAGAAGGCCATGATGTTCTTGCGGTCACGCAGGTAGAGCGTCGTCCCGACTAGCGTTGGCGTGGTGAAGCACTCCTTTTCGGCCACCGGATACCTCGATTGAATTGTCAATCCCTTCGAATCGACGGTGGCCAGCGCAAGTTCACCGTCTTCGTCGAGCATGATCAGCCGGCCGTCGATCTCGACGAGCACCGAGCGAGCCAGACTGCGGTCCGCCCACAGCCGCTTTCCGGTCGTGAGGTTCATGCACACAAGGATCGCCGGGTTGTTGCCGCTCGATCCTACCACGAAGTCGTGGACGCGCACCGGATTGCTGAACGCCATTCGCAGTTTGCGACTGGTCCACTTCGACTCGGGCACGACCTTCCCGTCCTTCGACGTGAGTTGCAGCACTTCGCTGCCGGAACCCGGGTTGGAGCAGAAGATCCGGTCGCCGTCCAACACGAGCGGCGTGGCCATCGCACCACTCAACTGCTTCGGCTCGTGCTTCCAAAGCAGCTTGCCCGTCGTGGGTTCCACCGCGAAGAGCGCCTCCGGCGCGGAGAGAATCAAGTGGTCTTTGCCCTCGAATTTGAAGAGTACGGGCGACGATTCACCGATGCCAAAGTCCTGACTCTTCCAGGCAAGCTTGCCGTCCTCTTGCGAGAAGGCCATGAGCGTACGACCCTCACCTTCTATCGCAGCCTCCGCGGTACCATCCCCGAAGTTCGGTCGCTTGCGGCTTACCGGTAGAATCACGAGATTTTCATAGGCGATCGGGCTTGGCGCGTACCCCCATTGTGAGAACTTCGCGCCGAAGTCCTTGACCAGATCACGCTCCCAGTGCAGCTTGCCGTCTTTCTTCTCATAGCAACGCAGCACGGCGTTGCGGCCGACCGTGTACACGCGATCCCCGGTCACCAGCGGCGTCGCGTGCGGGCCCGGATACCGATCCGCCCCGTCGGGAATCGCGGAGGCGTGCTTCTTCTCCCAGATTGTCTTACCGCTCTTGGCGTCAAGGGCGACGGTGAACTCGAACGGCTCCTTGCCTTCGCGGTACATCGTGTAGAGGACGTCGCCGTCGGCCACAATCGAGGAAAATCCTTCCCCCAGCGGGCGATGCCAGACCTTGCGCGGTCCACTCTCGGGCCACTGGAACGCGAGCCCGGCCGCGGACGCCGAGAAGTCACGATTGGGGCCTCCCCATTGCGACCACTGCGCCATCGCGAAATTCGCACCGGCCGTGGCCATAACCGCCGCGACGACTGCGAAACACCGTCCACTCGTTGCCATTGTGCTACGCTTCATGTCTAAGCCCCTGTTTCGATCAACGGATTGCCAGGTTTTGTAGGATCGCCCAATCTCCCGAGAGCGTCTCAACCGTTTCCACCGTGTCCCCAAGACGGCCCATTTCAAGGTTAACGCATTCTCCGCCGTGCCCCCAGTAAGAACTCGTATGAAAAGGCGCCGACAGCATTTTGCCGGCGTACCTATCCGCTTGTCGCTCCATGCCTCCGCCCGCATCGGAGGCCGGCAAGTGGGTCCGCCCTGCAGCGTGCATAGCAGCCGCGCATCTGCCATTCGCATTTCGTGGCAGTAGGCGCGGGTTCGCCACGCGGAACCCGGGTCGCCACGCAGCGCTTGTGCCCTCACCGCGAGCGGTCTACATTCTCGAATCTGGAATCTGAAATCCGAAGCCTGATGTTTGGAATCTCGAATTTGAGGTTCGAGATTCGCGTATCAATCTGAAAGTCGCGCATTTATCTGAGACTTGCGCATCGATCTGTAGTTGCTGGTTCGGCAAAGAAACGTATGGCCATCCTGGCGGGTATCGACGAGGCGGGCTACGGACCTATTCTGGGACCGCTGGTTGTTTCCTGTGTGGCCATGCGCGTGCCGGACGACATCGCCGATCACTCCATTTGGGACACGCTGCGCGATTCCGTGACGGACAAACAAACGCGCTCGTCGCGCAAGCGGCTGGCCGTGGCCGACAGCAAGAAGCTCTTTCGCAGTCGGGCCTCGATCGTTCCCCTCGAGCGTGCCGCGCTGGTCATGCTGGCGGCCGCCGGACGCCGCCCGAAGACCTGGCACGGATTCCTGAAGACGGTTGCCCCTCACGTTGTCGACCAGCTCGATAATTACCCCTGGTATCGGGAGGTCGACTATCCGCTTCCGACCCATGCGGACGTCGGCGACGCCGGCATTCAGGCCAATGTCATACGTCTCAATTGCAGGCAGCAGAGCGTGCAATTGCTCGGCATGTTCTGCGAGCCCATGCTGGAAGGAGCCTTCAATCGGCTCGTCAAGAACACGCGGAATAAAGCCGTGGTGTTGATGGGGCTGGTGCTACGACTCGTGGAACGCGTGATCCAACTCGGTGCCAAGGAGAGAATCCGTGTGTGCGTGGACCGGCTCGGCGGCCGGCAGCACTACCGCGATGTCCTCATGACCAACCTGCCCGAATACGCCATGCAGATCGTCGAGGAGTCGGAGGAGCGCAGCGCGTACCGGCTCACCCGCCGCGACGCGCGGTGTGACATCGAGTTTGCGACCAACAGCGAGGACCGCCACTTCTGCGTGGCACTGGCCAGCGTGTACAGCAAGTACCTGCGCGAACTTTTCATGCATGCGTTCAATACGTACTGGTCATCCCATCTTCCGGACATACGACCGACGGCCGGTTACTACACCGACGCCCAGCGTTGGCTGACCGAAGCAGGTGAGATGCTTGACCGTGTGGGCGTCGACCGTACCATCCTCGTACGTCAGCGATAAGACTCTTACGTTTCGAGCAACTCGGGTGCGATGGTCACGCGTGCGTAGCCATACAGGGAAAGGTCTTCGAATCATGCCCACACGAGCGTGGGCATGCCACCCGACCCCACCGTGGTGCGCGTCTGCCGATTTTGACACGGACACGTGCAATCCCGTCAAGCGAAACGGCGTTTGACAGCCAATGGAAACCGGGATACGTTCCGTGCCGTGAGGGCAAGGAGAGCGTAGCGATGTCGATTGAGAGTTGGTCCGACAACATTGTCAAGGTCGAGCTTCAGGACGACCCGGGGTTCACGGACGACATGTCCGCGCTCTTCGATCACGTCGAAAAGAAGAAAAGCATCTCGGTCGTGCTCAATCTCGAAGGTGTCAACTACCTGAATTCATCCAACATCGCGAAGCTGCTGAAGCTCCGCAAACGCCTTCTCACGCAAAAGCAGAAGATGGTCATCTGCGGCATCAACACCAACGTCTGGGGGCTATTTCTGGTCACCGGGCTCGACAAGGTGTTCCAATTCGCGGAAAACCTCTCCACGGGACTCGCCACACTGCAACTGGGTGGCGATCAGTAGACAGGGCCAGGAAAACGCCGCACCATTTCCACCGCATCGCCCGATCAACCCTGACCAGTACGTCGCCACACTCAGATTCGAGGGTGGCATGGGCAAGCGACAGCTTGCCCGTGTGTTTTTGGAGAAGACACGGGCAAACGAGTTTGCCCATGCCACCCGCGACGATGCCGCCTCTCGGGCGGGTGCCACCGGTGGCTCGCCCGCCGGTACGGCCCGAAATCCGCGGCACCTCGTCTCGAACCAGGCGAGGACCTGGGCAAGACACGCCTCTGTGACCGCACGAAAAACCGCACAAAGAAACGACGCACGATTCCGCGAATCATCGCCCCTGCATCTCGATCCCCACAATTTGCCTATCGACATCCGTTCCTCGATAATGGAGGGATGAACACCAAACGAATACTCTTCGTGATCGGCGCGGGCGTGGGGTTCGCGGGTATTGGTGCCTGTACGTCCGCGGACAAATCGGTGGCTATGAGCTATGCCGTGCGACAGTTCCAGGACGCCGACCACGCCGAACTTGTGCAGGCCGCGGTCACCTCAATGGAACAGGTCGGATTCCGTGTCGCCCGACACGAACCGGACGCCGTGCGTCTCGTGAGCGAGCCGTTGTTCGACGTGCAGGACGATCCGGCTTCCCGGCGGCCGCCGCGACTCAGCTCGACCGGTCGCCAACGCCGCATCGCGGATATGCGTGTGGCCCACCCGGACGAACAGTCGCGCGTGTACTGCCGCGTGCTCGTACAGGAGCAAACCACGCAGGCGCATCGGATGCTGTCCCTGGATCAGTCCGGCGATGACGTACCATCGGCCACGCCCATCGATCGGGAGGCGGCCACCACCGACCGGCAGAATACGGTGTGGCAGACCATACGGCGCGACCGCATCACTGAGCGGCGGATTCTTTCCTTGGTCGAGAGTTCCTTGAAGGGGGCATCGTAGCGGACAGAAAGGGAGAACACGATGGGCGAACCAAAGTGGCTTGACGAGTACTCCGGGCAAACGACGGAGGAGCTGATCGCCCTCGAAGGGAAATGCAGAACGGACTCCATCGTCGTCGCGTTCGAACAGGCTCTGGATCAGAAGGAGGCGCGTGTCGGACGAGAAGGCCTTACCGAAGAAGAACGCATCGTCCAGGCGATTGAGGCGCTCGAACGCGAAGTGAACAATGGGGGATACGACCAGTTTTTTATTAACACGAAAGAGTATGCTCCCCTGGCTGTCGCTGCGCTTAATCGCATAGGGTGCGCAAAAGCAGCAAAGTTGACTCAGGAGGCGATAGACCTTCTCGGCATCGAAGGGCCGCTCACCGTTGAGACCGTCGAGCGTGTCATGGAAGAAGCAGATGAGGCGCTGGAGGAGAGACTGGGCGAGTGCGACGAACGGTACTACCAAGTGGCCGGCGACCTTGCGGGCCCCCTTCTCGAATTCATCAAGCGTCACAGCGACAAGATCACCCTGAAGGGTTAGGTTGAAGTCTGCCGCTCTCGGGCTTATGGCTTGAACTGACACTTTCAAATGGCTTCGTTTCGAATAGTACATTTTTTTCCAGCGCAGGCGACTCGGTTGCGCGCAGCGTTTCCAGGCATAATAACTACGCGAGTGATCGGCGTGGGAGATGGTGAAAATGGTGGGGCCCGGCCGCAACCAGAGCAACTGAGCTCAAATCCCGGTTGATCAATCGCTCAACCACGGGCCGCCTGAGAAATGTCGGCTCCCATCGTGATTTTTTGGCGGGTGATCGTGGTAAACCACGCCAGTTCCTCATAAGGGTCGATGTCTACTGGCAAAATCGCCAACCTGCAGGGTGCGGGTTGATGGTAAGCCGGCTCGCTCACGCTCGGGGTAGTGAACGCGACCGGGAAGGAAGCGTGAACGCGACCGAATAGGGAGCATCAAGGCGACCACGGAGGGGGCACGGAGAGCGGGCCGCCCGCAGAGATGTGTATGTGTGGTTGATCGTGCATGGCGGTTCGGCGAGTGGCTGAGCTCGCTTTGCGCGAATCCATTAGGGAGATTTGTCATGAGAAAACTTTCCTCGTCCGGCAAGATCGCGTTTGCCAGTGTCGCTCTTTTTGCGGCCGTGTTGGGTACCATGGCGCTCGTGCAGTCGGCCAGCGCTCGTCCACATCCACCCTTGCTGTGCGGACCCACGTATCAATGGAGTTGCAGTGGCCCGGGCGGTCCCGACAGGCTCTTCATCGGGACGATCTGCGAGAAGAATGACTACGAGGCCAAGACGGGCTTCACCTGCGTGCCGTTCTAGCGGGGAGCTTGGCGTACGATCGTAAGACCGCATGGCACGCTCATCGCGTGCCATGCGGCTTTTTATGCGCACTATGCAGCAATGGTAGAGATTCGATGGGCCACCGGCGGCTTGCCCGCCAGTGCGACACAAGAGTGTCATTAGTTCCGGCCCGCCGCACCCCAAATTGAAGATCCGCCAAGAAGGACGACGGTGCTTGTCGGTTCCGCGAGTGTGAGCGAGCGGCCTGTTAAGGGGCAACGTGCGCAAACCAAGCTGTTGGAGCTTTGCCCGCCGCGACGACGCTCACTCCGCCATGTCGCGCCGAGCCCGACTTACTCGCATGCACCGGCCACTCGTGCACCACAATCTTGACCCGGGCGTGCCCGCGTTGCAGCGGTTCCCACCGGAGATTATGCTCCCTGTACATTGTCAAACTGAGGCTCAGGCATAAATGTTCTTTTAGAGAAATGGAAGAAAAAGGTCAGATTGGAATTGACGAGCAGATCCCGATTCCTGCGGGGTTTTCACTGATCTCCTCAGGACCGGACGCGTGCATCATTCACCACAAGCGAACGGGCATGGGATGTATGAATGCCTTTTTCATCATATTCTTGCTTGGGTGGAGTTTGGGCTGTGTGCTCCTGCTGCACAGGTATCTTACAGAAGATACGACACAGGCCGACCCCGTGCCTCTTTGGGTTGTTGCCGTCTTCTGGCTGCTCGAGGCGTTCGTGGCCATGTGTACTACGTATGCGCTCTTCTGCAGGAAGTCATTTCGCATCGACACAGATTGCCTGACCATGGAAACGAATGTCCTTGGTTTGAGGCGACGCAGAAACTTCCCAAGGGACTCCATCAGGCACTTGGTCCAAGTCAAGGACGGCGGCAAGGGCAACGACAGTTTTCCGAGTTGGGGTCTACGGATTGATACCGACAAGGAGACCATGCTCCTTGCCCGCCAACCATACGAGAAAAGTCATTGGCTGGGACTGGTTCTGGCCAAATGGGCGCAGGCAGAGTTTATTGAGGCCGTAAGAGAGTAAGCGCCATGACGAATGACAACGTGCTGTGGCGAACGCGGCTGCCCCGCGCCGCTGGAGACCACTACAGGTGAACAAGGTGAAGACCCTGGGCGAACTAATCAACGACGAGGAACCCGGGATTGAGGTGATCCGGGCGTTTCTGGATTCGGCCAAGAATGAATGGCAACTTCTTCCTCCGTCGGATCGTCGGAGTGATGTCCTGCTCGGTTTACAGGTGACGACGCGTTCGCCGATGGGGGCCATGGCGTATGACACCGGCGGGCTCTTGGTGGATCATGGGTGGTTGCGTTTTCTCGGGTCCGGGCATCCGCGACTCCCACGTGATTTGGTCTCATGGAACGATGGCCGATCAAGTGGTTTCCTGCTCGTCGCCGACGATGCTGCCGGCGGGTTCTTTGCCGTGAACGGCGGCGCACTTGGGGATGACACGGCCAACATCTATTTCTTGTCGCCGGACGGCCTCGCATGGGAGCCGTTGGAGATGGGTTATACGTCGTTCTTGGAATGACGTTGAGCGCTGACGTGCAGCCATTCTACCGCGACCTCCGCTGGGCACGTTGGGAGAATGACGTCAAGGATCTGGCAGGCGACCGGTGTTATTCGTTTTATCCATTTCTGTGGACAAAAGAGGGGTCGCCGGATGGGAGCGATCGAAGGCTGATTCCGGCGGCGGAGGCTTTCGAAATGAAGATGGATATCGTTCGCCAACTAAAGCAGCGCTGAATATGACTTGCTCCGGCGTGGCAACGGGCTGTGGTCGCGGTTGGCGCCCCGGCGCAGCCGGTGCGAGACACGTGGGAACCGAAGTTCCGTCAGCATTCAATCCCCGGGACACGAGTCAAGTTGACGTGTGCCACTGCTCTCGAGCAGTGCAGAGCGCCTGTGACCAATGAGCCACTGCACCCAATGATCGGCTGCAGAGCGCACCGCTCAAGAGCGGTGGCACGCCAATCCGTGTCACCAAACCTGAGTTACCCGGCCTTGTTTTTGCTATCTCACCCGAACGGGGCGAAGGGACGCGGAACGGTATTCGTGAAATGAGTTCGGCGATCCTCGGCGATTCGTCCGCCGACCCTCCGGGGCGGTGGGTTTCGAACGCGACTCTATCCACGGGCTGCGCTCCCGTCCGCCTGGCGGCGGACTCCTTTACCGTCTCTTCCGGCCAGAGCGTCTTCACCTTGGATGTCCGTTTCGCAAATTGCTGTAGAGCGGGCGCTGACCTGGTGGAGGGTATCGACTTGACAATACGGCCCATTTTGTGAGAATGCGCAAGCGGCTGGACACCATTCAGAATTCAACTCAATTACGAAGGGAGTTAGGTGATGAGATCACGGCGCTTGCTGACAGGCGTGTGTGTGGCGATGACAATGGTCTTGGGATGCGCGCAGACGAAGTACCAGATCGTGGTTGGCGAGTCGTTCGCGTCGAGTGCGGAGGCCGCTCGCGAGGCGGAGAACGCCGTAAATGCTGCAAGCCGGTATGGCTACAGACCCATCAGCGTCGGCGGCGCCGGGGCGGGAGCCGCGGTTAAAGACGGCGGCGGGCTGATATTGAATTGCTACGTGCTGCTCGAAGGTCCCAGCACCGCGCCGGACGTTTCGGAGGTCGGAGTCCCGTAATCTGATCCGACCACGGCGATTGCCTACCACCCGCTGCCGGCGAGACGCTTTAACACGTTGTGATGCGTCCCGGGCACGCCATCATCCGCGTCAGTGCCTGCCGGGTGCCATGCTTCCCGCGCAGCGGAAGCATGTCGCGCGGCGTCTCGACATGACCGGGACAAAGATCGTGAGACCAGAGCACTACCACCCTCGACCCCTGTCGGGATCGCGACGGGGCGCTGTTAGTGTCACGGACCATCACAAGTAAAACGGATAGCTGCCTATCTTGCGGTACGGCCGGCAGCCTGTAGAAAGACGTAGCGGCCTCCCCCCGTAGCGGCCGAGGGCTCGACGAATGAGAATTGTGCGGCCGGGCCGCGCCCTGCTCGACTTGAGGGTTGGTTATCATCAAGAGCCCCTGACAGAACGAGTTACGTGCGTCCTTCGCCGTTACGCGACCGCGCAGGCTGAAGCCTGCGGCTCAGTTATGTTAGACGGTCTCAGCTTCACAGTTTGCAGAATCAGGAGATACGCGGATGTGTGCAGTGCATCAAACGGATAAGTACCGTGCCCTCAGCCAACGGATCGATGCGTTGGCCAAGCGAAATCGGTTGCTCTCGGTACTTGTGTTGGGGCTGATTGGCATCGGACTTGTGGCGGGTGCGGACACGAAGTCTGCTGAATCTCAATTCATCCAGGCCCGAGGAATTCAGTTGGTCGACGAAGCGGGGCGGGTTCGTGCGGAGCTGGCCATCGACAAGGACGGCTCGGCCGGCCTGTTCGTGCGCGACGAGAAGAATCGCGTACGCGCCTCGGTCACCCATGACGACAGCCAGTCTGCACTCTACCTGTGGGACGAAGCAGGTCAGATTCGTGTCGGAGTCGCCCAGTTCGCCCACGGCGGCGGAGGTGTCGCCCTGCACGGACCGCACGGCAAAGGCGCCACCGCGCTCTATCACAAGGACCAAGGCTCGCTCACCTTCTATGACAAGGACGGCAAGGTGACGTCGGATGCGCGTAT
>Ga0210124_1001314_pt1 | contig 10897 bp, 13 predicted proteins | sample Muzzi_PWC_D2_FD_185554 | JGI IMG/M metagenome (GOLD analysis project Ga0210124, IMG submission 185554) | Wetland microbial communities from San Francisco Bay, California, USA, that impact long-term carbon sequestration - Muzzi_PWC_D2 (SPAdes) | ecosystem: Environmental > Aquatic > Marine >...
CCACCGGGACCACCACCGTAGCCGCCGGGACCACCACCATAGCCGCCGGGACCACCACCGTAGCCGCCGGGACCACCACCGTAGCCGCCGGGACCACCACCATAGCCGCCGGGACCACCGTAATCATCGTAGCGATCAGAGTTCTTATTACCGCCCATCCATTTAGATGGATTCATCATGTTGCCCATATCGAACGCATGGGCTGTACTGGCAAGCAGTAAACCGGAGGCCACGATTGCCGTACTGAATTTTATTGCCTTGTTTCGCATCTGCTGCTCCTTTGTCTAGATATCCAGGTGTCGCTGTCTTCCAGGGGATCTCTGATCAAGCTTGTTATTTCCGCCAAAGCCGAAAACCACTCCATCACGCTCAGTGGGGTACTGGATCACCGCTTTCGCGTGATGACTTGTTCAGAGATTTTCTAAGTATAGACAATGCAGATTTAATGTCGCTCTCACTGGCAGGCAGCTTGGCTAGCCTTATCATCGTTGTCGGGCAAGGATTACAGATGCACTGTTATTTCAATCGGTAACATCCATCATCAAGAGTGGCATGTGACTTGTTAACGGACGGGTTCTTTACCACACGTGGCAGTCTGGACTTGTCGTTGAAAGAATTCGAGAAGAACAGATTGACAACCTATACGCTTGCGCACATAAACACGCAATCGAAATGTCACAGCTTGCTCATAAAATAAAAATAAAATAAGCAGGCATACGTATTTGATAAGTCGGTTGGATTGATTTGCTGAAGGTCTGAAACGGGCATATCTTGATGTTCCCATTCTGATATCGCGCTTCGACTGCCGATCAACTCGCGCCCTTCATGAGCGACCAACGAACGGCAGGTTTATACTGTAAGTGGCCACTGAATTACAGTTATTGATCCGCGGATCACGGTACAGAAGGAGATGTATTAATCGGAAGTTTGCATGTAACCAGAAACAAATAGTATGGCGTTGCTTCCATGGCTATAATTTTCTTTCGTTATCCAGCGCCTTTTCTGCGATCTCTTCGTAGAGATGGATCACCTCTGAGCAAAACTGATGCCATTCCGGGTGTCGATCTATCAGCCGCTTACTCCGCTGGGCATCGAGTGTAACCTGTAACATAAATTTTGAATTCGACTCACTAAGCACTCCACCCTCGTCGACCCTTTTCTTAAGCTCAAGTAATCGAGGAAGTCTTTGCTTCTCGAACCGCTCCATTAGCGCGTAAATGGCGCCAAGCTCATCCGCTGAATCTTCCATGCTCCCCCCGTAATTAGCGGGTCAAATACTCGCGTTGATGGCGACGGTTTATAGCCACCTCGTTTCCTCTGGAGCACGGCATTTCATAACTGGTTTCCGCTGTTTCACTACCTCATGCACTCCAACGCCTCATTATTTTCAGTATAGTAAAACATCCGCAAAACTGGTTCCTCGCTCAGAAAAAAGCAGTAGAGCTTGCCGTGCCGCTTGGCGGTGGGTAGATAAAATCGCTCAGCATCCCAAAGACGGCACTTCTGCCCGGAGGCGGCTGGAGCCTGGATATGACATTCCCATGTATGGGGTGCATAAACCACCCTGCTGGCATCCGATCTGCACCGTTCGTTCTGTTCGCACTGGTTGTGCCTGAATCCGGGTATTTTCCGGGGATACACTTTCGCCTTATGTGCGCTGCCGAACTGAAAATTCATAGCCAATGCGATTAGTATAATCACAACTGATATCGGTTGATTGTTAAATCAGATATGGGAGCATCCCTCCGTTGATGATTACAGGACACCTGGGAACCAGGTCCTTTATACATCACATACAAATCAACTTGAGGTAACAGATTATGAATAAACTGACCAAAACATTGGGTGCCACAGCCATTGCTTGTGCCATGGCGATTCCCTTCACGGCAGCTCAGGCCTGGGGTCCATGGGGTGGTGGTGGTCCCTGGAGTAATGGCTGGGGTAATGACGGCTCGGGTGAGGGCTGGGGTGATGGCTCCGGCGATATGGACTTCAGCATGAGCGGTAGCGGCCATGGCAGTGGTTATGGGCGTGGTCGTGGTTATGGCTCTGGCTATGGCTATGGCGGCTATCCGGGTTACGGCTATGGTGGCTATCCGGGTTACGGCTATGGTGGCTATCCCGGCTATGGTGGTTATGGCGGTCCTGGCTATGGCGGTGGCTATCCAGGTGCGTATGGTTTCGCTCCCCCGGCGGCTGCACCTGCACCCGCACAACCAGCCGCACCGACCACTAGCCAGTAACCGTAACCTGTAACCAAACCAGAAATACAGACAACCCTGCACAGGGATGTGTGGGGGTTGTTATTCTTCAACGGATCAATTTGTCTTTATCATTAAGTTATCAAGGCATATGGGTGAAAATCTGTCAGCGTAGTCGTCCAAGGTGTGTAACGGGGATGGCTATTCTGGTGCGATGTTCGCCTATAGCCATATGAATCTAAATATCCGGCTTCGTACAAACACGACATGAAGCCCAGAACACTGGATGACCGCTTTGGGTCTACCCGGTCCTCCAGCAACATTCAACGAGGGGTTATCTGCTCACCCTGGCACAGAATCCAATTCCCAAGATCTGCGAACCGGAGTGGATAGCCTGTACCTCTCCTATGCCGGTGACCTGAAACCCGAATTGCAGGAGACGCTGGAAACACTCAAGTTACAGGCGCAATCCGAGGCCCCCAAAAAGAACAAGCCAAGGCGGTATTGCGTCTTGCGGATCTCCTGACCGATATTCTGATTCAACCTCCGAAGATAACTCATTGATCGTGATAACCTGTCCCGGAATATCGGACAACTAGGAGATTAGAATGGCGACTAAAGAAGATATCTTGAACGAAAAGACAAACAGGGACCTCCCGGTAGCACAGCGGATTTATTACACACTCACAGATAATGAGGAGATAAAGGCTAAGCAGACCGCGAAGACCCTCGGCTTGCTTATCGAAAAGCTGGTAAATAAAGGCATTCTATCTGGGGAAGACATCGACGATATGCTGTTTGAAATAGTGCGTCATATTAAATAGCCTAATGGGTTTTTCAAACCTATCTCTAGGAAAAATGAAGGGCTGGAAGGATCGATCTCTATCTGAATCTCTATGTCCGTTTACGGTACCCTTCAGACATGCACCTCTGCGCACGTGATGTCCTGTTAGGGCTCCAAAGCTGCCGTTCACTGGTTGCTTATATTAGGACCGACTGAATAACCGGAAACAGTACAAACACGACTTGCCATGGATGACGGGAAATGTCCGATTTTCCAAAACAAGACATTTTCAGCCGGCGGGCTTATGACCGGGATGCAGTGCCAGTTCAACCGATCGACGCAACACACGCGTTAAATCGTTCTGCCGGTGTTTCAAAGCCCAGCGTCTTTCGTGGCCGCTTGAGCAATAATTCGCCATGCACAGCCAAATATAGACATCATTGTGGCATCGACAAAAGTTGCTAATATGTTGATATCTCTATACGGATTAGTTTTTTGACCAGACGAGAGCCGTGACCGGACCACGGTAGACACAAGCAGTAACAGCGCACAGACAATGGGCTTCATGACTCTGGATCCCGTTCGGCAGCAACGATGACCGATGAAACCAGATTGACTTCGCGCCTGAAATAATTCAAGAATATCTGGCAGTACGTATTTTCGGGAAGGACAACTCTGCAGCTGAACTTCACAACCTTATCGATGCTGCAAACAGTGTGTCGGACGAAAAGTCCCGCAAAAGTCCCGCACTGACGATTTTGAACAGGAAGACTGGTTAGAGAAAGTGGCTCTAACAAACTGAGTGGTACAGGGGAAAATTGGTCGGGGCGAGAGGATTTGAACCTTCGACCACCTGCACCCCATGCTGATTTGCAAACCATATCTATCTATCTGTTTTCTATATTATTTATACCACTCTATCACGTCTAAAATTATCGCGATTATGGGCCATTAAGCCATTGTTTCTGTTGATATCGGGTAATCATTTTAGACAGCCGCTGATACACCTGACGGTCACTTTTGAAGGATGGTCAGGAACCGGCGTGCCGTGATGATACGGGCCTTGCCGACCTTCTTCAGAGCCAGCACATCGCGCTTGTCACCGCTGATGAGATAATCCACATCACCGGCAATCGCCATCGCCAGCAACGGGTTGTCATCAGGGTCTTCTGACAGATCAACATCAGGCAGTTCTTCCAGCAGCCGTGCCTGATGTCGCAGGCCGTTGATAAGGTTACCGGCCTCGATCGGCTGCAGGTACTTGCGCAACTTTGGATAGCGGCTGACCCGGCGGAACTCATCCAGCTGCCATTCCGAGGTGACCAGTTCAAAGCGCCGTTTGCGCCAAGTCTGATAAATCTGGTCCGGTGGGGTATCCTTCGTGATCAGCGCCGCGATCAGAATACCGGTATCGAGAACAACCCGCATCAACCCGCCAAGGCTTCCTCGATCGCCTCAAGGATCTTGTCCTGCGACTGCACACGATTCCGCTCCTTGACGTCTTCGACGGTGAGTTCGAACAAACGGGCCAGCACCGCATCGTCAACAAAACGAGACAGATCACCCTTCTTGCCACCAGTACGCGCCAGGTAGGAACGCAAAGCACGGTCAGTATCTTCGGGCACCACGACTGACCAGCGAATATTGCTCATAGCAGAGTCTCCTAACAAAATCTATGATAGGAGTATATGCGCATATACGTTTATAGACAAATCAAATGACCTGTCCTAGGCGAATTAGTAATTATCACCTGAAAACGACAACTTAGACAGACTTGTTCCTGAAAGCTACCTTCCCTACCCTGCTCTGCCATGAAGGATCTGCTGATACTACTCATCCATTTATTGACCACCATCGCCAAACTCATGGGAACTGGTGGCGCGAGGGCTGTTGTCGCTGACAGCCTGCTCATGAAGCAGCAACTCCTGGTCATCAACCGTTCGCGGCAACGCGCGCCTAATCTCTCAACACTCGATCGGTTTCTGTTCGGCTTCTGGTCGCTGTTTCTCGACCCACGCCGTATCCAGCGGGCTGCCGTGATTCTTCGGCCATCGACACTATTGAAATTCCATGACCTCCTGATAAATCGCAAGTACCGGCTACTGTACTCATCATGCAAAAAAGGCAAGCCTGGCCCCAAGGGTCCATCACCCGAACTCATTCAGGCGATTATTGAACTAAAGCAGCGCAATCCACGCTTTGGTTGTCTTAGGATCGCCCAACAAATCAATAAAGCATTTGCTATGGATATTAACAAGGACCTGGTCCGGCGTGTCCTCGCCAAACACTATCGCCCAATGCCTGATGACAACGGACCGTCATGGCTGACCTTCATCGGGCACGCGATGGACAGCCTCTGGAGTATTGATCTCTTCCGTTGCGAGTTCATTTTACTCAACACCCACTGGGTGCTCGTGGTCATGGACCAATTCACGCGGCGCATCATTGGCTTTGGTGTACATGCAGGGGATGTCGACGGTGTCGCCCTCTGTCGGATGTCCAACACCGTCATCTCAACCAGGTGTGCGCCGAAATATCTCAGCTCTGACAACGACCCACTATTCCTATATCACCAATGGCAAGCGAACCTGAGAGTTCTTAGTGTAGATGAGATCAAGGCCGTTCCGTATATGCCTATATCGCACCCCTTCATTGAGCGACTTATCGGAACTATTCGCCGTGAATATCTTGATCACACCCTCTTTTGGAATGCTAAGGACCTTGAGCGAAAACTCGCAGACTTCAGGCAATACTACAACCGAGAACGGGTCCATCAATCGTTAGGTGGAGATACACCAGCGGTGCTTAGCGGCAATCCTCTACCTCCGCGCGCAAATCTCTGCAACCATTCATGGCTATCACATTGCAATGGACTCTTTCATACGCCAATCGCTGCATGAATAGGAATTCGCCAAGGACACGCAAAAGTCCCGCACTGACAATTTTGAACAGGAAGGCTAGTTAGAGAAAGTGCTACTAACCTACTAACGGATATGAGGAATAATTGGTCGGGGCGAGAGGATTTGAACCTCCGACCACCTGCACCCCATGCAGGTGCGCTACCAGGCTGCGCTACGCCCCGATTGGTAAAAACTGGAATTATATACGTTGTCTGCGGAGGTTGCCCGTTTTACCGTTTCAGCAATTGCAGTACATCCTCGAGTTCAAGCCGGACCTGGTGCACGATCTGCTGGCTCTGGGTAACATCTTCCCTGGCATCCTGACCGGACATCTTCTGTCTGGCGCCGCCGATCGTAAAACCCTGCTCATAGAGGAGGCTGCGAATCTGGCGAATCATCAGCACATCCTGGCGCTGATAATACCGACGGTTCCCGCGCCGCTTGACGGGTTTTAACTGCGGAAATTCCTGCTCCCAGTAACGCAGCACATGCGGTTTCACGCCACACAGTTCGCTCACTTCACCGATGGTGAAATAGCGTTTGCCGGGGATAACCGGGAGTTCGTTGTTATTGCTCGCTTCCAGCATAGGCCTCTACTCTTGCCTTGAGTTTCTGACCAGACCTGAAAGTCACTACGCGACGTGCGGAAATCGGAATTTCCTCGCCGGTTTTGGGGTTGCGACCCGGGCGCTGGTTTTTTTCCCGGAGATCGAAATTACCGAACCCGGACAACTTGACTTGTTGCCCGTTTTCAAGGGCATGGCGGATTTCCTCAAAAAAAAGCTCCACCAGTTCCTTCGCTTCACGTTTATTAAGCCCCAGTTCGTCGAACAATTTCTCTGCCATGTCGGCTTTTGTTAATGCCATCGCTTACTCCCTTAACGCTGCCCCGAACTTCTTATTGAGACGCTCTGTTACCCTGCTGACAACGACCTCAACGTCATCATCTGTTAGTGTGCGTGAAGAATCCTGTAGAATCAAGCCAAAAGCGACGCTTTTTCGCCCAGTTTCTATGCCCTTTCCCTGGTAGACATCAAAGATGACCATCTCCTTGAGCAGCGCGCCCGCACTCCTCCGCACTTCCGCTTGCAGTTCCTCTGCCGTCACCTCAAGACCCGTCACAATCGCAAGATCCCTGCGAATCGATGGGTAGCGGGACAATTCATGAAATTGCACAGGCACTCCGCCCTGCACCGCCGCATACTCGAATTCAAAGAGATAGGTATCAGGAGCCAGATCGAACTGGCCGGCAATTACCGGGTGTATTCTCCCCAGCCAGCCGATAACGCGATCATCCCGCCGGATGCGCGCGGTTTGCCCCGGATGCAAGGCGGGATGTTCTTCACGGACAAACCGGTATTCATCCACGTGGCCCGTGAATGCCAGAATCGCCTCGACATCATGCCGCACGTCATAAAAATCGACAGGTTCTCCCTTTGCGCTCCAGTGTTCAGGGTCGCGATCGCCGGTAAGTACGCCGCCAATAACAATATCCTGTTTAATTTCATTTGATTGCAGCCAGAACCTTAGACCCTGCTCGAACAACCGGATGCGATTGTTCTGGCGATTCAGGTTATATCGCAGGGCTCTCAGCAATCCAGGCCAGAGGCTGGTGCGCATGACCGACATTTCAGAGGAGATCGGATTTTCCAGCGCGATCGGCTGCATACCGGGATTCAATGCCTGCTGGAACCCTGGCTCTACAAAACTGTAGGTGATCGCCTCCTGATAACCGAAGTCCACCAGTACTTCCGCGATACGTTCGACGGTGACGCCGGTTTCGGAACAGGCGTGCATTTCCAGTGTGCCTACGGGGGCCTGTGCCGGCAGCTTGTCATAGCCATACACACGCCCGATCTCCTCGATCAAATCCGCTTCGATCGCAATATCGAACCGGAAGGATGGCGGCGTGACCTGCCAGCCCCCCTCCCGGGCACTGACCTCCATGCCGAGTCTTTCCAGAATATCCGTCACCTCGGCGCTGTCCGGCGCCAGCCCAAGCAAGCGTTCGATGCGGTCCCTGGTGAGCGCTATCGGTGTATGTCGCGGCAGATTATGCGGCACAACAGATTCGCAGACCGGGCCGGGCTGCCCGCCAGTGATCGCCAGCAGCAAAGCCGTCGCGCGATGTAGCGCGCGATGCTGCAGCCCGGGATCAACGCCACGCTCGAATCGATGCGCGGAATCGGTCTGCATGGCGTATTTCCTCGCGCGGCCGGCAATCGCCTCGGGAGAGAAATAGGCGCATTCCAGAAAAATATCCGTGGTTGTCTCGCCCACACCCGAATGGATACCGCCCATGATACCGGCAATCGCCAGCGGCTTTTCACTGTCGGCAATGACCAGCGTGTCGGCATCCAGGCTCACCGTGCGTTCATCCAGCAAGGCCAGCTGTTCACCTTCCAGTGCATAGCGCACGAACACCCCGCCGGCCAGTTGCGCCAGATCGAAGGCATGCATGGGTTGTCCCAGCTCCAGCAGGACATAATTGGTCACATCAACCACGGGATCGATAGCACGCAGACCACTGCGGCGCAAACGCTCCTGCATCCAAAGGGGAGTCGATGCCGCTGGGTTGATACCGCGGATGACACGACCCAGGTAGCGTGGACAGGCCTCCGGAGCCTGCACCTCAATGGCAAGACTGTCCGTGACCGATGGTGATACCTCGTCGATATCGACCGGCGTAACCGGACTGCGCGTGAGTGTGCCAACCTCGCGTGCAACCCCTTCGATGCCCAGGCAGTCGCCCCGGTTGGGCGTGAGGTCGATGTCGATCAGCGCATCATCCAGTCCAAGCACCGTGGCGATATCCTCGCCCGTGCGGGCCTCCGGCGGCAATTCCATCAATCCCTGATGCGCATCGCCCAGTCCCAGCTCACGGGCCGAGCACAACATGCCGTATGACTCCACACCTCTCAGCCTGGATTTCCTGATCGTGATATCACCCGGCAAGCGGGCTCCGATCCGCGCCAGCGGATATTTGCCGCCGGCGAGTACATTGGGAGCGCCACAGACGATTTGCAGGACTTCCCCCTGCCCCGCATCCACCCTGCATACCCGCAGTTTGTGGGCGTCGGGATGCTTTTCAACGGACAGCACCTCCCCCACGACCAGCCCCTCGACACCGGCATCCAGACGTTCTACGGAGTCGACCTCCAGGCCCGCCATGGTCAACTGCGTCACCAGTTCCATGGTCGTAACCGGCGGATCAACCCATTCGCGCAGCCATTTCTCGCTGAATTTCATAAGGCCCCGGGATTGATTGTTTCAGTGCGCATTTATCATATACATTCACCGCAAAGTCGCGGAGATCGCAGAGTCAAAAAAGCGATAAAAAGAACTCGCCATAATTAATGACACTCGCAGGATTGGCAGACAACCCGGCTGTCAGTCAGAATAAAAACCCGGTTCACTCCGCGTCCTCTGCGTCTCCGCGGTGAACACTATCCCGTCTCAGTTAAACTGCGTCAGGAAATTAATATCGTTTTCGAAAAACAGGCGCAGGTCATTCACGCCATAGCGCAGCATCGCGAGCCGTTCCACCCCCATGCCGAAGGCAAATCCCGTGTAGCGGTCATTGTCTATCCCGGCATGTTCGAAGACCTTCGGGTGGACCATCCCGCAGCCGAGTATCTCGATCCAGCCACTCTGACCGCAGACCCTGCAGCCGCAGCCGGCGCACATGACGCACTGTATGTCGACCTCGGCGGAGGGCTCGGTGAACGGGAAATAGGAAGGACGGAAACGCACGGCCAGATCGTCGCGTTCGAAAAACAGCCGCAGGAATTCATCCAGCACCCACTTGAGATTCGCAAAACTCACCCGCTCGTCAACCAGCAGGCCCTCGACCTGGTGGAACATCGGCGTATGCGTCAGGTCGGAATCACAGCGGTACACACGACCGGGCGCGATAATGCGCAATGGCGGCTTGCGGTCCTTCATCACCCGCACCTGCACCGGCGAGGTGTGGGTGCGCAACAGGGTATGGGCATCGAAATAGAAGGTATCGTGCATGGCGCGGGCCGGGTGGTGCGCCGGGATATTCAATGCCTCGAAATTATGATAATCGTCCTCGATCTCCGGCCCTTCCTCGACCGTAAACCCCATGGGAGCGAACAGTCGCTCGATACGCTGCATGGTGCGCGTCACGGGATGCAGTCCACCGGTTTTCCGGCCACGTCCCGGCAAGGTGACATCGATGGCAAGTTTGGTCAGCTGGGCGTCCAGTGCGGATGCCTGCAGAACATCGTGTCGTTCCTCCAGCGCCTGCAGGAGTCTCTGCTTCACCTCATTGATGGCCTGCCCGGCTGCCGGGCGTTCACTGGCCGGCAGGCTCCCGAGTTGTTTCAGCTCCAGGGTCAGGGAACCTTTTTTTCCCAGATAGCGTACACGCACCGCATCAAGCGCCGCCTGATCGGCTGCGGCGGCAATCTCCTGCAATGCGCCCGCCTGAAGTTCACCCAGCATCAACACCCGCTATCCGCTCCCGATTCCTGTTGAAAAAATCCAGCTACCATCCGGCAACCGCAACGAAAAGGGGAAAGGCATCCACCTTTCCCCTTCAATTCCTGCCGGACTGATTGTTGTTTACACGGAAAAGGTTTTATACCGTCAGGCCGCTTTTGGCCCTGGCCGCCAATGCGCCGAATCCTGCCCGGTCAAAAACAGCGAGATCTGCAAGCACCTTCCTGTCGATCTCGATGTTTGCCTTGTTGAGGCCGTCAATCATGCGGCTATAGGACAAGCCGTGTTCACGTGCAGCGGCGTTGATGCGTGCGATCCACAGAGCACGAAACTGGCGCTTGCGCTGACGCCGGTCACGATAGGCGTATTGACCCGCCTTGATAACGGCCTGCTTGGCGACGCGATACACCTTGCGGCGCGCGCCATAGTAACCTTTTGCCTTGCCTAGTACCTTCTTGTGGCGGGCGCGGGCGGTGACACCACGTTTTACTCTGGACATTGCTTGTTACTCCCGGATGAACCTGATCAGGCGAACGGCAACATGC
>Ga0210124_1001315_pt1 | contig 10894 bp, 10 predicted proteins | sample Muzzi_PWC_D2_FD_185554 | JGI IMG/M metagenome (GOLD analysis project Ga0210124, IMG submission 185554) | Wetland microbial communities from San Francisco Bay, California, USA, that impact long-term carbon sequestration - Muzzi_PWC_D2 (SPAdes) | ecosystem: Environmental > Aquatic > Marine >...
CTGGTCCGGGTTGTACGGCCCCCGCGTGCCCACCACGATGTCGCTGACGAACTCCCAGCTCCCGCCACCATCGCTGCTGGCGTAGAGGCTGAGCACCTGCCGTCCGTCCTCGGTGCCGTGCATGCCGGCGGCCATTATGGTGCCTGCCGGGAACTCGCCGACCTGGTGGGGCAGCTCGAGGAGCGACGGCTGCGAGCCGAGCTCCGGGATCTCCGACTCCATCTGCCAGGTCTCGCCGTTGTCGGTGCTGCGGTAGAACTGGAAGTTGGGCCTGTGCGCGAAGGTGAGCAGCAGGTCGCCCTGCATCCCCTCGTGGTGCTGGATCTGGATGACCCGGGGGTAGGAGCCTCCACTACCGGGGTCGACGTCCGGGTCGAAGACCACCGTCACGTCCTCCTGGCCCGCACCGGCCCCGGCGGTGAGGGCGAGCACGGCGGCCGCCGTGGCCATCGCCCGGACGGCAGTCGAGGGACAGAGTAACCAGCCCGGCCAGGCGTTCACCCGCTGCGGCTTCACGAGAACCTCCTTAGTTGTCGTACCGTTCTAGTCAACGAGAACCATGAACCGGGTCCGAAAGGCCTCGAAAACGGAGCCCTTCGGAGCCTGAGAACGAACGTAGGACGCGGGCTGTGAAGCGAGCAAGGCACGCGAGAGGAGGGTCTCGACGGGCCCCTTCGGCCTTGCCGCACCGGAGCGGCTGCGCTGGTTCGAGTGCAGAAGCGACTGTTGGATTGGCACGAGCGCCACACGGCATGAGGCCTGTGTGGCGCCCCGCCCTCTCCGGAGCGTCGCTCGGCTCGGGCAGTTGCCAGCGAGTCATCAGGATCCGCCCGTCCACCGGGACGATGTGGAGGATCTCCCGCCCGTCGCCCATGGGCAGGACCACCTGGCTGTACCCGTTGTAGTTCATGAGATGAAGGCCCGGCGAGGATCGGACGTAGACCGTATGTCCTCGACCACTACACACCGGTCTCCGCGGATCTCAGCCGGGGTCAACAAGAGGCAGACAATCAAGGATGGGAATCGCACTGGTGGCCCTGGCGGCGCTCTCGGGACCGCTGCCAACGGGCTCGAGCTTTCAGGACTCCATCGTCGGAACCTGGATGGGAACGCTCGAAGGAGCGCCGCTCCGTTTGGTCTTCCACATCTCCTCCAGCGATGCCGGGGAGTTGAGCACCCTCATCGACAGTCCCGATCAGGGATCGACGGGCATCCCCACCGGGAGCACCACATTCGATGAGGTCGGCGGCCGTCAGTCGAAGTTCTTTGTCTCGACGCGCCAGTCGGGGTCCCGGCGCAGCTCGCTGTCCTCGCCGAGGAACATCCTCGATGCTGTTTGAACGCCCTTGAGCTGCCAGTCGAGCCAGGCGAGGGCGACGGGGGTGTACTCGCCGCCGTGGGGGCGGGCGTAGGTGCCCGCGTGGCCGACGTCGAGGTTGGTCATGACGATTGGCACGTGGTCGACCCGCGAGAAATCGTCCATGGCGTTGTCGTAAGCGATGTCCGAGGGGCCGCCCATGAGGTAGAGGACCGGGCCGTGGTACCGCTCCAGGTCCTCTTTGGTGAGGGGCGGCATGCCGGGGATCGGAGAGGGTTCGGGGAGGACGCCGCTGTTGGCCACCACCGTAGTGGAGATCCTGGGGTCGTCGGAGATCTCGATGGCCTGTAGGCCGCCGCAGGACATGCCCATGGCGGCCACCTTCGAGGCGTCGACTCTGCCGAAATAGACGCTTTCCGTGGACCCGTCTTCGGCGAGGATCCAGTCGAGGGCGTCGATGAGCTGGCCGGGCCGGGTCGTCTCACGCGAGGTCTCATCCCGGACCTCGATCTGATCGAGCAGACCGCTGGCGAGCACGAGGTAGCCGTGGGAGGCGATCTCGTTGAGGAAGTTCTTGTGCTCCTGGGTGGTGTTGGCGCAGGCGCCGTTCCCCCACAGGAGGATGGGCAGCCCGCCGGCCACGTCGAAGGGCGACAGGTCGCGCGGCCGGTAGATGGTGATGCCCGGGAGAGTCCAGTCCTCCGTGACGACCGCCGGATGGGGGCCGGTGCCGCCGTCCTCGACCACGACGAAGGGTGAGGCGGCTCGCGCCTGCTCCTGCGAGACCGGCTGCTGGCCGAGAGCAGCGGTGGAGAGCAGTCCGAGCATCGAGATGGCGATCAATGTGGGCGTCGGTCTATTGACCATCGTGCGGCTCCCTGAACCTGGACGTTATGCGGCGCAGCGGATGCGTCGCGTTTCGCCTACCGGCCGCGACGTCCCACGACGACTCCGCTCTACTCGGTCGTGCGGCACCACCTCGAGACGTTCCTCGCCACGGCCGGGGACGAAGACCCCAGAGGCTGGGGTGTGTCTTCGTGGATCGAGCGCGACTTCCGGGCGTACCTTCGGTGCGGGATCCTGGCCAACGGATTCGCTCGGATCCGGTGTGACTCCTGCGGACACGAACGGCTCCTCGCGTTCAGCTGCAAGGGGCGGGGTGCCCCTCGTGCAACACACGCCGCATGGCCGAGGTCGCCGCCCATCTGACCGATCGGGTCCTCTTCTGGCTCCCGGCCCGGCAGTGGGTGCTCTCGGTTCCGAAACGGCTGCGACCCCATCTTTCCCTCACGGCTGTCCGCTCCGATCCGCCGGGCCCAGCTATCTTGCTCGGATCTACGCGGTGCTGCCGCTGCTGTGCCCGAGCTGTGGCGGCCAGATGCGGATCCTCGCCTTCCTCACCGATCCGCCCGTTGTCCAATCCATCCTCGTTCACCTCGATCTGCCCCACCGGCCCCCTCCCGTGGCACCGGCACGCGGGCCTCCGCAGGGCGACTTCCTCCTCGACCAGTCCCCCGAGGTCGATCTCACTGAGGCTGAGCCCGCGCCTGCATTCGACTTCGATCAATCGGGCCCGGAGTTAGAGTTCGACTAGTCGCTGCCCGACCCGTTCGACGGCTGACCGAACGGCGGACATCCCCAGCTACCCGGAGCTCCCGCCCAGCAACTCGACTCGTCCGCCCCCCCCCGCCCATCCAAGCATCGCGGTGACCGGTTTGCCTATCCTCTCCGCCGGACGCCGGTCAGCCCGGCCGTGCCCGGCGGTCGGAGCGCGTCATCACGATCGACCCCACCATCCCCTTCCCGACTCCCTCCTTATCCGGCCAGGAACCCCTGTCCTACCTTGGCTTTCGGACCGTGAGGGCGTTTGGATGCCTATCCCTGAGCGAGGTAGACGATACCTTCGGAGTCTCCCTGCGAGGGTCCTGAGCCGGAGGGTTGGAGCTCGATTGATCGGGCCTCGAGCTACCCGCCCAGGCCCCTTCCCCTCACGTCATCGCCAAGTGAATGATGCACGCGGCCAGCGTGAACCCCCATGATGCCACAAGAACTGCGTATCCGAGGCGACGGTCCCTGGTGCTCACGAACCAAAGATAGACCCCGGTGACGGTGAAGAGGACCATGGCCAAACTCACCATGTCCACGAGTGCACCCCAGGCGGTGTATGCCAGTCCACCCTCGAAGCCACTTACCTTGTGCAACGCGACAAGCTTCTGCACGAGCGACCCCTTCCGCCTTTCCATCGAGGCTGAGCGAAGGTTGGGCTCGACGTCGAAGCGGACCACGCCGCCCGGCTCGATGAAGGACACTATCCAACGGCCATTCTCCCTTACCGCCGTGGGTTCGCCGCGACTGTGGGCGCCGAACTTGCCCGCCAGGTAGCGGGCAAGTTCCGCGCCGTCCGGATTACCGACGACGTCTAGGGTGACGCGCTCCGTGACGATCTGGGGCGCGAGATCGAGTTGGCTCGAGTGGATGATGCCGGCTCCCGACACCGCGTACATGGCGATGAAGAAGAGCAACGCCAGGCCGCAGTAGCTGTGGACTCTACGCATCAGGGTCCCAATCACCATCCGATCACCCAAAGAAAGACCAGCACGAAGACGGCCCCCGATACCGACAGCCCGCCCCACCTGACCACAGGGTTCCCCCGCCTCAGCCACATATATGAACCGGACAGGGCCGAGATGAGCAAGAAGACCCAGCTGGCCTCGGTGAACAGCCACCAGCCGCCCATCAACCACGATCCGCGGACCGGCCCTTGCCCGTGCATGAACGACAGGACCGACCGAATACCGCGGCGATTGGCATGGATCTGCGCCATGCCGGTCGCCCGGTCGGTCCGCACCGTGTAACGGACCCCGGGCCTATGGACCTGGAACACGAGGTTCCCCCCAGCGGCCTCTTCCACTGGGCCCATGATCGGACCGACCAGCCCCAGCTGATCCCGAATCCCCTCAGCTCGTGAGCGATGATCCACAGCATCCGGCCAGCTCAGCTGTTGAGCCCAGTTCATGGCCTCACGGTACGGGAAATCCCTCTGGACGCGGTGGTTGAACCCAATGGATGTGACCGCGTAGAGAACGAAGTAGCTCGAGAACACGAGTCCTCCGTACATGTGCGTCAGCCGGGCCCACCCCGCGAGCCGGGTGCGCATCGTTCGTTTGGTCACCACCCGATTCACTTGCTCCTTCACGGCGTGAGAATTGAAATTCCTACGATATCCCGGGGAGCGGAAAGGGCTTTCATATGCCGGAGGTGGACACGAGGCTGGAACTCCAAGCTCTAGCCACTTAACCTCGGAATAGCCGTCGGTAGAGCCAAGGGCTCGGTGGGAAGGAGGCCCACGATGGCTGACCAAGGAGGTACACCAGCCCGACTTTTCCGGGAAGACCGGACCATGCGCCTGCCTCGATCGGTTTCCGACCACCACCCTACCATGGGGGACTTGCTGCGCCTCGCACGCCCCGTGGCCCTATCGGAGGCGTGTACTTCGTGCCGTGAAGCTGTCCAGGGCTGTGCGGCAAGCAAGTGGCCGCAGGTACCTCGCTCGCGCCGTCTTATGGTGGGCATCGTATGGGTGTTTCTTCTTGCCGGCTCGATCACACACCTCTCCGCACAAAGTAGACTGCTCCTAACCGGTGCTACCCTTATCGACGGCACCGAGAATCCTCCCATGTCCGATGCCCGCGTGCTGATTGTCGACGGACGATTCGCGTGCGTCTCGGGAGCCGGGGGGTGTACGGATGCCGACACCCCTGAGCTGGATCTTCGCGGTCATTGGTTGACCCCCGGCCTGATTGACACGCATGTGCATCTCGACTTCAACGCCGGCCCGGAGGCTGTCGCGTCGGACCAAGCGTTGCGATTCGCGCTCGGAATCACAATGGTCCGCGATGCTGGGACCGGTCCGGTTCCCCAGTTCCTAGCGGCACGAGAGACCTCGAACGACCCGAGGCGCCCGGTTCCCAGGCTCCTGGTGTCCGGCCTCCTGGCGGACATCTCGGTGGATGCTGCGGGCAGGCCCAGGGGGTCTTCTCTTGTTCGATACTACGCCGACATGGGTGTCGACGCTCTCAAACTGAAGGGTCGTCTCGATGGAGAAGCCTGGAAGGAGGAGGTTCGTACCGGAGCCTCTCTTGGCCTCCCAGTCTACGGTCACACGTGGTACGGTCCACCGCCGGTAGTGAGAACGAGTGAGGCGATCGAGGCCGGCCTGAACGGCCTGAGCCACCTGTTATCGTTCGCACCCGCCGCTCAGCCGCTCGGCTCGGATCTGACGGAGCCTCCCGAATCGGAGGGCTCGGCCGCGTTCTGGGCATGGCGCCAGGGCCTGTGGCTCACAGCGGACCAGGATCGGCTCGAAGCTCAGATGACCGAGTTGCTGGAGAACGGAGTGTGGTTGGAGCCGCTGCTGGTGGAAGACTACTACTGGACGACTTCGCCCGAGCCTCCCGCGTGGCGGAGCTTCCTACGGGACGGCCCACCAGGGCTCCGCGAGATGCTGGGGATCGCCGATGCCCCACCGTCGACACCATTCATGCCTGCGTATCAACGGGAGGCCGAGTTCGTTCAACGATTCCACGAGCGTGGGGGTGTGGTGATAGCCGGATCGGACGCGGAACGCCCCGGTGTCGGGCTCCACGCGGAAATCCGGTTGCTTCGGGAGGCAGGGCTCTCGGCGCAAGAGGCTCTTCGCGCGGCCACCGCCAACGCCGCCGTAGCCTTGAGGCGTCCGGATCTGGGTGTCATCGCAGTGGGGAACCTTGCGGATGTCGCTGTCTACGACCGGAACCCCTTGGGGGAGTTCGACAACACATACTCAGTAACGCACGTGATCAAGGAAGGTGTGGTCTACCGAACCAATGACCTGCTGGCTCCGTACCGAGAGAGCTACAGGGCAGCACTCTGGCGTGTTTGGCTGGACCGCGCTCGCCGCGGCATCCGCCTTCTCGCGCTTCCTTTCCTCGTGCTGGCAGCCGGGCTCATTCTCCTATGGTCTTCTCAGAGACGCCGTCGCGCGGACGGGGCCCACAAGGGCCGTGCTTGAGGGCGCCCACCGTAACCGGAGCGTTGCGCTGAGACACGTTCCGAACACTACCGCCGACCGGCTGAGCTCCCGGCACTCGGTGTCCGGCCCGCAGCTCCTTACCCTGTGGTCTCTCTTTGCGTTGGTCGCTGCAACGACCGAACTGTGCATCTTAGCCTATCGCGCGTTCATAGGTCGCTCGTTCGTACTTGTGGATACGCAGGTGCTGTGGATGACGCCCCTCTCGTACCTGTTCTTCCTTCTGCCCTTTGCGCTGGTGTTGATGTTGGCCGTTCGGTTGGCTCCACGTGCGCCAAGAGCGACGGTGGCGGTGTACCCGATGGTGTTCGTCGCGACATTTGGCGTCTTCTTCCTCGCACATCCTCGCATTCATATCATCGCGCTCGGAATCCTGGCGATCGGAGTGGCTGCTCAGGTAAGCCGTGTAATTACCCGAGACCTTACGACGTCCGTCCGTCGCGCCCGACGCGTGTCGATCGGGCTCGCGCTAGCTTCAATCTTGGGGACCCTGGTCGCCAACGGGACGGGGTGGATAGGGGCGCAGGGGAGCGTTCCCACCCTCCCCACGACGGACGCCACTGCCCCGAACGTCCTGCTGCTAATCTTGGATACCGTGCGCGCGTCGAGCTTAAGTCTCTACGGTCACGGACGCCCAACGACCCCGACGCTCGATTCACTGGCAGAGGAAGCCGCGGTGTTCGAGCGAGCCTACTCGACGGCCCCTTGGACGCTCACGTCGCATGCTGGCATGTTCACGGGTCGCTATCCGTTTGATCTCTCTGCAAGTTGGACCGCCCCACTCGACGACCGGCACCCAACGCTCGCTGAGATACTCTCGACAAATGGCTATCGTACTGCCGGCTTCGTAGCGAACTGGCTGTACACTGGCGCCGAGACGGGATTGGCCAGGGGTTTTCAGCACTACGAGGACTACAGGGTGTCGATGGCGGAGATTGGCATCGCCTCGTCTTTGGGCCGCATTGTGATCAATAACCCACGGTTACGTAACCTGTTGGGGTATCACGACATCCCAGGTCGTCGGTCGGCGAGAGACGTCACGACCACCTTTCTAGACTGGCTCGATGGTTCTTCCGAGCGCCCCTTCTTTGCCTTCCTGAACTTCTACGATGCACATGAACCGTACCTCCCGCCCGAACCTTTCGCTTCGCGATTCAGCAGTGGAGTGCCGCGGCAGAACGACCTGATTCGGGTAGCTAACATCCGCAGCGCTGATCGCACCGCCAAAGCAGCGATGAGCGAAGCTGAGCGCCGCGAGGAGGAACGCGCTTACGAGGCTGCCGTCGCTTCGATCGATGCAGAGATCGGATCGCTCCTCACGGAGCTCCGCCGCATCGGAGTCTTGGACAACACAATCGTGATCGTCACCTCGGACCATGGAGAGCTCTTCGGGGAGCACGGGCTCTTTGCACATGGTGGAGAGCTCTATGCTCCCGTGATTCATGTCCCTCTACTCTTTGCCGGACCCGGGGTGGCGAAGGGTGTGCGCGTGGAGCGGACAATCTCACTCGTGGACATCGGTGCAACGGTGCTCGACCTGGTGAATGCTGCCGCGAGGCCTGAACTGCCGGGCACCTCTCTCGCCCCTCTCTGGCACGCCGGTGGTACTTTGGACGTGGTCACCTCTCCGGCGTATTCAGAGGTGAAGCCCGCCCGCAATCAGCCGGCCGGTCTTCCCTCGGCCCGGGGACCGCTCAAGGGCCTGGTACAGTATCCGTGGCACTACATCCTCAACGGCGACGGCATCGAAGAGCTCTACGATCTGTCCACGGACCCGTCCGAGTCGAAGAACCTCGCAAACGACCCAGACCGAACGGACGTGCTGGTACGGATTCGGACCGATCTGACTAACGTCAGCGAAGGCGGACGGTAGCCTCGCGCATGGTGCGAATACTGACCTGGGTGGCCGGATCGGCATTCGTCGTTACGGCGCTCGTGCTTCCCGATTGGCAGTATCCCGAGTTGGGGTATCGTCAGGCATCCATCCCGCTGGCGGCCGGGGGCCTGGGTCTCCTCCTGCTCGGTGCTGCCTGGACGGGCCGGTGGCGTCGATCGGCCGCACTCTTCCTATTGCTGCTCTTGGGCGAAGCCGCGTCCTTGCAGCTCGTCGATGCGCCACGGTACGCAGTGTATCAGCATTATGTGCCCTGGTCCGAAATGGATTCGCGAGCACTCTGGCTTGCGGTCGTCCTCGTACAGGCCGTCGTTAGCGTGACCTTGCTCGTGAGCGCGCGGCGCTCACGGTGTGCCGGTCCGTCGGGGGTGGTGTGCTTGACCTCTCTATTCGTGTTTGGAGCGATTGCGTTCTCGGCCGCCGTCCCCACGGTGGGGCTTTCGCGATACCTCGGTGAAACGCTGCTATCCTTGGGCGTCATGGCGGCGGCCCTGGCGAACGTCGTCCTGATCGCGGTCTATGCGCCGAGTGAATCGCTCTTAGACGTCGACAGGTGGCTCTCCGAGCGAATACCCCTGGCGCCACATCACTCCGGTTCCGGGCGTCTTCAACACCTTTTTGTGTACGGGCTCCCACTCATCGTAACGCTGGCGACCGCCTCCATCGCTTGGTTCGTATTGGGCGGCACCCCACACGTTGGGGACGGTGTGTCGTACCTCTTCCAGGCCCGTTACCTGGCCCAAGGCCATATCTTTCTCCCGTCACCGCCGGACGCAGCCGCGTTCGAGATGAGCCACGTCGTCAACGACGGGGCGCGTTGGTTCTCGAAGTACTTCCCTGGTTGGCCGGGAGTCCTCGCACTTGGCGTCGTGATCGGGGCACCGTGGATGATCAACCCGTTGTTGGCCGGCCTGACTCTCTTGCTCCTTCATCGGTGCCTTCTACGCCTCTACGAGCCATGGCTGGCAAACCTCGTCATCCTCCTCGTTGCGGTTTCCCCCTGGTTCCTGTTCATGTCGAGCGGGTTCATGGGGCACCCGGTGTCTCTCGTTTGGACGCTGCTGGCGCTCTTGGCGACCGAGCGAGAGCGTAGGGCGCGCACCGGCGAGTGGGCCGCGGTAGTTGGTGTTAGTGTCGGTCTCCTCTTCCTAACTCGCCCCTTGGAGGGTGTCCTTCTCGCGCCGGTGATCGGGCTCTGGGCTTGGCGAGGGGGAGAGCCCGGCTGGGGCGCTCGGTCCTTTGTGAGCTGCGGGATCGCAGGATCGATCACCGGTGCGCTGATGCTACCCTTCAATCGGGCGCTTACGGGTAGGGCGACGATGACTCCGTTCCGTCTCTGGTCCGAAATCAACTACGGCCCTGGAGCAGACGTGATGGGATTCGGCCCGAACGTGGGCATTCCCGACTGGGACAGCATCGATCCGATACCGGGACACGGCTTCATCGACGTCCTCCTCAACATGAACAAGAACATGACGAGCACGAACGTCGAGCTGTTCGGTTGGGGCGGGGGCTCGCTCGTTCTCGCCTGCACGGCGGTGCTGCTCTGGCGGTGGCGTGGACCTGATCTGCTGTTTCTGGGGATCGGCGCCGCCGTAATCATAGGGCACGTCTTCTATTGGTTTCCGGGCGGCCCGGATTACGGGGCACGGTATTGGTACCAGATCCTCATCCCTCTCGTGCTGATGACGGTACGGGGTGCCCAACTCCTGGCTCGCCTACTCGGCGAAGACGGATCGGGCCGAATCGTTAGGCGGGTCGCCACCGGACTCGTCGCCGCGAGCGCGTGCGCGCTCCTGACGTTTCTGCCCTGGCGAGCCTGGGGAAAGTATTATCGATACAGAGACATCGGGGCTGACGGGCGAGAGGCGGTCGCTTCGCTGGACCGGCCGTCGATCGTCTTTGTGGAGAGTGAACGTCTCTCCGACTACGAGTCCGTTTTCAATCTCAATCCCGTCGATCTCCAAGGGGGTGAAACCGTCGTCGCCTGGGACCGCGGATTGCGGTCGCGAGCTGCGGTGATCGAGGCCTTTCCTGACCGTCCGATCCGCCACCTCCGTCGCTCGGAGTCCAACCCCCGCCTGGTGCTGGACACGCCTTGAGCATTCAACCCTCCAGCGCACTCCCGCCGGCGCGTTTCCTGAGCATGGGGGAGGCCAGCACGATCTTCGGCCTGGCGCTCCTAGCGAATGTCGGCCTATGGAGATTCGCAGGTGTCGTTACGGGGGCGGAGGCCCTCTTCCCGGGGGCCCTCCCTCCGCGGCCCTACTTTGTGCCGCAGCACGCCGTCCTGCTCTATCTAGCGGTTCCCCTGACCTTACTCCTTTCCGTCGTCGTCACCCTGCTTCCAGCAGCCTTGCTCACCCTTGCGTACGGAGCTGCCGACACGGTCGCTGGGTGGATCGCTCGGAGCTTCTTGGCGGCCTTCGTGCTCAACCTGCCCGCCTTCGCCCTGGTGCGGGCCGTGCAGGGCTTTCCGCCGGACGAATCGGCCGCTCGCCTCGCTCCGCTCTTGCTCGTGTTGCTGACGGGCACGATCCTCACACTCCGCACGTTGCGGAGTCAGGTAGCCGCACCCCCGTGGGTGAGTGCCGATTTGAGGCGGTTGGGTTGG
>Ga0210124_1001316_pt1 | contig 10883 bp, 11 predicted proteins | sample Muzzi_PWC_D2_FD_185554 | JGI IMG/M metagenome (GOLD analysis project Ga0210124, IMG submission 185554) | Wetland microbial communities from San Francisco Bay, California, USA, that impact long-term carbon sequestration - Muzzi_PWC_D2 (SPAdes) | ecosystem: Environmental > Aquatic > Marine >...
CCCTCATCCGTGAGCCGCATGCTCCTGGAGTCGTCCACCAGAACCGCCAGGAAATTCTCTCCCGGAACCACCGTGGCGAGTCGAAGGATGGGACGGAGGAGGGCGAGGACGAGGAGTGCCACGGTGAGCGACCGCAGGCCGATCAGGAGCACGGTGACTGCACGGCCGGCACGCGCACGCTGCCGCCAGGTGAGGACTGCCGCCGCGACGAGGAGTATCACCCCAAGGCCGACGAGCCAGGCGGTGGCTGCTCCCCCAGACTCGAACAGCAACCGCCCCCGTTGATAGACGACGGGGCGGTAGCGGAAGAGGAACGTGAAGATCGATTCGAGCACGGTCGTTAGTGGCTCATGGCGTAAACGATCAAGTTAACGCCCAGTTGGTACGCAAAGTTCGAGAACCGGATCGGATAGTATGGATCCTCGGCCCACTCCCAGGCGTCCCCCAGGTCGCTGTTCCAGACGATGGCGACAAGGAGGCGGCCCTTTTCGTCACTGATTCCCCGCACCGCCGGGTCGACTCCGTCCTTCTCGAAGGTGCGGCCCCCGGCCCTCCCCAACCCAACGTTGGGCACCTGGACGATCTCGGTCAAATCGTAGAACACGTGGAAGACCGGATGGTCGAGTGGGAGGTCCACGATCCGATACTCCGGGAGGACATGGCGGATCTGATCGGCAAAGTTCCTCCACTCTGCCGTGCCCCAGAAGTCGTCGGCGATGAGGAAGCCGCCCGCCAGGAGATACTCGCGCAGCCCGGTCCGCTCGGCCTCCGTCAGGTAGAGATACCCCGGCTCCACCATATAGAGAATGGGGTAGCGGCGGAGCGCCGGATCGTCCAGCCGAACCGGATTCTCGAGCCCGGAGGCGTCGATGTTGGTGAGCCGCTTGAGCCCGATCATGAACTGGCGGTCGGCCTTGGGGTAGTCGACGGTCCAGTTGCCCGGCCGAAACGCGGTATACACGGCGCGGGTGAAGTAGAACTCGCGACGAATCGTGTCGTCCCGCGGCCCAGACCGGAGGAGGGTGGGGTCGACGAGGCGGTTCTGGGCGGCGGCGGGCAGTGGGGCGATCGCCGTGAGGCAAGCGACCGCGATTCCCACCACCGTGCCGAGACCCCGGAGGTGGGATGCTGGCACCACGATCCCCCATCAGCGACGATGAGCGGGACCCCAACCCAAAGGGCTCCCGGGCCGCCATGGCGGCGGCCTAGTCCTGAATAGTACGCGGGGATCGGGATGTTGGTTGCGGCGCTATTCGCTCCGGAGGGCCGCCACCGGGTCGATCCGGGCGGCGCGCCGCGCGGGGAAGTAGCAGCCGAGGAGCACGGTCGCAGTCAGGAAGACCGCTCCCCCCAGGAGGATGACCGGTTCCCTGGCGCTCACCTCGAACAGGAACGGCCGGAGGAGGCTGGAAAGCCCCAGGGCCGCGACGGCGCCGACTCCCGCTCCGACGAGGACGAGCCCGAGGCCTTCGCCGACGATCATGGCGCGGAGCCGCCCGGGAGACGCGCCGAGTGCTTGGCGAATCCCCAGCTCCTTGTAGCGCTGGCGAACGGCGTACGCCAAGACCCCGCCGATGCCCACGACCGCCAGAAGGAGGGCGACGCCCGCGAAGCCGCTCAGGACTACCGAGCGAAAGCGGGCACCGGCTGTGCGCTCGGACAGGAGGTCGTCCAAGGTACGAATCCCGAAGAGCGGGATGGTCGGGTCGATGGAACGGATCACCTCGCGGATCGGCCCTACCAGCGCGGACACGTCGCTTGCGCCGCGAACGAGGAGGTTGAGCCCTCGGGCACTCCCGTTCCACGGCTCCTGGGCGGCGGCGAGGTAGACCATCGGCCGTGCCGCTTCTCCGGGGCCGAAGGTGCTGATGTCCCCGACAACGCCGACCACCTCGAACGACTCGCCGTGGATGCTGGCCCGCTCGCCGATCGGGTCCTTCCCCGGCCAGAATGACTCCGCCATCCCGGCGCTGACGACCATGACCCTGGGACTGTGCTCGTCGTCCGCGAAGGCCAGCGGGCGACCCGCGCGGAGGGGAATCCCTAACGCCTCGGTCGCTCCCGGCATCACCGCACGGACCTCGGCGCAATGCCCCTCGCCGGGAGCAGGCGGGGGTCGGTCCTCCGGGCGTACGCCGTCGCAGGAGAATCCCGAGCTGAGCGGGACGATGTCGATCGCGCCCGCGCCCTCCACCCCCGGGAGGGCGTCGATCCTCTCGAGGATCTCCCGGTACCTCACGGTCGCTGCGTCGTTTTCCAAGTCCCACCACCCGGCGCCATGGAGGCCCACCGCAATCACCCCCGGCCGGTCGAGACCCAGGTCGGTGGTCGTCAGGCGCCGGAGGGTCGTGACGAGGAGCGTGGCACCTACCAGGAGGACCATGGAGAGGGCGATCTCCCCGACCACGAGGCCCCGATGGAGGCGGCGCGTCTCCTTGCTCGCCGAGGTGCGCACGGCCATCGCGGCAGCCGAGTCCGCGCCCCGAACGGCGTGGTACGCGGGCGCCAGTCCGAACACCAGCGCCGTGGCGATGGCAACGACCAGGGTAAACCAGAGGACCGGAAGGCTCAGGTGCACGTGCTCCGCCCGCGGCAAGGCTGTGCCCGCCAGCGTCACCACGGCCGACGTACCGGCGGCGGCAATGGCCAGGCCGAGCGTGCCGCCGAGGGCGGCCAGGAGGATGCTCTCCACCATGAGCTGACCGAGGAGTCGTGCCCGCCGCCCACCCAACGCCATGCGGATCGCCATCTCGTGGCGTCGCTCGAGTGCGCGACTCAAGAGGAGAGAGGCCACGTTGGCGCACGCGATCAGGAGCACGACGCCGACGGCGCCGAGGAGAAGGAGGAGCGCTGGTCGGGCCGACCCGACGACATCGCCCTTGAGGTCGGTCAGCCCCATAGTGCGCTTGGCGTTCTCCTCCGGGTACTCCTCGGCCAGTCGGGCCATGATTACCCCGAGTTCCTGCTCCGCCGCCTCCCGTCCGACGCCGGGTCGAATACGCGCGGCGCCGACCCAGGAGCGCCCCGAGCGGAAGCCGTCGGCCGGATTCATGTCCACCGTCCGCCAGACTTCCACATGTTCCCCCGGTCCCGCGGAGAACTCCGGATCCTCGTACGCCTCGGCCGTGACGCCGAGGACGGTGTAGGGCGTGTTGTTGAGCGTGATGGTCCGTCCCACGATCCCCGAATCACCATTGAAGGCGGTGGCCCAGAGGCGATATCCCAGTACAACCGTCGGTGCCCGCCCGCCGCCGGCGTCGTCATCGCGGAAGAGGCGTCCCAGCGCCGGGGGCATCCCGAACACGTCGAAGTAGTTCCCGGTGACGGTGCTGCCGATGAGCACCCGGGTGCTCCCCTCGAGGAGAAGCGCCGGCCGCCAGAATTGGGCGCCGGCGACATCGCTGAACGAAGAGGCCAATCGATCGACGTCCGAGAGGTTGGGGTAGGAGACGTTTCCGCCGATGTCCGATCGCTCCTTCCAGAAGCCCACCACCCGGACCACGCGCTCCGCCTCCGGATACGGGAAGGGCGATAGGAGAACGCCATTCACGACCGAGAAAAGCACCGCGTTGGCCCCGATGCCGATGCCGAGCGTGGCGACCGCCACCGCGGCAAAGCCGGGCCGCTTCCGAAGGGAGCGAAAGGCATAGCGAATGTCGCCGGCGATCTGCCCCATGCTGAGTCCTTCCCGCGAGAGGTGGTAGGCGTCGGGGATGACGCCCCAAACCGCCCGAAGCCGGCGCAGTGCTGGTTCCGGTCCTGCCGCCGAGGCTCGGAGCTCGCCCTCCCATTCGGCGCGCCAATCCTCTCGGTCGGCGCGAGGCACGATCACCCCGGCCAGGCGCACGAGGAGGAGGGCGAGCCGAAGGCGCCACGGCGCCGCGGCACCGTCAGGCTTCGGCAACGGTCCCTTCCTCGAGAAGCCGACGAGAGGAGGCCAATCGCGCGTCCGCCTCCACCAGCGCCTCCCGGCCGGAGGGGGTCAGGTGGTACTGGCGGCGTCGCGGCCGGCCGGCCTCGCGGGCAGCATCCTTATCCTCCCAGACGGCCTTGAGATGACCAAGCCGGGTCAGACGCCGGAGGGCGGGATACACTGTCCCCGAAGGGAGAGCCGTCGCGTCCATGATGTCGAAGCCGTAGCCGTGGCCGGCGGCGATGGCGCGGAGGATGAGAGCGGACGCGTGGGTGATACGGTATCGTGGGCTCATATCGCCTCGGTGTAGTAGTCTACATAGGACGAGTAGAAAGCTACATAGGTTTCGGCACCCCGAAACCCCCTTCTCAAAAGCGAAGAGACGCCCGATCTTCGTGGCATCCCCACCCGCGAGGCAGCTCGGTGAAGCGTCGTGACTTCGTCCACAACACTGGTTGGACGGTGGCCGCCCTGGCCGTCCCCTCCTTTGCCCTCGAGCCCAGCTGGTGGCGGAGCCCCGGACAGGCTGACCTCCTCCTCCGGGGCGCCACCGTCTACGACGGCACGGGGGCGCCGCCGGTCCAGGCGGACGTGGCGGTGACCGGCGATAGGATCAGTGGGCTGGGACCGAGTCTGTCCCCGGGGGGCGCGACGGTGGTGGACGTGTCGGGCCTGGCTTTGGCACCGGGGTTCATCGACACCCACTCCCACAGCGAGCGCGCACTCGTCGTCGACCCGCGGGCCGAGTCGAAGATCCGCCAGGGTGTGACGTGCGAGATCCTGGGGCAGGACGGGGGATCGGTGGGGCCGTGGCGCGGTGGTGAGGACTCCGAGGACGAGCGCGTGCGCGACGTCGAGGGGCTCTTTGCCCAGTACCAGAAGCAGGGGATCGCCGTGAACGTCGCCAGCATGATCGGCGCTGGCACGCTCCGCCGAGTGGTGATGGGGAACGACGACCGGCCGCCGACTGCGGAGGAACTCGAGCGGATGGTGGTGCTCGTCGAGGAGGCGCGGGACGGGGGGGCCTGCGGTGTCTCCTCGGGGCTCGAATACGTCCCCGGCGGCTTTGCCGAGCTGAGCGAGCTCGTGGCGTTGGCCCGACCGTTTCGCGGCACGGGGCTCCCCTACGCGAGTCATATGCGGAATGAGGATGATCGACTTCTCGGCGCCATCGAGGAGGCGCTCATGATCGGGCGGGTGGCCGAGGTGCCGGTGCACGTGAGCCATCTCAAGGCGCAGGAGTCGCGCAATTGGTGGAAGGCCCAACCGGCGCTCGACCTCCTCGATGCCGGCGGCGCCTCGGGGATGGATGTGACGTTCGACCGCTACCCCTACGTGGCGTACAGCACTGGCCTCAGCAACCTCTTCCCCCTGTGGTCGAGGGACGGTGGCACCGAGGCCTTCCTCGGCCGGCTCCGAGACCCGGAGGATGCGGGCCGCATCGAGGCTGCAGTCCGTGACAAGGTGGCCAAGCTCGGCTCGTGGGACGCGGTGCAGGTTACCTCCACTCGAGCGGACTCGCTGGCGTGGGCGCGCGGCAAGCGGCTCGGGAGGCTGGCCGAGGCGCGAGGCGTGGAGCCCTATCGGCTGCTCCTCACCCTCATCGAGGGGGACGGCGGCGGCGGCGGGATGGTCGGCTTTGGAATGAGCGAAGAGAACACCGAGCGGATGCTGGCACACCCACGCGGAACGATCTGCTCGGACGGCTCGGCGCTTTCTGTCGAGGGAGAGTTGGCGCGCGGCACTCCGCACCCGCGGTCGTTCGGGACCTTCCCCCGCGTGCTGGGCCACTACGTGCGCGAGCGGAAGATCATGTCGCTCGAGACGGCGGTGCACAAGATGACCGGGATGGCCGCGCGGCGGATGCGACTCGAGGGACGCGGCCGCATCGCTCCCGGGGCGTTTGCGGATCTGGTGGCGTTCGACCCGAACACCGTGGCGGACCGCGCCACGTTCGAGAACCCGCATCAGTATCCGGTAGGCATTCCACATGTGATGGTGAATGGTCGATGGGCGGTGCGGGATGGTGGGCATACGGGAGAGCTGGCGGGGGTGGTGGTGCGGGTGGGCGGGAAGGGGCGGTAAGAGACGGTTGGAAACGGCAGAGGACGGTGAGTGCTGTTCCGGCGATCCGGACCCCTACGGTTTCTTGCACCGGCCCAGCGGTAGAGCCTCCACGTGACAACCCCGGCGTGAGTGCGGGTATTCTCCAGTTGCTTCCACTCCTCGGGGCTCATGATTCCGAGATCCAACGTCAATCACAGCGCATACGACAAGTCCGCAGGGGATCCGTGCCAGAAGGTCAGGGATCTTCTGAGTTCAGCCGTTCCGTGGCTGGCGGACCCCTCCACGATGTTGGCGGCCGCCGAACAGGCTGAACGGCGCGCCTGGGACACGAGCTCGTCTCGTTCATCATTGAGCACGCGACCCATCACGGTGTCCACAGCCAAGTCGAGCGCGTAGCACAGCGGGCCACGCCTCGAGTTGCTCATATGGGTCCATGCCCTAAGATTGCCGCATCTCGAATGGGATGGGGTACCGAGGCTCGCCGCGAGGCACGGTTGCACGCGGCGCGAATGGCCCGAGGCATACCGTCTCCTCCCGACACTTACCGCCTGCTACCGCCTACGACCACCTTAGCCAACCCTGCCCGGAGTCTCGTCCTCCACTACGGCCACCACCCGAGTGCCTACCAGATCCTCAACCCCGGCATTGCGATCTGGTGGGCCGCCGAGGGGGATGCCATCGTCGGCTACACCGATCACGGCCGTGTCCGCGTGGTCGCCGGTGAACCGGTGTGTCCTGCAGAGCGACTGGGGGCGGTGGTCGAGGAGTTCGAAGCCGCGGCGGGGGTGGCGGGCCTCCGGGTCTGCTACCTGGCGGCAGAGGCACGCCTGGCCGACCTCCTCCGCGGTTCGCCGCACCACAGTCGGGTGGTCCTGGGCGCCCACCCGGTCCTCGATCCGCACGGATGGCCGGCACGCCTGGCGCATCACGCCTCCATGCGGCAACAGCTGAACCGGGCGCGCAACAAGGGCGTCGAGGTGGCCGAGTGGCCGCCAGAGCGGGCGACGCGCCATCCGGAGCTGGAGCGCTGCATGGAGGCTTGGCTGGCGTCCCGAGGCCTGCCGCCACTCCACTTCCTGGTGGAGACGGACACGTTGGGGGCCCTTGAGGATCGACGGGTGTTCGTGGCGCGACGGCGCGACGACGTGGTCGGCTTCCTCGTCGCGTCGCCGGTGCCACTCCGTCGCGGGTGGCTCCTCGAGCAGATCGTCCGCCACCCGCGCGCTCCCAACGGGACGGCAGAACTCATGGCGGACACCGCCTTTCGACGTTTCGCCTCCACCGGTGCGGAGTATGTCGCCCTCGGAGTGGCGCCGCTGTCGGAGCGGGCCGGCACGGACGCCATGGCGCCGTGGCTCCGCCACGTTCTAGCTTGGCAGCGAGCGCATGGGCGGCGCTTCTACAACTTCGCAGGGCTGGAGGCGTTCAAGGCCAAGTTCGCACCGGACAGGTGGGAGCCCGTCTACGCCATCTCCCTCGAGCCGACCTTCTCCTTCCGGACCCTCTGGGCCATCGCAGCGGCCTACTGCGGCGGCTCGCCGCTGCTGACGGGCATCAAGGCGTTCGGGCTGGCGGTGCGGCAGGAAGTGCGGTGGGCGGTAGGGGGATGAGGCTGAGGGCGAAAACGGTCGTGAGGGGAGCAGAAGGCGACGCAGGGACCGGAATCGAAAGGCCCCACCGCCGTGACCGCCCATTGCCGCTCGCTTACGAGGCGGTTCGCCGCCCTAGAAATGCCGTGGCAATCCCCAAGCCGATGTAGACCCCGGCGGAGACGCGCTGCTGGATCCGCGCGTACGCGGGATGCCCGCGCAGCCAGCCGCCGACCTTCCCCGCGAGGAGGGCGTACCCGCCATCGGTCACGACCCCCACGGCGATGAAGATCAGGCCGAGTACCACGATCTGTCCCGCCACACTGCCGCGCGTCGGGTCGGCAAATTGAGGGAGGAAAGCAAAGAAGAATAGCGCTGTCTTGGGGTTGAGGACGTTCACCAAGGCGCCCTGGAAGAACAGACGCCGGAGCGGCACCGGCGCGACGTGCGTGACGGCCCTGTCCTCCGCCGGGCGCATGAGGGTCCGGATGCCGAGGTAGATCAGATACGCAGCGCCGACGTACTTGAGCACGTTGAAGGCGGTGGCAGAGGCCACCAGGAGCGCCGAGATGCCGAGGGCTGCGGCCGCGACATGGAACAGCGTTCCAAAGGCGATGCCGAGGGCGGAGACGATCCCTGCGGTGGGGCCCTGATCCAGGCTGCGGGACACGATATAAAAGATCGCGGGGCCGGGGATGAGGAGGAGCGTCAGGGTCGCGGCCAGGAAAAGGGCCAGCGCGGATGCAAGAGGCATGATCACTGCCCTCCCGGCGCGGGGACGAGGTGGGCCACGACGCCGAGCGCGATGGCGAAAACGGCCAGCACCGTGATCGGGCGGCCAAAGCCCCCTCCGGCCGGTTCGACGAAGAAGGCCACGGTCAGCAGCCCCGGGGTGCCAAGGAGGAGGGCCGATCCGACGGTCCGAAGCCGCCGTTGTCGGGCGGCCTGCGCGGGCGACCGGTGAAAGTACACGCCGAGCACCACGTTGAGAAGCGCGGCGAAGAGGATGTAGATGTGCCCGGCCCGATACATCATGCGAATGCCGGGATCCCCGTGGTATGCCTCCGGGAACGTGCGCCGGAGGTATGCCCCGGTGAGGGCGAAGATGGCCAGGAACCCGATGCCGACGGCCAGATGGGCCCGGCGTATGCCCGCTCCCGAACCTGCGGTCACTACTAGCGCCCCGCCTGGCGGCTGAGCGACGCCACGACCGGGAAGTGATCCGACGGATAGCGTCCGCCCTCGCCGCGATGGTCGATCGCCGAATTCAGGACCGCCCACGCCGGCGAGACGAGAATCGCGTCGATCTTGTCCCCGCTCCGGTCGCCGGTGAATCCGTTGAACGTCCCGGCGCTGTCGGCATCGGGATGGACCACTCGGTAGCTGTCCCGGAGCCGGAGGGAGCCGCCCAGGAGTGCACGGAAGGCGGAATTGTCCTCGCCGGCGTTGAAGTCACCCGTGACGATGACGGGGAGGCTGTCGCCGGCGCTGGCCTCGATGCGTTCCCTGAGGAGGGCCGCGCTCCGCTCCCGCGATGGTTGAGACTCGTGGTCCCAGTGGGTGTTGTAGACCACGAAAGCCCGGTTGGTCGATCGGTCCCGGAGGCGGACCCACGTCGCGATCCGCGGAATCCGGTTGCCCCACGACAGCGATCCCGGGGTCTCGGGCGTGTCCGACAGCCAGAAGGTCCCCGTGTCTTCCACCGCGAACCGCTCGGCGCGATACAGGATCGCCGAGTATTCACCCGCCTCCTTCCCATCGTCCCGTCCCACGCCGACTTCCTGGTACTCGGGGAAGGTTTCCGAGAGGTAGTCCAGCTGCCCGCGCAACGCTTCCTGGAGGCCGAGGAGGTCTGGATGGGCTTCATGGATAGTGCTCGCCAGGAGCTCGCGCCGGAGGTCCCAGGCGTTGGCCCCGTCCTCGGCGCTACCGTAGCGGATGTTGAAGGTCATGATGGTAACCGGAGGATCGTTCATCGGCGGCGATCCCGGACGACACGCCAGCGCCGCGGTGGCCAGGGTGATGGCCCATGTGCTCTTCCAGTGCGGGGTCATGCGACTTCCCCCGGGGCGTTGAGCTCCGCGAGTGCGCGGCGATAGCGGGCCACTCGCTCCCGCCGTTCCGCGGATGGTCGGCCCCGTTCCCAACCCGAGAGATTATCGCGGAGGTCGGCCATCTTGACCGCACGTGCCAACGGGTCGGCAACGGCGCGTTGCACGAGCGCATCGAAGCGCTCCCCAGGCCGCTTGGTCATGGCGCCGACAGCGGCCAGGATCTCCGGCGAGAACCCCTCATCGGCCAGGCGGTCGAGGGTCCAGTCACTCTTCTCGATCACATCATGGAGGGCTGCGACGATCTTGACTTCGATCCCCTCGACCGAAGCGACGACGCGCGTCACATGGGCCATGAATGGTTCGTGGCCGCGTTTGAGCTGCCCCGCATGTGCTTCCGCGGCGATCGCGAGGGCCCGGTTGAGTCTCGCCGTCGGGTCGGCTACAGACACTTCACCAAGATGGGTGTGACGCCCCGCGTGAGGGTGAATGGGCCGAAAGTCTCCTCCCTGTCCACAATGGTGACCGAGAGTCGCATCGTATCACCGTCCACGGACCCGAAGTAGCGCGCCGCCAACGGCGGGCGATCCTCCGCGGGAATCGGGCCGATCTCGATGGCGTAGGTGCCCGTCACATCGAACCGGCCTGAGCCATCCGGTGCGGGCCGGGCCGCGAGGCGTCCCTGGGCGCAATCGAATTCGACGGTCGCCCCAAGGGGGTTTACCCGCAAGACGACATGGTCTCCACCCCACAGGCCGTCTACCGGCGACGGCGCCACCGCGGAGCTGCAGCCGACTGCGGTCACCATGGCAGCCAGGAGGTAGGCACGACGGGGCTTGGGCATGGCGGACTCCTTATCCTTCATTAGTGTGTGCCCGAAGGCCGTGCCTTGGCAAGTGTACTGACGGCCCACGTTCTCCTTCGGAGAAGGACTCATGCCCATCGATCTGCGTCACACGGCCCTCATCCTCTTCAGCCTCGCCGTCGCGGGGATCCTCTCGGGCCTCCTGGGGTGGGAGCGCGAACAGGCAGGGAAACCGGCCGGCCTCCGGACGCATATCCTGGTCGGCATGGCCTCCGCGTTGTTCATGGAGCTCGCGAACGCGGCGGTCCTGACGAGCCCGGCGGCCGCCGACGTAGTCCGCTATGATCCCGTCCGGGCCCTCCACGCGGTGGTCGTCGGGGTCGGTTTCCTCGGGGCGGGGATCGTGTTCGTGTCCCGTGGGGAACACGTGCACGGCCTCACCACCGCGGCCTCGATCT
>Ga0210124_1001320_pt1 | contig 10865 bp, 7 predicted proteins | sample Muzzi_PWC_D2_FD_185554 | JGI IMG/M metagenome (GOLD analysis project Ga0210124, IMG submission 185554) | Wetland microbial communities from San Francisco Bay, California, USA, that impact long-term carbon sequestration - Muzzi_PWC_D2 (SPAdes) | ecosystem: Environmental > Aquatic > Marine >...
CCCCGAGCCGGCCCCACCGCCGCTCCCCACGGTGGGCGACACCAGCGCCACCGCCATCGCCATCGGCGCGCTCGCCGGCCATGCGGCCATGATCGACGGCCTGATCGACCGCCTCGCCTCTCCCCTGGCGCTGCGCGACGCGAGCAACGCGCCTAACGGCGTGCCGATCTTCATCACCGGCGGCTGGGCACCCCACTGCCTGCCCCACCTGCGCCACCCTTATACCCACGACCCCGACCTCCTCCTCCACGGCCTCGCCGCCATCGCCACGCGGATATAGCAGCTCATCTAAGGAATGCAGGAAGAGTAGGAAGGCAGGAATTAGGTACATCCCGGCGGCGGGGCCACGCCCACCGCCGTCGGCGCGTCCAGCCCTAGGAGCGCGACCGCCGGATTAATGGGTCGATGATGGAGGTCTGCGACTCCTTCCTGCATTCCTTACATTCCTGCCTTCCTTAGATGACGTGCCGCGCGGCGGATGGCTGACGAAGGCTCATTCGCCGCAGTGGCCACCCAACGTGACCTACTCAGCGAGGAGGCTGAAGTAGAAGTCGGACGCGCCCTCGCGGAACCGGTCGGTCACCTTGAGGTAGTAGGTGCCGGCCGCAGGGAAGGTGTGGCTGAGGCGGGGGTCGAGGCCGTCGCTGTCGTCGTCCGTGGCGAGCACCGTGGTGCCGTCGGTGGCCAGGAGGGTGAGGTGCGCGTCGAGCTCCGACCCGTCCACCTCCGCGTCGACGTCGAAGGTGAGGCTCTGCCCGGCCGCGACCGCGAAACGGAACAGGTCGGCATCGGCCGCGTGTCCGACAATGCCATAGGCCGGGTCGCCCACCACGAGGGGTGTGGCCGTGGCCGGCGTGTCGTTGGGCTCGGCGTCATCGGCCCCGTGGTCGTGGTCGATGGTGAGGAGGTAAGCGCCGCCCTGGCCGACCTCCGCTGCGACCGCGATGAACAGATCCCCGCTCGTCACGACCGCTGCGCTCAGCCGGTTGTCGGCCGCGGGGCCGGTGGTGAGATCGAGGTCGGCGTCGGGCTGGTAGAGGCGCAGGATTGGCCGGGCATGGCTGCCGTTCGGCGCGGTCGCGGCGACCGTCATCGCCTCGCCCGCCACCACCGCCACCCGGTACCAGTCCGCGTCCAGGTTGCCCAGCTCCGCCGCGATCTCGCTGCCGATGGCCGCCAGTGTGGCGGTGGCGGCCGACTCATTGGGCTCGCCGACCGCAAGATCCGACGTGGTCACGGTGAGGGCGTAGGTGTAGCCCGGGCCGCCCGCACCCCGCACGTCGCGCACCTCGACCCAGTAGCTGCCCGCCGCCGCAGTGAACTGGCGCAGGCGCGGATCGAGACCCGCCACGTCGTCGACCTCCGCCACCACGGTCCGCGAGGGTCCGTAGAGGGTAAGTACGCCGTCGAGGGACGAGCCTGCTCCGGCGGCCTCCAGATCGATCCGCAGGTGCTGGCCGGCGGCCTTCGTGAAGGTGAAGAGATCCACGTCCCCGGCCGTGCCGATCGCCGCCTCCACCCGGTCCCCCAGGGCCACGGCCGTGGCCTGAGCGAAGGAGTCGTTCGGTTCGAACGCCGCCACGGGCCCCGTGGTGGGCGGCGTGGCGTCGTGGGCATCCAGGGGATCACTCCCCTGGGATACCTCCAGGCCGTCGTTCACCCCATCGCCGTCGCTATCCGCCCGGAGCGGGTCGGTGCCGCGTGCCGCCTCCTCCGCGTCCGACAGATTGTCACCATCGTCGTCCGTGTCGGTGTGATTACCGATGCCGTCGCCGTCGGTGTCGGCCCACTCGTTGGCGTCGTCGGGAAAGGGATCGGCTGCGTCGTCCACGCCGTCGCCGTCGCGGTCGCTGGCGACGTCCACCAGGTCGGGCAGGCCGTCGCCGTCACGATCCAGCAGGGGCGCTCCGGCGGTGTAGCCCGGGGTGGGGTCCGCGGCGTCGGGGACGCCGTCGCCGTCCGTGTCCACCTGGGTGAGGGGGTCCTGCTCCGCCTCGGCCCGGCCGTCGCTGCCGATGCGCACGACCCCGAGGCGGATGGACGCCCCACGGTGCGTGGGCAACGAGCTGTCGGCGGTGGCGAGGGCGAGGATGGCGATCGGCTGGCCCTGGATGGCGAAGACGATCACCACCCCGTTCTCGCCGACCGGGATAACCAGACGAAAGGCCCCGGACGCGTCGATACGACTGGGACCGCCGACCACCGCCCGTGAGGTGAGGCCGATGGCGAAGATGTCGATGGGCGGCAGGCTCGCCGCCGGTGCCCCCACCAGGCTCGCCACCACCGCCGCGTCCACCTCGCCGACCGTGCCGGTCAACTCGATCACCGCCGGGGCGCCGGGGTTTGTGGGCACCGACGTGTCGTTGCTGGCCGCGCTGGAGCCGCCCCCACCACCGCCGCCACAGGCCACCGCCAGCAGGAAGAGTGTCGCAAGACTCAGAGATCGCAACCGACCGCCCATCGCCCCTACAGATCGGCAGCCACCACCCAATCCCCCAGCACCGCGGCGGCCGGTTCAGACGCCCCACACGTGGCCAGTCACCCAGGCCCAACTTCCGGCCGCGCCCCCACCCTGGATTTATCTCCGACCGCCACCCAAGATCGTTCCGCGAGCATCACGCCGGAAGCGCCGACCACCAATGGCCGCGAGCGGAAGGCTGATCGCTGAAAGCTGAAAGCCACAACGTGCCCCCACTACACATCCCCGACTCCCTGCGGGACGAGATCGCCGGCCACATCGCCGCGGCGGACGGGTGCGAGGTGTTCTTCACCGGGACGACCGACGAGAGCGGCGCCCTGGCCGCGGTGGAGGCGGTGGCGCGCGGCCATGCGACGGCCACCCCGGCGGTCACCCGCGGGCTACAGCCGGGACAGGTCGTGCTCCACAACCACCCGAGCGGCGACCTCACCCCGTCGGACCCGGACATCGACATCGCCTCGCGCCTCGGCGATCTCGGGATCGGCTTCCTGATCGTCAACAACCAGGTCACCGACTGGATCACCGTCACCCGGCCGCACCGGCCCGAGGCGATGACGGAGCTGGCGCCGGAATGGATCAGCGACTTCTTCGCCGCCCACGGCCGCCTCGCCGCCACCTTCGCCGCCTACGAACCACGGCCGCCCCAGGTGGCCATGGCCACCGCCTTCGCCGAGGTGATCAACGCCGGCCGGCCGCGCCTCGTGGAGGCCGGCACCGGGACCGGCAAGTCCCTCGCCTACCTGGCACCCGCGGCGCGCTGGGCCGTGGCCAACAAGAAGCGGGTGGTGGTGGCGACCCACACCATCCACCTCCAGCAGCAGCTCGTGCAGAAGGACATCCCGCAGCTCGCCAGGGCCCTCGACTTCCCGCTCACCGCGGTGCTGGTGAAGGGACGGCGCAACTACCTGTGCCGGCGCAAGCTCGCCGATCTGGCCACCCAGATCGACCTGTTCGACGACGACGAGGCCCATGCCCTGCAAGACCTGGCGGATTGGGCGCGCACCACCCGCGACGGCTCCCTGGCCGACCTCCCTCAGCCGCCGGCGCCCGCGGTGTGGGACAAGGTCGCCTCGGACGCCGACTCCACCCTCCGCGCCCGCTGCCCGCACTACGACGAGTGCTTCTTCTACCGCGCCCGACGGCGCGCGGCGGCGGCGAACATCCTGGTCGCCAACCATGCCCTCCTCGCCTCTGACCTGGCGGTCCGTCTGGCGAGCGGCGACCACGAGTCGGCGGCGGTCCTGCCGCCCTTCGACCGGGTGGTGATCGACGAAGCCCACCACCTGGAGGAGAGCGCCGTGCGCCACTTCGGCAGCCAGGTGAGCCGGGTGGGCATCCTGCGGATCCTCGGTCGCCTCCACCGCGACAAGGGGTTCCACCTCCTCGGCCAGCTCCAGCGAGCGCTCGCGGCCCTGCCGCCGTTCGAGGAACAGGGGTCGCTGATCGAGCAGGTGCGCGACGTGCTGTCCCAGGCGGTGGCCGACCAGCGCCACGCCCAGCGCAATGGCTTCGACGACCTCCACCACCTCCTCTTCCCGGTGGGTGGGAGCGAGACCGCGGACCTCGATGGCCCGGCGGTGACGGCGCAGCGCCGGGCCCTCGACCAGCTCCTCAAGATCCTCGCCGCCGGCCTCGACCAGCTCGCGCGCCCGCTCCATCAACTCCTGCGCCGCCTCGGCGGCCTGCCGCCGACCCTGGTGGACAGCCTGGCCGCGGCCATGACCGACCTCGCCGGCGGGGTCAACCGGCTGCAGCTCGCCGCCGAGCACCTCCTCGCCTGTGCCGGCGAGCGACCCGACAACCGGGTGCGCTGGGCCGAGAGCTTTCGCTCTGGCCGGGCCCCGAACCTCACGCTCTACGCCGTACCGGTGGAGCTGCGCGGCGAGCTCCACGAGGCCCTGTTCAAGCCCTACCCCGGCACCCTCCTCACCTCCGCCACCCTTTCCACGGGAAACAACTGTGAGTTCGTCGCCGACCGCCTCGGCCTGGTGCGTGCCAAGACGGCGACCGAGGAACCGCCCGAGCCCGAGCCCCTCCCTGCCCTGGTCCTGGCGAGTCCCTTCGATTACCCCGCCCAGCTCCGCATCTGCTGCCCCACCGACCTGCCGTCGGTGAACGACCCGCGATTCGATGCCACCGCCGCCCCCCTCCTCGCCGCGCTGGCGACCCGTCACAACGGCCGCATGCTGGTCCTCACCACCTCGTTCCGGCAGGTACGGTCGCTAGCCGCCTTCCTGGAGCCGGACCTCGCGACCCACGGCATCACCGTCCTCACCCAGGGCTCCGCCGACCGCCACCACCTCCTGGAGCGGTTCCGCAGCGACGCGGGCTTCGTGCTCATCGCCACGGACTCCTTCTGGGAGGGGATCGACGTGGTCGGCCCGGCCCTCTCCACCGTGGTCGTCACCCGCCTCCCGTTTCGCGTCCCGGACACCCCCCTGGAGGTCGCCCGCGGCGACGCCCTGCGCGCCCGCGGCCGCGACCCCTTCGTCCACTACTCGGTGCCGGTGGCGGTGCTCAAGCTCCGCCAGGGCATCGGCCGCCTGATCCGCTCCCGCACCGACCACGGCGAGGCGTGGATCCTGGACAACCGTCTCCTCACCAAGAATTACGGCCGCAAGTTCCGCACCGCCCTGCCGGTGGCGGTCGAGACCGGCAACGCCGCGGAGCTGATGGTCGGCAATCCAGTCGGCTGGTGAGCCACCAGCGGCGGTCCTGGGTTAGGAGAAAAAGTGCACCTTTCTCGTGGTGACTTTTCTACAAACAACTAGGGCGCCGCCGACTCTCCAATCCGTCGGCGGCGCCCAGTGTTGTTGTGCTTTTCGAGTTCTGCTTACGCCGCGACCTTCAACCCCACCGCGGTACCCTCACGCGCGGGAACGGGAGCACTAATCGGGGAGCGAACTTCTTCAACCTGATGCATCAGGTACCCCTCGGCCCGCGGCATGCGATCGACCCTGTAGAGCACGGCGACCAACACGACTGCCGCCGCCAGCATCAGGTCCGGGCTGAACAGCCACAGAACCAATGGCACGAGGAAGTAGTACGAGCGCATGCCGACCAGGTAGGCGCGCCCGGCGCGGTTGAGCTGTTGCGCAACGCACTCGGCGGGCACGATCTGGCGCCGAAGCTTCGCTGGCACATTGATCATGTACCCGACATGGTTGAAGAACCGGAGGGAGATGGCGAAGCTGAAGAACGCCACGAACAGGTCCACCAGGAGCAAGATGAGCTTGAACATGAAGAGCTTCGGCGCCATCGCCGCACTCGTCGTGGGGCTCCACAGCTGCCACGTTTGGCTCAGCTTGTCGGCCTGGCCACTCATGTTGACCACGCCCATGATCAACATCACCGAGGTCGATGCGAGGAACACACAGACCATCGTCGAGTTACGAAACGTCTGGACCGGGAGGACATCCGGCTCGCCACTCATGATGCTCTGCGTCCATGCGGCGCGAGCGTAGGTCATGACCGATCCGAACGTGTAAGATGGATCACGCTGGATCTGGTAATGCATATAAAGCTGATAGAGGGTCAGGATCGCGGCCGCGCCAGCAAGCGATAGAAGGTCAACGCGCATGGCGACAATGGTTTCCCAGTTCATCTCGATACCTCCAAAAACAACCTTCCTCCCGACAACTTCTCTTTCCTACTCGCCAACCGTTCAATGCGAGCGGCGACGTGCAACGAAATGACTGCGCCTACTCGCCGAAGAACGGAAACGGCCTTTGGATTGCACGGTCGTGTCCCGCAGCACGAACTCCAGTTGCCAGCTTCCGGAGGACCATTCCAAGGCTCGCAAACCACGTGAAGAAGCGTGGGGAGACACGGGGTTGGACCATTACCGATTCGCCAGTCATGAATCATCTCCTTGGAAATCAAGGCTGGTTAGTTCAGCCTTGTGGTGACTAATAGCTGCTCGTTGTTTGTATCGTTAATATGGTTCATCTCTTCGGAGACAGAAGCTAGACGATGAGTTTCAACGTGTAAATAACGGGATGTACTTAAAACAATATGAAGAGATACGCATAATCACTACGAACGGGTACATAGGTGACTAGGTAGTAATACCTATTTCCATAGTTACGATCACCTACGGAAATACATAATGACCTGTATTAGCATTCCAAGATCAAACGATAGAAAGGGCGGCTCAACAGCTACGCCCCACACACATTGGCCCATGGTCGATCCCCTTTTCCACGACGACCGTCCCCCACGGCGATGAAGTATTCCCCCCTCGCTCCGTACTCGCGCCGCGTTGCGGTCGCCATCGGCTACACAGCCCTCCACGTCGGCCTGGTCTCCACGACCTTGCTCGACCCGGTGATCTACCCATCCGGGCCGCCGTGGAATCCGGTAACCGGCCTGGTCCTCGCGTTGTTGCTCCTAGGCGGCGTCGGTTACGCACCACTGGTAGTGGCGGCGGCGGCCGTGGCAGGCTTCGCCGTGCGGAATCTCGGCCTCGGGATCGCGCTCTTCGACGGCCTGGCGATGGCGACAATTTACGGCGGCGCGACGAGGTTCCTGGTCCAGCGCCTACACCTGGACCTGCGGCTCACTCGCCTGCAGGACTCCCTGCTTCTGCTGGCCGTCGGCACGATTGCCGCCGGCCTGCACGCCGCGGTGATGATGCCGCTTTCCCACGTCGCCGAGGCCGATCTCGTCACCCACTATCTGCGTCTCTGGGCCGGCGACATCCTGGGCATCGTCGTCATCACGCCGTTTCTTATGCTGCATATCGGCGCAGAACGGCTGCCGCGCCCGAACCTACTGAACCTCGTCGAGGCGGCGAGCATCGCGTTCGTCCTGTGGATCGACTTCGGCCTACACGCCTCCGAGAAATTCCGCTTCTTCTACCTGCTGATCATGCCCCTGGTATGGATCGCCGTGCGTCATGGACTCAAGGGCGCCAGCGCTGCGATCGTCCTGGCTCAGCTGGGGCTGTTGGTGGCTGTGGAGGTGGTGCCATTTCCAGATCACTCCCTGACGTTGTTGCAGCTCATCATGCTGACGCTCTCGGTCACCACGTTGCTCCTCGGTTCCGCGATGAGCGAACGACGCATCTCGCGGGCGGCTCTGAAGGACAGCGAAACGCGGCTCAACGCCATCGTCAGCATGGCGCCCGACGGCGTGTTGACCATTGACGACACAGGTGCCGTCGAGTCCGTCAATCCCGCCGGCGAAGCCCTGTTGGGATTCGCGGCGGAAGAGCTAAAGGGGCGCCACTTCGCCGACGTGCTGCCGGGTCTCGATCTCGCCACATTGCCGTTCCGCGGTGAAGCCAACGCCGTGCGGCGCGACCGAGCGCTACTGCCGGTCGAGATCGCGATCGGCGCCGCCGATCTTTCCGACCGTCGACTCGCGGTCGCGGTCGTCCGTGACATCAGCCAGCGCAAGGCGACCGAGGCGCGCCTCTGGCAGCACCATGCGGTCCTGGCCAATGCGGCGCGCCTGAGCGTCTCGGAGAAGCTGGCGACCGCCCTCGCGCACCAGCTCAACCAACCGCTCGCCGCGGTGATCGGGTACACGCGCGCCGCCGAGCGGCTGCTCAAGAAGGGCAGCGAGCCGATGCAAAATATCGTCGATGCCATGGACAAGGCCGTCGCCCAGACGACGCGCTGCGGCGAGATCATCCGGCGCACCCGAGAATTCCTCAGCAGCGGCGACCTCCAACCGGCGCCGATCTTCGTCCTGGACCTGGTACAGGAGGCGATGCACCTCGCGACTCCCCAGTACACCGCCAACGACGTGACCCTACAGCTTGCGATCCCCACCGACCTGCCCCTCGTCGAGGTCGACCCTCTCCAGGTCGAGCAGGTACTCGTCAACCTGTTGAACAACGCCCTCGACGCCATCGTCATGGCGGCCTCACCCCGTCGCGAGGTGCTCCTCTCCGCCGCCGCGCTCGACCGCAACTGGGTGGAGATAACGGTCCGTGACAGCGGGCCGGGCATTGCCCGCGGGATCGCCGACCGGCTATTCACCGCCTTCACCACCTCGAAGACCAACGGCATGGGCATGGGCCTGTTCATCGCTAAATCGATCGTCGAGGCCCATGGCGGTACGATGCGGGTCGAATCCAACCCGGGCGAGGGCGCCGCGTTCTGCTTCACCCTGCCCACGGCCACAAACGATCATGACCAAACGTACTGAGACCAAACCTACTGAGCCGGTCGTGCATATCGTTGACGACGACGAGGCCGTCCGTGATTCGCTGCGTCTGCTGCTTTATTCGGTGGGTATCGAGGCCATCACCTACGTCTCGGCGGCGGATTTCCTGGCACGCTGCGACTGCGCCCGGCCAGGCTGTGTGATCGCTGATGTGCGCATGCCGGGCATGAGCGGCCTGGACCTTCAGAAGGAGCTGCTCCGCCGCGACGTCCCCCTCCCGGTGATCATCATCACCGCCCATGGCGACACGCCGATGGCGGTCGGCGCGCTCAAGGCCGGCGCCTGCGACTTCATCGAAAAGCCGTACGACGACCAGTTCCTGATCGACAGCGTGAGCCACGCCATCGATCGCGGCGCGCGCCTGTGGCGCGACCACGAACGCATCGCCAAGGCACGCGTCGACTACGAGACGCTCACCGCACGGGAGCGCGAGGTGATGGCACTGGTGGTCGCCGGGGAGTCGAGCAAGGGTATCGCCGGCCACCTCGGCATCAGCCCGCGAACCGTGGAGATCCACCGCGCCCGCATCATGGAAAAGGTCCACGCCCGCGGCCTGGCCGACCTGGTCCGGATGGCACATCTCCTTGAGACCCCCGAGGAGTGACGCTCCCCGGTGTCGAGGTCGAGATGGGCGCCGCGACGGCTCTTCTGACCGCTAGGGCGTGCTCAGTGTTTCTGACGCAGAGGCGCAGAGCGGGTCGCCGAAAACGCCGACCGCCCCTGCAAGAAGAATGCGCCGCAAGTGGACGCGAATCGACGCGCAGGGCAGATCGTCTCTGGGCGCTTCGCGCCGTTGCGAGAGCCTCTCTCCCGATCCCCCTGACCCTTCCTGCTTTCCTGCCTTCCTTAGAGTCATCCGATCGGTGCGATCGCCGGTGCTTGGCGGGGATCTGTGTCCATGCGTGTCCATCTGTGGTTCCCCTCAACCCCGTGTCCCGCAGGGACACGCCCCTTGGCGTCTTTGCGTTTAAAAACGGCCTGGCAACGCGCGCTAGTCATCCAGCCGGGCGAGGAAGCGTTCCACCAGTTCCTCGCACAGCCGGCGGGCAATGTCGATCTCGTCCACGGTGATCTCCGGGTAGTGGAGCCCGGCGATCACGACGGCGGTACCGCGGGTGTGACGGGTGATGGTGCGGGCCGCGTCCAGGGTGACCTGCTCCTCGCGGTGGCCAGGCGCGGAGAGGACCGAGGCGCTGGCGCGGGCATGGGTGCGGTCGAAGGTGGCCAGGGCACAGGCACCGATGTGGGCCTGACCGCCGGTGATCTCCACCAGCCAGTCCCCCCCCACCTGGCGTGCGGCCAGGGTGACGTCGATGCGCCCGTCGCGGGCGGTGAGCTGGATCCGTTCCATTCTCGGGGACCGAGCGTATCATCCCGACATGTCCCGTGTGACCGACCCCACGAACGAGGGCATTGCCGCGGGCACCATTGCCTACGCCATCGGCGACGCCCTCTATCTCAACCTCACCAACGCCTGCACCCTGGCGTGCGGCTTCTGTCCCAAGACCCACGACGAGTGGCGGGTGAAGGGGCACGACCTCGACCTGGTCCGCGGGCCGAGCTTCGCCGAGGTGATCGCGGCGATCGGCGACCCTGCCCCATATCACGAGGTGGTGTTCTGCGGCCTCGGCGAGCCCACCCTGCGCTTCGCCATGCTCAAGCGGGTGGCGGGTTGGCTGAAGGAACGCGGCGTGCGGGTACGTCTCAACACGGACGGCCTGGCCAACCTGGTCCACGGCCGCGACGTATTGCCGGAGCTGGCGGGCCTGATCGACGTGGTCTCGGTGAGCCTCAACGCCCAGGACGAGGCCCTGTACGACGAACATTGTCGGCCCGGCCGCCCGGGGGCCTACGACGCGTGCAAGGCCTTCATCCGGGACGCGAGCCGGTACATCCCAGTGGTGGTGGCCACTGCCCTGGACGGCCTTCCGGGTGTCGACATCGAGGCGTGCCAGCGCATCGCCGAGAGCGAGCTCGGCGCTCGCTTCCGCCGCCGCGTCTACGGCAAGGTGGGATAACTACAGTAAGCAGTAGGCAGAGGGCAGTGGGCAGTGGAAGCTGCTACCCTGTCGCGCTCGTACTGCCTACTGCCTACTGCCTACTGCCTACTGCCTACTGCCTACTGCCTACTGCCTACTGCCTACTGCCTACTGCCTACTGCCTACTGCCTACTGCCTACTGCCTACTGCCTACTGCCTACTGCCTACTGCCT
>Ga0210124_1001322_pt1 | contig 10855 bp, 6 predicted proteins | sample Muzzi_PWC_D2_FD_185554 | JGI IMG/M metagenome (GOLD analysis project Ga0210124, IMG submission 185554) | Wetland microbial communities from San Francisco Bay, California, USA, that impact long-term carbon sequestration - Muzzi_PWC_D2 (SPAdes) | ecosystem: Environmental > Aquatic > Marine >...
CTTACTGATCAATAACATAGAAGCAGTTTATGACCGGGTCATTCTGGTATTGCGAGGGGTATCCCTTGAGATGCCAGAAGGTGGAATTGTGGCTCTTCTTGGCGCTAACGGCGCCGGGAAGAGCACAACCCTTAAATCCATCTCTGGTCTGCTGCATGGGGAGCGAGGAGAGGTTACCAAAGGCACCATAGAGTTCTTTGGGCAAAAGATAGAGCATCAAGACGCCGCTGATATTGTCCGTATGGGTATTGTCCAAGTCATGGAAGATCGACGCATTTTTGAACACTTAACGCCCGAAGATAATCTCTTGGTGGGCGCTTACACACGTGGCAATGGAGATTTTCTGAAACACGATATAGAGCGAGTCTATTCATATTTCCCAAGGCTGGCCGAGCGTCGAGGGATTAAGGCCGGCTATCTATCCGGGGGTGAGCAACAGATGCTTGCCATTGGACGGGCATTGATGGCCCAGCCGAAACTTATGCTGCTTGATGAGCCTTCTTTGGGGTTGGCTCCGTTGCTAGTGGAGGAAATATTCGAAATTGTTAGACGCATCAACAAGGAAGAAGGCGTGAGTATCCTTCTCGTAGAACAAAATGCAACCATGGCCTTGGATCTGGCTGAGTATGGCTATGTCATGGAAAGCGGGCGTATCGTCCTCGATGGGGATGCGGAAACGCTTAAGAACAACGCGGATATTCAGGAGTTTTACCTGGGCCTCAGTTCTGTAGGGCAGCGTAAAAGCTACAGAGATGTCAAGCATTACAGACGTCGCAAGCGGTGGCTTTCTTAAGTTGATATTATCCACACCCCATGGAATGACCAATTAGCCTTGGCTATCATCGCCATCGTCAGGTCTATGAGCAATGGGGGCAGCGTGAAGCGTTGCCCTTATTACTCACAGACCATTTTTCTTGTCTCGTGATACATAGATATGTCCATGCTTTCAAATTCGCCTGTCCCCTCAATCTGGCATCACTACAGTAAAAAACGACCCTATGACCAATAAAAACACTGCTAACCCCTACCTTCAAAGCAAAGAAGCCTGGGAACAAACCACCTTACAAAAAACTTTGGAACGCCGTCCAGAGCGTAGACAGAAGTTTGTGACCACCTCATCCAGTCCCGTTGAGCGAGTCTATACGCCAAAAGAAACAAACGGTAATCACTATTTGGAAAATATCAACTTGCCCGGCCAATACCCTTTTACACGGGGTCTGCATGCCACCGGCTATCGAGGCAAATTATGGACCATGCGTATGTTGGCCGGATTCGGTACGGCTGAGGAGACCAACCAGCGCTTTAAATATCTGTTCGAGCAGGGTCAAACTGGCCTCTCCATTGTGCTTGACATGCCCACCCTCTATGGCTACGATACCCCCGCCCCCGAAGCCTTGGGTGAATTCGGCAAAGGGGGGGTAGCGGTTTCATCCTTAAAGGATATGGAAATTTTATTGGATGGTCTGCCTCTGGATAAAATTACAACAAACATTACCATTAACAGTCCGGCGGCAGTTCTGTGGGCGATGTACATTGCGGTAGCCGATAAGCAGGGAATTCCTCGTAACAAGATAGGTGGCACCATTCAAAATGACATTCTAAAAGAGTACATCGCTCAGAAAGAGTTTATCTTCCCTCCTGCACCGAGTATGCGGCTGGTTACAGATACCATTGAATTCGGAGTCAAAGAGGTTCCCCGCTGGAATACTATCAGTATCAGTGGTTACCATATCCGAGAAGCTGGTAGCACTGCTGCTCAGGAATTGGCCTTTACGCTGGCTGATGGCGTGGAGTATGTTAAATGGGCCATTGAGCGAGGGTTGGATGTTGATGATTTTGCACCGAGACTCAGCTTTTTCTTTAATGCACACAATGACTTTTTTGAGGAAATCGCCAAGTATCGAGCCGCCCGGCGGGTGTGGGCCAAGATTATGAAAGAAAGGTTCGGGGCGCAAAATCCCCGTTCGTGGCAGCTACGCTTTCATACCCAAACCGCCGGAGCCAGCCTGACAGCCCAACAGCCCGAAAATAACATTGCCCGGGTTGCTCTTCAAGCTCTGGCTGCGGTTTTGGGAGGCACGCAAAGTCTGCACACCAACTCGATGGATGAAGCCCTGGCCCTGCCCAGTGAGTCCGCCATTCGGGTGGCCTTGCGCACCCAGCAGATTATTGCCCATGAAAGTGGTGCAACCAACACGGTTGACCCTTTGGGCGGTAGTTATTTTGTAGAGGCATTGACCAACCAATTGGAAGCAGAAGCCTGGGAATATTTCGATAAAATCGAGACTTTGGGTGGCGTTTTACCGGCTATCGAGACCGGTTTCTTTCAACAAGCCATCGCCGATTCGGCTTATCGCTACCAACGAGAACTCGACAATGGGGAGCGCATTGTAGTTGGCGTTAACGATTTTATTAATGAGGAGCCTTCAGAAATACCCATTTTCAAGGTAGACCCACGCGGCTACAAAATCCAATGCGCCCGTCTCGAAACGGTGAAGGCTAATCGGGATAATGAGGCTGTTGGTCATTGTCTGGCGGCGCTACGTATTGCTGCCAAAGGCACAGACAATTTGATGCCGTTCATCATCAGTGCGGTAAAAGAATATGCCACGTTGCAAGAAATCATGGATGTTTTCCGAGAGGTATTTGGGGAGTATCACGAACCGGCCATTATTTAGGGTTGATTGAATATGATAGGTAACGCATTGCGTAGGATTAGATGATCGACCCATACAAACTCCTCTAACTCTTACCTTAAACTCCCTCCAATTCAAATTTTACTTTTCGAACGCTCTGTTATACAGTTACCGCTATCATTCGATAAGGATAACTACAAATAGATATGTGCGGTATTTGCGGTATCGTTAATTTTAATGGTTCTCAACTCATAGAAGATAATACCCTCTGCCAGATGATTCAACGTATGAAGCATCGTGGCCCAGATGATGAAGGGATTTTCAATGATGGTCATGTAGGGTTGGGGATGTGCCGTTTGTCTATCATCGATTTGGCAGGTGGAAAGCAACCTATTGCCAATGAAGACGAGTCCATGTGGATTGTATTCAATGGCGAAATCTACAACTACCAGGAACTATGTACTTTTTTGCAAAAGAAAGGACATGCATTTCGCACCCAAAGTGATACGGAAGTCATTCTACATTTATACGAAGAGTTTGGCTCCGATTGTGTCCACCACTTAAACGGTATTTTCGCCTTTGCTATCTGGGATAGTGTACGACAGGAAATGATAGTAGCCCGTGACCGGATGGGGGTAAAACCACTTTACTATACCCAAGCCAACAGCCAATTCATTTTTGGCTCAGAGCTTAAAGTCATTTTGACTCATCCTGATGTCAAACGAGATATCGACCTTATTTCCTTAAATGAATATCTATCATTTGAGTATGTACCCTCGCCTCGAACCATCATTAGTGGGATTCATCGCTTAGAGCCTGGTCAGATATTACGATACAATAAATACGGCGTCCATATTGAGCAATACTGGCACATTAGTATGGCTCCTAGTGAGAGCCATTCTCCCGTAGATTGGCGCGACTACGCTAATTCTTTTCATCAGGTTTTTAAGGAGAGTGTCCAACAGGAGTTGGTCAGTGATGTGCCGGTTGGCGTTCTGCTCAGTGGCGGCCTCGACTCCAGCGCTATTGCGGCACTTATGGTGGACTCATATCCTGGCACAGTCAATAGCTTTTCAGTCAAATTCGAAGAAGGTTCTTTTGATGAGTCTGGTTACGCTCGGCTTGCTGCCCAACACTTGGGCACCAATCACAAGGAGCTCGTCCTTACCAGCAAAATGGCCGTCGAGACCGTGCCAAAGATAGTAGATTTTCTGGATGAGCCATTTGGCGACTCATCTCTGATTCCTACCTTCCTGCTGTCAAAATTTGCCAGACAAGATGTTAAAGTTGTTCTAGGCGGCGATGGAGGCGATGAACTTTTTGCCGGGTATCCAACCTTAATTGCCCACCGGTTAATTGAATATTATGAGCGCTTGGTTCCCTGGCATATTAGAACCTATATTGCCCCAAAAATTCTGGAACTCTTGCCAACTTCGTTTGACAATATCAGCTTAGATTTCAAGGTGCGTCGTTTTCTGGCAGGCCGAGGGATGCCTTTACAGGTACGCCACCATCGTTGGATAGGTTCTTTTGTTGACGAGAACAAAGAGCTATTACTACAAGATTGGCTTAAGTCAATTTTACGGGATACTTATACGCAAGCTTACGTCCATGCTCGTCAGAGTGATGCAGCCTTGGCCCTCAACCAACTGCTTTATGTTGATATGAAAATGTATCTTGAAGGTGATATTCTATACAAAGTAGATCGAGCCAGCATGGCTGCCTCCCTCGAAGTGCGGGTCCCCTTCTTAAATCGAAATGTGGTTAATTTTGTCACAAATTTGCCGGTAGAATTAAAGTTGCGTCGGCTGACCGGCAAATACCTCTTGAAGAAAAGCATGCGGCGTATCCTACCCGATAAAATTATAAACCGTCCCAAAAAAGGGTTTAATATGCCGGTAGCTTATTGGCTAACTGGCGATTTGCGTGAACTAACCCTGGATATGCTTTCGGAGACGCGTCTCAAACAGCAAGGCCTTTTTAATCCAACTTATGTCAAGCATCTTCTGGGTGAACACTTTGCCCGAAACCATGACAACCGCAAAGAACTCTGGACTTTGCTTGTCTTTCAATTATGGTACGATAAATATTACCAAAGGCAGTAAAAATGAAACAGGTTATGTATAGCCATATCCAGGGAGTGGAACAGACACATTGGTGGTATCTAGCCCGGCGCAAAATAATTTTCGACTGGGTGTTACGGATTTTAGCCGATTATAGCCAGCCAAAAATATTGGACGTTGGCTGTGGAACAGGTTTTAACTTAGAATATCTACGGGCAAATCAATATTCAGATGTTGTTGGGCTTGATTTTTCAACCGAGGCTTTGGGTTTTGGTCGGCAACGACAGTTACCCCAGTTAATATGTGCCGATGGGCTTAATCCTCCTTTACGACATGAATCGTTCGATGTTATTATGGCTCTGGATCTGATTGAACACTTGGAAGATGACGTGTCGGCCTTACAGGAATTGACTCGGCTATTAAAGCCCAGCGGTTCTCTGATTATCTTCACCCCTGCTTTTCAGTTCCTGTGGGGGTTACAAGATGAAGTCAGTCATCACTACCGCCGTTACACAGCACCGCAACTACGACAAAAAATACAAAGTGTGGGCTTAAGTATCAGAAAGCTGACTTATGCCAACACATTTTTGTTCCCCCTTATTTGGGCCGGACGTTTAGCGCTTCGCCTATCAGGCAATAACATCCAAGGAACCAGTGAAAATGACCTTCATCCTGGTTGGAGTAATGGCCTGTTGCAAGCAATTTTTTCTGCGGAACAACCATTATTACGTCACTTCAACCTACCGTTTGGTGTATCACTATTTTGCATCGCCTACAAACCATTTGACCAGGGCTAATCGGATATCTTATTTTAACTCAGATTTATACGAACGCCTTTAATTTTGAAGGGGGAAATCTGATATGTCAGATGTTAGTAAGAAAACAATCCAAGATTTTGATGCACAATGGACCCGCTACACTGACAATGATGGCTATTATGGCTCAATCAATCTTTTTCAAGATATTTGCGGACCGTTGTTACCAATCGAGTGCTTAAAAAATTGTCGGGCGATGGAGATAGGGAGTGGGGCTGGGCGCATTGTCAATATGTTACTTGATGCCGGAGTGGCCCATGTTGTGGCTGTTGAGCCTTCGGATGCGATAGAAGTTCTTAAGTCCAACACACAATCTCGAGCAGACAAGGTGCAATACATCAAAGCCACGGGAGAAAACATACCCGACATCAAAGTGGATTATGCATTCTCAATTGGCGTATTGCATCATATCCCAAACCCTGTAGCTGTTGTCTCCAGAGTCTATGAGGCGCTGAACCCCGGTGGCAAATTTCTTTTCTGGGTTTATGGACGGGAAGGCAATGAGTTGTATCTTACAGTGGTTACACCATTACGAAAAATGGCCCAATTAATGCCCGATTTCATACTTGCAGGTTTGTCGCATTTTCTCAATTTATTCTTAACGGTCTATATATTTCTGTGCCAGTTTTTACCTCTGCCACTACATAGATATATGCAACAAGTCATAGGAAAATTCGACTGGAAAAAAAGATCGTTAGTTATTTTTGACCAACTGAATCCAGCATATGCAAAATATTATGACTATGATGAAGCCTTTAGCTTAATGAAGGCTGGTGGCTTTGCCAATATTCAACTCCACCATCGTCATGGCTATAGTTGGACTGTCATTGGAGAGAAGATAGCGGCGAATCCGGGTGACTAAACCGAAATTCTGTTAAAATCTGCTTGCCACATTTGCCAGGTTAGCCCAGTTATCTTCAAACGTTTGCGGCTGGTGACATCTTATGGTTAAACCCAGCCAGTTCACAAGACGCTAGAGACAAACTGAATATACATGAGTAAACAAGTTGTGTCGATTTGGAAACTAAATTTAAGTATATACGCCGCGTATAGCCTGATAACACTCATTGTTACTTATCCTGTAGTATTGGGGTTAGGACAGCCCTATACTGTGCCTAACATCGGCGGTGACAGCATTTATTTTCTGTGGCACATCTGGTGGATTAAGCATGCTCTAATCAATCTAGGGACATGGCCTACTTTCACCAAAGCCATTTTTTATCCAATGGGAGGGGTATTATTTCTGGCAACCCCCTTTTACGAATTAGCCTCGCTTACGTTGCAACCGCTCTTGGGGTTAACCCGTGCCTATAACGCTATTTGGTTATTCTCCTTTCCAACAGCCGGATTTACCACTTACCTGTTAGGGTTGTATTTCGTCCACAATCGCTGGGCCGCGTTTATTGGAGGACTAATATTTTCTTTCTCGGCGCGTCACTATGCCCAAGGCTCGCATATAGGGTTGATGGTGATTCAATGGTTACCCCTATACATCCTGACTCTATTTTTACTCCTCAAAAAACCTACGCCCAAAATGGGAGCTTTGACGACAGCAGGCTTCATTCTGGCCGTCAGCTCTGAGCATGTATACCATGTCTCTTATTTTATCGCTCCTGTGACTGGGTTATTCCTGCTCTATCATTGGGTTATCAGGCATCCCCGGCTCCGCCAGCGGAGATTCTGGTTGGTTTTTGGTAGTGCCATGCTGGTTGGCGCTCTTTTCGTTTTTCCAATTTATCTTCACCTTCTGGCTAATCGTAATGAGGAGTTTATCCAAGGCACCGGAAAGGGGGTGGTGCAATATTCGGCCGACGTGTTGGCCTATTTCACACCTCCGCAAAAGCACCCTGTTTGGCAGGGTAATGTAACTGACTCGTTATATGCAAGGTTCAGAGGTAACGCAGAAGAAGATACCATCTTTATTGGCTATGCAGCCCTTATCCTGATGTTTTTTGGGATAAAAACACGGCGTAATCCCGTCACTCACTTCTGGCTTCTTTTAGGATTATTGGCATTTATCTTCTCATTAGGCCCTATGTTGCACTTATACGGCCCTGTGCAAATAACCGGCAAAGACTTTGAAATGAATGTTGTTCTCCCTTACTCGTTTTTAGCGACCTTACCGTTTGTTGATGTTTTACGTGTTCCGGCTCGACTGTCGGTGACTGTGCAATTGGCGGTTGCTATGCTGGCTACCTACGGCTTAGATAGCGTCACAAAAAATTGGCCTGGTCTGTGGCGTATCGGGAGCTATGCCACTTTAGGGGTATTCATTCTCTTTGAGTCGTTATTCCAATTTCCTTATCCTGTAGAGAACACAGCCCTCATTCCACCGGCTATCTATAAAGAAATTGCCCAGGAGAAAAATCAATTAGCCGTCCTTGAAATCCCTTTACGCCAGAGAAGCGACGATCTTGTGCCTACTGGTGGATTCCACAGGCGAACCACATATTATTACATGTACTACGCTACAATCCATCAGCACCCCCTTATTGGAGGAGAATCTGCTCGTACCCCCCCGGCTTCGGCCAATTTTCTTGATACCACTGTTCCTATTCGCGAACTGATGTATCCAACAGATTTAATCAACAACTCACCCGATATCATTGCAACCGACAACGCTGGCCTCATAAAATATGGGCCAAAACTACTGGCAGAGCACAATATCGGTTATATCGTTGTACATCGAAACTATTTAGATGAATCCAGCCAGCAAGGGCTTATCCAAATTTTGACCCAGGCCCTGGGAGACCCATTTTATGATGATGGACACGTTGCTGGCTTTCGTGTTCCTCCCAAAAACACATTGGCTCCTGTAACATACGAAGCTTTCATTTTAGGGGATGGCTGGTATCCCAGAGCCGAGCTATATAATCAGCCGGTGCGATGGATGAGCCAGACCGGGGCGCTCTTAATTGAAAAATCGGAATCGATACTGACACAATTATCCATCACTGCTTTTTCACCGATGTCAAATATTGTAATGGTCACGATGACCGTAAACAATGTACCTGTCGAAACATTTCAAGTGACTCCAAATCCAGAAAAACCTAAAACTCATTTTACACGTACTTTTACTTTAGCTTCAGGCTCCAATGAGGTTAAATTCAAGGTGCAACCCGTAGGCCAACCTATCCAACAATTGGACTCTCGTGTGTACTTGGGCGTGTATGACATATCACAATATGCTGTTCCATAAATAAATGACATGAATTTAAGACGGCTTTATATGATATAATGTCTAATATAGAATGAATAGCGAAGGAGCTTAAATATGACCGATAACTCGTCTAACCCTTACTTGGAAAGCAAAAAAGAGTGGGAAGAAACTACCCTCAAACAGACTTTAGACCATAGGCCGGAGCGGCCGGAGAAATTCATCACCACCTCATCAACTCCTATTGAGCGACTGTACACCCCCAACGGAGCTGAATCCGGCGAGTACCTGGAAAAGATTAATCTGCCCGGTCAATATCCTTACACGCGGGGGGTTCACGCCACCGGCTACCGGGGCAAATTATGGACCATGCGCATGTTCGCCGGATTTGGCACCGCCGAGGAGACGAACCAACGGTTTAAATATCTGCTGAAGCAAGGCCAAACTGGACTTTCCGTTGCCTTTGACATGCCCACCCTCTATGGCTACGACACCCATGCCCCTCAAGCCTTGGGTGAGTTTGGTAAGTGTGGTGTTGCGGTTTCATCGCTGCGAGATATGGAAATTCTGCTTGATGACCTGCCGCTCGATAAAATCACGACGAGTATGACCATCAACAGCCCGGCGGCGATTATCTGGGCGATGTATATCGCCGTAGCCGACAAGCGAGGTATTCCCCGCGATAAGTTGGGCGGAACCATCCAAAACGACATCTTGAAAGAGTACATTGCCCAGAAAGAATATATCTTTCCACCCGAACCGAGTATGCGACTGGTGACCGATACCATCGAATTTGGTACCAAAGAGATGCCTCGTTGGAATACCATCAGTATCAGCGGCTACCACATCCGAGAGGCTGGCAGCACCGCCGCTCAAGAATTGGCCTTTACCCTGGCTGATGGTATAGAATACGTTAAATGGGCTATAAAACGGGGGCTGGATGTCGATGATTTTGCACCGAGGCTCAGCTTCTTCTTTAATGCTCATAATGACTTTTTTGAAGAAATTGCCAAGTATCGCGCGGCTCGTCGCGTCTGGGCCAAAGTGATGAAAGAAAAGTTTGGGGCCAAAAATCCTCGATCATGGCTGTTACGGTTTCACAGCCAAACCGCCGGGGTCAGCCTGACGGCGCAGCAGCCAGAGAATAATGTAGCTCGCGTCGCTGTACAGGCCCTGGCTGCAGTTTTGGGTGGCACGCAAAGTTTGCACACCAATTCGATGGATGAGGCTCTAGCCTTACCCAGCGAGTCGGCGGCTCGGGTAGCCTTGCGCACCCAACAAATTATTGCTCACGAAAGTGGCGTGGCTAACACCATCGATCCATTGGGAGGCAGTTACTTTGTAGAACAACTAACCGACCAAATGGAGGCCGAAGTTTGGGACTACTTCGACAAAATCGAGGCTTTAGGGGGTGTCCTCCGCGCCATCGAAGTTGGCTTCTTCCAGCAAGAGATTGCCGATGCGGCCTATCGTTACCAGCAAGAAATTGATACCGGCCAGCGAACGATTGTTGGTATGAATGATTTTGTTAATGATGAGCCAATACAAATCCCAATTCTAGATATGGACCCTCAAGGCTATGAAACTCAGTGCGCCCGCATCGAAGAGGTTAAGGCTAATCGAGACCATGAGGCCGTGGCTCGTTGCCTGGCCGATTTACGCAGGGCCGCTCAGGGTACAGATAACTTGATGCCCTTCATCCTTGAGGCCGTTAAGGAATATGTAACTTTGCAAGAAATTATGGATGTCTTTAGAGATGTATTTGGGGAGTATGAGGAACCCGCAATTATATAAATTTGGTTATTCGTTATTGGTCCTTGGTCAGTTGCAAGCTGGTTAAGGACGAAATAAATCATTAAGGACAAGGAAAAAATGGCAGAAATACAACAAAAAATTCGTGTGTTGGTGGCTAAACCGGGCCTGGATGGTCATGACCGGGGGGCAAAAGTGGTCGCTCGTGCCCTTCGCGACGCCGGAATGGAAGTGATTTATACCGGCATTCGCCAGACGCCAGAGATGATCGTTGAAAGTGCCTTACAAGAAGATGTGGATGTCATTGGTCTTTCGATTTTGAGTGGCGCTCATATGACGCTACTGCCGGTTATCGCTCAAAAGCTGCGAGAGGCCGGCCTTGAGGATGTGCTTGTTACAGCCGGGGGTATCATCCCTGATGAAGATATCCTC
>Ga0210124_1001323_pt1 | contig 10852 bp, 15 predicted proteins | sample Muzzi_PWC_D2_FD_185554 | JGI IMG/M metagenome (GOLD analysis project Ga0210124, IMG submission 185554) | Wetland microbial communities from San Francisco Bay, California, USA, that impact long-term carbon sequestration - Muzzi_PWC_D2 (SPAdes) | ecosystem: Environmental > Aquatic > Marine >...
CGGGAGCGCCGCCGTAGCCGGAACCGCCGCCGTAGCCGGAACCGCCGCCATAGCCGGGAGCGCCGCCGTAGCCGGGAGCGCCGCCGTAGCCGGGAGCGCCGCCATAGCCGGAACCAACACCGTAGCCGGGATCCATGCCATAGCCACCGGGACCGCCGCCGTAGCCGTAGCCGCCGGGGCCACCGCCATAGCCGGGACCGCCGCCGTAGCCGTAGCCGCCGGGGCCACCACCGTAGCCACCGGGACCGCCGTAATCATCATAGCGATCAGAGTTCCTATTGCCGCCCATCCATTTGGATGGATTCATCACGTTGCCCATATCGAACGCATGGACTGTCCCGGCAAGCAGTAAACCGGAGGCCACGATTGCCGCATTGAATTTTATAGCCTTGTTTCGCATATGCTACTCCTTTATCCAGACATCTAGGTGTTGCTGCCCTCCAAGGATGCGCTGATCAAGCTGTCATTTCCGCAAAGCGGAGAGCCACTCATATCCAGAATCATCGGATTACTGGGTCGCCACTTTTTTCGTAGGGTGACTTGTTCATAGATTATTTAAGTATAGACAGCTATCAAGGAATAAATGGGTGCAGACCACTTTATTAGTCGTTGCTGGCCGGCCTGTCGGTTTCCCCTTTGTTAGACTCCGCCGGAGCATGCGCTCGATTTCGGGGTTGAATCGGTCATCCCCAAGTGCATAGTTGCCGTTGATTGCTGTGTGGTTTTCCGCGAATTGCCGGGTCGAGATCGTATCTAAACAGGTCACGATAACCGGTGAGCCGTGTTTCCGTATTACTGCCGAGGGCCAGATACTCCGAGTGAGGTGTGAGCTGTCCTGGTGCTCGCCCTGCCCGTTTGTCCGGTAACTGGTCCAGCACTACTCTGCGGGGTGTGGTGCCATGCCGGCAGGTACCGGATTGAGTTCGATGTAGCGGTAACAGGACGGGACACAGCGACTGTACTGCACAAGGCAGGTACGAAACCGGCCTTCCCGGAGCGTGCCGCTGCGTTGGCAGCTGCGATTGCTGTATTGATCATCTCGCTGGCCAAGATGATTCATGAGTAATGCGGGGCTATCAGAACTTCCGGTGTAAACAGTAGTTGTACATGGTAATTCATCAGGCACCAGGCGTGTATGCAGCAGTGATATTTGGCAGCCTGCTATGCCTGAATTTCAAGGAAATATCGATAGTCGCTGAATTCGTAGAAACAGGCAGTGCGGTTGTTGCCTCGCAGGATGAGGTGCCAGGAGATGCCAGGGATGGCCAGACGGGCTCGGCGCGGCATGCCGAGAACCTGCGTATATAAGGTAGCCGGATTCTCGCTGCATGCCGGGGTGGCGGTGTGGGCCGAAGAAAGCAAGAAGCTCGAATGACTGTACCGCTACATCAGCCAACCGGCGGTCTCAGAAAAGCGCCTGTCACACACTGTGAGTGATCACAATAATCGAGGGTTTTCCCTGTTTTTGATCACATTATTTGAAGGTTAAAGAAAAACCCCCTCATATAACTTGAAAATTATCCGAGGGGGCTGTCTCCTGTTTTTCGATCAAGAAAAGAGAGAGACAACCCCAGTGTGCCACGCATTTTTTCAACAATTCCAGGTTTTATGAGTTTCTTTTCCGGGTGGACGAGGAGATTGCCGCCGAGGTTCAGGCGGGCGGGTGACGAAGGCCTTGCGGGGCGTGGGAGGCCGGCGTCCCGTGACAGGGAATACGGAGGAGCCCACACCAGTCGAACGCCGGGCCTCGATGACCTGGACGCAGCTACACCTTCCATACCGGTTTTCCGGCCCGATGTCATCCGATCACGCTTGAGTGGGCGTCGCTCCATAAGCAGGAACGGTTGTCCAAAAGGAACCGTTCAGGATAGTGGGATTCTCGTTCCAGAGCGGAACAGCGGCAAATAACCGCGGGTTTCGAGCGGCACTTACACCAACGACGGTATCGATGGGCGTCTCCTGGCGGCGAGAACGCCGGCGCGCGCTATCGGACGAGGCAACGATGTAGATTCGAATTCGACTCCAGGCCGGACGCCAACGGCTTCCCTGAATAGACTAAAGATAGCTTGGCGCGTAAGCGTGCGATTGTCCGGGCTGTAGCGCGCATAGCGCCAGCCGGCCGGGCGCCGCGCCATGCGGTCATGAAGTCAGCTACGGCAGCACCCGACCTGGAGGCCTGAGCGTGTCATGCGGCTATCAACAAGCGCCCGGTATGTGCGCTTTCGAACAGACGGCGAGGGCCGATCCCAATAACATAAACGCATGGGAGCCGCAAAGCGTGGACTGACCCCGCCGGTGGAGATGCGCAACAGCGCGAAGCCGGGCAAGTCAGAGTCATAACGGCGTTGCGCTTTAGGATCGACTCCTCCGTGCGATGAGGAGGTAGAACAGATGGGTGACTATAGCGTTCCCGCACCGGCAGGCATTTATGACCGGATACTGGGCCGGATCCAGAGGCAATTGACCAACCAAGTTAAGACCCCCATCGAAATCCGTTTATGGGGCGGTCGGGTCTATCGTTTCGGGGAAGGCGAGCCGGCGGTTGACATCGTGGTCCACGATCGCAAAGGCCTGGCCGCACTCGGCCGCATGGACGAGCTGGGGATTTGCGAGGCCTACATGGACGGCAGCCTGGACGTCGTGGGAGACATGTTGCGCTTCGTCGGTCTGCGCGGAACTCTGAGCGACCGGCATCCGCTGGTCAATGTGTGGCGCCGCGTCGCGCCATGGGTCGTCGGACGGTCCACGACCAACCGCCAGGCGATTGCGGCCCATTACGATTTCGCCAACGACTTCTACCTGAAATTTCTCGACCCGACCCGCTGCTACTCGCAGGCGGTGTTCGAGCGCGATGACGAAACCCTGGAAACCGCCCAGTTGCGCAAGTTGACGTTTGTCGTCGAGTCCTGCGGTCTGCAACCGGGGGACCGCGTCCTCGACGTCGGTGGCGGCTGGGGCGCGTTCACGGAACACGCCGGTAGGCAAGGCATTTACGTCACCACCCTGACCATCTCCCGGCAGTCGGAGGTGTACCTGACTGACATGATTCGGCATCTCCGCCTGCCCGCCAAGGTGCTGAATCAGGACTTCCTGACGCATGACTCGCCCGAACCCTACGATGCGATCGTTATCCTCGGGGTGATGGAGCATCTGCCCGATTATACCGCGGTGCTGCGGCAGGTTCTGCGCTTGCTGAAGCCGGGCGGACGCGTCTATCTCGATGCCAGCGCTTTCCGCGAAAAGTACGTCAAGCCCAGCTTCGTCTCGCGCTATATCTTTCCGGGCGACCATTCCTACTTCTGCCTGCATGAATTCCTCGCCGCGGTGGCCGAGACGCAGTTGGATGTGCTGGCGGCATACAACGACCGGCATAGTTACTTCCTGACCTGCAAAGCCTGGGCCGAGAATCTGGACGCCGCGCGCGAGGAAATCGTCCAGCGCTGGGGTGATGCGCTGTACCGACGGTTCCGGCTCTATCTCTGGGGTTCGGCCTTTGCCTTCGACCATCGCGACATGGAGGCCTTCCGGGTGGTCCTGGAGCGGCCCATTGCTGCCGAAGCCCACTGAGCCGACCGACAGATATCCCGTTTCGATTCCGTCCCCCCGGTGCAGCCCGAATGGACTGCAGATGTAAAGGGTGCCCAGGCCTCTGCCTGCACACCAAGTTCACGCATAAGATCAATGCTTTCACCTTGTTGCTGGAATGGATTTACTTCAATCTGGTTTACGGCAGGCTTGATCTCGTTGACAGCGGCAATATCCATCAGCCGGTCTGGCTGAAAATTGCTAACACCGATAGCGCGCAGTTTCCCGCTACGGTAGGCATCCTGCATCGCACGCCAAGAGCCGTGCACGTCACCGTATGGCTGGTGAATCAGGTACAGGTCGAGGTAGTCCAATTGCAGGCGTTGAAAGGAGTCGTCGATAGCCTTTTGGCTAAGTTAATAGCCGGCGTGTTGTACCCACAATTTTGTGGTTACAAATAGTTGCTCACGCGCTATCCTACTGTTCTCGATTCCTTGCCCCACGGCTGATTCATTCATATAGGCCGCAGCGGTATCGACATGACGATGACCAGCCTGGATCGCATCGATCACACAGCGGGTGCATTCCTGTGCGCCCTCAATCTGAAAGACGTCGTATCCGACGATTTGTATAGTAGTTTCGTTGTTTAAGGTCACGGTTTGCATAGCGGAAGTACCTGAAAGTTGATGATGGAACAGTAATCGAAATGGTGCGGTCTAACGCAAAGCTCACCTGCCACCTCCTCGACATTTAGTTCTTCTGAAGTGCTGCTACACCCGAGTAGGCTTGCACTACGTACAGGAGGTGCGCGCCACGTATCTTGATTGCGGCAATAGACTGGTTCAGTTCGGCGAGTTCGTCAGACGTGAATCGCACTGCGTCCGTACCGATGTTCTCCAGCATATGCGCCATCTGTGTCGTACCTGGGATGGGCACAATCCACGGTTTTTGTGCCATTAGCCATGCTAGCGAGATCTGCGCGGGGGTGGCTTGCTTCTTCGTAGCCCAATCCTTTAGTAAATCCACCAATGCTAGGTTTTGGGGCAGATTCTCCGGCGCGAATCGTGTCTCGGTCTTGCGAAAGTCACCGTCGGCAAAGCTCGTCGTGGCGTCAAAATGGCTGAAAGCGGGCATACTGGACACCGACGGGCGAGTACTGCACCCGGTGACCGGGACTCCGCAGGGCGGGATCGTTACGCCACCAACAAAGTAGCAAAAAACCATGTGAACCGGGGTATACGTATCCGCAGAGAGTGTTTGAGCGGATTTTTTCGGGAGTCTCCTGAAGTCCATGTCAGCCTGTTTCTCGACATGGATTCCGTACCCTCACAACGCAGGAAGCGTAAGTCATGAACAAGCCTCTCCAGCGATCATTACGCGTCCGGATCGAACATGAGCCCAATCGTTTCTCGGATGGCTGTCTTGAGAGAATTTACGAGCAATTATATCCGACAAAAAGCCGTGAAGTGGCGCCTGTCAAGAATAACAAGCAGAGTGAAGTCGAACCGCAAACAGGCAAAGGTGGCCGGCAATGAACAAGGACGGTATGTTTGCGCTCTACGCGCGTTTTTCCTCTGACAAGCAAGCAAAAGATAAAACCATTGACAGCCAGATCGCCGCCTTTAAAGAAAAAATCACGGCTGACGGTGGCAGGCTGATTGAAGACATGATGTTCATTGATGCCGGCGTTAGCGGCGCAACGTTAGTACGACCTGAACTCGAACGATTGCGTGACAGCGCTGCCATTGGCGCTGTTGATCGCGTCTACTTTCTGTCACCGGATCGGTTGGCTCGAAAGTATGCCCACCAAGCCTTGCTGCTGGAGGAGTTTTCATCCGCTGGTGTTAGCGTTTACTTCCTAAACCATGCGCTCGGCACGACGCCTGAAGAAGAGCTACTGTTACAGATGCAGGGCATGATCGCAGAGTACGAACGCGCAAAAATCATCGAGCGTCACCGTCGGGGAAAACTGCATCGAGCGAAAAGCGGTAGTGTCAACGTGCTGTCAACAGCCCCCTATGGATATACCTATATCCGCAAGCAAGCCGCTGGTGAACCGGCACAGTACATCGTCAATCTACAGCAGGCCAAAACCGTACGCCAGGTGTTTCATTGGATAGGGGTTGAGCGGTTAAGTATCGGTGAGGTGTGTAGACGTCTCTCAGAGGCTGAGATTACCACACAGAAGGGCAAAACCCACTGGGATCGCAGTGTGATATGGAGCATGTAGCAAAATCCGGCTTACATGGGTAGGGCGGCGTTCGGTAAGACGAAAGCAGGTAAGTTCGAACCGTGCGTCCGTCCGCAGAAGCATAGTGCGGACACACCGAAGAAACCGTATTCGACGCAGAGAACCGATCGTGATACCTGGATTGAAATCCCGGTGCCGCCACTCGTTGGCGAGGCGCTTTTCCAAGCCGTTCAACACCAGTTGGATGAGAACCGGAAACGGGCTCTCATCGGGAATCGGGGTGCCTGTTACCTGCTGCAAGGACTCACCGTATGCGGGCACTGTCACTATGCCTACTATGGCAAGAAAATCAATCCTTCAACCGCGAAGGGAAAACGCCAATATGCGTATTATCGCTGCATTGGCACTGATGCCTATCGCTTTGGCGGTTAGCGTATTCGAGATAACATGCAAGTGCGCACAGAGAGATTGGATGATGTGGTTTGGGCACGGGTGCTCCATGCAATTAAGCATCCCAAGCGACTAAAAAAAAATACGAAAATCGACTCAACAGGATGGAAGGCGATACCCGGGATTTATTCGACACGATAGTGTTGACGAAACAGAAGGCGCGCTTGGAAAAGGGTAAATCTCGTTTGATCGATAGCTATTCCAACAGCATTATCGACAAAGACGAATTCGAACCAAAAATACAAACTCTAAAAATAAAGCTCGCACAGATCGATGAACAGATTGAGCAAAGCATTAAAACTGAAGGCGCGCAACACGAACTTCTTGGTGATTAACCGACTTGAGGAATTTGCCAAAAAAGTGAATGTTACGCTCGACACTGTGGATTTCACCACTAAGCGCGAGATTATCAGAGCCCTTGTCAAACGCGTGCAGATTTACAAGGAAGAAGTCGTCGTCGTATTTCGAATAGATCCAGAAGCGCCTGCAAATGATGCAACCAGCTGTACATCACCGCCACAAACGGGAGGGTCCATTATGCACCGTTGTAACCGGCGTAGTCTCGCCGGTGCTCGCGAACCTCTACCCGCATCACGTCCTGAACCTGTGGTTCGAGCGCGTGGTCAGACCCCGTTGCCGGGGCGAGGCGAAGCTGTGCCGGTATGCCGATGATTGTGTGCCACGAGCACTGACTGCTGCGTAAGCATCGGTCAGTGCGTGTCGCACAAGTGATGAGGGTTGGCCCCTCGGAGCCGCCTTGCAGGAGGAGGCTTCAAACCGCCACAAGCTGCGATGGTAAAGAGCCATGGTGGTGAGCGTTGTGGAAAAGGCAGGGCTTGACCCTGTCAGGTACGTACCACGGAGATGAACGTAAGTGAACCTTTGCTGACTTGTCGAAAGCGTAGGGATGTCGTCAAAACCGAGGGGTAGTCGTTAACTCGGGATGAGTCTGGGGGACACCTGTTTACTGCCCAGATGGCGGCCGGCATGAAGAAGGCATGAACGTGGTACAGGCGCTTGTGTGGAACGTGGGAACCTGTCGCCTTGATGTTAAGGGAGAAGCTCAAGTAGAGATCCTGCGAGAGCCAGAGTACCAATGCAAGGCACAGGGGCGGATGGCCCCGTGGTAGTGTTGAAGGCGCTGTAATGGTGCTGGAGCGAAGGGGGTCAGTTACTCAGTTGGATTTGTAGGTCAACCGCACAGATCGGATCTTGCGCAGAGAGAGTGTTGAGCTGCCGACCGGTAAGTGATCGGGAGGAATTTATGGAAACAACAAAACCGTTCAAGATTTCCAAGCACGCAGTGATGCGCGCCTGGGAATTGGTAAAAGCCAACGATGGCGCTGAAGGTGTCGATGGTGAAACGATAGAGCAATTTGAGTCCAAACTGAAGGGGAACCTTTATAAGCTGTGGAATCGACTTTCTTCAGGGTCTTACTTTCCGCCACCGACCCGAACGGTAGCGATACCGAAAAAGGACGGTGGAGAACGAAAGCTGGGTATTCCCTCTGTTTCCGACAGGGTGGCCCAGACGGTGGCCAAATTGTCGTTTGAGCCCTTGGTGGAGCCGTATTTTCTCGGCGACTCCTATGGCTACAGACCGGGTAAGTCAGCCCATCAGGCGTTGGCAGTCACGCGAGAGCGTTGCTGGCGCTATGACTGGGTTCTGGAGTTTGACATCCGCGGACTGTTCGACAACATTGATCATCACCTGTTGATGAAGGCGGTTAAACGGCACACGGACAATCCCTGGCTTCTACTCTATATCGAGCGCTGGATTACAGCACCGGTACAGCAGTCAGATGGCAGTGTAGTTGCACGTGTAAGAGGAGTACCCCAAGGCGGTGTGATCAGTCCAGTGCTGTCAAATCTGTTCATGCACTATGCCTTCGATGCGTGGATGGATCGGGAATATCCCGATTCGCCGTGGTGTCGATATGCTGATGATGGGCTTGCCCATTGTCGAACGCTGGCACAAGCGGAACAGCTGAGAGTGGCATTGGGGAAGCGGCTGCAGGATTGCGGCCTGGAGATGCACCCGGTAAAGACGAAGATTGTGTACTGCAAGGATGAAGATAGGAGAGGGACTTATCCTGTGACGGGCTTTGACTTTCTGGGCTATACGTTTCGTGCCCGGCGATCAAAGAACAGGTGGGGAAAGTACTTCATCAACTTCAGCCCGGCGATGAGCAACAGTGCGGGAAAGGCAATCCGGCAGGAAGTGAGAAGCTGGCAAATGCCCAAACGCAGTGACAAGTCCATCGAGGACCTGTCACTGATGTTCGGTGCCAAGATACAGGGTTGGATCAACTATTATGGTCGTTTCTATCGTTCCCAGATGTACATGACACTCAGGCACATCAACTCCAAACTGGTGTGGTGGGCAATGCGGAAGTTCAAGAAGCTGAAACGTCATCGGCGACGCGCTGAGCACTGGCTGGGACGAGTGGCGAAGAACTTTCCGTCAATGTTTCCACACTGGCGGATGGGTTTGTTGCCGACGGTTGGGTAACGGGAGCGCAGTGAGTCGAGAGGTTCATGCTGCGTTCTGCGAGAGGCCGAGGGTGAGATTCCCTCGGCCTACTCTCCTCGTCTGTGCGTTCCGCTATCGTGAGGATGCGGATCGGTTCTTCGAGGCGCTAGCGAAACGGCTGGGCAAGTTCGGCCTGGAAGCGGCGCCGGAGAAGACGCGGATCGTGCGATTCAGCCGATTTCATCCGAGCCTGAAACGCAGGGTCACCTTTCTGGGTTTCGAACTGTACTGGTTTCGGGACCGCAAGGGAGAGCCACGCGTCATGCGCCGAACCGCCCGCAAGAAGCTGCAAGGGGCGTGTCGCCGCATCAAGGAATGGATCAAGAGCAACCGGCATTTGCCGGGCAGGGAGTTTATTCGGGGGCTGAACCGTCGCCTGGTGGGGCATTACAACTACTACAGCCTGCGGGGCAACTCGCGGTCGTTATGGCGGTTCTACCAGTGGGCCATGGACTGTGCATTCAAGTGGCTGAATCGGAGGGGTGGCAAGCGTAAGAGCTTTGCATGGCCGGTATTCACCCGTGCCTTCGCGAAGCTCGGGATCGCCAAGCCCCGGATTAGCGAACGGTCCTATGTACGGCGGGTGTTTGCATGAAGCTTATCGCCAGCGCGTAAGCGAGTACAACCGAGGAACCGGATGCGGGAAAACCGCACGTCCGGGACTGTGCCGGGGGCTCCGGGTAACCGGAGTCCCTACGGCGGATGGCATGGGAGCCCATGCGTTAGCAGGGCTTGACGCTGTTTGTTTGTGAACAGTTCCCTGGTATGGGACGGCATACCAATTGGCGTATATCAGGTGGGTTTCGAGATCACTCAGGCCTCGGGCCACTTGGGCCGCCTTCGGGACCACCCGGGGCACCCTGTGGACCGCCCGGACTACCCATCATGCCACCCGGCCCACCGGGGCCGCCCTGGTAACCGCCCATTCCACCCGGTCCGCCTTCAGGACCACCCGGCCCACCGGGACCACCCATCATGCCACCCTGGGGGCCGCCCGGACCACCGGGACCGTCCATCATGCCCGGACCACCTCCGGGACCGCTCATGCTACGCATCATCTTCATATTTTCCTGCATGGTTTGCATGTGCTCCTGCATCAGCTTCTGGCGTTCCTTCGGGTCGGTCGTCGCCCGGATTTTTTCCATCTGCTGCTGCATTACTTTCATGTTCTCCTGCATCTGGGACATTTGTTTGTCCATGTCCATGCTCTGCGCCGGCCCGGCGGGCGCGGACATTTCCTGCGCTGATATGATAGATGCAGACAGGGCGCTGGCAATGAGCGCTGCTGCTAGTATTGAAGTTTTCATAGTGATCTTTCCTCAAGGAGCTGAATATTCATGTTTCCTTACTGTCGGCTATTGACAGAGAAATGCACGATGTCCAGTACGAAGACAAGCCGGAATAGAAGCCACTTACAGATGATTCCGCCCGTAGTTACGCTTTCCGTCATTTCGTCGCAGACGATTTTCGAGCATCAACCAGGTGGGGTGTCTGCTTTCGGCGCCTCACCACTGGCTGGGAGAATACCTGAACTCCAGCATCGAGTCTGTGCGTTGTCATACATAGCCTTGATCGAGGCAGGCGGATCCTCGTTGTATGACCGGTGTGATACCGCTCGCTCAACTGCTTATTGGCTGTGTTTCAGGAGAGTATGACAATGTCCCGTCGTTACAGATTGCGTGCGCCGTGTCTTCCGTCGTCTATGTTCAAAAGGAGTTCGACCATCCGCATGGTGAAGACGGCAGCTGTCGCAGCGCCCCCAGTCGTAACGCGGGGAGGAGTGGAGCGTCTATGGATCGCCATAAGTAAAGTCCTTTCAGTAAGTCATCTGTCCTTAACGCCCCTGACGTTGCACGCGACACAGCGCCGCGCACGGCGTGGTTCAGGCCAGGAGGAACGCTCCTATCCCTTGTTGGACGAAGCCGCTTCGCGGAGAAAGAACCCTCTGCCAGAAAACACTAAAATGTAACCTCATACCCTCGAAACGAGGGATCATCATCCACGAATCATGAGGTTACAAGACCACGTCATCATCCGATACAAACTTCAAGCAGAACTATCAGAGCCATCTCAAACACCTCAAGCTCAAGGGCCTGCAGCCCAAGACCATCGAAGCCTACGCCCGCGCCATTCGCCGCATCGGCGCCTATTTT
>Ga0210124_1001326_pt1 | contig 10828 bp, 8 predicted proteins | sample Muzzi_PWC_D2_FD_185554 | JGI IMG/M metagenome (GOLD analysis project Ga0210124, IMG submission 185554) | Wetland microbial communities from San Francisco Bay, California, USA, that impact long-term carbon sequestration - Muzzi_PWC_D2 (SPAdes) | ecosystem: Environmental > Aquatic > Marine >...
TTGGAACCACAGGCCATTCTCAACCAGCCTCGTCCGGTTGTACTCTATTTAAATGAGATTGGCGGACGCTGTCACCGGATTGCCCTCTCAAGGCCAGAAGCGCTCTTGCAACCCGGCGACCTGACGGTGGTGGGCTTTTGTGGTCAACGGCGTCGTGGGGTTGATTGGGGGCCCCTGGATGCTGTTGATGAGGAACTCATTGCAGAATTCCCCCAACATGAAGAACTTCTCAGCTATAGTACCCTCCAATTAGAAAGTGACGATTCGTGTAATCTGGTTTTGTTTAGCCAGCCTCAAGGCGTATTACATTGGGCCTCCAGCGATAAGCATACCCTAGCCGTCAGTATGTCCCCGAAATATTACAGCGTTATTCGACTCCACAATGCAATCCTACCCGGCGGTGTCATGGCAGATAATCAATTGGCTTTAATTCGCACGAAGTACTATGATTTCCAGGAGGAACCCCTGTGGCAGGCAGTGCGTGACTTTTAGCGATCACTTGAATCGATACCCTTAAAACAATCAAAGGAAATAATATGCCCGGTATAGATATATTGTTCTTATCCAAAGAAGATGTTGATGCTTTGGAGCTTGGCCTGCAAGAAGTGATGGACGCCATCGAGGCAGGATTGAAGGCACACGGCGAGCAGAAAGTTATCATGCCCTCTAAAGACCATCTACCACTTGCTTACCCTGAGAAGCTATTCAATATCCTCAAGGGATATGTCGAGCCGGTTAATGTGGCCGGAGTGAAGGTCATCGGGGACTTCCAGAAAAATTATGAACACGGGTTGCCTTCGGAATTAGCTTTAATCACCCTTTACCGGCCAGAAACCGGCGCACCATTTGCGATTGTTGACGGAACCCTCATCACCTGGATGCGTACCGGAGCGGTCACGGCGGTAGGGGCCAAGTATCTGGCGAATGAAAAGCCGCGAGTTTTGGCCCATATCGGCGCCAGAGGCACAGCCTGGTACAACGTGCCGATGCTCGATTTGCTCTTTGATTTTGAAGAGATTCGCGTAACCAGCAAACGCCCGGAGTCACGAGAACGTTTTGCCGGTGAAATGTCCGAGCAGCTTAATAAGCGGGTCATTGTCACAGATACTACCGAAGCAGCCGTGCGCGACGCCGATATCATCATCGATGCTTCGCGCTTGCTTGAGCATCAAATATTGGTGAAAGACGAGTGGGTCAAGCCCGGCGCTTTAATTCAGCCCTACGGCGCGGTCCTATCCGTGGAACGGACGCTGCCCTTCTCCGTCGATAAGATGTTGGTAGACGATTGGAACCAGTGCCAGCAGTCGCAGTACGGCCAATTTGCCGGGTTGATTCAGGCCGGAGAGTTACGCGATGAGCATATCTACGGCGAAATCGGTGAGGTTGTGGCCGGGCTGAAACCAGGCCGTGAGTCTCAAGAGGAGCGCATTCTTTTCTGGCACAAAGGCTTTGCCATCAGCGATATCATGCTCGGCAATCTGGCCTATCAAAAGGCCGTTGAAAAAGGCGTCGGTACGCTGCTGAACTATTATCGTGAGCCACAAGATATGTGAGGCTCCCTGTAAAAATAGACCACCGACGACAGACCACCGACCGCCAAAATATATTTCATCCCTCGTTGCCGTCTCGCTCGGGATTATGACACTCCCTTGAAAATAGGTTTTAAGGAGTGTCAAAGTGCGCTTTGACACTCCTTATTTTCATTTTCGTTGCCGTACCCTAAACCGAGTCCATCTCCTCTATAAAATCTACCCCCACCTCTAATCCATAATGTGATATAATAAAATAATTTCTCTAACCACTTCTATACTTGGACAGTGAAATGAATCGTTTGTCCTCATTGATAATTGTAGCATGGGTGCTGGCTGCTGTTATTCTGATGGGCTGTCAGTCCGCTGCGGCTGAAACTCCCCCCAAAACTAATTCAAAAGATAATTCCAACCTCTCACCAGTAGAAAGTCGTGGCAGACTGGCCTACATTGGCGGCGATGGCAACGTATACGTCACGACGGCCAACCGCGAAACAACCATCGCCATTACCAACGATGCCACCACCTTTCCCGAAAAAGAAGGTTTTTCTTATCACCGGCTGGCCTGGTCGTGGGAAGGCAGCCTGGCCTTTGCCGCGATAACCCGCTCCGGGGAGGATTTCAGCAGCCAACTCTATGTGGTGGAATCACCGGGGGAAGCGGCACGCATCGTTGGGCAGAGTGATGAGCAAGCGGTTATTTATATTTACTGGTCCCCGATCACGTGCTCAAGTGGGCCAGGGTGTCAACGTTTTGGGTACCTGATTGAAGAAGATAATAGTATCGCCTTACATATAGTAGAGATGAATGCCGGGCAGGTTGAGAATCGAGTGGCAGGTTTGGCCCAACCTTTCTACTTTACCTGGTCACCGGATGGCCGGCAAATGCTGTGGCATACCGGCGGCGCTCGTCGTCACAACGAAGAGGGTCGCCTGAGTCTGTATGATGCCAATGCCAACGAGGTGCAAATTCTTCCCCACACAACCGGCTTATTTTTCGCCCCGGCTTGGTCGCCGCAGGGTGATAGCTGGCTTGGCGTCTCAGCCGTCGAAGCAATTGACCAACTCCAAATCTTCAATGACAAGCAGCCAACTACCTTGACCACCAATCCCGACGGTCAGATTGTATTTCTGTGGTCCCCCCAAGGTGATCAAATCGCTTATGCCAAACGAGAGGGAGTTGATCCCATTTTTGGTCCCATCCACATCTTCGACCTGGAAACCGGACAAACCAAACGCATCACCGCGCCCCGATTTTCCATTACCGGCTTTTTCTGGTCGCCCGATGGGCAGCAAATTGCCTATCTTCCCAAACTTATCCCCGATACCAATCGCCTTCAATGGCGCATCTACGATTTGGAACGGGACGAAGATCGAGGTTTTACGGCCTTTACCCCCTCTTTTCAAATGTGGTTTATGGTCAGCAGCTTCAACCAGTATGCGCAAAGTCACCGCTTTTGGTCACCGGACAGCCGGTATCTGGTATACGCCGACCGTGATACCAGTCGGGTAGAACGTGTCTGGCTCATCGACACCTGGACCGATGGCGCAAACGAGCCTATCTTAATTGATGAGGGTAGTATCGGGGTCTGGTCGTGGAATTGACGTCATCCAGACAGGCTGTGTATCCCCGATATGATGCCGAGCGGACATTAGTATCAGAGACATGAATCTGCTCAGATGAGAAATGATAGTAGGCGAGTTTGGTAAAATGAATATGCCACTCCTCGGGGTGGCATATTCTGAACCTTTCATTATACTGGCTAAGTTGGTGTCTAATCATCATCAATCTGAAGACGAATTGGGTCAGAAAGTTCTGAGGTATTACCATCTACATCGGTAGCAGTGCAGGAAATATACATCTCATTGGAACCGTTACCCAAGGGGTCGGCTGTTTGCACCGGCATGGTAATACCTGCCACCCCCTCCTCATTGGTAGCCACGGTCTTGCTCCCCAGAAAGACCTCGGCCTCCCGAATCATTGATGAGTTCCCAAAGCATTCCACGTCATATTTTTGGTCTGGAATTATATCAACTCCCTGCAGACTTCCTTTAAGGAGGACCAACTGCCGATTCCATTTAGACTTTTCTTCATCCATAACAGGATAGTTCTGTCCATTGTTTGCAGCCAAACCTGAATCGTTGGGCGTCACCCCATCTGGGAAGCTAACCTCCAAGCCGTAGAAACCCGGTATAACCGCGACCTGATCGCTTAGATCGATTCCAATACCGGCCACTGAAGAAATGACATTCCCACTCAGATGATTGCGGATACCCGCACCCACCAGTATCCCGGCCTGTCCGGTATCACTGATTGTGTTATCGCGGATGACATTGCCGTCATTCGTGCTATCAAAGCCCACCAAGGTTAAGATAGCGATCCCGCTATCGGGGATATTCGAAATCAGGTTACCCTCAACAACATTATCCTCTGAATTCCAATCGAGGGAGATTCCGTTTTCCATTCCGTGGAGAACCGCGCCTTCTTCGGTGATCACTTGCACACCATTGGTAATGTTGTTGTTTCTGATTATATTACCGTGAACAGCCCTTAGTTCTATCGAACCACGAAAGGCAGCTTCAATAACCTCTTCCTCAATTACATTATAGTTGCTGTTAAAAAGAATCTCATAGGCATTTTCACCTCCAGTGAAGGTATTTCCACTGAAGTGGTTGGAGGATGAATGCTGCAGTTCGATCTGATCTCCGGAAGTGAGGGTCGGATCAATTGGGTCTTGCCAAAACACATTGCCAACCGTGTGGTTATGGTTCGAATTCAAGAAGTCCAGCTGAGCGTTGCCCAGATTTCCACTGAACAAATTATCCGTCCACTCTCCACCGTCTGTCTCGTCGACGGTAATCCCATTACACCAATTAACAATCTCCATACTTTTGACCGAGGAGTAGTCAGCCCCAGAGAAAACCAGACCAGGATGACTTCGATCTCCTGCATATTGAGGTGGGCAAGTGATGTTATTCGAAATCAGATAATCTGAACCGTCCAACGTCACAGTATGCCCCGAGCCGTCTATAGTCAACTTCTCCGTGATCACCGGGAGCAACTCAAGTGGTGAAATGACATAGTCTCCATCAAATAAAATAGTGTCTTCCCCAACATTCTGTTCGGTAGCGAGGATGGCCTCTCTCAAGGAACAATGCGCTGCGTTGCACCCATCCGAATCCACTGCGTCATCAGCGGTGTTGACGATAAAGGTGGCCGCAAAAGTGTTTACAGAAAGTAGTGCGAAGATTAGAAATGAAGCCCATACTGCGAATAGAGTTTTTACTGTTGCCTTCAAGATTAATCCTCCTTCAGATTAGTGGGGTGCGACCTGAACCACACCCACAGTGCTAGCAAGCTATTTGTAAATGAATTTATCTTTTGGCTTATATAGTTCTCCTTAGCCATCATTCATACAGATTCAACTTTTCCCACATTGACAAGTCGGACTCTGGGTTCGCAGATGTGGCCGGTGCAGCATAATCAACTGACTCTGCCGGAGATTTCAGATTTAGGCTTTCCCACCTGGTTAACTCCGACCCTGTGTTCACAGGCACCGCCGGTAACACCGCATCATCGACTGTATCCGCCACGGGTTTCAGATACGTACTTTCCCACCTGGTCAACTCCGATCCTGTGTCTACAAGCATTGCCGGGGCAATGATATCGGCCTCATTGAATACTGCCTCCTGATGTACCGTATCAGACATCGCCGGGGCGGTGTAATCGACCTCATTGAATACGGCCTCCTGTTGTACCGTTTCAATAGTTGATGGCTCCTGGGCTTTCACGATCTCATCAAAAGATACCCCTATCATCCAACTGGCGCTGAAAAAGAGTGCGATTACGGCTATGACCAGACAACTCACCTTCATTCGATTGAACATTTTGATCTCCTTTTATTGATTAATGTTATCTCAATAGATAACTCTATTAAAGCAGAAAAACATTTCTCATTGGTACACCTTTGTGGTACGATAAAGGGGACAAAAAGGGAGACACAACAGGGACAAGGCATATGGATGACATCACCTCATTTGGGTATTGGCTGCGCCGTCGCCGTAAAACACTCGATTTAACCCAAGCTACCCTGGCCCAACAGGTCGGCTGCTCCACCGACACCATCAAAAAAATCGAGCGAGATGAGAGACGCCCCTCCCGCCAGTTGGCCGAATTGTTGGCGGATCATTTAGCGATTCCCGATGAAGAAATTGAGCCGTTCATCCAGATGGCCCGGGGTCAATTTGTGGCCTCGATGCCTTCGCCGCTAGCGATAAGCCCACCCCCAACCTTTCTGACAACCGATGAAGAACCATCACAGCCAGAGGAGCTTCTCTTTGTTGCCCACGAGAACGAACTGGCACAACTTGACAATCATCTCACCCAGGCTCTGGCCGGAAATGGGCGCGTCATTTTTGTGGCTGACGAAGCTGGCAGCGGCAAGACCACTTTGGTGCAGGAGTTTACTGACCGGGCGCAACAAGCCCATACCGCCCTGATCGTTGCCGGGGGAAATTGCAACGCCTTTACCGGGGTTGGCGACCCTTACCTGCCCTTCCGTGAAATTCTGGGGCTGCTGACCGGCGATGTCGAAGCCAGATGGCGTTCCGGCGCGATCGGCCAGACTCAAGCGCGGCGGCTGTGGGCCTTAATACCGCAAACTGTTCAGGCTTTGCTGACTGATGGTCCAGAGCTGCTTGACATTTTCGTGTCGAGCCTGGCGCTGCTCCAACGAGCCACAACTGCTGCCTCCGGTGGCGCTGGTTGGTTAACTCGCCTCCAGCAACTTGTCGCCCAGCACGAGGCTAGATCAACCCCGGCCAATCTACCTCAACCGAACCTCTTTGAGCAGTACAGCAAAGTATTGCAGGCATTGGCTCAACAGCAGCCACTCCTACTGGTGTTAGATGATCTCCAATGGGCCGATACCGGTTCCATCAACCTGTTGTTTCATTTGGGCAGGCGGCTTGAGGGTTATCCCATTCTGGTGGTAGGCATCTATCGGCCAAGCGATGTGGCGCAAGGCCGTGCTGCAACACCTTCAGGAGAGCGGGAACGGCATCCGCTGGAGCCGGTGGTTAACGAATTCCAACGCACCTTTGGAAACACCCACATCAATCTTAGCCAAACCGAGGGCAGGCAGTTCGTCGATAGGCTTCTGGATAGCGAACCAAACCGGCTGGGTGTCGAATTTCGGGAAGCGCTGTATCATCAGACCCAGGGCCACGCCCTGTTCACCGTTGAGATGTTGCGTGGTTTACAGGAGCGCGGGGATTTGATTCAGGATGAGCGGGGTCATTGGGTTGAGGGCCCAACGTTGGACTGGCAAACCCTACCGGCAAAAGTCGAGGGGGTGATTGAGGAGCGGATTGGCCGCTTGCCGGAGATATTACAAGAAACCCTGAAAGTAGCCTCTGTAGAGGGCGAATTCTTTACGGCAGAAGTCATCGTGCGGGTACAAAACCTTGATGAAGTGCAGGTCATCCGGCAGTTGAGCGGGGTCTTGGACAAGCAGCATCAACTGGTCAGGAGCCGGAGCAGCCAGCGTTTGGCCCATAGCGGGCAGCGGTTGTCCCACTATCGCTTTCGGCACATTTTGTTTCAACGATATTTGTACCACAGTTTGGATGAAGCAGAGCGGGCCTATCTCCATGAAGCCGTTGGCAATGCCCTGGAGCAACTGTATGAGGGTCAGGCCGAGGAAGTAGCGATTCAGCTTGCTCAGCACTTTCAAATGGCCGGATTGGGGCCGAAGGCAGTCGGATATCTCCAACAAGCAGGCGAGCGAGCGGTGCGGCTATCCGCCCATGAGGAGGCTATAACTCACTTCACTAAGGCACTAACCCTGCTAGAAACGGTGGCTGATTCGCAACGTGCCCAACTGGAACTCAGCCTGCAAATCCCCTTGGGGCAGTCTCTAATCGTTATAAAAGGTAGTGGTGCACCAGAAGTTGAACGTGCCTTCGCCCGGGCACGAGAACTATGCCAACAGATTGGAGATAGCCGGCAGCTTGTCCAGGTGCTATGGGGTCTGTCCATCTTTTATGTGATTCGAGGAGAACTTCAGGGAGTCGGATATGAATTAGCAGAGCAATGTCTTCAAGTAGCCCAAAGCCAAGAGGATCCGTCACTTCTTATTGGAGGGCATATGGCTCTTGGGACAGTTTCTCTTTATCTTGGGAGGCTAGCCCAGGCGCAAGCCCACTTTGAGCAGGGACTTGCCCTGTACGATCCCCAACAGAGTATGTCTCTGATCGCTCTTTACGGATACGATCCAGGTGTGTTCTGCGGACGAGAATTGGCCTGGATCAAATGGTATCAAGGCTATCCTGAACAGGCTCTGGATTTAGTTCGGGCAGCGCTTGTCCTAGCTCGTGAGCTTGTTCACCACTTTAACTTAGCCGGGGCATTAGGTATAGCCTCCTTTATTCATTATCTCCGCCGGGACGTACAGGCCTGTCGGGAGATGGCGGAGGAAACGATCACCGTGTCAATCGAGCATGGGGCTCTACTCTGGAAGCTGATTGGCTCTATGTTGCGAGGCTGGACCTTGACCGAACAAGGCCAGGTAGAAGAGGGAATTGCACAAATCGGTCAAGGTCTGAGAGCTTATCAGGCCACCGGGCTGCGGTCAACAGCGTCACATTATCTAGGGATGCTGGCCGAAGTGTATCTGAGATTAGGGCAGGTAACGGAGGGGCTTGTCGCATTGGAGGAAGCCCTGATAGAGACGGAAGAAACTGGAGAGCGTCTTATCGAACCGGAGTTGTACCGGCTCAAGGGTGATCTATTAAGAACAAACGGCGCAGACGATGGAGAAGTCGAGCAGCAGTTTCTCAAGGCCATTGATATTGCCCGCCAACAGGGTGCCAGGTCGTGGGAGTTACGGGCGACGGTGAGCCTGTGTCGCTTGTGGCAGGCGCAAGGAAAGAAAGAGGAGGCCCGCCAGATGTTGTCGGATATTTATGGCTGGTTTACCGAAGGGTTTGATACGCTCGATTTGAAGGAGGCCAAGGCGCTGCTCGACGAGCTTTCGGGAGATGGGGAATAATACGGTCTAAACTAACACCTTAGAGTATAAGTGAGGATGACAAATGGATGCCTTTGAAATTTCTAATATCATCGAAACGCAACAGCAATCGGGGAAACTTTATTTGGAATTCCTGCGGGTTCCCTCACTCAGTGTTGGGCTGTATGCCCTACCCGCCGGTGGAACCGATCCCCAACAGCCCCATGCCGAGGATGAAGTGTACTATATTATCAGCGGGCAAGGGTCGATTCGGGTTGGCGAGGAAGACCGCGAGGTCAAACCAGGTAGCGTAGTTTTTGTCGGGGCTAATGTTGAGCATCGTTTTCACTCCATCACGGAAGACCTCAAGATTTTGGTCTTTTTTGCGCCTGCCGAAGGATCTCAAGATGAAAACCATTAACATTGATAAACTATCGAGCTACAAAGTCGATCCCCGACGCGGCTTTCTCCCGGCTCAAGACCCGCTCGAACAACTGCCTCCCTATTTTGATGCCTGGGAGCATGTCGCTGCTGAGCTTTCAGTTCTGCTGCTGACAGGCAGACTGCGACCAATCCTGGAGCAATGGACTCCTCTGGATATCAACCGGCTCAAAGATGAACGGCAACTGCAGCGAGCCATGCTGATTTTATGCTATATCGGCAATGCTTATGTCTGGGGCGGTAATCAACCGGCAACCGTCCTTCCCCGAGGGATAGCCCTCCCCTGGGCGCAAATTGCCGAAAAACTGGGCCGCCCGCCGATTAGTTCTCACGCTTCTCTGGCCCTCTACAATTGGCGTAGACTCGATAAAGAAGGGCCGTTAGATTTGGACAACCTGGATACTTTACAACTCTTTGGCGGCGGCATCGATGAAAAGTGGTTTTATCTGACTGCCGTGGTGATTGAAGCCAAGGGCGCACCATCGCTACAAGCGCTAGTGGAGGCGCAAAACGCCGTAGTCGGAAATCAAGTAGACAACTTGGCCCAAAATCTCAAAACAATTGCCGCAACGTTAACAGACATTTATACGATCACGTCACGCATCCCCGAAAAGTGCGACCCCTACATTTTTTACCATCGTATCCGGCCCTATGTGGCCGGTTGGGAAGCGCCCGGCGTCATCTACGAGGGCGTCAGCGAAACGCCGCGTATCTTCGCCGGGGGCAGCGCCGCCCAAAGCGCCTTGATCCAAACTCTGGATGCCGGATTGGGCATCAAACATCAGCGGGAGGAGACCAGGACATTTTTGGCGGATATGCGGAACTACATGATACCGGGCCATCGCCGCTTTATCGAGGCTCTCGAAGCCGGGCTATCCATCCGGCAATTTGTGCAGGACCATCAAGAGAGTCATCCCGCCCTGGCCGACCTGTACAACGACTGCATTCGCGGCATGGATAAGTTCAGGAAGAAGCATATCGAGATTACGGTGCGTTATATCTTGCACCAGGCCCCCAAAGATGAGGAGGCCAAAGGCACCGGCGGCACCAGCCTCGTGCCGTTTCTCAGCACGGCCCGCAAGGAAACGCAGGAGCAGTTGTTGGGATGAATGGCATCTGTAGGGAGTTAAAGGGGGTGATATGATGAAAGATACGGTCAAATGGGAAACTGGTCAGAGCAACTTTTGTTAGTATAGTACAGTTCAATTGTAGTCTGTAGAAAGGGTTTAGCATGTCATTCGATCAGGTGGAAGGAATATTTCTAATCTTATTTGCCCTCGCGGTATTCCTTCTATATCGCTATCGCATCACTAAGCGAGAACAGGCATCAGTAGCTGTTCAAAACAAGTCGGCTGACGCAGCTTTTCCACAAAACTCTGACGAGAAGACAGATTTGCCAACTGATTTAAATAACGATCCTCATAGTGACAAAACCCAAACTTTCCGTAAAGCCTCTTTCCTCGTACTTCTTCTTGGTATTTTGAGCATTGGGGCTTCCAACATCATATCTGGTTTGGTCGCCCCAGGTGTTGGAAGGATTGAACCAGTTTCATTGATCTTGATACCCATCTATTTCGTATCCGCCTTTTTTATAAGGCGTGAGTCAATGACTGCATTTTTGGTTGCTTTTATCGCTTTTACGATCAGTGGCGTGATGGGGTTGATTTCCAGTTTCATAAACGCCGAGTGGGTCAGTCAAATATTAGGCAGCGGAATCTTCGGTGGTTTAACCATCTTAAACATATTATTCTTCTTGATTATATGGACAACTTTTTTTAATTGGTACAAGGTCTTGAAAAACCCGTAATATAATTATGATAACTCAAGTTGCCACCTTACTTGAGTAACC
>Ga0210124_1001327_pt1 | contig 10825 bp, 10 predicted proteins | sample Muzzi_PWC_D2_FD_185554 | JGI IMG/M metagenome (GOLD analysis project Ga0210124, IMG submission 185554) | Wetland microbial communities from San Francisco Bay, California, USA, that impact long-term carbon sequestration - Muzzi_PWC_D2 (SPAdes) | ecosystem: Environmental > Aquatic > Marine >...
GCCAAACGCTTATGGATTAATTGGGGACAAATTGAACTCTATTGAGCCTGAGAAAAGGATGCTTAGCTCCATGAGTCCTACAATTGTGATGAAAGACGGGAAGGTTTTCCTTGTTACAGGAAGCGCAGGGGGTAGTAGAATTATTACTACAGTTCTTCAGATAATTATTAATGTGATAGATTTTGATACGAACATCGCCGAGGCTACAAACGCCGTGAGGGTGCACCATCAGTGGGTGCCCGACGAGCTCAATGTAGAAAGTGGGCTAAACGGAGACACTATTAAAATTCTGAAAGCCATGGGATATAATGTTGTTGTAGGTAGAACAATTGGGGTTGCGGAAAGCATCATGAAAAAAGGTGATTATTTGTACGGAGCATCTGACCCCAGAAGACCCGGGGGAATGACTCTGGGTTATTAGGCGGTAACTTCCAGCATCCGGTCTATTGATCTTTTAGCCTTGAGCGCGGTTTCTAATGGTACTTTTACTTCATAAATTTCCTCTTGGAGCGATTTCAACACCTTGGGAAGAGTTATCATCTTCATATACTTGCAAACCGCATTCTGCCTTGCAGGAATGAACTCTTTGTCCGGATTATTTTTTCTCAGTCTGTGCAGCATTCCGGTTTCAGTAGCAATAATAAATTCTTTGGCTTTGGATTGCTTGGCGTACTTTATCATTCCGCCTGTAGAAAGGAATTTTATATGTCCGTGCCCGTGTGCGTGACCGTTTCCATTCCCGTTGCCATTTAAATCTGCACCGTTTGCTGTTTCATAGAGTAAATTTGTCGTACACCCGCATTCGGGATGGATCATCATCTCGGCCCCGGGATGTGTGGTCTGCATTTCTACTAAATCCTGATTTCTAATACCTGCGTGCACATGGCACTCACCAGGCCAAATATCGATCTTCCGGCCTGTAACCTTTGCAGCATATGCTCCAAGAAACATGTCGGGAAGGAAGAGTATCTCTTTATCTTCGGGTATAGAATTTACGATCTGAACGGCGTTAGCCGAGGTGCAGCAGTAATCACTGAGGGCTTTTACTTCAGCCGTGGTATTTACATATGAAACTACTACGGAATCAGGGTGCTGATCTTTCCACGCCCGAAGCTGCTCTGCGTTAATTGTGTCCGCGAGTGAACAGCCGGCTTTTTCATCGGGAATGAGCACTTTTTTTTCGGGTGAAATAATTGAAGCGGTCTCAGCCATAAAATGCACCCCGCAAAAGACAATTATCTCTGCTTGGGTGTTGGCTGCTTCCTGAGAGAGTGCAAGAGAATCACCCGTAAAGTCAGCTATGTCCTGAACCTCGGGCAACTGGTAATTGTGGGCCAAAATAACAGCGTTTTTCTCTGTTTTCAGCCTTTTTATTTCTGCCTCAAGCCTTTCTCTTTCTTTCATATTCCTCTAACTTTCCACAAAAGTTTAAGAAGGTAATTATACCATATAGAGTGATATGTCTAGTGAGGGAGAAGAATGCGTTAGTGCCCCGACAGATATATAATCCACTCCGGTCTCCGCAATATCCGCAACAGTTTCAAGCGTTATACCACCCGATGCTTCAGATATGGCTCTGCCGTTTATCAGACTGACTGCCTCTCTCATCATAGATATACTCATATTATCTAACATAATAATGTCTGCCCCTGATTCAAGGGCTTCTTTAACCTCCGGGAGGTTGGATGTTTCAACTTCAATTTTATATTTGCCCCCGTATTCGGCTCTGATCGTTTCTACAGCTTTTGTAATACTCCCGGCAAAATTAATATGATTATCTTTAATTAATACCGCATCGTATAATCCAACGCGGTGATTCTGACCGCCGCCTGTTAAAACCGCATATTTATCCAGGATCCTGAGCCCGGGAGCAGTCTTTCTTGTATCAAGTATTTTAGTACGAGACCCTCTTAAAGCGGCTGCATATTTTGATGAAGCAGTCGCTATTCCCGACATTCTTTGAAGAAGGTTGAGCGCGAGCCTCTCTCCTGAAAGCACTGCCCGTACAGAGGCCTTAATTCTTAATATCTCCTGCCCGGGGTTTACTCTATCTCCATCTTCTATAATACGGGTAAAAGAAGCATTCTGGTCCAACTTCTGAAAGACTTTTTCAGCAATAGGGATACCCGCTATCACGCCCTCCTCTTTTGCTATGATTTTAGCTTCACAGCTCAAATCACGAGGGAAAATGGCATTTGTTGTGATATCCCCCGAACCTATATCTTCCTCTAAAGCATTTTCTATTATGGAATCGACCTTATCCCAATCCAATACGATGTTATCCATTTCAATATCAACCTAGAGCGGCGAAAATGAAGGCTCCTCTCCTTTTTTGATCACAATGTGATTTTCCCATTTAATGTTTTCATCAGGGAAATCTTCTCTAATATGGACGCCTCTTGATTCTTCTCTAATCAGAGCTGATTTTGCTATTAGAAGTGATACATCAAGAGCCATGTTAAGTTTAATTTTATAATATCCTGAAAAAACCTTCAGCTTTTCTGAAATCTCATTTATCTGAGTTATTGCTTCGAGCATCCCTTCCCGTGTCCTGACTATTCCCACATCACGGTTTAATATCTGAGAAAGTGATGCCTTATATTCTGATAGCGCGTCAGACTGAGAGTCAGAGAATTCGAAATCGAGCTCGCTTATATCAAACTCCTCTTTGCCCTCTGACGTGCCTGAATGATCGTTTAGTTTTTTAAGGGCTCCGTCCACTGCCCTTTTTGCGAATACCACACATTCCAGAAGCGAGTTGCTTGCCAGCCTGTTTGCCCCGTGAACGCCGGTTGACGCAACCTCACCGCACGCAAACAGTCCCATTATATTTGTCTCGCCGTACATACCAGTCTTAACTCCACCTATCGTATAATGGGCGGCCGGCGCGACGGGGATTAAATCTTGTGTGGCGTCTACTCCGTGGTTAAGGCAAAAATTGTAGATGTTTGAAAACCTTTTCATTATATAATCTGCCTCTATATGCCTTAAATCCAAGAAGACGTGGTTAGCGCCAGACTTTGTCATCTCAAGGAATATGGAACGGGAGACGACGTCTCTTGGGGCTAGCTCGGCATATTCGCTGTACTCAGTCATGAACCTTTCCCCACGACTGTTTAGGAGATAAGCGCCCTCTCCTCTGAGAGCTTCGCTGATGAGAAAACTTTCCCCGTTCTCACTGTAAAACGCAGTAGGATGAAACTGCATAAACTCCATATCGGTAATCTCTGCTCCGGTTTGATAAGAAAGGGCTATACCCTCTCCGACCGATCCCTTGGGGTTTGTGGTTCTTTTATAGAGAGCAGAAGCACCGCCTGTTGCGAGTATAGTAGATTTAGCCATTATGATGGACGGCTTAAAATTCTGGTCGAGTGCCAGAGCTCCGTAACAGTTGCCGGCGTCGGACAGGAATTTTATTACACCGGTATGCTCGAATTTCGTTATGGAGGAATGTCCCTCAACCGCAGCAATAAGAAATCTGACCATTTCCCTCCCGGTTGATGTGCCGCCAGCATGAAGTACCCGCCTTTTTGTATGCCCTCCCTCAAGGCCCAGCTCAAGACCGCCTTCTCCGGTATCAAACTCCATGCCCAGAGATATCAAATCCATAACCCGGTCTCTGCCTTCTTCAACAAGTATTTCAACCGCCTTCCTGTTACATAGCCCTCTTCCAGCTCTCAAGGTGTCTTCTATATGGAACCACGTTGAATCCTCAGGGTCCATTGCCGCGGCAATGCCGCCTTGCGCCCAGAAAGAGTTACTCTCTTCAATCGTCGATTTGGTAATAAGTGTTACTTCGCCAAATCCTGATGCATATAGCGCCGCATAGAGCCCGGCCAGGCCGCTTCCGATAACCAGAAAATCCGTATGAATCTCTTGAAACTCTTTTTTTGTCATAGTATGAAGTAAATACGATTTATGGGGTTTTGATAAATGCGATAGTTAATACGGAATCCCGAACGCCTGTTATCCATTGGATATCGCATTAAAAATAGAGGTTTTTATATTTTCAATGCTTTTCTCATCGGTGATTTTTTTCCCTTTTTTGTCCACTACATAAAAAATGTCCACAACCTGGTCTACTTTAGTAGATATCTTCGCGTATTCTACGGAAAGATTAAGCTCTCTTAGCGCCTTGGTAATGTCATAGAGCAACCCGCCGCGGTCGTATGTATATACGTCTACTATAGTAGCATTATCAGAAGCTTCATTGTCCACTTCAATTCGTGTCGGGTACTGGGGAACTGTCTTGCTGTAAAGCGATTTGTCTTTCTTTCGTCTCGCGAGTAGTTTTTCAAGATCAAGCTCTCCCGACAGCACGCCTTTTAAGTTCTTATCCAGCTTTTCACATAACTCATCCTCCCCGCCACTGGACTTCCCTAAGCGGTTGACATAAAAAACATCCAGAATCCTGCTGTCTGTCCTGGTTGTTATTCTAGCCCCGAGAATATTAAAACCGCTTGCTCTAATAACACCGCAAAGCCTTGAAAAGATTCCCGGCTTGTCCTTACCCCAGATCGTGATCTCATCGAACTCCTGGTTAGGATAAAATGTGAGATCAAATCCGATTACACCTTTGGACTTGTATATAAATTCAACATGACTTGCTATTTTCTTCGGAGAAAACCCGAGAAAATAGGAGTCTGGCATTTTAGACAGTATGTTCCTGACATTTGTCTTGGGCAATTTCTTGTCTAAAATGCGCGCCACATCATTGGTGACTCTTTTCAATCTGTCTTTGGGTTCTTCCTTCTTATACTCTCCCTGCTCGAGAACTCTTACCGTTCTGATGTAAAGCTCCTTTAAAAGCATCCCCTTCCAGTTAGTCCAGACTTCCGGACCTACAGACCTCACATCCGCGAAGGTTAAAAGGTAGAGCAGTGACAAGGTCTCCAGGCTTTTAACGGATCTTGCGAATCTTGCTATTAAGCTGAAGTCGTGAATATCGCGGCGCTGCGAGAAGTGCGTCATTATTAAATGGTGCTTAACCAGAAATTCCAGCAGCTCGCCGTCCACTCTGGTGAGTCCCATCCGCTTTGCGATTTTAGGTATCATGGCAGCGCCTTTCTGCGCATGGTTGCTTCCCTCGCCCTTCCCCATATCATGAAACAGGCACGCAAGAAACAGGACGTGTCTCTTCATAACAGATTCCGCGGTTTTGGTCAGTAATGGAAAATCTTTGTCATACTTATAGTTAATAAGATTCTCGATCTCCCTGACCATAAATATAGAGTGAACATCAACTGTATAAACATGATAGGCATCGTGCTGCCCCATGCAGAATATCTTCCCGAACTCCGGGATATAGTAGCCAAGAAGCTTTAGTCTATTCATTTCAAATAATGTATCCGCGACATTCTTTCCTTTTCTGAGCAGTCTCAAAAATGAAGCATTGAACTCTTCGTTAGTCCTGACGCTTTCGTCTATAACTGAATTGCTAACGCTGTCTCTGATTGATTCAACAAGATGAGTACTCATCCTTACCTCATACTTGTCGGAATACTCAAATGCGCGCATTAAATTTGCCGGGTCATCATTAAGCATATCAGCGCTTGTTACTGAGAGCATACCGCCCTGAATTATAAAGCCGTGCTGTAAAAAGACTGTTTTACGCGCCTTGATCTTCGCTCTTGGGACCGTTATGCATTTATCAATCAGTCTCTTTGACTGCTCTTTAACATCATTTGCTCTTAAATAGTAAATTCTCATAAACCTTTCCACCGCGGGAAGGTCAGCGTCTTTGAAACCTAGAAACTTCGCAATCTTCTGCTGAAATTCAAATCCAAGCCTGTCCTCTCTTCTTTGAGCGAGATAGTGCAGCTCCGATCTGATTAAGAGAAGAAAATTAAGCCCTTTTTCAAAGGTCCTGAGCTCTTTTTCAAGAAGCACCCCCTTGGGCAAGAGTTCGTTGAAATTTTTTATTTTAAATTTTACCTGCGATATCCATAGCGCATAGTGTATGTCCCTAAGCCCTCCTTCACCTTCTTTGACATTGGGCTCTATCAGGTAAATGGATCGGCCGAAACGATTTATACGCTCTTCATTTTCCTCCATCTTCTTTTGGATGAACTTTGAGGAAATACTCGGCAAAAGCTCATTAAAAAGTCTCGTCTCAAACTCTCTATAAAGGTCTTTATCTCCGAAAATCAATCTGCTGTCCAAAAGTGAGGTAAGAATTGTCGTGTCTTCATCATCATCCGCACAGAGCTCCAAACACTCGCCAATTGTCCTTACGGAATAGCCGACTTCGAAATTCAGATCCCAGAGGAGATAAAGCAGTTTTTCGGTAATTTCTTTGGCGAAAGACTTATTGCGGGGCTTGTAAAGAAACATAAGGTCAATATCAGAATACGGACAAAGCTCGTTCCTTCCGTAACCCCCTAGTGCGAGAATGGCCACGTTTTTAAGGTCTTTAAATCCCTGCTGAACCACCGCCTGTCTGATTAGCTTGTCAACGATTTCAGTTCTTTTTTTTGCCAGAATGCTTCCTGAAAGCGCCCGGTCGCGTTTGGCTTTTTTGTTATGCAACTCCCTGAGCTCATTTTCTTTTCGTATGAGTCTGAGCTTGATGGTTTTACTGAGCTCGTTTGATTCTAAAAACAGGTTTTCCGTTTCCATTTTTTTCCCGTCTGAATATTATAATTTTACGCTGACTGAGAGCCCGTCACGTACAGGAACTACCGTAGTATAAAATCCTTCATGAGACATTAAAAGCTTTGTAAATTCTCTTACACCCTCGGTCGCAGGCGATTTATCCCCTGAAATAACCCTTCCATGCCATAATACATTATCAGCAATAAACAAGCCTCCGGTCCTCAGCTTTTCATACGCCTTATCAATTACTTTTGGATAGTCCTCTTTCTCTATATCATTAAATATCACGTCCAACTCACCCGGAGTTTGTTCTAATATTTCAAGTCCATCCCCAAAATTTATGACAATTCTGTCCTCGAATTGCACTTCTCGAATAAACTCCTTTGCCAAATCGATATTGTGTTTAGACAGGTCTGTAAAATATACCCGACCATCTTCGCCCACAGCTTTGGCAAACCAGTAAGCGGAATAACCAAACGCGGAGCCAAGCTCGAATATTCTCTTGGCCTTTATAGTAATTGCAAGCTGATAAATAAACCTCCCGACCTGGCGTCCTATAATCGGTATGCCCTCATTTCGCGCAAGCTCTTCCATATCTGAGAGAATACAGTCATCATTTGAAATAATACTGTCCAAATAACCATCAATTCCGGGGTGTACTATATCAATGTCTATTTTGCGCACTCTCTTTGCTATTTCTTAAAATCTACAAAAGTTTCGTCAAATTTTCCGCGTTGATTTTCCACCCTGGCCATCACAAAAAGAAGGTCAGACAAACGGTTCAAGTATATGAGAACGTTTTCTCTTACCTCTTCGTCTTCCATCAGCTTGGCAACTTTTCTCTCGGCCCTTCTGGAAACCGTCCTCGCAAAATGGAGGTATGAGCCTCCCACGTTGCCGCTGGGCAGAATAAACTCTTTAAGGGGATCCAGCTCCTCAAGAAATTTGTCTATACATTTTTCAAGGCTCCTGATACTCTCTGCGGTCACTCTGGGAACTTCAATATCGGCAGGACTTGCGAGATCCGCTCCCATGATAAAAAGATCGTTTTGTACCTTGACCAGCATGGAATTTATCTCTACACAAACCCCCTGTGAGCATATAATCCCAAGCACAGCATTAAGCTCGTCTACATCCCCGTATGAATCTACTCTGAGAGACGCCTTGCTGACTCTCTCGCCTCCGACCAAAGATGTAAGACCTTTATCTCCGGTCTTTGTGTAGACTTTCGTTATTCTCTTTTTTGCCACTATGAAATTCTAACCGAAGGGGTAGTGAGGTTCAAACCTGGACAAGACTGGCAGTGGATAAAACACGAAAAAAGGGAAATTTCAATTGCCGGATTTCGTATATCCAGAAACTGAAATTCCCGGTGCTTGTAAGTTAATGTAATCAATCTTATTCATTTTCATTGGGCTTAATGACTCTGTCTATCATACCTGTAATCGTTCCTTTGGGGCGCGATCCTAGAAGGGTTTGTACAACAACCCCGTCTTTATATATCATAAGAGTGGGTATGCTTCTGATACCTAAATCCGATGGCGTGTTCGGATTTTCGTCTACGTTTAATTTGACTACTTTGAGCTTGCCCTCAAATTCATCTGCTATTTCTTCAATATAGATAGCAATGGCTCTACATGGTCCGCACCATTCAGCCCAAAAGTCTACCAGCACAGGTATTTTTGAATTAACAACCTCGGTTTCAAAATTTTTGTCATTTACAGCAATCGTTTTGCTCATTGTACACTCCCTTAAAGCGATAAGCTGTTTACTAGCTTAGATAATGGTCTGACCAATAAGGATTCATGGACATTCAACATGGTAAATCCCATGCTTGGTTTTTCTCTGAGATAAATGCGGTTTTATTATTCATCTATTATAGAATCCTTATGCTATACTTATCTTAAATTAACCGACAAGGGAATCAAATTATGGACCTGCCCGAACTAGATCTGAAGGATGTAGCGAATCTTGAAAATTTTTCAGGAATTGTGCCGCTTTTTCCTCTTTCTTCAGTAGTATTTTTTCCTAATACGCTATTACCGCTGCACATATTTGAACCCAGGTACCGAGAGATGGTAACCAGCGCGTTAAAAAGTGAGAAAATCATAGGAATGGCGCTTCTGAGACCCGGATGGGAGAGTGATTACTATGGAAATCCCGGCATTTATGATGTAATTGGCATGGGAAGAATAGTAAGTTCCGATATGCTGAATGACGGCAAGATTAATATTGTTCTTTACGGACTGAAAAGAGCGAGGATAGTAGAAGTTGTAAATGAGCTTCCATATCGTCAGGCGCGCATAAGTATATTGGAAAATCAATTCGATGCGGGCGGTGAGAGTTTAAGAACTATCATAGAAGAACTTGTTAACAAATGGAATCTGTATCTTGATGAGAAGCAAAAATCTCACAGAATAAATGTAAATACAAAACTGCCTCTGGAAAATCTTACCGATGCGCTCGGGAGCTTAATATTCCCTAATGTATTTGATAAGCAGAAGCTTCTTGAGGAAACAAATGTGGAAAACAGGGCTCGCATTATCATTAATGATCTTCAAACCAGACTCGAGATGATTTCAATAACCTCGCAGAAAAAAGCGGAGATTATGAAAAAGAGGCATCTTAATTAATTCGCCGCCCCAAGAGAAATTCCAAAACCAGCTCATCTACCTCTTGCTGTCTTTCCCTCCAAAAACCGTGGCCGACTCCCCTGAAAACTTTAAGCTCCGCATCAGGGATCAGCTCGGCAAGTACCATGGAGCGTTTGGGAGAAGCAATCAGATCAGTTTCTCTAAGCATTACAAGAGTTGGGGAACTAATATTACTAAGCATATCAACTGTGTTATGGATTTCGCAGGCAAAGCTCTGACCAAGATAACCCTTAAGAGCTTCGGGATTTTCAGGCACTGAAGACATAACTTCTTTAATATTGCCTATGTTTTCCTCTATGTATTCTCTCGTGTAACCCAAATAAAGAGCCATGAGCCAGACGGCTTTGGTCCCGAGTTTTGTGGCAATCTCCCTTCCCATTCTCAGAATCTCATTGCCGACTTCATCTCTTGAAGCCGATGAGCAACCCATTACCAATTTTCGCACTCGTTCGGAATGATTTATAGCGAGCCACTGACCTATCATACCACCCATGGATTTTCCTACAACGTGAGCCGACTCTATTCCAAGCGCGTCCATTAAACCTGCGGTATCGTCAGCCATATCGGAAGTTGTGTAGCCCTCATCGGGTTTATCCGACTTGCCGGACCCCCTGTTGTCAAAAACCACGATTTTGAAATGCTTGGAGTATATTGGAATTTGAGTGGCCCAGCTCTGCAGCTGGCTCCCCAATCCTCCAATTAAAACTACCGGGTCCACCCCCTCGCCGTGTATTTCATAGTTTAAATTTACACCGTTTACTTTTACAAGCGGCATTTATTAAACTCCCGATAAATATCTCTTAGATTCCAAATATTCCTGGAGTATGAAAACAGCGGCGATCTTGTCTATTACCTTTTTTCTCTTCTTGCGGCTCATGTTGGCTTCTATGAGCTTTTCTTCAGCATGAACAGTGGAGAAGCTCTCATCCCAGAACTCAATGGACAACGAGAAAGCCTCTCTTATCTTCTCTGCGAAACTCAAAATCTGCTGCCCCCGTTCGCTCAGGCTGCCGTCCGTTTGATACGGAAGTCCAACCAGTATCTCACCCGGCCTATATTCTTTCACGATTTCATCCAGCTCGTTTAGATCCTGTTTTAATCCCTTCCGCTTAATCGTTGTAATTCCGTTAGCTGTTATTCCAAGCTCATCGCTGACAGCAACGCCAATAGTTTTTGTTCCGACATCGAGCGCTAAAGTTCTCAAAAAAATACTCCTTTATTTGAAGTAAAGATTTCATATCATATCTAATGCCACAATAAATAAAAAGATTGCAGAACACTGACAATATAGAGAGTCCAGTAATCCATATGAAATATGTTAGATCAAGTCTGACCACATACTAAATTTCTGTAAATATCGCTTACTGTTTCAGTGATACTCTCCTGGTCGGATTTTTGATTATTTGGGCTTGATTCATAATAGGATGCAATGCCTTGAGATGTATATGTCTTTATCCGGTTCTGCCATCCGGGTATCCATCTCTTCTCTCCTCTTTCCGGAGGGGAATTGCCGACACGCCTGAGCAGAACCGCTTCAGCACCGTCGGCGAACTCTTTGAGCGCTGACATTCCTCCCT
>Ga0210124_1001328_pt1 | contig 10822 bp, 9 predicted proteins | sample Muzzi_PWC_D2_FD_185554 | JGI IMG/M metagenome (GOLD analysis project Ga0210124, IMG submission 185554) | Wetland microbial communities from San Francisco Bay, California, USA, that impact long-term carbon sequestration - Muzzi_PWC_D2 (SPAdes) | ecosystem: Environmental > Aquatic > Marine >...
CCCTGGCCGACCTGAACGGCGACGGGCGGGCGGACGCGGTGCGCACCCTGGCGGCCGAGGACCAGGTGGCGGTGCTTCTCGCCACGGTCGACGGCGACCTCCCCGCCGCCACGGCACTGGCCGTGGGCTCGGCCCCCGCCGGTGTGGCCATCGGCGACCTGGACGGCGACGGCAACGCCGACATCGTGGCCACGGACTTAGGGGACAGCGCCTTCTCGGTGCTCCTCGGGGCGGGCGACGGTACCTTCGGCGCGGCGCAGACCCAATCCATCTTCTCCTCCCCGGGCGGCGTGGCCGTGGGGGACCTGGACATGAACGGCATCGACGACATCGCCACCGTCCACCCGGGCGACGACGTCTTGGGGGTCCTGCTGCGCTGAGGCGTCCTGCCGCGCTGAAACAAACGTTTGCATCTGCACCGCCGCCGCCTTTACCAAACTCCGACCGGGCGCTATGTTTGAGGGAACCGGCCCCCTTCAGGGCCGGTTACGCGTATCTGGGGGGGTCCGGGGCGCGGTTCCGGGCCCCAGGCAGGCCATGCGGAACGAGGCACCGGCACCCCATACGGACTCCCTGGGCCAAGTGATCCGGGTGGCCCGCGGGGATGCGCCGGCCGACCTCCTCATCACCGGTGGACAGCTCGTCAACGTCGCCTCGGGCGAGGTGTACGGGGCCAACGTGGCCATCGTCGGCGACACCATCGCCGCCATCGGCCCCGACTACCGCGACGGACTGAACGTGATCGACGCCGCGGGGCGCTTCGTCCTGCCGGGGCTGATCGACGCCCACATGCACCTCGAAAGCTCCCTCCTGACGCCGTCGGAGTTCGCCCGCACGGTGCTGCCGCACGGTACCACCGCCATCGTCATCGACCCCCACGAGATCGCCAACGTCCTGGGGCTCTCCGGCATCCGCTACATCCTGGAGTCGAGCCGCGACATCCCCTTGAGCCTGTTCGTCATGGCCTCCTCCTGCGTCCCCGCCACCGACATGGAGACGGCGGGGGCCACTCTGGGGGAGAAAGAGATCCGCGAGCTGCTGGGCTGGGAGCGGGTGATCGGCCTGGCGGAGATGATGAACGTCCCGGCCGTCCTGGGCGGCGCCCCCCTGGCCATGGGCATGCTGGCCGCCGCCCGCGAGCGCGGCATGCCGGTGGACGGCCACGCCCCGGGGCTTTCGGGGCCCGACGTGGTGGCCTACGCCGCCGCCGGCATCCGCTCCGACCACGAGTGCACCACCGCGGCCGAAGGCCTGGAGAAGCTGCGCCTCGGGATGTACCTCATGATCCGCGAGGGCTCGGCGGCCAAGAACATGGAGGCGCTGCTTCCCGTCGTCACGGACGGCAACTACCGCCGCTGCCTCCTGGTCTCCGACGACACCCACCCGCACGACCTGGTGGAGAACGGCCACATCGACCACGCCCTGCGCAAGGCCGTGCGCCTGGGGGCCGACCCGGTGCGGGCGGTGCAGATGGTCACGATCAACGCCGCCGAGGCCTTCGGCCGCAAGGACCTGGGGGCGGTCCTGCCGGGCTACAAGGCGGACGTCGTCCTCGTGGACGACCTGAAGGATTTCGCGGTGGACACCGTTGTCCGCCACGGCCGCCCGGTGGTCCTGGGCGGGCGCCTGTGCGTCGACATCCCGCGCCGACAGGACCCGTCGGTCTACAAGAGCATCTGCACCGGCCCCGTTTCCGCGGCCAGCTTCCGCATGCCGCTGGAAGGTCGCCGGGCCCGTGTCATCGGCCTGACCGAGGACCAGCTCGTCACCCGGAGCCTGGTGGAGACGGTCAAGGTGCAGGGCGGCTGCGCCGTGAGCGACCCGAAACGCGACATCCTCAAGCTCGCCGTGGTCGAGCGCCACCACGCCTCGGGCAACGTGGGCCTGGGGCTCGTGAAGGGCTTCGGCCTGAAGCGCGGGGCCATGGGCTCGTCCGTGGCGCACGACTCCCACAACCTCGTGGTCGTGGGCACGAACGACGACGACATGGCCGCCTGCGTGGCGGCCCTGACGGAGATGGGGGGCGGGTTCGCGGTGGTGGTGGACGGGCGTGTCGAGGCGCGCCTGGCGCTGCCCGTGGCGGGCCTGATGTCGGAGGAACCGGCGGAAGAAGTGGCGGCCCGCGACCGCGAGCTACGCGAGGTGGCGGCGCGCCTCGGGGTGGTCCCGAAGGCGCCGTTCATCACCCTGTCGTTTCTGGCGCTGCCGGTGATCCCGGAGCTGAAGCTGACCGACCGGGGCCTCGTGGACGTGACCCGGTTCCGCCTGACCGACCTGGCGGCCTGACCCCGGGACGCCGAAGGGCGCGGGGCCCGGCGGCTGCCCGGCAGGCCCCGCGACGAGAATCCCGCCTAGACCTTGATCTCCTGCGCCACCAGCGCGCCGTCGACCTCGGCGTAGTGGATCGACACATGGAGCTGGGCCTTCAGGCCCGCGAGCTGGTCGGGGGTGGCCTTGAAGGTGATCGGGCCGCCGGTGCCGGCATCCACGATGGTCACGGTGCCGGCGGTCGTATCGATGCTGGCCACGGTGCCGAAGTGGGTCATGGCCTCCTCGGGACCGCAGGCCGCCACCGGGCCGGTGGTCAGCGCCAGAAGGGCCAGGGCCGCCACGGCGCCGACGGCGATGTTCCGGATGGGTGTCATGTTGTTCTCCATCTACAGGGGCTCCATCCACATGGGCCGGTGGTCCGGCCCGTGCGTTTCAGGTGGATTCGGTCATTATACCCCCGCCCCCTTCACCACGCCGGGGGTTCCGGCGCAGGCCCGTCCTCCCCTCGCTTCTATAGAGGCGTGCTTTTGCATACAATGGGGCGTTGCCCCGGATTGTTGTCGTCGCCATTCCGCGAGGAAGGAGTACCAGGGTATGACCCGCCTTCGAATTCCCGTCACCCTGCTGGCCGCCGCGGCGTTCGCGCTTGCCGCCGGCTGCGCCGTCATGGACAAGGCCTATGTCGGCACCGTCAAGGCCGTGGACCCGGACCAGGCCAAGCTCAAGCAGGAGAGCCGCTGGCTCAACCCGCAGCCCAACCTGCGCCTGGTCAGCCAGGACAAGATGGTCGCCTTCGTGCGCATCCGTGACAGCTCCGGCTCCGACCTGGACATCAGCCGCGAGGTGCAGCTCGCCATCGAGGACCTGGGCTACCGCGTCACCCGCAACCTCGACGAGGCGCAGTACATCATCAACGGCGACGTCCGCTACTACGGCGAGAACGCCCGCGCCGACGGCGGCCGGGCCACCATGGCCGCCGGCATCGGCGGCGGCATCGTGGGCGGCATCATCGGCCACCAGTCGGGCCGCACCGGCGAGGGCGCGGTCGTGGGCGCGGCCGCCACGGGGCTGTTGTTCAACACCCTGGCCCAGCGCAACAAGATCCGCGAGTTCGACGCGGTGGTGGACGTGCGCATCGGCGAGCGCATCGAAGGCGGCGTGCGCACCACCCGCCGCTCGGGCGACGAGCAGACCATGAGCCACTCGGGCTCCGCGGGCATGGGCGGCCGGGATTCCGGCTCCTCCCGGGGCGGCAGCGAGGAGGAGCAGCGCGCCGTGGTGGAGGAGGACTTCCTCTACCACCAGAACCGCCTGGTGACCTACGTCAGCAAGCTGAACCTGGGCCCGGACGAGGCCGACCCCGTGCTGCGGGAGCGGCTGGTCAAGGCACTCTCCAACGTCCTGCCGTAGCGGCGGCCGGGTCGTGACGCGCCGGCCGACCCCACGTGGGTAGCAGCTTCGGCCGCCTGTTCCGGATCGCGACCTGGGGCGAGTCCCACGGGGGCGGCCTGGGGGTCACCATCGACGGCTGCCCGCCCGGGCTGCCGCTCTCCGAGGCCGACATCCAGGCCGAGCTGGACCGCCGCCGTCCCGGCCAGAGCCGCCTGACCACGCCGCGCGACGAGCCCGACCGGTGCGAGATTCTCTCCGGGGTCTTCGAGGGGCGCACCCTGGGCACCCCCATCGCGGTCCTGGTCCGTAACGAGGACGCCCGGCCCGCGGCGTATGCCGACTTCGCGAAGGTCTACCGCCCCTCCCACGCCGACTTCACCTATCAGGCCAAGTACGGCCATCGCACCTGGATGGGCGGCGGCCGGGCCTCGGCCCGGGAAACCATCGGGCGCGTGGCCGCCGGGGCGGTCGCCAGGAAGATCCTGGCCGTGGACCTGCCGGTGGAGGTCCTGGCGTGGGTGGACCGGGTCCAGGACGTCGAGGCCGACGTGGACTTAGGGGCCGTCACCCTGGAGGCGATTGAGGCGACCCCCGTCCGCTGCCCGGACGCCCAGGTCGCGGCCCGCATGATCGAGCGCATCGAGAAGGCGCGCAAGGACGGCGACTCCCTCGGTGGCGTGGTACGGTGCGTGGCGCGCGGCGTGCCCCCGGGGCTCGGCGACCCGGTGTTCGACAAGCTGGACGCGGACCTCGCCAAGGCGCTGATGAGCCTGCCGGCCTGCAAGGGGGTCGAGGTGGGCTCGGGCTTCGCCGGCACGTACCTGAGCGGCGCCACCCACAACGACCCGTTCTACATGGAGGGGGAGCGGGTGCGCACGCGCACGAACCGCTCCGGCGGCATCCAGGGGGGCATCTCGAACGGCGAGGACATCGTGGTGGCGGCCGCGTTCAAGCCCACCGCCACCATCGGCAAGCCTCAGGAAACCGTGGACGAGGACGGCAACGCCGTGACCCTCAAGGCCAAGGGCCGCCACGACCCGTGCGTGTTGCCCCGGGCCGTGCCCATCGTGGAGGCCATGGTGGCACTCGTGCTGTGCGACCACCTGCTGCGCCAGCGCGCCCAGCGCGGCCCGGGAGGCCGGCCTTAGGTCAGACCTCCACGCCCTGGTGCTCGGTGAGCACCTGCATGATCTTGCCCTTGACGGCCTCGATCTCCTCCGTCTCGGTCACCTTCCCGCCCCCGCTGCGCTTGACGTAGAACACGTCCACCACCCGGTCGGCCTTGGTGGCGATGCGGGAGAAGAAGATCGACAGCCCCAGGTCGGCGATCGTCTGGGTGAGCATGTAGAGCAGCCCCTGCCGGTCGGCGGCGAAGACGTCGATGATCGTGAACGAGTCCGAGGTCTCGTTGTCGATCCGCACCAGGGGCTCGGTGTCGGAGAACGGCACCCCTTCGTGGGTGCGCCGCCCGCGCCCCCCGGCAAATAAACTCTCCACGGCCACCTTGCCCTCCACCGCGTCCTGCACCGAGCGGCGGATGCGCTCCCACCGGTTCCGGTCGACGAAGTCCCCGGCCTGGGGGTCCTTGACCGTGAAGACGTCCAGGATCACGTCGTCGCGGAAGGTGGCGATGCGGGCATCGAGCACGTTGAGCTCCTTGGCCGTCAGCGCGCCCGCGATGCGCGAGAAGAGCCCGGGGACCATGCCGTCGTGGGCGCACACGGTGATGTCGGCGGAACCGTCCTCGCGCGGCCGCACGGCCACCTGGGCCACCCGGTCCTTCAGGCGCCGCACCAGCTCCAGGTGCTCGCAGATGTCCTCCACCGGATAGGCCACCAGGTAGCGTCCCGGCAGGCGGTCCAGGGTCTCGGCGAGCCACGCCCGGTCGCCGCCCTTGAACCGGGCCGCCACGTCCTCACGCACCTTGTTGACGGTCTTCTTCATGTCCGCCACGTAGGGGCGGCCCGCCAGCACGTCGAGGGAGCGCACATACAGGTCCGAAAGGAGCCCGTTCTTCCACTGGTTCCAGGTTTCCGGGCCGACCGCGCGGATGTCCACGTGGGTCAGGACGAACAGCATCTTGAGCCGCTCCGGCGACTCGATCTGCTGGGCGAAGCGCGAGAGCACCTTGTCGTCCGAGACGTCGCGCCGGAAGGCGATGTGGCTCATGACCAGGTGTTCGCGCACCAGGAAGGCGAGCAGCTCGGTGGCCTCGGTGGAGAACTTCATGCGCGCCGCCACGGTCCGGGCCAGCTCCTCCCCCACCTCGCTGTGGTCGCGCGCCAGCCCCTTGCCGGCGTCGTGCAGCAGCACCGCGAGGGTCAGCACGTCCTTGCGGCGCACCTCGCGGTAGGCGCGGCCGTAGATGTCGTCGGCGTGATGCAGCCCCTCCAGGATCTCGATGGCGTTCAGGGTGTGGGCGTCCACCGTGTACTTGTGATACTGGCTGAAGGTCACCAGGCTCTCCACCCGGGCGAACTCCGGCAGGATGCGCCCCAGCACGCGCAGGCGGTGCATGCGGGCGAGGGTTTCGGCCACGCCCGAGTCCCACTTCAGGATGTTGCGGAAGACGTTGCACGCATCCGGCCCGCGCAGGGTTCGGCTGCTCAGGCGCAAGTGGCTCAGGCGCTCCACCGTGTCGGGGTGGATCTTCAGGCCGTAGACCTGAGCCAGGTGGAACAGGTTCACGATGGCCTTGCCGTCCTTGCGGAACGCCTCCAGCTTGTTCGGATCGACCTGGATCTCCCAGTTGGTGAGCGTGAAGCAGGGCGCCACCTTGCGCGCGAACAGGCGGCGCCCCAGGCGCCCCGCACGGGAGCGCGTGCGGGCGCGCTCCACGAAGCGGCCGGCGACATCGCTGACCTTGGCGGCGTACTGGAAGTAGCGCCGCATGAAGCGCTCCACGCCGCGGCTGCGCTCGGTGTCGGTGTAGCCCAGTTGCTCGCTGATGCGCAGCTGCTCCTCGAAGGTGAGCGTGTCCACGCGCTTGCCGTGGGCGAAGTGGAGGTCGTTGCGGATGCGCCACATGAAGCCCTGGGCCTTGACCAGGGCCCGGTAGTCGCGGGGCGCGAGCCGGCCGCGCTCCTCCAGCTCCTTCAGGTCGCCGGTGCCGTACCGGGCGATGGCGGCCCAGATCAGGTAGTGGATGTCGCGCAGGCCGCCCCGGCTCTCCTTGACGTTGGGCTGCTGCAGGAAGACCGTGGCGCCGAAGCGCTTGTGGCGGCTGCGCTGCTCCTCGGCCTTCTGGAACAGGAACGCGGGCACGTCCTTGCGCACCACCTTGGTGCCGAAGTCCTTGAGGAAGCGGGCGTACAGGTCCTTGTCGCCGGCCAGGAGGCGCGATTCCATCATGCAGGTGCGGGCCGAAAGATCGCGCACCGCGATCTCGATGCAGTCGGCCACGGTCCGCACGCTGTGGCCGACGGCGTAGCGCAGGTCCCACAGGGGATAGAGCACCTCGCTCGAGACCGCCTTGACCGCGTCCGCCTGGGCCGGCTGGTAGAGGAACAGGAGGTCCACGTCGGAGTACGGGTTCAGCTCCCCACGCCCGTAGCCCCCCACGGCCAGCAGGGCCACGCCGGGGGTGCGGCCGTCCTTCGCGCCCGCGTGGCGGAAGGCGGCATCGACGTAAAGGGCCGTGAGCAGCTCGTCGGCCAGGCGGGTCAGGCGCCGCACCACCCGCCGCCCGGAGGCCCCCTCGTCGTTCGCCGCGCGGATCTCGGCCAGGCGCCGGTCGATCTCGGCCCGGAGGGCGGCGAAGCGCTCGAACGGATCTTCTGCGGTGAAGGCGCGGGCGAGGATGTCGTCGAAGGCGCCCATTACGCCCCATTATAGGGGCGGACCCCAGGGGTACGCCGGGGGAGCCCCGGCACGCGGGAGGCGAAAGTCCGCTTACGACCCCAAGAAAGCGCGGATGCGGGCCACCCCCTCCCGCAGCCGCTCCAGGGCGGTGGCGTACGAGAAACGCACGTGCGCCCGGGCCTCATAACGGCCGAAGTCGGCCCCCGGGGTGAGGGCCACCCCGGCCTCCTCCAGGAGGCGCCCGCAGAACGCCGTGGTGTCGTCGGCAAGGCCCCCGGCGCCGGCGTAGACGTAGAACGCCCCCTCTGGCGCCACGGGCACGGTGAACCCCAGCTCCGGCAACGCCTCCAGCAGGTAGCGGCGGCGCTCATCGTAGGCGGCGCACATGGCACGCACGGCGTCCCCGGCCGCGAGGGCCCCCAGGGCGGCGTGCTGGGACAGGGTGGGGGCGGCGATGAAGATGTTCTGCATCACCCGCCGGCAGGGGTCCACCAGCTCCTCGGGCACGACCATCCACCCCACCCGCCAGCCGGTCATGGCCCAGCGTTTGGAAAAGCCGTTGACCACGATGGCGGTGGGGTCCAGCTCGAGGGCGCAGGCCGTGAGGGTCTCGCCATAGGTGAGCCCGTGGTAGATCTCGTCCGAGATCAGGCGCCCGCCGAGCGCGGCCACGGAGGCGGCCAGGGCCTCCAGGTGGTCCCGCGGCGCCACGGTGCCGGTGGGGTTGCCGGGGGAGGTCACCACCGCTGCCCGGCTGCCGGCGCGCCAGTGGCGCGTCACGTCGTCCGGGGTCAGGTGGTAGCGGCTGTCCGGGCCCACCGGCACGGCCACGGGCTCCCCGCCCGCCAGCCGCACGAAGTGGCGCTGGCAGGGGTAGCCCGGGTCCGGCATCAGGACCGACTCCCCCGCCTCCAGGAGGACCAGGTAGAGCACCAGGAAGGCCCCGGAGGCCCCGGGCGTGACCAGGATGCGCTCCGGGTCCACGGAAAGGCCGTAGGTGGTCCGGTACCAGTCCGAAAGGGCCGCCTTGAGGGCGGGCAGGCCGGTGGAGGGCGCGTAGAGGCTCTCCCCCCGGTCGAGGGCGGCCCGGGCCGCGGCCACGGCCTCGGCGGGGCTCGGGAAATCGGGCTCCCCGATCTCCATGTGGACCACGTCGCGCCCGGCCGCCTCCAGCTCCCGGGCCCGCTCCAACAGCTGCATCACCCGGAAGGGCTCGATGGCATCGACCCGGCGCACGGCCGACAGTGTAATCGATCCGGGCGCGGCCACCCGTTCCGGGGGGCGGCAGTTGAACGAAGGCGGCGGCTCACCTAGGATGCGGGCGTGAGCGAGCCGCCCTCCTTTTTCGCCTGGCTGATGGGCTTGCCGTGGTGGGCCAAGGTGCTGATTTTCGGCGGTACCGCCTTGGGCATCTACATGGCGGTCTTCATGCCCTTGTAACATCAGGCGTTTTCGGCGCCGGGGCGCGGTGGCGGGCCGGGCGCTATACTGACAATTATGTAGGGTCGGTCACGCCGGCCCCACCGACGCCCCCGCGCGGGGGCGCATGCCCCCAGCGCGGGAGCGCCGCAATCGGACAACCCGGGCGCCGCAGACGAGGCGCAGGGGCGGCGCTCGGAGCAGCAGGGGGGAATCCCAATGGCCTACGGATGGATCGTGCTGGTCGTGCTCGGGGTGGCGACGCTCTGGGCATGCTGGATGGTGGCCAAGGCCCTGAACGCGCCCTCCCAGCCGTTCGGATTGGGCGGCTACGGCAAGGGCCCCGAGGCGGACAAGCACGCCGGCCACAAGGCGAGCTAGCGTCCGGACGAACCCGCGCCGGGTGCCCACGGGGGCCCCGGCGCATATGCCAGATCCCGCGCGGGTCCCGCCCCGGGGTGGACCCGACACCGGGCTGCAACCTTCACAGGCGTCTCTTCCCGAAAATCGATTCCGAACGGCACCGGCGCGGCCGGGCGCTCGTGCGCAGGGTCCGGCCTGTGGAAGAATGCGACCCTGCGCCCCGAAACGCTTAACAGATACGGGGCAGCTGCTCGCCGCTGAGCATGTCGATGACCCGGTCGACGCCGAGGGGGCCGCGGCAGGAGACGCGCCCGGCGGGGCCGTCGCCGACCTCGCCGACGACCGCCGCGCCGGCCGTGACCGGGTGGTCCCTCAGGACCACGACGGCGCGGGCGGCATCGGCGGCCGGGACGAAGGCCAGGAACCGCCCCTCGTTCGCCACGTGCAGGGGGTCCAGACCGAGCAGCTCACAGGCCGCCGCCACGTCCTCCCGCACTGGGATCGCGGCCTCGTCCAGGGCGATCGAGCGCCCGGCGGCCTCCGCGATCTCGACGGCGGCGCTGGCGAGCCCGCCCCGGGTGAGATCGCGCAGGCAGTGGACCGCAATCCCCTTCTCGAATAGGGCGAGCACGGGCGCCGCGAGGGGGGCGCAGTCGCTCTCGAGGGCGGACTCGAAGCCCAGCGCCTCGCGCGCCGACATGACGGCCATCCCGTGGCAGCCGATGTCGCCGCTGAGGATCACCGCGTCACCCATCCGGACACGATCGGGCCCCACGGGTGTGGTCGCCACCACCCGTCCGATCCCGGCGGTGTTCACGAACAGGCCGTCCGCCTTGCCCCGGTCCACCACCTTCGTGTCGCCCGTGACGAGGCGGACATCGGCCATCTTCGCCGCCTCCCGCATCGACGCGAGCACCCGGCGCAGGGTATTCAGGGGGAGCCCCTCCTCCAGGATGAGCCCGACGCTCAAGGCCACCGGCCGCGCGCCGCACATGGCGAGGTCGTTGACCGTGCCGTACACCGCCAGGGTGCCGATATCGCCGCCCGGAAAGAACAGCGGCCGCACGACGTAGGTGTCGGTCGTGAACGCCACCGGCCCCTCGAGGACCAGCACCGCGCCGTCATGGCGGCGCGCCAGCTCGGCGTCGTCGAAGGCCGGGCGGATGACCGAATCCAGCAGGCGCGCCATCGCGCGGCCCCCACCGCCGTGGGCGAGCTGAACGGTCTCCCCGTCCTCCGCGGGCAGCGGGCAGGAGAGGCCGAATTCGCCTCCGTCGGTCACGCTCCGGCCCCGGCCGCCGCGTGGGCGCCCCGATAGCGGTAGTAGGCGGCGCAGGCGCCCTCGGAGGAGACCATCGTGACCCCCAGGGGGCGTTCCGGCGTGCAGCGCGTGCCGAAGGCGGGGCACTCGGGGGGCTTGCGCTCACCGCGCAGCACGAGGCCGCTGATGCACTCGCCCACCGCTTCTGTTCCGGCCGGGACCGCGCCGAATCGGCCCTCCGCGTCCAGGTCGGCGTAGGCAGGCGCGAGGCCGAGGCCGCTTTCCGGGATGTCGCCGATGCCGCGCCAGCGGCGG
>Ga0210124_1001329_pt1 | contig 10812 bp, 9 predicted proteins | sample Muzzi_PWC_D2_FD_185554 | JGI IMG/M metagenome (GOLD analysis project Ga0210124, IMG submission 185554) | Wetland microbial communities from San Francisco Bay, California, USA, that impact long-term carbon sequestration - Muzzi_PWC_D2 (SPAdes) | ecosystem: Environmental > Aquatic > Marine >...
CCTGATGGCGAGGAAGGGACAGGTGACGCTGATGGGGATGGAATTCCCGATTACTTGGACCCTGACAACGATAACAATGATGTTCCAGATTCCGAAGAAATAGGTGATCCCGACAACCCGACGGACACCGATGGCGATGGCCTTCCGGATTACCTGGATCAGAACGATGATGACCCTGACAGCAATGGCAACGGCATTCCTGATGGCGAGGAAGGGACAGGTGACATCGATGGGGATGGAATTCCCGATTACTTGGACCCTGACAATGATAATGATGGCATCCCTGATAGTGAAGAAGGGACAGGTGATTCTGATGGGGACGGTATTCCCGACTACCTGGATGGCGATAGCACCGGTGAGGATGGTGGCGGACATCCGGTCGCCACTAAAGTTGCCGAATACTTCGATGTACCCTATGACCAGGTTATAAATCTGCATGAAAGTGGGATGGGATTTGGTGTCATTGTCAAGTGGTACTACTTAAGCGAAAAAATTGGCGTAAGCCCAACCGAATTGATGGATAGCGGGATTCATGGCTGGGGCAATATCCTGAAAGAGTATGGTTACCATCCCAGTGGCAAGTTCAAAGATAACCAGGCTGGCGAGGCCAGTGGCGATCAAGCCCTACCACCGGGCCAAAGTAAAAAGGGTAGCAGTGATGACACGATTGGCGCATTTGCCGGCCCAGGTGGTGGCAAAGGTAATAACGGCCAAGGTAACGGGAATAAGGGTGGAAATGGCAAAGGTGTAAGTGGCAAGCCCAGTGATAAATCTGATGATGGTGGTAATGGAAAAGGTAATAAAGGCGGCAATGGCGGTGGAAACGGCAAAGGCCGCGGTAAAAACAAGTAACATTTATGGAGAAGTAATGTCCCTATTAGGGGTATTACTTACGCCTTATGCATTTATAAATGATAGTTACGGGGTGAACCCGTAACTATCATTTACCACTAGAATCTACCACTAAACATCCAAATAAATACCTCTTACCTGATTACATCATCGTGGAGCAATATGTGGAGGAGGATCAATGTATAAATACAAATGTCGTGGTTGTTCGGTTCAAGAAGATTGTATTGACCAGAGTGACACGGCGCCCCGCGCTAAAGTTATGATTCAAAATGCGTTCGAGGCCCGCACAGATACCATGTCAACTTGGGCAGCCTTGCAAAAGAACTGCTTACTGGTAAAGGCTGATGAGGAGCGTGAACGTCGCGCAAAAGAAGGGTCGATGTTAGGGCGTCGTATACGCGAGGCACGTACCAAAACGGAGCAGCAAGAAATAAGTGATATTGAGGAAATGAGCCAGCCCGAGGTTCAACTTCAGGATGATTCATCAGATCGTTCTGACATTTTGAAACCTGTCGTGGTGATTGGGTCCGATCCTGTTCTATCTGATACCGAGGATGCCTCGGCCCCAACCAAGACCGGACTACGTAAAACCGCGCACCCAGGTGGGGTAGCTGGGACTGTTACATTTGCAACCGCTCCTCTCGACGGGCAACCAGACACAAAAGAATCGGGCATGTTCTGGCTGACAATACGGGCCAGCCAGCGGCGAATCTCTTTGCCGGTTTCGGGGAAGTTGGTTTTAGGCCGTTTTGACCCCACTGTAACACTGCCACTTGATGTTGATTTGACCTTTGAAGATCAGGATGCAATAACTGTTTCTCGGCGGCATGCCAAAATTGTTGGAATCGATGGCTATCATACCATTGAAGATTTGAATAGTAGCAATGGCTTATTCATCAATGGGAAACAGATGCCAACCCGCCGTATCCACCGGCTTGAACCTGGCGACCATGTTGTGTTAGGAAAACTACAAATGGTGTACGATAGCGTACCGCTTGAATTTCTCGATATGCTCTCTAGAAAAGAAGTGGACCAAGTGCAGCATTTTCTATTTCATACCCATACCGGACGTAAGATGACCCTTGTTCCCCGTGATGACATTACCATTGGCCGCTTCAATGCCTCGAACAATACATCATCGAACATAAATCTCGTTGGAGATGGAGATGTGGCAACTTATGTCTCGCGCCAGCACGCCAGAATCAGTTGGACTAATTATAAACCCTTGATAGAAGACCTTGATAGTTCTTGTGGTACTCGGCTCAATGGGAAGGCGTTACCCCCCCGTGAAACTGCCCCTCTCATGCCCGGAGATCATATCTCACTTGGGGGATGTGTATTGGCTTATGATGTTGAACTGTAACTTTATTAAGAGTTGGGCAAACAAACCTATATGTTAAATAAACCCTTATCACCTGCTCATTCGGTTCTATCGGATGAGCAGGATTTTGTTTCTGGAAATAGAACTGTTCGCTTTATATTAATGCTATTGGCTATGATGCTTTTGGGTTGCAGTTTCTCAAGTGTTTTGGGTTTTGGCAACGACCAAGCGGTCGATTCTGTTGCCGAAGATTCCCCAACTGTTGCGGTAAGCCTAACCCCAACGTCTCCTCCAGCCTCAACATCTACGGTCACGGCAAACGCAACGACAGCCTCGGATCAGCTTTCCCTCGATCCTTCCGCTGATGACTCCTTACAAGATTCTGAGAAGGAGCCTCAAATAGGTGATATTACCTTTGCCTTGGGTGTTACAGAAACGTATGAACCTATCAATCCTGATTTTTTCTTTACACATGGTATCACACAAGTTCATGCTATCTTTGATTACAGTGGCATGTCGCCAGATGATACCTGGGAACGGGTCTGGTTTCTAAATGATAATGAACTCACCAGAATTACCGAACCCTGGACTTCCCCTGAATCTGGCACATTTAACTATTTTGTCGATAATAGTGGCCGCCCTCTGCCTGCCGGTGATTGGTTACTAGAACTGTATGTGAATGATGAACTCCAATCACTGGCGGTATTTGTCATTGACCCGCCAGAGGAGGCCAAGGTTAGCGACAATGGCGTTTACCAGTTAGCCTATACCAAGTGTGATGGCGATCATCACAATATCTATGTAGCCGACACAAACGGTAATCACGAGCAGTTGATTGTCACCAGAGGGGCCGGGCCTTCCTGGTCGCCTGGGGGTGACGCCCTCTTTTTCTATGGCGAAGAGGGAGTTGACCGTCAGGTTCGTGATGGCCTTGAGTTTATATTTGATGGTATCAGTAACGGCGTTGTGGCAGTTAGGGCTGCCCCGTTACCAACCACCATCAACCAACTCAGTTTATTTCAGAATGTTGAGTGGAAACAAGGCCTGGCTCGCTGGGCTAATGTCTCCCCCGATGGAAATATGGTAGCCTTTGATGCTAACCCTGGTGGTGATTACCGTGTCTATTTTTTGGGTACTGAGCAGAACCAGCAATTTCGCATAGAGATTCCCGGTGAGCAAGCTGATTGGTCGCCCGACAGTCGACGAATTGTCTATCGCTCCGGGCGAGATGGCAAAACCGGCCTTTGGATTTCCAACACGGATGACTCGAACCCAACTCAAATTACCTTTGATGGCTCCGATTCTTTTCCTGCCTGGTCCTCAGATGGAAGTACGATAGCCTTCAGCCGGGATGAGGGCGGCAACGTCGATATCTATGTGGTGAATGTCGATGGCAGCAATTTGCGCCGCTTAACCAATGCGGCGGGCCACGATTCGTTACCCACCTATGCTCCCAATGGCGATATTATATTCCGTAGTACGCGCACAGGCCGTTGGGGAATCTGGAAAATGGGTGGGGATGGTTCCGATCAAACAGAGATTATCGCTGATGCTTGTGTAGGGAACGATTGGGCGTTTAGTCGAATGGATGTATTGCCTTAAAAGCAAGGCTTGTTATAGAGTCATCTGGGTAAAATTACGTCCTCAAGGGGTATTTTTACGTAGGTTAGACTACAGAAAAAGGTTACTTTTTCTTAATATCAACCTAAGTTTTTTGACCCTTGTACCCCATGAATAGAGTTGCTATAATGGCATTAGAATAGGGAAATGTTAATTAAGGGTGGGTAATCTTAAAAATTTCTGGTTTAGAAGACGTTATAAGATAGGAACGAGGTTTTAAATGTTGAACAACAAGATTAAGATTACTCTCATATTTGCTATTATTTTTCTACTGAGTGTTGTTTCTGTGACTCAGGCAGCCCCGCCTTTGCAGGAACCCTCTGGCACTTCGCAAGGCCACACCCTGGATTTAGACCCCGAAGGGAACAATCTTGGCGCAGTCATGGAAAGCAGTAATGCTGAGGACAGCGCCAGTGACAACGACGCACAGAATCACGTCGCTGCGGCCCTCGCCGATTACTTTGGCGAGATGAGCTATGAGGAAATCATGACTCTGCACCAGAGTGGGGTTGGGTTCGGCAACATTGCCAGAGCTTTATACTTCACTGCAAACTTTGATTTGGGAATGGGAGCAGCTGATTTGGTGGCTGAGGCCGGTCAATCTGGCTGGGGCAAGACCTTGAGAGACAATGGTATCCACCCGGGTTCCCTTGGTAAGGGTAGAGGAAATCAGCCCGAACATGCTAAAGCTAACGCCAACAACGGCCAGGGCAATGGTAATGGTAAAGGCAATAATGGTCAAGGGAATGGCAATAACATACACGGGCAAGGTAATAACGGTCAGGGACATGGAAAAAACAAGCATAAAGATGGTTCTGATGTAGCCGACCCCGATGTTGATTCAGCTGAAGATGACGATGCTACTGATACCAATGTTGACTCAGGCAACGATGACAATGATGCTGCTGCCGATACCGATGTTGACTCAGAAGACAATGAGGCTAATGATGATGCCTCTAACAATAACGGTAGGGGTAAAGGAAAAGGCAATAACGGCCAAGGTCAGGGTAAAGGTAATAATGGCAAAAGCAAGGGAAATGGAAACAGCCAGAGCCATGGCAACAATGATGATGATAATGGTCAGAACAATAACGATGGAAATTAGTTGAAATATTATTGGTAAAGCCCCCAAAGATTTTAGAACTCTTTGGGGGCAGAGGTTACTCTTGTAATGTCTAAAAAGTTTCTGGAGGTCCACCATGATTACTCGAAAAGTTATAGTTATTATACTCAGCATTGTTCTTCTGGCTGTTGCCTCTGCTTGCCAATCTGCCGTTACACCTTCTTTACCAGCGGGCGCTATCAATACAGTGGGCAGTGCGGCTATCCAAACGGAAGATAGTAACGAGGATGTTAACAACGCTGTGCCGGAACCCCACCTCTTGATACAAGAGGGGGATACACCCGACCAGGATGACGATGACAAAGGGGATGATGATTCGGATGATGATGGCTCACTGCTAGAGAACGGACAGCACCCCGTCGCTAATGCCATCGCCCAAGAGTTCAACATCACGAATGAAGAGATTGTCGCGCTCCACCAAGCGGGGTATGGCTTTGGAGAGATTGCCAAAGCCTATTCTCTGGCCGATGAGCTAGGGATGGCTCCCGAGGATATTTTACCTCAAGCCCGTGAAGTTGGTTGGGGCAAGCTACTCAAAGATAACGGTTTGCATCCCAGTTTGGCCGGTAAAGGTAATAATCTGGGGGCAATCATGTCTAAGCATAAAGGTAATCGCCCGGTGCATGCCGGCCCTCCTGGCGGCGATGGCCCTCCTGGCTTGATCAAAAAGGGCAAGTAAGAAATTTCTAACTTAAATATGAAACGGTCAAAACATCAAATAACTGTTCTATTCCTTTTGCTTGCGATGATGACGGGGTGCAATATCTTTGGGAGCATGGAGCCGGAGCAGCCAGCCAATACCGGTGGCGGTGAGATTGCCTTACCAACACCGTCTCCCACAGATACACCTACGCCGCAAGCCACAACTACCTCTAATCAAGACTCTATCGAAGATTCTGGTGCTTCACAGCCTTCTGACTCAACGGAGACAGAAGGTAGCCCGGAGATTGGGGAAATCACCTTTGCTTTGGGGGCCACAGCCGATTATGAGCCAATCGAGCCGAATCTTTTCTTTACCACAGGTATCACCGAGGTGCATGCCATTTTTGATTATAGCGGCATGTCGCCGGACTATACTTGGGAGCGAGTCTGGACTTTGAATGATAACGAGGTAGCTCGAATTGCCGAAGCATGGGCCGGACCCGAAGCCGGAGTATTTGACGACTATATCAACAATAGTGGTCGCCCCTTACCGGCTGGCGATTGGCTTTTAGAAATTTATGTAGAAGGGGAATTGCGCTCGGTTGGCGTGTTTATTATTGAGGATGAAGAGTAAACTGCTCTATACCGAGTCAATAAGTTGCCTTATCTGACAGCCTCGGCAATATAAGCTGGTGCGCCCGGCTAAAAAATTGTCGGTAGGTGAGGAAGGTGGCCGTTAACCCGCTAAAAGCCCCCGCCCCAACCAGCATGTACATCACGATAATTTGTAACTGCACCGCCTCCAACGGCGAGGCCCCGGCCAAAATCATTCCTGTCATTGCCCCCGGCAAAGCGATTAAGCCCACCGTTTTGGTATTGTCTACAATGGGTGTCATGCCGGTCATTAAGGCCCGGCGTAATTGACCGGCAGTGGCTTGTCGCTGGGTTGCACCCAAAGCCAGCGCCGCCTCTATTTGAGCCTGTTGTAGCCTTAAATCATCGCGCAGGCGAGCCATCACTAAGCCAGTAGCGGTCATGGTATTGCCGACGACCATCCCGGCAATGGGGATAATAAAGCGAGGGGTAAAGGGAAACACATTGAGTATAATCAGCAATCCCAGCGTCAACCCCGCCCCCACACTGATAGCGACAGTAGCAACCATCATGCTACGCGGAATATGCTTGCCCCGTTGTCCGGCGGTGTAACCGGCAATCGATATCATCACGCCCACCACCAGCAAAATCCAAAAAGGTCCCTGGCGGTTAAAGATGAAATCCAGGGCAAAGCCGATGGCGATTAATTGCACAAAAGCTCGTACCACCGCCACCAGCATATCCTCCTCCAACCCCACTCTCTGCCAGCGAGAGATACCTGCAGCCAGACCAACTAGGACCAGAGCGCCGATGATGCGCGGCAACCAGGTTAGTGTTTCAAGCATTTTTTATCTCCTTTGACCCCGACTCCAATTTGCCTTTGGCAAAATCCTCTGCCAAATGACGGTGTGTTCCAGCCAACAGATGTTCAGGTGTACCTACCTCGGCGATACGGCCATCAACCAGCAAAACCAGGTTGTCAGCCGTGCGTTCCACCTGCTCAATGGCGTGGGAGACCCAAACCACAGTCAAAGCCAGCGTATCCCGCAGGCGAAAAATGGTCTCTTCTACGTGGCGGGTGGCTGCCGGATCGAGGGCGCTAGTTGGTTCGTCAAGCAGGAGAACCTCCGGCTCATTAGCCAGGGCGCGGGCCAGCGCGACTCGCTGCGCTTGACCTCCCGATAGCTCATTGGCCGGTTTTTGGGCTAAATTGGCCTCTAATCCGGCCATTTTGAGCAGTTCCTCAATCCGCTTGGTTGATAACTCGTGACCTTGTAAGGCGGGACCATAAGCCACATTGGCGGCAACAGTTCCTTCGAATAGGGCTGCGCTCTGAAATAACATCCCGACTCGCCGCCGTAGAGCCAGCACATCCAGGGTCGTAATATCTGTCCCTTCTAAGAATACAGTACCTGGGGGTGGTTCCCATAACCGATTAAGGCAGCGCAGCAGGCTCGATTTTCCACTGCCGCTTGGCCCAATTAAGCTGGTGATTTGGCCCGCCGGAATATCCAGCGATACATCGGTCAAGATAGGTTGACTGTTGCCAAGTTTCAAGGTTAGATTTTTGAGGTTGATTATGGGAGTCACAGCCGTAAAGGAATTAAATATTGTGACGATGCGAAGGGGTCGGTGTAATTCTCAATGGCCTAATCAAGGGGATACCTTAATGGCAATCGCGGAGATATTATCGTTACCACCGGCGGCGTTAGCAGCCGCGACTAGAGCTTTGACGGCCTGAGTTGGGTCGCTTTTTATCTTTTGGAGTTCCGCCGAGATTTTGTCATCTTCTATCATGCCCCATAAACCATCACTACATAGTAGTAGACAATCCCCTGGGGCCAGGGTCAGCTCTCTAAAAGAGGGATCGACCACAGATTCTTGGCCGATGGCCTTGGTCAAATAATGTTCAATAATGCCTACTCGAACATTGTCTTTTGATTTACTTGATCCGCCAAACTCGAATCTCCACGAGTCATCCTCGGTCAGTTGGGTTAACTTAGACCCCTGAAGCAGGTAGGCTCGTGAGTCTCCAGCGTGGCTAATGTAAGCTGTCGTGGACTGTATCAGGGCCATCACGATGGTGGTTCCCATCTTGCGTTCATGCCCCGCCGTATGAGCCTCATCGTAGACCATTTTGTTAGCGGCCTCAATGGCCTTTACCATCAACTCCTTTATCTTTGCAGACGAGAGCGGCTTGGAATGGTTCTTAAGTTGCTTAACAAGGGTCGATCCGATGGATTTGGCTGCCATTTGGCTGGCTACATCACCAGCATCATGACCACCCATCCCATCGGCCACGATGTAAAGCCCCAATTGTTCATTGACCCAAACGTAATCCTCGTTTTGAGGACGAACACGACCTATTTCACATTGGTGGGCGGATACGAGCTTCATATCCGTATCTCCTTTATTAGCAAGGTGCTTTGTACAACCTTGTCCATATCTTTTGCATAGATAAACGGCATTAAATTTCTTTTGATTTCAAAGCGACAACTTCGCAACCCATACTTTATCTACAAAGACATGTAACAAGTATATCATTTGTGTCAACATCTGGCAATGGTTAAGAGACTGAATAATGTTATAAATTTAGCTCAAAAACAGAAATCCTCACCAAGGAAGAAAAACCCTTCGATACGCCTTCGCTAGGCTCTGGCTATTTTCTGGGACTTTGCAGCAGCCCTGGATATAATGGCCTTGTACTACTGGTAATTGAAGGTTATAATTGATGAAAGAAATAGATAAATTGGCTTGATCATATATCAAAGACAATTAGCTTTTTAGTCAATAGATATAATAGGGCTAGAATTGTAATGTCCGACTGGATTGGCGAACAAATTGGTAAATATAGAGTCGAAGAGCTATTGGGCCAAGGAGGGATGGGGACTGTTTATAAGGCATTCCATCCTATCCTTGAACGTGATGTTGCCATTAAGCTCATCCACACCCATTTGGCTACGACCCCTGACGCCGTAGAGCGTTTTCGTCGTGAGGCCAAGGTTGTTGCCGCTTTGCGTCATTCAGGCATTGTTCAGGTGTATGATTTCGATGTTGAAGGCGATACTTTTTATATGGTGATGGAGTTTGTGCGAGGTGAAAGTCTGAAGCAACGGCTGGCCGCCATTCATCATAAAAATGAACATATGCCTTTTTCCGAGGCCTTAACCCTTTTTCGCTTGATCACCCAGGCTGTTGCTTACGCCCACAGTCAAGATGTGATTCATCGTGATCTGAAACCAGCCAATGTCCTGCTTACTATCAAGAACCAGCCCGTTTTAGTTGACTTTGGTTTGTCAAAAATCATTAGTGATGAACGTCTAACCGCTGATGGTGTTATCTTTGGTACACCCCACTATATGTCTCCCGAACAAGGCTCTGGGCGGGGAAGTGATGCCCGCACAGATGTTTACGCTCTGGGTATTATGTTGTATGAATTAACCACAGGTAGTCTCCCCTTTAGTGGAGACACCCCGGTGGGCATTATTCTCAAGCATATCAGCGAACCCCCACCCCCGCCCTGCTCAATTAACCCCGATTTACCAAAAGCTTTAGAGCAAATTATCCAAAAAGCCATAGCTAAAGAACCTGCCGACCGTTACCACTCTGCTCAGGAACTATTGGTTGATGTCGAATCGCTCATTTTACCTCAAGGGGATGGTGAAACTCACTTTTCCTCTAGGGATGAGACTCTTATCGATGAGCGTTGTCCTTATCGTGGCTTGGAAGCCTTTGAGGCTGACCATGCTGAATTTTTCTTTGGACGTGAAACACTTGTTGGACAATTAGTTAAACAAGTGGCTGACTTAGCTCAAAATAATGAACAAAGAAATCAAAGTCGTTTTTTGGCTGTTGTAGGAGCCTCTGGCGGTGGTAAATCTTCCTTGGTGCAGGCGGGTTTGCTTCCAGCCTTGCAACAGGAAGGTCTGTCTGGCGATGTCTCATGGCAATTTTTGGTGTTAAGACCGGGCAGCCGTCCCTTGGAAGAGTTGTCCGCTCAATTGGGTTCTATTTTATACCCTAAGGGCGAACTATTGGCAGCCACCCACCAACTATTAGAGGCTTTGACAAATGATGGTCGTGCTTTGCATTTGGCGATGCGTTTGGCTTGGCAGGATGTAGACCCTAAACAACGTTTGCTGCTGGTTATTGACCAATTTGAAGAGATTTTTACACTTTGCTACGATGAAATTGCCCGTCACCGGTTTATTGAAAACCTGCTCTATGCCGCCAACAGCCAAGGTAAAATCATCATTTTATTAACCATGCGAGCCGACTTTTACCATCGCTGTGCGGACTACCGTAATTTGGCCCGACACATTTCAACCCAGCAAATTTTAGTTGACCCTATGAATGAAGCTGAATTGCGCCGAGCCATTGAACGACCTGCCCAAATGGTGGGCTTGCGTTTTGACCCCGGACTCATTGATACCATTCTGGCTGATGTCGCTGAACAGCCCGGCGCGTTGCCTTTATTACAACATGCCCTTTTAGAGTTATGGGAACGGCGGCAGGGCCGGGTATTAACTCTGATGGCTTATCGAGATAGTGGCGGGGTAACTGGGGCTATCGCCAAACGGGCCGAAACCCTTTACACCCAATTCAATCCTGAAGAACAAAACATTGTGCGCCGGATCATGCTGCGCCTAACTCAGCCTGG
>Ga0210124_1001330_pt1 | contig 10810 bp, 10 predicted proteins | sample Muzzi_PWC_D2_FD_185554 | JGI IMG/M metagenome (GOLD analysis project Ga0210124, IMG submission 185554) | Wetland microbial communities from San Francisco Bay, California, USA, that impact long-term carbon sequestration - Muzzi_PWC_D2 (SPAdes) | ecosystem: Environmental > Aquatic > Marine >...
TGATTTTCGAGCCTCGAATTAAAGGGCATCATTTAAAATGGTTGCGGTATATAACTGAGGATTTTATTGCTGCCGGTTTTAAGCTGACATTGGCAGTGGATTGGAGACCGGAGTCCAGGAAACTGATTGATAATGAGCTCTCGAACTTAACAGAAAAGATCAAAATACTATCCATTTATAATGAAGCCGGTAAATGGCGAAAAGGAAGCAAGCTAAAGGCACTTGCCGACTGTTTTTCTGAAAGCAGCGCTCAGGAAGTTTTTGTTAATAATCTCGATGACATTGTTTCATACTGTTTAAGGCGCGCATCTGTTGGAATATTTCCACCTAAAATACTGCAAGGGCGAGTCAGTGGCGTCTATTTTCGTCCCCGATTTTTGCTGAACCCTGTCTGGCCGCCAGGCAATGTAATAAAAAGCATCGGTTTTACCCGTCTGCTCAAGAAAGGCTGGTTTAAAAATATCTATCTGATGGACGAATATTTATTCTCAAGATTTCAAGATCGACTGATAGATCAATCTTTTCATTTTTTGCCCGACCCGTGGTCCGGAGATTTTTCCCAACCGATGGAACAGGCCAGAGAAATACTGAAAATTCCTTTGGATAAATTCGTTTTTCTTAATTATGGGATTGGTGATAAGAGAAAAGGCCTGCACCTTGTGATCCATGCAATGCTCGAAGCCTCGCATGAATCTCGATTATTTCTTTTGTGCGCCGGTCAAATTTCAAAGAATAATACCATTTGCAACGGTCTTGATAAACTTGAAACTTTAGGACATGCAAAAGTTTTGAACCGATATGTTTCTGATGGTGAAGAAGCATTATGCTTTTGTGCCGCTGATGCCGTATTGCTCCCCTATGTCAACCATTTTGGATCCAGTGGTGTTCTTTCTTTGGCGGCAGGGGCAGGGAAAATGGTTATCGCATCGGATGATGGACTTGTGGGAAGGCGTGTACTTGAGCGTAAACTCGGGTTGCTTTTTTCGTCCGGTAATACTAAATCACTCAGAAAAAGTATGAGCCAGGCAATGTCGTTATCCCGGTCTGATAGGGATCAATTTCACAATTCGGCGCTTGAATATGCTCTTTCGTGCAACCGTGAGGCATTTAGACACGCATTGCTTCCACCTTTTAATCGTTTGGGTTCTATAGATTGATTTATGTTGGTTAAAGGAAACAAATTATCACGAAGAGATATAAGAAATATCTTACTGATACAGCTGGGTGATATCGGAGATGTGGTTCTATCTTTTCCTTGCATCAGGGCATTGAAAGAAAATTTTCCCGAAGCAAACATAATTGTCGCCGCAAGAGAAAAGGCAATAGAGTTAATCGAAGATTGCCAATGGGCTACAGACGTAATTTCCATCAATGAAGAAAAAAGAACTTGGATTGAGGAATTAAAGTATCAAAAAAATTTTTTTTCACGGTTACGTAGATATCGTTTTGATTTGACGATTGATATAAAACCTGGAGATCGGGGGGCTATTCTTGCCCTTTTATCCGGGGCGAAACAAAAATTAAGTTTTTATGCCAGTGATGGGAAACTTTGGCGTAACAGAGTATTTACTCATCTAATGCTTCCTCAGCCGGAACCTGGACAACATATGAGCAAACATTATCTCAGTCTTTTGGAGGCTTATAATATAAGAACAGATCATACATGGCCTGAACATTACATTTCTCAGGACAAACTCCAAAAAGCCAGTATTTTTTTAAAAAGTAAAGGTGTTTCGCCCCATCGGGTCATCGTTGCTGTTCAGCCGTTTTCTTTATGGAAATACAAAGAATGGGGAGTGGACAAGTATATTCAATTGATTAAATGGCTTATATCGGAATATAACGTTTCAATAGTTATCACCGGTTCTCTCGATGAAAGGAAGCGTGCCGATGAGATTATTGAAAAATGTCAGCGGGAAGCATATAATTTGGCGGGAGAAACTTCCATAGGAACATTAGCCGCTGTTTTTAAAGCCTGCAAATTATTTATTGGAGTAGACAGTGCTGGTGTTCATATCGCGGCGGCGGTTGGCATCCCCACGGTGAGCATTTTTGGGCCATCTTCGGTTTCTGATTGGGCGCCAAGAGGTAAACATCATTATGCAGTGTATAAAGCCCTCTCTTGTGTTCCTTGTAAAGATAAAGGGTGTCAAGACAGCGAGTTCAGTCGTTGTCTGGATGAGTTGACATTAAAAGAAGTAAAAACTGTAGTTAAAAATAAAGCGGATTGGATACTGAGGTGAAAGGTCTGTGACCAAAGTGAGAATTGTTAAAAATTGGGACTGGCCGTATCTTATGCGCCAGACTCCCGGCCAAAAGGGGGTATGGGATGGCATAGAATTTACGCTTGACCCCATTAAAGAATGTGACTTTCTTGTCATGCTCAATAATCGCATGCGAACCGATACCCATGTCAAATGTCCCAAAAACAATATATGGGCTATTATGCAAGAACCCTATGAAAGGGGCTTTACAGATTGGATGGTTGAAAAACATGAATATTTTGCAAAAGTGCTGACCCACCATTTGCCATCAGATTCTGAAAAATATATTCCTTCCCACCCGGCTATCCCCTGGCATGTGAATAAGACGTTTGATCAGTTGATTTCCGCACCCAAACCAGAGAAAACAAAAAAATTATCATGGATTGTGGGTGATGCGATGGACTTGCCCGGGCATATTAAAAGATGGTCATTTTTAGAGTTAATTCAGCAGGATGGGGAATTAGATATCGATTTATACGGAAAGGCTATTCGCTATATAGAGGACAAATGGGATGGGCTTGCGCCTTACAGATACTCGCTTGCCATAGAAAATAACAGTGGGCCGGACTGCTGGACGGAAAAACTGGCAGACTGTTTTTTAGCCTGGAGCGTACCGATCTATTATGGTTGTACAAATATAAAGGATTATTTCCCTAAAGAATCGTTTATAAGCATTGATATCGATCAACCCGGCTACAGTTTTGAAAAAATAAAGCGTATTATTTCTGAAGACAACTGGGACAAGCGGATTCCATATTTAGAAGAAGCTAGAAAGTTAGTGTTGTATCGCTATCAACTTTTTCCATATTTATCAAAACTAATCCATTCTCATTTGGATCCATCGGCTGAAAAGGTATCTGTCACAATTCCGAGATATAAAAGAAGTATAAAAGCATCATTCTATCACCTTCACTTTAAGCTTATGAAAAAAATAAAAAAATTACCTTTTTTAAACACGCTCCAGGAATGATGTATGGTTCGTATTATTATCTGTTCGATGAACGAATAATACTTGAGTATCAAATCGGTATATAACTGGTGTGTTATGCAGGAATATTACATGAAAGGTTTTACTGACTTGAGGGCATAGAAACCTCGGGTTTTTTACAGGAAAGAACCTTTTATAAAAAAGGAAAGTATCGTATGAAAACAAGTATAATTGTCTGTTTTTATGAACGGTTAAAGCATCTTAAATGCTGCCTGGACTCACTTAAGAGCCAATCTAAGTATTTTGACGAAGTCGTCATTGGAGATGATGGTTCCGGGGAATCCTGTGTGCGTCAGCTCAAAAGCATGATAGCCGGCTATAATTTTCGTATCATCCATGTCTCGCAACCTAAAGAAGGTTTTAGAGTTGCGGCGGCTCGCAACAACGCTATCAAGCATGCCGGCGGTGATTACCTGTTTTTTTTAGATTGCGATCATGTCATTCTACCTGGAACTATAAAATCGCATCTTGATGCCTCCAAACGGGGAATATTCGTCGCTGGTACATATAAATATTTAAACGAGGAGCAGACAAATACAATATTTCATGAAGGGGCTTCCGATAAACTACTCGAAAATCTGTATCAATCCCTACCAGAGAGAGCTATAATAAAAGAACATCGGCGGTTTATCAGGCATAGATTTTTTTTCAGTCTCGGCCTTGAAAGCGCCAGGAAGCAACGGTTAAGCAGCCATTACTCCATCCATCGAGAGGATATCGAGCGAGTTAACGGTTATGATGAAAACTTCGTCGGCTGGGGGGGTGAGGACGAGGATTTGGCGATTCGCTTTGCAGCATCGGGATTAAAGGGAAAGTCGATTATGCTGAAAGCACGAGTTTTGCATCTTTATCATCCTAAAGAAATGGGTGATAAGCATTGGAAAGATGGAGTTAATGTTGAATATCTCAAAAGAAAAAACATTCCTTTTTATTGTGAAAATGGTTTAAATAAGGTCTAATTTAATTCCAAATAAAATTGAAACAATAATATACATCAGCAATCAAAGGAGTTTTAATGATTTTTCACAAAAAATATATGTATGATAAAATATCTATTGGGATAACGACTTTTGAGAATCGATTTGATCGGTACTTTGTTCCCCTGCTTTCCAGAATCAGAGATTATGACAATATTTCCGAAATCATCGTTGCCGTCAATGGTCAACATAACAAAGATTTTGATGAAAATTATAGACTTCGGATATTAGAATTTATGTCGAAGAAGGAAAAAATTTTCCCAGTTTTGTTTCCTGTTTTGCGAGGCCTGTCAAAACTTTGGAATACGATTATTATTCATGCTACTCATGATCACATTCTTGTATTAAATGATGACATCATGATTACTAAACGTAACTTTATGGAGAAGATAAAGAAGGCTTTACATCATAATGAAGGCAGATCATTTTTAATCAATGGATCATGGTCACATTTTGTTATCAGTAGAGAAGAAATTGATACATTAGGCTACTTTGATGAGAGACTATTAGGGATCGGCGAGGAAGACGGTGATACTTCGTGGCGATATATTAACCAGTTTAGCCAGCCGATCAATAGCTATTCTATAAGAGCATTTAAGAATTATTCAGAAGAAACCCAACACATAAAACCTGTCAATATCAAGTGTCGCCCTAACTCCAAATACAGTTTGTTTAACAGGAGGTTTATCTACGAATACAAATACAGAGCGGATCCTGAGGGGATCAAGGGGATATTTGATCATTCTTTCTCGATGAATGATTCAGGTCCAGCTCAATATCAAAATGAACGTTTTTATAGAACCCATAAAGACGAGTTGTAGATTATGCTATTGTTGGATTTCCATAATCAATAAAACATTTCGATTATTCACGCTTGGCTCATTGAACTCTTTCAGCATATCCTTTTTTCCACCAAATAATAAAATGGACACTAAAAAATGTTAAAAAATTTTAAGAATCCATCAGATGATTTAACTTCCATTGCAAAAAAATATGGAACAGATAAAGCTGATGGTCATTTTTATACGTCTCACTATGAAACTCATTTTAGTAAATTTAGAAACGAGAAAATAAGTTTGCTGGAAATAGGTGTTGGTGGTTATGATAAACCAGATGAGGGTGGTGAATCACTCCGCATGTGGAAAGAGTTTTTTAAGAATGGGAATATCTTTAGTATTGATATATATGACAAGCAATTGCTTGAAGAAGGCAGGATAAAAATATTTAGAGGAAGTCAGACAGATAAAGCGTTTTTAACATCTGTCGTCAGGGAAATAGGGCCATTAGATATAATCATAGATGATGGGAGTCATATTAATAGTCATGTGATCACTTCTTTCAAAATATTATTTCCATTTTTAAAAATCGGTGGAATTTATGCGATTGAGGACGTTCAAACTTCATATTGGCCAGACCATGGAGGTGACAGTTTTAATCTAAAAAAACCCAACACGGCCATGAATTTTTTTAAAAATTTAACCGATAGTCTTAACTATGAGGAATTCGATAATCCGTATTACAAACCCTCTGATTTTGACAAGCATATTGTATCAATCCACTTCTACCATAATTTAATTTTTCTTTACAAGGGATTAAATAATGAAGGAAGTTTAGCGGCCCGAAATGATCCTGTTAGAAAAAAGAAAAATCGAAGGAGATTAAAATATATTCTAAGACTGGTTCGCTCAAAATTGTTGATATGAAATTAGATTAGTTCGTTAAACCCTATGAGAAACTCCTCCGTAAGCTCGCTATATCCTTTTCAAAAGACGATATCTAAGTTTTTTCCATAAAGACATTTCCTTCCATTCTGGCTTCACAACCCTTATGGGCATTTCTCTATGTTCAAGCTGAATTGAATCGACAATCTTTGCTTTTTCAAGAGCCAATTCGACAGCAAAATATCTCTCCATAAGGCCGGCGTTGGATCTCCAGTTAAACCGATGGTATTTTTCAACTTTCCCCGATTCAATAATAAACATATGAAATTTCATAATCTTTTCGAAAATATTGATTGGTATCAATACAGCATGACAGATGGGGAAACAATTTTTTTGAGCCAGATCTTTTAGTGTATATTTTGTATCGAAAAAGTTATTGTAATCATCCAGCATTACATTGATGCAATTCCATTTAGACCGGGGATTTCCCTCTTGTTTTTCTGGTCTATACGGATTCATTAAGATACCTTGATCCCATAGTTGAGTAAAATTAAACGTTTGAAAGGAAAAGATCAAATCCTCTTTGGTTTTTTCTAAAGTGTTTTGGATTATTTCGCAAAACCCATTGGTTAAAACATGATCATACTCAATAAACCCGATGTAATCATACTGTTTATAGGTATTATTTTTGTATAGGTGATATAAAACGCTATTTTCATGATATCCTTTTCTTTGCAAATCAGCGTTATAGACACAAAAATCATATTCAAATAAAATATCGTATTCAAGAGTATTATTTAATTCGATCTCATATTCTTCATTAACTTTGACGAAAGTAAAATTATTCAGATTGAGTGAACTATCAAGGGTATAATGCTCATCATATAGTTTTTTAAAGAAGGTGACATATATTTTCCAGGATTTCATTTTGATCCCCAAATCTGTCCTTTCAGATTAACAGGAAATTTATTTAATTCAAAGCCTCGACATCGAGAGGCCATAAAATTGTCATAAGTGATAAAGCCGAATAAAATAAATAAGCCCGCTTGCCTGACAGCATATCCGCAAACATGCTTTGACCGGCATGCTCCCCACATGCCCCGTCCTTCAGGACGGGGAGGCTTTACTTAAGACGGAAGTTAAAACCGCTGAAGATTTATGATGAACACTCCTAGCTCGCAGTTATCACTGTTCCAATTATTTCCCAAGAAAAAATATTTTTTGTTGCTTTCTAAATTATCGCTGGAATATCTAACTTTAAGCGATGCAAAATATTTCAAAATCACTTCTGATTTTCTGAGTGAATAAATTTTTTTATAAGTTATTGGTCCTGTAATATTTGGCGGTCAGTCTCCGAATTGAACTTCCACAAAATGGTCATCATGGCGAATATGGTGTAGTTGATAATTGCCGGGACGTGACTTAGAGCTGGTTCAAGCATTCCTTTAACAAACCAGACGACAAAGGCCCCTGTGACACAAAGTCCCCAACTTTTGATAAAATCACCTTTTCCATGTTTAACAACCATCCAGGACATCCTAATATACACAAACATTAAATATAAGTATAATCCAAGACCGATAAGGCCAAGCCTTACAGTTATACTGAGAAATATGTTGTGAGGTACCCATTTAGTAGTTGTTCTAAATTTAGAGGGTATTCTGGCAGAGTATTTATCCCATAAATTTTGATCGTGCCACACGTCATCCATATCGAAACCGATACCGGAAATTGGATAATCCTTAATTATTTCTAAGTAAGTGTACCATATTTTAATTCTTTCTTCGTTTTGTAGTTTATTTAGTATAAAATTTGTGGAAAAGCGAGACTTGGCAGGTGAAAATTTTAAAGTTGTTATTATCGATACAGTTGCCAGCAATAGAAAAGTCAAAAACACGATTTTTTTGTTTTTTGGGAACAATACCAATATTGACAGGATCATGCCAAGGAAGGTACCGAACGATAGCGTCATAACAGTTACAATGGATGTTACTGTGAGTGAAAAAAGCAACAGGATTTTCTTGTATAATAGATCTGTTCTGGAAAGAAGGTGTACTGATAGAAGAAGCGCAAATATGCTCACAAAACCGATGATATTGATCGACGTTTCCTGAAAAGTCATCCTTGTTGTTAATATGTTGTTTCCCAATACGAGATAAAAGTAGCCCAATCCTCCAATCGAAAAAATAGTCGCTGAAACAATGATGATCCATGACAAAATAATAAGCCGTTTACCGGAATTAAAAAAATTAATCATAATATAGTAGATGGCCAGATATTTTAGTAAATGCGTATAAAAATCATGGACACTATTTTCCTTGTATAAAGCAAAAAAAAGGCCGATGGATGCCCAGACGGTAAATAGTGCAAAAGGAAGTGTAAGCGGTGACTTGAAGGAAAAATCAATCTTTTTAAAGGTGATTAAAATAAGTACAATAAAGATAGAAAAGTAAAAGCAGATTTCTTTGATGGCCGTTGTGTGTGAAAAGGGGTTAAAAAATAAAAATATTCCCATTAATATGGGGACACTCATTTTCAAAGCTGCAAAAATATTTTCTATTGTGTTTTGCTCAGTCAATTTTATTGATTTCGAAATTTTCTGTGCTTGGTATGTTTTTTAATACAAATTGAAGCTTTCTCAAGGGAATTCCTAAATACATTTTACGAAAAAGCTTTAAACTGTCCATTAGCTTTAAATTATATTCATTTTCAATGGGAACATACCAGTTGTTAACCCCAGTCCTTTTTACAAGCTTATATCTGTTTTTCAAGAGGTAACGATGAATGTCCAACGACAGGACATGGTATTCGATGAAAATCAACAGGGGCCGATTTTTTAACAAATCGATTCCTTTCAGAACGTTTAACTCACTACCCTCAACATCTATTGATAAAAAATCAATTTCTGGATTGCCTTCCTTGCAAAGGATTTCATCAATCGTCATAACTGGTACGACAATTTTATCTGGATAGATAACATCAGTAAAGGCAGCATGTTTTTTTAGGGATGAGAACTCACCGGCAACAAAAAAATCTGCTTCACCTTTATTTTGAGGAGACCCGCAAACGACAGGCCAAACTTTTGCTTTGCGGCTAAGTTTCGATTTAGTGGCAAGTGCAGGCTGAGGTTCAACTAAAATGCCCTTCCAGCCCTTAACTTCGAGATGATAACTCACAGAAAGATTAACCGGATCCCCCCAGCACCTACCTCAATAAAAAATCCGCCTTCAGAGCATTTAAAAAATTCCCAAATAAGTTGATCTTCTTGGCTAAGAATATATTCGTTCATCATAAAAATATAACTGTTAATAAATTATTTTCTTACTATTTTTCATAAAAACTAATGACAATCCTATTTAATACCAGATAACAAGATGGTTTCATATATCAACGACCACCGGATGTCAAACTTCCTCAAATATTTCTTTTTCCGAGAATCGATGGAAATAAACCGTATGGTTGACAATCGCATAATAATAAGCGAATATTTGGGACAATTGCTATACCTATGCTTGGGCTGTTTTTTAGTGATTAAGGATTTAATCAGAAAGGATAGATATGCATTTACGAAAACGGATCCTAGTTACGGGTGGCGCCGGATTTCTTGGCTCACATTTATGTGAACGGCTGCTAAGTAAGGGCTGCGATGTTATATGTGCGGATAATTTCTATACCGGCAGCAAGCGAAACATTCAATATTTAATGGGTAATCCTTACTTCGAATTACTGCGGCATGATATTACTTTTCCGTTGTACGTTGAGGTGGACGAGATCTATAATTTAGCGTGTCCGGCATCCCCCATTCATTACCAGAACGATCCGGTTCAGACTACGAAGGTTAATGTTCATGGTTCCATCAACATGCTCGGCCTGGCCAAACGGATAAAAGCCAAGATCCTTCAGGCATCTACCTCAGAGGTATATGGCGACCCCACAGTTCATCCCCAGCCAGAAACCTATCATGGTAACGTAAACTGTATCGGTCCCCGTTCTTGCTATGATGAAGGGAAACGCTGTGCGGAGACACTCTTTTTTGATTATTTTCGCCAGCACAAACTTAACATCAAGGTGGCGCGAATTTTCAACACTTACGGTCCCAGAATGCATCTCAATGACGGCCGGGTCGTCTCTAACTTCATCGTACAGGCACTTCAAGGAACACCACTAACCATCTTTGGCGACGGAACTCAGACAAGGTCGTTTTGTTATGTGGACGATCTTATAGAGGGGTTGGTACGATTAATGGGCAGCGATGACCATGTTACAGGTCCGATCAACCTGGGAAAACCCGGTGAATTTACGATACTCGAACTGGCGGAAAAGGTCATTGAATTGAGCAACTCAAAGTCTGAAGTCGTATTCAAGAAGCTTCCTGCCGATGATCCAAAACAGCGTCGGCCTGACATTACACAGGCCCGTAAAATTCTTGAATGGGAGCCTGAAATTGAACTTGAAGAGGGACTGAAAAAAACAATTGCTTATTTTGACGAGATTTTGACAACCGGTTGAATGATTGAAAGCTTAAAGATCCATTATCAATAATAAGTGACGGTGAAGGAGGAAATAATGGCCTTAAGTGAAGAGCTCCTTGATATTCTTGCCTGCCCGAAGTGCAAGGGAGATATATATTTAAATGACACAAAAAATGGTCTGATTTGCGAAAATTGTAAGCTTTTATATGAAATTAGGGATGATATCCCGATTATGCTGATCGACGAAGCTAAACCCATCGACAGTTGAGTGATCGGGGTGTTTTTATTTTATTAACTGCACAACGGATAAGTTTTTACAATAAAACAACCCGATCCCCTATATAGTTAATTTTTAGATAAAACCAGAAAATCATGAGCCGACCCCGAACCCCAAAGCCTGCCAAACTTGTGGTAGGCTTTTTCTTAAAAGAAAAGGGGTTAGGAATTC
>Ga0210124_1001331_pt1 | contig 10809 bp, 10 predicted proteins | sample Muzzi_PWC_D2_FD_185554 | JGI IMG/M metagenome (GOLD analysis project Ga0210124, IMG submission 185554) | Wetland microbial communities from San Francisco Bay, California, USA, that impact long-term carbon sequestration - Muzzi_PWC_D2 (SPAdes) | ecosystem: Environmental > Aquatic > Marine >...
TTCTGGTTTGATCTCCAGATTCCCCCGAAGCTACGCCTGACTCGGGGGCCTCCACGGACGGGCGCTATTTCGCTACCAGACTGCCGGCCGCCCCCCGAGGGACGCCAGGTGAATCCACCACAGCGAGTGAGCCGCGAGGATCCGAAGTTGACCATCGTGAGCGGCGGTCAGACAGGTGTCGACCGCGCCGCGCTCGATGTCGCCTTGGAGCTTGGCCTCGCCTGCGGAGGCTGGTGCCCCAAGGGGCGACTCGCCGAGGACGGTCCCATCTCCGAGCGTTACCCGCTCCGCGAGACGGTCTCGGATGCGTACCAGGAACGCACCATCAGGAATGTGGTCGAGTGCGACGCCACGCTGGTCCTGGCCCCAGGCCTGCCCACCGCCGGGACGGCGTTCACCGTCGAGGCGGCCAGGACCCACGGCAGACCCGTTCTCGTCATCGACCTAGACGACGACGTCACCACACCGGCCGAGGCGGCGGCCTGGATCACTGCTCGACATGTGGACACGTTGAACGTCGCCGGGCCGCGGGAGAGCAGCTCGCCTGGGATACGCCAGCGGGCGAAGGACTTCCTGCTCCGGATGTTCGGGGAGACGAGCTAGCCCCCGGCCCCACCGAGGCCCGTCCTTTTTCCCCAGGAACGCCCGTCCCGGTCGCGGTCCGGCATGCACATGCGAGCCACCAGGGCAACGCCCGCGAGCGGCAACAAGAAATCGGCCCGGATGCCGAGGAGGAAGGCGGCCGACCCGCCAACGACGGTCCAGAGGACCGGGATGACACCCAGTAGAATCGCCTCACGTCTCGGTGCGAGCAGCAGCAATCCTGCCGTGAGGATGGTCGATGGACACGGGACTCCGAAGGTGGGGAGGCGAGGATACCGCAGCCCGAACAACAGACCGGCGAGCGGATAGACCATGGCATAGGCCACGAGGGCGACGCCGGCCGGACCGAGGAAGGCTCGGGAAGACGCGAAGGTCAGGCGGTCCCGAGCGAGGCCTCGCCACAGGAACAGGGCGGCTTCGACGACGAAGAGCGCAGCAAAGAGGCGGGCGGCTGGGTTGATTGTGCGAAAGAACGCCAGGTGATAGGCGATCCCGGACCAGGCCCAATGAAGCGCCAGGAGGATGCCAAGGACCCGATGTCGATGGATACCACCCCGGGCGAGATAGATGAGGGCACCAGCAGTCAGCAGCCACAGCGCCACCGCAAAGGGCAGCAGTGTCCCGTTGTAGGCGGCGAAGACCTCGAGAAACTGATCGTGCGTGAATGGCAGATTCATGGTAACCCGCTCCGTCTTGCACCGCCGCAGCAGCCAGCGTTTCGGCGACTACGCCATTGATACCCTATTCGGCAAGCCCGGGAAGCAGGCGAAACGGGAACCCCCGGCCCACCGAGAGCACCCACCCCCCAGGATCCACATCGTTGTCGAATCGGTGCGCCAGGTCTAGGCGAATCGCTGAGATGCTCGATGTGCGGTTGATCCCGATGCGGAGCCCGACCCCCGCATCCCACCCGGTCCGACGTGCCTCCCCCGAATACCAGGCGCCACCGTAGTCAGCGAACGCCGCTACACCCAGCCCGAACACGTCCACGATGTCGGGGAATACGGCCAGACGATACTCCGTGTTGACGAGGAACGTCCGGTCTCCGGTGTACGCGTGCGACCGAAAGCCCCGGAGGCCTATCGCCAGCCCGAGGTCGAACTCTTCGCCCGGCGCCGGCGCCTTCTTCCACCCTGCCTCTCCGTGCATCACGAGGGTGTGCCGCCGGCCGGCACCGAGGGCTAACGTGCTCCCCAAGGTCACGGACCCGGAGTCCACGGCTGAGCCGGTGAACAAGCCGTTCGCGGCCGCGGCAGCCTTGAAGTAGCCTGTCCCCGAGCCGATCAGCACGCCACTCCGCATCTGCACCGACACTCCTACCCCGTCTCGCACGTACCCGAAGAGCCGCGGCGCAGCGTAGAGCGAGACGCTGGCGATCGTCGAGAGGTCGACGTCCTCCTCCCGGCCAAAGCCCTCGACCCCGGTGGCCACGATGAGGCGAGGATGCATCCACGTGAAAAATGGCCCACCCGTGGCCAGCACCGTGGAAGTGAGCGGTGTCGTCAGCGTGTCCTCCTGGAAATCGTCGCGCCACACCTGAGCGGCGAGTCCCACCCGAATGATGCTGGCGCGCGTGGCCCTCGACGCATAGGCACCGCGCATCCGGTAGATCGAGGTCCGGCGCGCCAGCGATTGGGCGGCGATCGGGTTGCCGCGGCGGAATCGAAGGACGGTGTAGTCCGCATAGAGCCCCGAGATGCCGAAGGACCTCCGCGATTCCAACGACACGAACGGTTGTTCCACAACACCGCTCAGGATGGTTCCGTCGGAGCGTGCATCCAAGGCAAGGCCCATGTTTACTGCGCTCCCGAACAGGCGCCGGCGCCGATACTCCAGCCCCACCGCGGTGCGGTCCGGATCGGAGCGGTACTCGACGCCGACCGCAGTGGCCGAGCCGAACAAGTTGTCTTCCTCGAGGCTCAAACGCAGGGCGACATCCCCTCCGCCGCTTCGAACACGGGCGTCTAGCTTGGTACTCCACGCGTCCCGCGTCCGCACCCGCACGAGGAGCCCGCTGTCCGACCGCACGGTGTCGATCTGCACCCGGCGGAAGATCCCGAGACGCCGGAGGTTCCGCTCTGTCTCCGCCACTCGCGCCGAGTCATACGGCTCCCCCGGGTGGACCAAGATCTCCCGGCGTACCACCGACTCCTTCGTGAGGGCGTGGAGCGCGTTGGCTACCCGCGCGTACCAGGCGCCGGATTCCTCTTGATCGAAAATGTCCGCCCGCTGGATGACCACCGCGTGGATCAGCTCGGCCGGCCTTGCAGTCGTGTCGGCGCCTCCCTGGGCCGCGAGTGGGGCCGTCCACGCGAACAGGAAGAAGAGGCCTCGGAGGCGCCAGGCCACTGGGTAGCAGGGCAATGGCAAACGGGGTCCCCCGGAAAGGAAGATGAGGGCGGTGCCTGAACGCATGGACCCACGCGGGGAAGCACGACGTCGTGCCGATCCGACCGATTGATGAATAGGCGAGAACGTAACGGCGGCGCTACTGCCCGGTCACATCGACGACCGAGTCGAGAATGCGGTCTGGGGTAACCCCGCTGGCCTCGAGGATCTCCTGCCGGAATTTCCCCGTGCGGACCAGCCAGCCCGCCAGCCCAGCCGATTGGCCGCCTCGAATGTCGCTCCAGACGTCGTCGCCCACCATCGCCACCGTCCCCGCGGTGGCATCGAGGCCCAGGCTTGCCAGGGCGCCGTCGAAGAATCCACGGCTCGGCTTTCCGGCCACCCTTGCCTCGACCCCGGCGGCATATTCGAGCCCCGAGACGAAGGGACCGGCGTCGAGTGCCAGGCCGTCCCGCCGTTGAAAGTAGCGGTCTCGCGAGAGGGCGATGAGATGCGCGCCCTCCATCAGGAGGCGAAACGCTTCGTTGAGAAGATCGTAGGTCCACTCGACGCCGAGGTCACCCACCACGACGGCATCGGGACGGTATCCTATAGACGCACGGCCCGAGGTCCCCCCCACGAGTTCAAACTCCCCAAGGTCGGGGAGGGCCGCCTCCGCCACGTACGGAGCTACCGTCTGGACTCCTGCCCGGCGGGCCGTCTCTGCCCCGGCCAGGACCGCCGTGAACACGTCCTGGGCCTCCACGTCGAAGCCGAGCGTCCGGAGCCTGCTCACGACCGCCGAACGAGACCGGCGGGAGGTGTTGGTGACGAATCGATGCGGGATGCGGGCCTCCTTCAGGCGCGACATTGCCTCGACCGCGCCGGGGATGGGACCGGCGTCGGTGTAGAGCGTGCCGTCGAGGTCGAGGAGGAATGCGTGGGGCGCCATGGAGGGAAGGTAATCGCGGGACCGCGGCGGGTGACTGGGGGAGGCGGCGCGGCCTCCCCTCGTCGCCGGCCGGCGGCTAGTACCGCCCGAGGTACTCCTGGTGTTCCCAGGCGCTCACTTGCAGGGAGTAGCTCAAGATCTCCTTACGCTTGGCCTCTAGGAACCGCTCGGTGATGTGCGGGCCCAGCGCCGCCGTGATGGCCTTGTCTTTCTCGAGGTGCGTCAGCGCATCGTGGAGGTCGCGCGGGAGCTCGTCGATCTTGTACTTCCGCCGGTCCCGATGGCTCATCGTCCAAATGTTCCGATTGACCGGCTCACGCGCCGTGAGCTTGCGTTCCACGCCGTCCAGCCCGGCCGCCAGCTGGACCCCCAATCCCAGGTACGGATTGCACGACGGATCAGGCATGCGGAGCTCGCAGCGCGTGCCGAGCCCCCGGCGGTCGGGGATTCGGACCAGCGGCGAGCGATTCCGCATCGACCACGCCACGTTCACCGGCGCCTCGTAGCCGGGGACCAAGCGCTTGTAGCTATTGACGAGCGGGTTGGTGATGGCACAGAAGGCGCGGGCGTGTTGCAGGAGCCCCTCGATGTAGCTGAGGGCCACCGGTGACAGCTCGTGCGTGGCCTTAGGATCCCAAAATGCGTTGTTGTCCCCCTTGAACAGCGATTGATGCGTGTGCATCCCGCTGCCGTTCTGACCCTCAATCGGCTTCGGCATGAAAGACGCCAGGAAGCCGTACCGATTGGCCACGTTTCGCACGATAAACCGGAAGGTCGCCAGCCGGTCCGCCGTCGTCAGGACGTCGGCATACTTGAAGTCGATCTCATGCTGGCCATGCGCCACCTCGTGGTGAGCCGCCTCGACCTCAAAGCCCATATGCTCGAGGTCGTTCACGATCACCCGCCGGATCTCCTCCCCCTCATCGATGGGGGTCAGGTCGAAATAGCCGCCCGAGTCGTGCGTCGTGGTGGTGATATCGCCGTCAGGCGTACGCTCGAAGATGAAGAACTCCGCCTCCACCCCCGCCTGCATGCTGAACCCCAGCTTCTTGGCGCGCTCCACCTGCCGCTTGAGCGCCGTCCGGGGGCACCCCGCAAATGGGGCTCCGTCGGGTGAGTGGATGTCACAGATCAGCCAGGCCACACGGCCACCCTGGTCCTCGTGCGGGAGGAGTCGGAAGGTCTCGAGGTCCGGCTTGAGAAGCATGTCCGATTCCTCGATCCGGACAAAGCCCTCGATCGATGAACCGTCGAACATGATCTCACCATCCAACGCCTTCGCCGCCTGGTGCTGCGGGACTTCCACGTTCTTGTTGATGCCGAGGATGTCGGTGAACTGCAGTCGCAGGAAGTCGATTCCAAAATCGTTGACCAACTTGAGAATGTCCCGCTTGGTGGCACCGTGAAGCTGCTTGGGGAAGTCCGAGAGCGGTGGCAGCGCTCCCCCGGCGTTGGCTGTGGCCATGACCAGCACTCTCCTGCGCGAAAATGTGATGGGGTCCCGAAGAGGAAGCCCAAAATCTAGTGGTGCCTTCGAAAACATGCAAGAAATGCAAAAAATAGACGTCAGTAATGCAATATATTGGATATTTGTGATGCATAATCCCTGCCACAAATGCGAATCATGCATGACATTAACATCAGCAAGCAAGACAAAAGGCGCCCCGGAGGCCCCAGCCGCCAGCAGCGCCCGCCAGACTCGAATCCCCCTGATGCCCCGCCGCCCCTCCTAGGGCTAAGCCAGACTGTCCATCAGATTCCACAGTTCAGTGGGACTGAACTCATTGAAACGATTGAGGATATCCCGTTCGTGCCACTCCAGGAAGATCCACGCTGTCTCCCGGATGGCGTCAGCGCTCCTGAAGAAGAGCCGGCCTCCGACCGCCCTCCCCTGAGGGCGGGTCTCCAAGTAGACGCTCCAGGTGGCATGGCTCCGGGCCAAGTCCCCGAGGTGGCGCGCCGTTGTTGCGTCCGACAGGGGCGTGGGTCGTTGGGAAGGAGACCGGGACATGGCCAGGGCACGACTCCCGTTGGGTCGACTCCACGGTAACCCGTCACCGCCTGCAACGCTAGCTGAGACTCCCGGGATAGAGGCTTCACGCCGGGCCGGTTAAATTGACGGAGCCCCTCACCGTCTTCGCCGGCCTCCCGAGGATCATGACCAACCCCCTCCAGACATGCCCGCAGTGCGGCGCCCAGGCTCCGGGCGCGTTTTGTCCGGCCTGCGGTGCCGCCACGGGGGCCGAGCTCTGCCGGGGGTGCTCCACCAGGCTCTCCCCCGGAGCGCGGTATTGTCATCGATGCGGCCGGCGGACCGGTGGGATGCCGGCGACCCCCTGGCTGGTGGCCGGCGGGATCCTGGTGGTGGCCCTTGGCGGGATCGGCATCGGCGTGGCCGGCGGCCTCGGACCGAAGGACCGGCCCGACATGGCGAACGTGGGGGCTCCTGCGGCACCGGCCTCGGCGCCTGACATCAGCCGAATGAGCCCGCGGGAGCGGTTCGACCGACTCTTCAACCGGGTGATGGATGCCGGGGCTCGGGACGATAGCGCCGAGGTGGTCCAGTTCACCCCGATGGCGCTCGGGGCGTACGCCCAACTCGACACCGTTGACGCCTCGGCCCGAATGCAGGCAGCCCTGATCCGGATTCAGGTAGGAGAGTATGCCGGGGCCTCGGCGCTGGCGGATACCATTCTCCACACCGCGCCGGACCACCTGTTCGGCTACATCATCAGGGGTTCCGTGGCACACATTCAGGGGGATTCGGCCACACTCCGCCGGAGCTTTGCTGGCTTCCTCAGCGCGTACGACCGGGAGATGGCCGCGGGGCGGCCGGAGTACCTTCGTGAGGACCAGCTCATCCAACAATTCCATCGTGCCGCCACCGGCGGCCCAGCCTCAGAATAATGCCGACACCGACCGATACTATGCCCAAGACGATTCGCGTCGCGCACAGTCCGGACTCGGACGACGCCTTCATGTTCTACGCGCTCTCGTCGGGGAAGATCCCGACGGGGGATCTCCGGTATGTCCATGAGCTGAGCGACATCGAGTCACTGAATCGCCGGGCCCAAAAGGCCGAGCTCGAGGTATCCGCGGTCTCGATCCATGCGTACGCCTACCTCGCCGACCGCTACGCCCTCCTGTCGAGCGGCTCATCGATGGGGGACGGATATGGGCCGCGCTTGGTCTCCGGGGCGCCCGCGCCGTCGGACGTTGCCGCGGGCCTCCAGGGCCGGCGTGTGGCGGTGCCCGGGAGGTTGACGACGGCTACCCTGGCACTTCACCTGTTCCAGCCGGATGTCGACACGGTCGTGGTCCCCTTCGACCGGATCGAGGAGGCGGTGGCGGCGGGGGAGGCCGAGGTTGGTCTCCTCATCCACGAGGGGCAGCTGACGTACGCGGAGACCGGCCTGCACCTGTGGCGCGACCTCGGCTCCTGGTGGCTCGAGGAGACGGGCCTCCCCCTCCCGCTTGGCGGGAACGTGGTTCGTCGTGACCTCGGGCCGAAGGTCGTGGCCCAGATCGCGCGCGATCTCCGGGCCAGCATCGAGTACGCGCTGGCGCATCGGGACGATGCCCTGGCACATGCCGCGGCGTTCAACCGGGGGATCTCGGCGGAGCAGACGGACGAGTTTGTGGGGATGTATGTCAACCACTGGACCATCGATTACGGGACTCGGGGCCGCCAGGCGGTGCAGGTACTACTCGACCGCGCCCACCAGGCCGGCCTGATCCCCGATCGGGTCGTCGTGGAGTTCGTGGGGTGACGTGGGGTTGCTTGACGCCCCTCTGGATTTCCTCTTAGCTTCGGGATCGGCGCCAACGGCCAGGATCGGCCGCCTGTCCGGGCCCGTCAAAGGAGCGATGTTGCAACATCCTGACGCCCCCGTTTCGCTACTGGTCGTAGACGACGAAGAGCCGATCCGCTCCGCGCTCAAGAAGTTCCTTGCGTCGCGGGGGTATGAGGTCCTCACCGCCGGCTCCGGCGAAGACGCATTGAGCATCCTCCAGCGCAGCAAGATCGCCTGTCTCCTGGTGGACGTCCGGATGCCCGGGATCAGCGGCATCGACCTGGTCCCTCGGATCATCGAGCTCGAGCCCAACGCCGCTATCCTCATGCTGACCGCGGTCAATGACGCCACGACCGCCTCGCTCTGCATGCAGCGCGGCGCCATGGAGTACCTCACCAAACCGATCGATCTGGACGATCTCCATCGGGCCATCCAACGCGCGTTGAAGCGGCGCGAAACGATGCTCGAGAGCAATCAGATCAACCAGTGGCTCAAGGAGGAGGTGGCGCTCCGCACGGCCGAGTTACGCCGGGAGCGGGCCAATCTCCAACGGATCTCGGTGGCCACGCTGGAGGTCCTGGTCAATGCCCTCGAGGCCAAGGATCCGTACTCCCGGGGCCATTCGGCTCGCATCGCCGACTTGTCCGCCATGGTGGCCGCGGAACTCAAACTGGCCGACGAGGATATCGAGGCGATCCGCACCGCCGGTCGTTTGCACGACATCGGGAAGATCGGCATCCGCGAGGAAGTCTTGATCAAGCAGGGGCCACTCACGGACGACGAGTACGAGCACGTCAAACAGCACGTGGTGGTGGGGTCTCAGATCCTGGCGCCGCTGACCCACCTCAAGAATGTGATCCACTATGTGCGAAGCCACCACGAGCGGTGGGACGGCCATGGCTATCCCGACGGCCTCAAGGGTGAGGCCATCCCGGTCGGAGCGCGGGTCCTGGGAGCGGTGGAGATCTACGACGCACTGACGACGTCGCGGCCGTACCAAGAGAAGATGAGTCCAGAGTTCGCCGTCGAGCGGATGCGGGATCTGGTCGGCACCGTGGTCGTGGAAGACGTCTTCGAGGCGCTCGCCACGGTGGTGCAGCGCCGCCAAACCCTTGTCTTCCTCGATGACGATGGCCGGATGCGGTCGGAGTAACGCCGGGGGCCGCCGGGGGGCCACCGGTGTCTGAGCGCGCCTCGCTTCGCCTCCTCATCGTCGACGACGATCCCGTCATCGCCCGCCTCCTGGCGGCGGTGCTCACCACGGAGGGCTTCTCCGCCCCCCGCATCGTCGCCACCGGCCGGGAGGCCCTGGCCGCCGCTCCCGAGGCCGACGTCGTCCTCCTTGACCACGACCTCCCCGACATCATGGGAACGGAGGTCCTTCGTCACCTCACCACCTGGTCGCACCCCCCCTCCGTCGTCCTCGTCACCGCCCACGGGGACGAGACGGTGGCCGCCAGTGCCCTTCGCCACGGGGCGGATGATTACCTCGTCAAGGATAGCGACCTCACCAAGCAGCTCCCCCACGTCATCGAGCGCGTCCGGCGGCTTAGGGCCCTGAAGGATGCCCTCGCCGCCGCCGAGCGCGATCGCCTCCAGGCCGAGCGGCTGGCCGCTATCGGAGAGATGACGGTTACACTCCACCACGAGATCAACAACCCGCTGATGTCCGCGATGATGGAGGTCGACATCCTCCTCTCGGAGTCCGGCGATCTCCACGGACACCGGGCCGCGCTGGAAGGCGTGAAGGAAGCCCTCGGCCGCATTCGGGACATCGTCAAGCGCGTCGCCGATCTCCGGGCAGCACGGTCGGCCGATTACCACGCCAAGGTCCGGATGGTGGACGTCGATCAATCGACGGCCATCATCGCTCCCGATCACGGCCCGGCGGTCCTCTATGTTCGCGACGAGGTCCTCAAGCGGGTCGTGTCGTCGCTCCTCCGTCAGGCAGGCTATCAGGTCCAGCTGGGGCGGACGCCGGAGGAAGCCGCCTCGCTGGCTGCGGGGATGGGGGTGCAACTGGTTGTCGTGCAGGAATCGAGTACCCCGGACAGCCATCCCCTCGGTGGCTTCCAACCCACCGCCGAGCGACCCTACAAGACTGTCGCCTTGGTGGCCGGTGATGGCTCCGACGCGCGGGCAGCGGGGGCGGACCATCTCATCCGCCTCCCGTTCGATCCCGCCACGTTCATCGACGATATCAATACGGCGTTGCAGGTCTGAGGGGTGAAGGCCCTCGACCTTCACGACGCTTACGCCCCTCCTGCCCTCCCCCTATGGTGTTCACCCGTCTCGATCGAGATCTCGTCTCGACGCGCCAGCCGGGGGAGGGTTGGGTCCGGCTCCGCCGCCGGACTCCAGACATCGCCGTTTGCGGTGTCGAACCATTGACGGATGGAATTGGCGTAGTACTCGAGGAGGGGACGTTCCCCGGGGAGGAGTACGATCGTGTCGCCTTCGACGTGCACCAGCCGCCGCCGGCCAAGCGACCGGAGCGCCTCTTCCCAGACCACGGCGATCGGACCGTCGGGGAGCGCGAGCATGGCCCCGCGGTGCTTCAGGGCGTCGCGGTCCTGGGCCATCCGTCCCTCGAGGACCTCGCGTCCCACCGCGCTCGTCCCGCCGGAGAGGAGCGCCCGTGCCGCCAACGGCACCGGCGTGACCGGCACCGTGCGGCCGATGCGTTCCATCATCTCCGCCGCGAGGACCTCGAGCTCCCCGAGGCGCGTGTCCTTCGGGAGTCGGACGACATCCCGCGGGCGGGTCCCGAGCCAGGTCCGCACCGACAGCGGCGGTCCAAAGGCCACGGCGACGCGCCCGTAGCTTCGGAGCCGCCCCGTGGCCAATCGTAGGAGGTTCCGTCCCACAAACCTGAGGGTCGAGCCCAGCTGTCTGAGGCGTCCCCGCCGCCGCACGCCGACCAGTCGCTCCTGGATGAGGGCTCGATCTTCCAGGACTCGGTCATAGTTGATCCCGACCGGCACGAGCCAGATATCCCGATCGAAATCGGCATCCGCCACCGTGCGGACGAGGTAGTCCAGGAGTCCTAGCTTGGGCGGGCGGAGCGCACCGTCGCGCGTCAGGCCGCCTTCCGGAAAGATTCCCTGGGTGACGCCGTTCCTGGTGATCAGC
>Ga0210124_1001332_pt1 | contig 10808 bp, 10 predicted proteins | sample Muzzi_PWC_D2_FD_185554 | JGI IMG/M metagenome (GOLD analysis project Ga0210124, IMG submission 185554) | Wetland microbial communities from San Francisco Bay, California, USA, that impact long-term carbon sequestration - Muzzi_PWC_D2 (SPAdes) | ecosystem: Environmental > Aquatic > Marine >...
AATCAAAACAAGCTGGGAGCGGACGGGAAAGAGACGGGTCGGTAGATGCTCCAACCTCTCGAAAACCCGGCCATGTCCTTGCTCGGCGCGGGCCAAGGCTCTGATGATGCGCTCTCGCTGTACTTTTCCATAGCCGGGAAAGGTCCAATCCAGAGAGCGGCCATAAATAAACAACCCTACTCGATTGCCCCCACCCAAAAAGGTGTCGGCCAGGGTGGCTGCGGCCTGGATGCTGTACTCAAAAAGCGACTCCGACCCTCTCTGAGCATCGCTCTGCCCGCGAGCATCGAGAATCAGCCCCACATCGACCACTCGTTCTTGTTCAAACTCATTGACAAAGAAGCTCTCTGGGTGACGGGCGCTGGCTCGTGGATTCATCCAGCGAAGCGGGTCGCCTGGCTGGTACTCCCGCACTCCAAAAAATTCCACGCCGGGACCGCCTTGCCGGGCCGGAATCAGCCCGGAATAGATACCGGTTCGGGGGGGACGAATAGCGACTTGCTTGACCCTGGTCAATTCCGGTAGAACAAAAAATTGGTTTGGCGCGGGCAGCAAGAGTTGTTTCTGAAATAGCCCCAGGTAATCCCTGACCGCCACCCGAACCGTTGAAAAGCGGTATAGCCCCCGATTTCCCCTGACCGTATATTCTAGGTCAAGCGTTTGGTCAGGGTGCAAAGTGGTTAGTAAGCGGGAGGTTCCCTCAATCACCTCAAGTCCGGTGGGGGGGATATCATCAACATAAAACTCTTCCAGCTTAGACCCTTCGTTGATGATGGTTAGGGTAATGGTGACAGGCTGATCCGGTGTCACCCGGTCGGCGCTGAGGGTACGAGTTATTTTTAAGCGAGGGGGTTCGGGTTCGTATAGTAACCCTGCTGTCAGATAGAGCATCACCGGCAAGGCCAGTACCAAAAAGGCTCCATTCCGAGTCCCCAGCCCGGCGATGACAAGGCCGTATATTATCAATCCCAAGAGAAATGGTTTGCTCATGTTACTCGGTCAGGTACATGTATCAACACCAGTTTTGATACTAAACACCAGGTTTTTCCAAACTACTATTCGAAAATAGCTTCATTTGAATGAAATCTTCCAGTTTTTACCAATCGGTTTTCTAAAAACCCGGTGTTTTCAAGAGATGGTTAGGTATCAATCACCGGTACAGGTGTTTTTTGGACAATGGAGGCGATAATCTCGTCGGCTGCTTGCCGCTTCATCCAGAGGCCGGGGTCTAAAATCAAGCGATGGACCAGGGCAGGTAGGGCAAAACTTTTCACATCATCGGGCAAAACATAGTCGCGTTTCTCCAATGTGGCCTGAACCCGGGCCAATTGGAGCAGGGCCAGAGAGCCGCGCGGACTGGCCCCGACGGAGACGCGCCGGTCTCGTCGTGTTTCGCCCACCAAAGAGACAATGTACTTCTCAATGTCTGGATGAAGATAGATTTCTTCAATCGCTTCCCGCATTGTCAGCAATTCGACGGCATCTGTGACTTGCTCTAGCTCTACTTCCTCTCTGTGTCGCTCCTGCCGCCGCCTCAGAATTTCTTGTTCCTCATCCGGCGAGGGATAGCCCACCGAGAGCTTCATAAGAAAGCGGTCCAGTTGCGCTTCGGGCAGAGGAAATGTGCCTTCATATTCGATAGGGTTTTGGGTGGCAATCACCAGAAAGGGTTTGGGCAGAGGCCTGGTCTCGCCTTCCAATGTTACCTGGTACTCTTGCATTGCTTCTAGCAGGGCCGACTGCGTCTTAGGTGAGGCTCGATTGATTTCATCGGCCAGGATGATGTTGGCGAAAATGGGGCCAGGACGCAACTCAAAGCGACTTTCATTTCGGTCAAAGATATAGCTGCCGGTGATGTCGCTGGGTAGCAGGTCCGGGGTAAATTGAATACGCTTGAATTCTAGCCCCAGAGCCGTGGCAAAGCTTTTGGCAATAAGGGTCTTAGCCAGGCCGGGAAAGTCTTCCAGTAATACGTGTCCCCCGACCAGCACGGCCGCCATGATTTTTTCAAGTAACGCTCTTTTGCCCACCACAGCCTTCTCAACCTCTTGAATAACACGCTCTCCAACGGTGGCTACCTCGGCAACATTAAGATTCATGGTGTCTCCTGCTAATTTCACCTTGAGTGTTTATCTCTAATATATGGTTGGTCGTTTCATAATCTAAACTTTCCAGGAACTGAACGACCACTATTGGGTCAAGGTCTAAGGCGGGTAGGGTGGTTTTGCGGCGCGAAAATCGTTTGGGTGCAGCCAGGTGGCCTAATGACTGAAGGCTGGCCTCGAAATAGGCTTGTAGCTCTGAGGGTATATTCAATTCTCCCCGTCTTAATCGCTGTCTTGTCTGCTTCAAAGATTGGCCGCTGTTACTGGCGATGGCATTCAAGGTCAACTTTTGCAGGCGATGCGCCAGCCGCCACTTGAAATAATCATCCTGACCGGCCTTGTCTATCAAATCGGCCCAACCTTCGATGCGTCCTGGGGGTGTTTCTGCCATGGTTGGCCTCACTAAGCGAGACCGTCTCTTTCCTAAAAGACTGATACTCAAAATGACGATAAAGATGCCCAGGAAGATTCCCCACAAAACCGATTGGGGAACAGCTCGAAAGAAGAAGCGGCTAAGCCAAAAAACGTATAACAGGGGGATGATGACAATCTCACGGATGATGGTTCTAAAGACCGGAGTGATTAAGACAGCCAGGAGCAGGATAATACCAAAGGGCAGGAGGCGCTTTCTCATGAGGGCTGGCCGTAGGCTTTGACAATGGCTCTGAGGCAGGCTACCGCTTCCTTCTCTTCTCGCGGGCCAGCCGATTTGCCACTATATCGAACCCGCTCGAAGAGGCGACTTAACTGCTGAATATGCTCGGTGCGCAGGCCGTAATCTGCCAAATATTGCTCAAATTCACGCACGGTCATGCCACTTGGCCGGTCAAGATTACGCTTTTTGCTCAAAAATTGGCTCATCTCCCAGTAGCAGCGCATAACCGTGTCCTTTAAGTCTTTACCGGCCTGTATTTCTTCCAGAGTATGCTGCACTTCCCGCGTAATCATTTCTAACGGTGCCTCTTCCTCGCTTTTCACCCGGAAGAAACGCCATAAAACCCAGACAATAGTTAAAGGTATGGTAATAAGGAGGATACTGATAATGATGACAAACCACGACGGTGGGTTGACGATGAAGTCTGGAGGTGTTGGCAATAACTCGGCAGGGTTTTGTATATCGGAAGGGATTAAGTCGGATGGCCCTTCTGGTCCCTCTCCAAGGAGTGGTAGAGTGGGTTGCAACCAGCGAATTAAGGCAAAAAAGATAAGGAACCAAAGCGTATATTTGATTGCTCGTCCAAGGACGATCTTTCGGACTTCGGGCGAGACAATGAAAGCGATGATTGAAATAAATAAAAATATCCAAAGACAACCAATTATTAGCTGGATTATACTGACAGGGAGCGAAATCTTGGGAGATGACACGCTGAATTCTCCAAGCATTACCTCTAAAATACCGGCTATGGGAATAGAGCGGCCAGGTAACAGTTCAAGCCCCGATAGTCCAGCGGCTAAGAGCATTGTGGCTATAACAGCAAAAGCCAAAAGCGACAATGTCCAGAGCTTCTTGCGAGTGATTTTAGTATTACTCGATAATGTTTGCATGATAGTGTTGCGTGATGCGTGGGTAAGTTAAGCAAAAGTGTGCTGTGGGCGGGTGGGCTTGTGTTCGCCCAATCGTTCCAGGATATTGCCTAGTTGTTCCAGACTGGCCAGGTTATGAACCGGTAGAAAATCATCAATATAAGGTAAAGCAGCCTGAATGCCGCGAGTAAGCGGTTCGTAACTATCGGAACCTAGCAGGGGATTAAGCCAAATCAACCGTTGGCAGCTTAATTGCAGGCGGTTCATTTCGTGCTTAAGCAGGTCAATATCCCCTCGGTCCCAGCCATCGCTAATCATCAGTACAATCGCGCCCTGGCCCAATACGCGCCGCCCCCAATGGTAATTGAAGGTTTTGAGGGCTTCCCCGATGCGCGTTCCCCCGGCCCAATCTTGCACCGAGGCTGTAATTTGGTCTAAAGCCGCATCAATATCACGCTCCTTGAGTTGGCGAGTTATCCGGGTTAGGCGGGTACTAAAGACAAATGCCTCAACATTTTCCAGGCCATTGCTGATAACATAGATAAACTTGAGCAATACCCGCGAGTAACGCTCCATTGAGCCGCTGATATCCCCGATGACTACCAGAGGACGGCGCTTTAGCTTGCGCCGCCGCCAGGTAAGTTCCAGCGGCTCCCCCCCGTAGCGCAGATTCTGCCGAATGGTACGGCGCATATCCAGAAATGTACCCCGTGGGGAGCGTGTCTTGCGCCGCGTTCGCCGCTGCTCAAGCCGCCAGGTCATGCTTTGCATAACCCTTTTGAGTTCTTGAAGCTCCTCCGCAGTCAACTCCGTGAAATCTTTACGGCGCAAAACCTCGCGCGAGCTATAAGTATAAACCTTATCAATGACCGGCTCTTCCGACTCTGGTTCCGGGCTGTCACTATCACCTTCCTCTTTGGGGGGAGCCAGCTCTAAGGTCTTTTCTGCTTCGGGGGGTTTTTGCAGAAACGAGCCTAAGTCTAGTTCCAAAAGAGCGCCCGTATCTCTGGCTTGCCAAAAGAGGTCAAAAGCACGTTCAAACAATGGAAGATGTTCGTGTTTGCTAATCAGGATGGTACGGGCGCTATTCTTAACATCCGCCCGGCGGCGAATATCGACATGGTCCAGACTCTCAACCAAATCAAGAATTTGAGTCGGGGTAATCTTTACGCCCACGCCCCTCAGCAAGCGCCCAAATAAGAGGATATTACGGAGCAGATGTCCGTGTTCGCTTTCGTTATATACCATAAAAAAATCGAGATATTTTCAAGATATGGGCTTAAGTAATCTCTGCCTTTTGAATCGGACGCAGATGGCGCGGATCAAGCGAATTTTCACTGATTTTCTTGAGGTTATTATCCGCTTTCATCTACCAATCCGCTCAACCCGTGTTCTGGGCTACGAGATTCCCAAAGTCTCTTGCAATCGTAAATCCACACAGTCCTGCGGTCTGCGCAGGGAAATCTAAAATCGTAAATCGTTTACACCGCGTCGCCCTCAACTCGGCCCATAATTTGCTGGACAATAACACCCTGTACATGTTGGATATCGTCTTGATACTTGAGCAAAACCCCCAATGTATCGTTGACAATCTCTTCACTCAAGTCTTCTTTATCCAAGGCCACTAAAGCGGAAATCCAATCCAGAGTCTCGGCCACGCCCGGCAGCTTGTAAAGCTCTTCACGCCGTAGCTCTTGCACAAAATTGACCACTTCTCTCGCCAAATGATCCGGCGCTTCGGGAACCTTAGCCAGGACAATATTATACTCTTTTTCGAATGACGGGTAATCAATCCAATGGTAGAGGCAACGGCGCTTTAAGGCGTCGTGAATCTCTCGGGTACGGTTTGAGGTGATAATCACCACGGGCGGCTCCTCGGCCTTTATCGTGCCTATCTCCGGCACCGTCACCTGAAAATCAGACAAAATTTCTAACAGAAAGGCCTCGAACTCCTCGTCGGCGCGGTCAAGTTCGTCCACCAAAAGCACAGGCTCAAGACCATTGGGGCGCTCGATGGCTTGCAAAAGTGGGCGTTTGAGCAAAAACTCCGGACTGAAAATCTTTCTAACGGCCATTTCCTCAGTAACGTCTCCCGTAGCCTCCAGCAGCCGAATCTCAAGCATCTGACGGGTGTAGTTCCACTCATAAACGGCGGTATTGACATCCAACCCCTCGTAGCATTGCAAGCGAATCAGTGACCGGCCCAGCATCGCCGACAGCACCTTGGCAATTTCCGTTTTGCCGACGCCTGCCTCTCCTTCCAGAAACAGGGGTTTGCCTAGCTTTAAGGCCAGATAGATAGAGGTCGTTAAACTTCTATCTGCAATATAATCTTGTTGTCGCAGGGCCTCTTGGACCTGGTCAATAGAGTCGATATTTTGATTTATGCTCAATTTCTTATGTCTCCAAGATGATTCAAAACCGATGATTGGGTATTGTACAGACCTTTATTACTTACAGCAAGTCTTTACCGAGACCGTTTGAGTTTCTCTCATCAACAATCGTGTTATAATACATCATGATTAACTAAACGTGAGTCAATTGCTATGAAAACCATCGATATCGCTGAAAATGAAGTTACACTTGAGCAGGTTTTGGCTCAGTCGTGGGCCATGTTAGCTCGTGGAGTACAGAAACCGAATGACCCGTTTCGAACGCCTGTCTTGGGGACGACAGGGCCGAACGGCTGTAACTTACGAACCGTTGTCCTTCGTCGGATAATCGAGGCTGAGCGTATCTTGATATGCCATACGGACTTTCGATCCAGTAAAATTGACGACCTTCGGCAGCAAGCCCGTGTTAACTGGCTCTTTTACCATCCCCAAGAGAAAATTCAGCTACGGTTCGACGGTCAGGCCACATTACATACCACCGATGATCTGGCCGACGAACAATGGGCTGCCAGCCAGTTGATGAGTAGGCGTATTTACTGTACTCTCGACGCGCCGGGTATACCGCTGGCTAGCCCTGCCTCTGGATTGCCCGAATCTTTAATAACGCGACCACCCACTTTAGCCGAAAGCGAGGCAGGCCGAAAAAACTTTGCTGTCATTGTATGTAAGGTGGATTTTGTTGATTGGTTGTTTTTGAATAGCCAAGGAAATTGGCGGGCACAATTTAGATGGATTGATGATAGGATGACCGCCACTTGGGTTGTGCCTTAGGTCATGTCAATCAGGCGGAGCAAGCACGCATGCGTCAGATGCGAAGCGACCTGTTCCGCATCTAAGGATGCTCCACTCCACTAACCTCCATAATTTAACTGTTTTATCAGGTGACTGGCATATAGAATCAGGACGATTGTAAAGACCCAGAAATAGCATCCTAAGCTTGTCGAAGGATGCGGCTCAGGCGACGAACCAAGGCCAACCCATACCCTGAGCCTGTCGAAGGGTGCTAACCATCAATTATTGTAGCGGTAACATAACCTCGTCAACGAAACACCACAGCCAATCCTCACCCGGTTCCATCGGTTTGGCGATGGCATGTTGGGTGGCGTGGAAATGTTTGGTAGCGTGTTTGTTCTTAGAGTCGTTGCAGCAGCCCATATGACCGCAAATCATACAGAGCCTCAGGTGTATCCAGGTATCTCCCATTTCGAGACATTCTTCGCAGCCGTCCGTGTTAGGTGTGACATCCCGAATTTGGTCACGATGGGTACATTCTTTCTCTTTACGCCCGCCACTCCAGACTTGTTTGCGCAATGCGCCGCCTGTCGGCATTTTACGTTTAGGTATATCGCTCATGATTATCCTTTTATATAAGGCAATAGACCGAGGAATATACGCATCCTCGGCCTATTGCCTTACTTATTCATTGATTCTTCGTTTCACCCGACTCGCTTCCACACTCAATGTGAGAGCGAGAAACGAGGTTATATAATCCTTATGCTCGATCAGCCGCAGCTTGTAAAGCCCGCTTGACAAAGATATTTGCCATCGCTTTGCGATAGTCGACGCTGGCGTGGATATCGCCCAAGACGTCGTCACCCAGGTCGTTTTGAACGGCTTGGGCAGCGGCGGCAATCGTATCGGCGCTGAGGGCATTGCCTACCAGGGTCGCTTCTACCGAGGGCGCTTTGGTGGCGTGGGGCGTCAATCCGCCGACAGCCACGCTGGCCGCCGTGCAGCTACCGCCACTGACAGTGACCACCGCTGCCGCACCAACCATGCAGTAGCGTGAGGCAGGGTTGAACAGCTTGGCATAAGCGGAACCACTTCCCGAAGCGGAAACCGGCACGTCAATTGATGTGACCAGTTCACCTTCTTCCAATCCTGTTTCAAAAAGGCCGGTAAAGAAGTCTGCTGCCGCTATACTGCGGTCGCCGCCAGCGCCGGTGATGTTGATGGTAGCGCCAAGGGCCGTGAGTACGGTCGGCAGGTCAGAAGCGGGGTCGGCGTGAGAAATGTTGCCGCCGATGGTTCCTCGGTTGCGCACCTGAGGGTCGCCAATCATTCCGGCTGCCTCGGATAAGGCTTGGGGTACATCAGAAGAGGCGGCGATAGTGGCATGGGTGGTCAGCGACCCAATACGAACCGAGCCGCTGCTGGCAGAGACACCTTTTAAGTCAGCAATTCGGCCAATGTCAATCAGCACGCCGGGGTCATCCAGACGTAGATTCATCGCCGGAATCAGGCTGTGCCCGCCAGCTAAAAATTTGGCTCCACTATGTTGGCCCAAGAGCGATAGTGCTTCAGATACTGAACTTGCTCGATAGTAATCAAATTTTGGTGGGTACATTAATAATCTCCTTCCTAACCTGCACCGTTACCGGCGTCTTGAATGGCTTGCCATATCTTCTCGGCGGTGAGTGGCATGTCAAGGTGTTTAACTCCTAATGGGGCTAAGGCATCCATTACCGCATTGGCTATAGTCACCGTTGCGGCAATTGTCCCCATCTCACCGGCTCCTTTTACGCCCAACGGATTGTGGGGTGAGGCGGTTTCAATGCGTCCGGCCTTGATGGATGGGAAACCATCGGCGCGGGGCATGGCATAGTCCATCATCGAACCGCTCAGAAGCTGGCCGTTTGCATCATAATGACCGTACTCCCACAGCGCCTGCCCAACACCTTGAGCGATACCACCAATAACCTGGCCGTTAACAATCATGGGGTTGATGACCTTGCCAACATCATCCACTGCCGTATAGTTCTGAATCGTCACTTCACCGGTATCGCGGTCAATTTCGACTTGAGCAATGTGGGCGCTATTGGGGAAGGTAAAGTTGACGGGATCGTAAAAAGAGGATGCCTCCAGACCAGGTTCCATGCCTTCGGGGAGTTCGTGGGCTGTATGGGTAGCAAAGGCAATCTCGGCGAAGCCTTTGGACTTATCCGGCGACCCTTTGACATAAATAGTGCCATTTTCCCGGTCATAAACCATATCTTCGATGGCCGCTTCCAGTTGGTGAGCCGCAATAGCGGTCACTTTCTCTCGGATTTTTTCAGCGCTTCTAACCAGGGCGCTGCCACCCACGGCGGCGCTACGGCTGCCATAAGTGCCTAAGCCAAAGGGGACGCGGTCAGTATCGCCATGGACAATCTCGACAGCTTCCATTGGTAGCCCTAACTCGTCGGCTACAACCTGGGCAAAGGTGGTTTCGTGCCCCTGGCCATGACTATGGGAGCCGGTGAAGACGCTGATATTGCCGGACGGATGAACGCGAATGAACCCACTCTCCCACAAACCAATAGCCGATCCCAGGAACATAGCAGCCTGTGACGGAGCCGGACCGCTGGCTTCGATACAACCGCTGACCCCAACCCCAACCAGCTTACCTGCATCACGCGCTTTTGCTTGTGCGTCTCGCATTCCTTTGTAATCGGCCAACTCCTCGACTTTATCAAAAAGCCCTTGATAGTTGCCACTGTCGTACATGACTACAACCGGAGTTTGATAGGGGAATTCATCAGCCCCAATGAGATTTTTACGTCGAAACTCAACCGGGTCCATACCTACCTCTTGAGCAGCCAGGTCAACCAGCCGTTCAAGAAGGTAACTGGCCTCAGGCCGTCCCGCCCCTCGATAGGCATCAACGGGTACGGTATTGGTCATAGTACCCCACATTTCGCCCCAAATGGCCGGGATTTTGTACAGACCGGAGAAGAGGGTAATGTAAAGTGCCGTAGGAATCAGCGGGCCGAAAGTGGAGATATAGGCTCCCAAATTAGCATAAGTGGACACGTGTAGGCCGGTAATGGTACCATCACTATTTACGCCCATTTTGCAGTTGGTCACGTGGTCTCGGCCATGAGCGTCGGTCACGTAGGACTCGCTGCGGGTGGCTACCCACTTAACCGGCCGGTTGATGGCCCGGGCGACCCAGGGAACGATGACCTCTTCCGGGTAGTGGAAGATTTTGCTACCAAAACCGCCGCCTACATCGGGGGAGATAACCCGCAGCTTATTCTCTGGAATGCCCAGCGTGAAGGCTGCCAACAGCAAGCGGATAACGTGAGGATTCTGGCTGGTGGTCCACACCGTCATATCTTCGGTAAAGCTATTCCATTGAGCGACAGCCGCCCTAGGTTCCATGGCGTTGGGGATAAGCCGCTGGTTGATTAAATCGAGTTCAACCACATGATCCGACCCGGCCAGAGCCTTTTCGGCGGCTTCTTTATCACCCAATCCCCAGGTTAAACTGGTATTATTGGGGACATCGTCGTGTATTAGAGGCGCACCTTCTTGTGCAGCGGCCTTGCCATCAACGACGGCGGGTAGCGGCTCGTAATCGACTTCAACTAGGTCGAGTGCATCATGAGCAATATAAGCACTCTCGGCTACGACCACGGCCACACCATCGCCCACATGATTGACTTTATCAGTTGCCAGCGGATGGTGGGTCGGCACTAAGGTACCGGGCGGGGTCCAACCGCAGGGTAAGGCCCCGCAAGGCCCAGACACATGAATGCCTTCTACCAAATCCTTGCCGGTAAATACGGCGATGACGCCCTCTGCATTCTTAGCCGCATCGGTGTTGATGCTCTTAATCTTGGCATGAGCGTGGGGGCTGCGTTTGATTGCGATGTAGGCCATTCCCGGTAGTTCGAGATTGGCGACATATTTACCACGACCCTGAATAAAGCGAGGGTCTTCGACACGTTTTATACTTTCACCGACGTAACCCATAATTAACCTCCTCCTGCCGCAGCTTTTACAGATTTGACGATATTCTCAT
>Ga0210124_1001334_pt1 | contig 10802 bp, 8 predicted proteins | sample Muzzi_PWC_D2_FD_185554 | JGI IMG/M metagenome (GOLD analysis project Ga0210124, IMG submission 185554) | Wetland microbial communities from San Francisco Bay, California, USA, that impact long-term carbon sequestration - Muzzi_PWC_D2 (SPAdes) | ecosystem: Environmental > Aquatic > Marine >...
AGCCACAATAACGCCCCATCACCTCCACCACAAAGCAGCGCTTCGAGGCCACAGCAGATTGCTTGATTTTATCAACCGCCTCAACGATGCTGTTCAAGGCCGTATCAGCCCCAATACTCAGATCAGAGCCGGGCAGATTATTGTTGATAGAGGCCGGTAGGCAAATCATGGGAATATTGAAAACGGGAAAGGTATCACGATTCTTATGTAACTCATAGGTTGCTAGGTAACCAGCCCATCCTCCGATCATCAATAAGCCTTGAATATCGTTTTTTTCAATCTGTTGGGCGATGGCATAGAAGTCGCTTCCCTGCAATATCTTGCGATTCGTCCCCAATTCTGCGCCGCCTCGTGTACCCCAACCATTGACGCTCATCCAGCCCATCTCTTGAATTTGTCCATCAATCAAGCCCTGAAAGCCGTTTCTAACCCCCAGCATAACATGTCCCTCATCGACCCCAAGCCTAATCGCCGCCCGAACAGCCGTATTCATGCCGGGAGCAGGCCCACCGGCATTTAATACGGCCAGGCGTAGACGCTTTTGGCCCGGTTCCGGGGGGTGAGGTAAGGCCCGTACCAGGGTTCGCAATGTCCGAAAAGCCTCTGTAAAACTACCGCCGCGCATCTCCATGGCTTTATCATAATCGTTGGCGGCAATAACATTGGCGATAGCGTGCGTCTGTTTAACACATTCCATCAACGGTGAAAAGGTGATTCGATTATCGCGGATGCCAATTAATTGTGGCTCTCGTTCCGGCGGAGCGGACAAAATCTCTTCAACCGCCGTATAGCCCAATAAGGTGGTGAGATAGCGGTCAAAGGCGCTGGGCGACCCGCCTCGTTGCACATGCCCCAAAATGGTAATCCGGGTGTCTTCTCCCAACCGCTCTTCCAACACTCTTTTGACATCATTACAACTGATGTGATTGCCCTCCCGGTCTTGAGCACCTTCGGCTACGATGACAATACTATCACGGCGACCGGCTTCACGGCCTGCCTTCATCAGTTCGCACATCTTTGCGCCCCAATCAGGCACATTAGGTGGACTTTCAGGGATTAACACCCAGTCCGCCCCCGTGGAGATGGCGCTCATCAGGGCCAAATAGCCGCAGTTTCGGCCCATGACTTCTACCACAAAGGCGCGTTGGTGGCTGGCGGCAGTGCTGGCAATGGCATCAACGGCCTCGGTAATACGATGCAGCGCGGTATCGGCCCCAATCGTCATATCGGTACCAAACATATCATTGTCAATTGACCCAACCAGCCCAACAACGGCCAAATAACGATACTCGTCAGCCAGTTCTTGGCTAATCTTGCCCTGTTCAACCAATTTGGCTAAGTGTTCGGGCCACTCCTGACGAAAGAGATTAGCCCCGGTCAGGCTGCCATCCCCACCGATAACAACCAAGCCGTTAATCCCATGAGCTAGCAGATTATGGGCTGCTTGTAACCGCCCTGCCTGATTGTGGAAATCCATACAGCGGGCCGAGCCAATAACTGTGCCACCCTGATGCAGAATACCCCCCACCGAGTCCCAATTCAGCGGCTGGATGTACTTCCCGCCATCAACCATGCCTTGATACCCTTCCTTGATGGCGTATACCTCTACACCCCGGTTCAAGGCTGTCCGAACCACGGCCCGTACCGCAGCATTCATGCCCGGCGCGTCGCCACCACTCGTCAAGACCCCCAAACTTTTAATATGTAATGTTGGCATTTTAGATTTCGTCCCTATCAAATATAGCTACATTTTAACCCATAATCAACGATTTCTCTAACCGCAGCCGAGCCTGTGAAAAATTGTTGCGCTCATGTTAAAACTAAGTATAATCCCAACTGTTGTATATTGTAAAAATTTCCAAAAAATTACCTCGAATTTGCGCTATATTCAAGGAGTATAACAAGGAGGTTTCTTCATCATGAGCGCAATGACCATCGGCCTATTTAGGCTGACTCAAACCACAATTGGCAGAAAAGTGATTATGGCGGTGACCGGTCTCATTGGGGTCGGCTTTGTCATCTTTCACATGTATGGCAATCTCAAAGTTTTTGGCTTTATGTTGTTGGGGTCAGAGTATGCCACACCCCAAGAACATTTTGACACCTATGCCGAGACCTTACGTACCTTCGGCGAGCCAATTTTTGGCTATTCCCATCTGCTCTGGATCGCCCGCTTAGTATTAATAACGGCGGTTATTTTACACGTTTGGGCGGCCTGGTCTCTCTATCAGGATAGTCACCAGGCCAGAGCGACCCAATACACCCAACACAAAAAGCTACGGGCCAATTTTGCCAGCATATACATGCGTGTGGGAGGCACCATCCTCCTTATATTTCTCATTTTTCATCTGGCCCATTTTACCTGGGGGATACCGGGTATCCATCCTGATTTTATACGCGGTGAAGCCTACCACAATCTGGTCGTGGGTATGCAATCATATGGTTACATACCGGCCATTCTCTACGCCCTAATTATGCCGGTGCTTGGCTTTCATCTCTATCATGGCACCTGGAGCATGTTCCAAACGCTCGGCTTGAACAACAAGGATTACACCAATCCGTTCCGTATTCTGGCCTTGGTCGTATCAATTGTGGTGACAGTTGGTTTCATCATGGTTCCTTTAGCGATTATATTTGGTATAGTCAGTTAATCAGGGTAGGTTGGGTTGAACGAAAGAAAGAGGCATTCAAGCAGAAAATTGTTGGGTTTCGCCCAATATCAGGCTCAAATCAGGCTAGTTAAACCCAACATTTAGGACTATCATGGCTGAATTTTGGCTCAACCCAACCTACACCTGTCAGAATAATCTGAGTTAAATCAAACAAGAGGATTTTATTATGGCAACGACAACAGAACCGGCAATCTCTGTAGATACAATACAATTCACCGAAGGCACATTAAACGCCGATATTCCCGACGGCCCCATTCACGAAAAGTGGGATAAACGCCTTTTTGAAATGAAGCTGGTCAATCCGGCCAACAAACGTAAATATAATATTATTGTGGTTGGCTCTGGATTAGCGGGGGCTTCGGCTTCGGCTACAATGGCAGAACTGGGCTACAATATTCAATGTTTCTGCTATCAAGATAGCGCCCGACGAGCGCACAGCGTCGCCGCCCAGGGAGGCATCAACGCCGCCAAAAACTATCGCAACGACGGCGACAGTATTTTTCGGCTCTTCTACGATACCGTAAAGGGCGGTGATTACCGCTCCCGCGAGGCCAACGTTTACCGGCTGGCCCAACTGAGCAACAACATCATCGACCAATGTGCGGCCCAAGGTGTCCCATTTGCTCGTGAATATGGTGGGATGCTGGATAACCGCTCATTTGGTGGGGCGCAGGTCTCGCGTACCTTCTATGCCCGGGGGCAAACCGGCCAGCAGTTACTCTTAGGGGCTTATCAAGCCCTCTCGCGGCAAATCGCGGCGGGTAAAGTGCAGATGCATACGCGCATGGAAATGCTTGACCTGGTGGTTATTAATGGCCGAGCACGTGGCATTGTGACCCGCAATATGGTGACGGGCAAGGTCGAGTCGCATATGGCCGACGCGGTGGTGCTGGCAACCGGCGGCTATAGCAATGTTTTTTATCTCTCTACCAATGCCAAAGGATGCAATGCTACCGCCATCTGGCGAGCCTATAAGCGGGGAGCTTATCTGGCGAACCCCTGCTTTACCCAAATTCACCCCACCTGCATTCCCCCGGCAGGCGAACACCAGTCGAAACTCACCCTGATGAGCGAGTCGCTGCGCAATGATGGCCGTATCTGGGTTCCTAGAGACCCCAACGACACTCGCCGCGCTAACGATATCCCCGAAGCCGAGCGTTACTACTATTTGGAGGAGAAATATCCCAGCTTCGGCAATCTGGTCCCCCGCGATGTGGCCTCTCGCAATGCCAAAGAGGTGGTCGATAACGGTCACGGGGTGGGTGAAAGGAAAAATGGGGTTTACCTGGACTTCTCCGAGGCCATTGGCCGCTTAGGCCAGGATGTAGTAGCTGATCGCTATGGTAATCTGTTTGATATGTACCAGAGCATCACCGGCGAGAATCCTTACAAAGTACCGATGCGCATCTATCCGGCGCTTCACTATACCATGGGCGGCCTGTGGGTTGATTATAATTTAATGAGCACCATCCCCGGCCTCTTTGTGATTGGCGAAGCAAATTTCTCGGACCACGGCGCTAATCGCCTGGGAGCGAGCGCCCTCATGCAAGGGCTGGCCGATGGTTATTTCGTTGTGCCTCACACGATGGGTAATTATCTGGCCCAAGCCCACCTAGATCAGGTTGACACCAGCCACGAGGCCTTCAAAGAGGCAGAAACAACCGTTGCTGAACGCACCAATCGGCTGCTTAACATCAACGGCAAGCGCACCGTGGATGAACTTCACCGTGACTTGGGTAAAGTGGTCTGGGAATTTTGCGGCATGGCCCGTAACGAAGCCGGACTCAAGCAAGCCTTGGAGAAAATCCCCCAGATTCGGGCCGAGTTCTGGGAAAACGTCAATGTACCCGGTGAGAGTAATGATCTCAACCAAAGCCTCGAAAAGGCCGGACGGGTGGCCGATTTTCTGGACCTGGCTGAACTGATGTGTATCGACGCCCTTCATCGCGCCGAGTCGTGCGGCGGGCACTTCCGCGAAGAGAGTCAAACCGAAGAGGGCGAGGCCCTTCGAGACGATGAGAATTTCGCCTTCTCTTCTGCCTGGCAGTACAGCGGCGATGACAAACCGCCAATCCTCAACAAAGAACCGCTCACCTTTGAGTATGTACCTCTATCACAGCGGAGTTATAAATAATGAAACTAAATTTAAAGGTATGGCGACAAAAGAATGCTAACTCGCCGGGAAAACTGGTAGATTATCAAATAGATGAGGTGAGTCCCGATTCATCCTTTCTGGAAATGCTGGACCTACTCAATGAAGACCTCATCCTTAAAGGTGAAGACCCGGTTGCCTTTGATCACGATTGCCGTGAAGGAATCTGCGGCATGTGCAGCCTGATGGTTAACGGCGTGGCCCACGGGCAAGATCGAGAAAAGGTCAAGGCCATTACCGTTTGCCAACTGCATATGCGTCACTTTAAGGATGGCGAAACCATTGTTATTGAACCCTGGCGGGCCAAGGCATTTCCCATTTTGAAAGACCTCATCGTTGACCGCAGCGCCTTTGACCACATTATCCAGGCCGGGGGGTTTGTCTCGGTTTCCACCGGCAGCGCCCCGGATGCCAATGCCATTCCCATTCCAAAAAAGGATTCGGATTACGCCATGGATGCCGCCGCGTGTATCGGTTGTGGGGCTTGTGTGGCCGCCTGCCCGAACGCTTCGGCTATGCTCTTTACCTCCGCCAAAATCACGCACCTCAATGCCCTGCCCCAAGGTCAAACCGAACGGTATCAGCGGGTGGTTAATATGGTCGCGATCATGGATAAAGAGATGTTCGGGAGCTGCACCAATCACGGTGAATGTGAAGCCGTCTGCCCTAAAGAGATAAACATGGATTTTATCGCCAATATGAATGGCGATTTAATCAAGGCCACGATTATGGGTGTCACGCCGACAGTGTAGGGGCACCTTGTTGGATCTCGCGACGAATAATACCCATCCCATCGGTTAAAACAGTGTTAGGCAGTGGTAGAATAGGGGTAGTCCCGATGCACACAACCAGGAAAACCTATCTGTCAGCCGCAGGAAAAGATTGGCTCCTACCCTTCTATGATTCGTTCACCAGACTGTTGGGGGTCAAGGCTGTCCACAGCAAACTCATCCGTCAAGCGGCCATCAGTCCTGGTCACCGCATCCTCGAAATCGGTTGTGGCACAGGCAACTTGGCTATCCTGACCAAGCGACTGAATCCCACCAGCGAAGTTGTGGGGATGGATCCTGATCCAAAAGCCCTGGCACGCGCCCAGCAAAAGGCCCAGCGAAGTAAGGCCACCGTTCAGTTCGATTCAGGCTTTTCGGAGGAGTTGCCCTATCCCGACGCGTCGTTCGATCGGGTTTTGTCGGCCTTCATGCTCCACCATGTCAAGCCAGAGGGGAAACCGCTGGCCCTCCGGGAAGCCTTTCGTCTCCTTAAGCCAGGAGGCTCCTTGCACCTCGTTGATTTCGAAGAGGGACAACACCGCGCAGGCGGTATCCATGGATTCCTCGCCCGCATCGTCCATTCACAGCATGGATCAAGCCCCCAACACCTCGTCCTCGGTCTCATGCGGGATGCTGGTTTCAAAGACAGTCAGGAGGTTGCTCACGGAACCACTATTATGGGACGAATCGTCTACTACCAGGCTATTCGGCCCCCGTCCCCACCATCCACCGCTGCCTAACCCTGTCATGCAGTGGATGCGGCTGCACCGCGCGGGGACTGGCCAGCTTGACTCGCATAGGTTTGGGTTCACAATCTTGTTGGACTCGCGCCGCCGCGCCACTAAAGCCTCTCGTTAGTACACTGAGCTGTATCTGAAAAGTACTTTCTACATCTTGGCAACAGGTCCGCTACACTTGTCTTGTGGCCGGGTCCACTCCCGTGAGTTCAATTCACGGGAGGATTTTTTTCGGCAGACAGGACATGTCGATGGTTACAGTTTTGAAACTGTAACCTGATAACCGGTCGAGTGAACTCGACAAAATACCCGTTACAGTTGAATAACTGTAACGATCATCAAAAAGGCGGCTTTTAATGCGTGTTTTGAATAACACCGCTAATTTCATATTACAAGCCTGTACCACCCAAGAACGTGAGGAACAAATCGCCTGGCTATTGCATCGGGTGACAGGCATTGGTATTTTTATTTTCCTAACGCTGCATATCGTGCATATATGGCTGATTGGCTTTGGAGCGGAGCCTTTCAACAGCGTGACCGCCTTTTTGAACCAGCCTCTGGCTCGTCTCTTGCATATATTTCTCTTTTTTAGTGTACTCTTTCACGCCGTCAATGGCACTCGGGTAATTATTCTCGATTTTTGGCCTGCCCTGTGGCAATACCGGCGACAATCGGTCAATATAGCCACCACTGTATTCTTGTTGATTTTTATTCCCAGCATCCTACTTATCCTTATGGACGCTTTTTTACCTTAGAATTAAGGAGACTACCGAATTTGTGATTGACAAAATCATAGCCCACCAAGCAGCAATACGTAAAGAGCGTCCCCTCAGCCCGTTTGAGATGTTCCTCTGGTTTTTTATGCGCGTATCCGGCGCAATTCTAATGATTATCGCCGTTTTTCATCTGCTATACATGCAGTTTATTATTCCGGGCGGTGTCACCGCGATTGATTACAGTGTAATTATCGCCCGGTGGAGTGACCCGTTCTGGGGTTTCTTTTGGCGAACCTTCGACCTGCTGTTGCTCGTATTTGGCCTGTCGCACGGCAGCAACGGCATCCGCAATATTATCGAGGACTACATTCACCACAATCCCTGGCGCATCGTGAGTAAAATTGTCCTTTATCTGGCTTATGTAGTCTTGATTGGTATGGGGGCAGTTATTATCTTTGGCTTTAGGGCTGGAGGCTAAAATTGCCTTCGATGAAATAGAAACACTGGGGCATCCTTACCCCAGTGTTCCAAATTTATTATCCAAGCAACCGATATTATTGCAACGCTTCCAAAATTGCCTCAAGGCGACCAATGGTAGCTTCCTGACCACGCGCTGAGGCAGGTTTCTCCCGGCCAGGCGGATCAAGCGCATTGTTCGCCAGCGCCGGACCTATTATCATGACGACAGCGGCAATCAGCCGTCCCCGTTGAGTCATCGGATAGACATCCGCGTAGCCTACGGTGAGACAGGTGCTGATGTAGTAGAACGCGTCCACAAAGGTCTTAATTTGTGGGTTGGTATCCCGCTCGGTCAAATAAAAGGCCATCGACGCACTTAAGGTAAAGCCAACTAATGACTCCGGTGGATGATGGGTTACTTGTTCGATCAACTCAGTCTGGAGTCGGCCACGTTTTTCCTGAATATGACCTAACGTGGTCATAATGTCGGCGCTGGAAATACCGGTAAAGGTATATAACCAGTCAGCGTTTTGAGACATAGTAACGCTCCTCAATTTTCGGTAGAATTGGCCGGTTGATTGTTACCAACACCAACGTACAACGTCTCAAAATTCATGTCGGCCAGGATAGGTAGGGCGGCAAGCACCTCGCGGGCTTGATTCACCACCGGTTTATCAGACTCGGCCACTACTGCATCGAGTTGATCAAGAACCTGGCTTACCGTTTTATCTTTGAGTTCGTCCACATCCAAGGTACGATCAATCACAGCTACTACCTGTGGCCATAGACCGGCAATTTTTTCCAAAGACATCGGCTGACCATTTTGGCTACCATTTGACCCCACCACCTTATCCAGCAGGTGAACACCTAATTGTCGCAATTGAGGCGGAGCCGAACCGATAACATCATTCATACCCTCAGTAAATGACATCAGGCGCAGAATGCTATCCGCTGCTTCGGGTGTGCCAAACATCTTGATTTGCATATTGGCGATAGCCGTACCCACAGCCTGGGCTTGAGCAACACCCACTTGAATTTGGGCATCGAGCCGTAGACGTTCCAGTTCCAATTTCTGGCTAACGTTATCAAAGGCTGCCAGGGCTTCGGCTTTGGCCTTCTGCCCCTCGGCTTCCGCCAGACCTTTGGCCTGCACGGCTTCAGCTTCGGCTAATCCTTTGGCCCGTAGAACTTCGGCCTCCGTTTGCATGGCTTCGGCCTTGGCCCGAATGACATCAGCTTCCGCTAAACCGGCGGCGCTAGCCGTGGCTCGTTCTGCATTCGCCAGCATTTTCTCGGCGTCACTATCAGCTTGAGCTTGTTGGCGTTTGGTTTCTGCCTGTTTCTGGGCCGCTTCCAACTCGGCGTCAGCAATCTTTTTGAGGGCCGTAGACTGGGCTTCGGCATCACGAATTCTCTTATGAGCCTCAACCTCTACCACATTCTTATGCTCAATCATCACGTGTTCTGCATCGCGTTTGGCCTCGATAATTTGGATATCGGCCTCGCGCTTGGCCTGTGAAGTCTCTTCAACCGTTTTGACGGCCTGCGCTGCTTCTTCCCGTTGCGCGGCGGCCAGCAGTTGTTCTTTCTCGGCGGCCTCACGCTTTTGTTGCTCATGGAAGATCGCAATCTGCCTGGCCTGGTTCGCAACCTCAATCGCCTCATTGCGCTCGATTTCGGCCACCTGATATTCCTGACTCTTGCGCTCTTCTTCCACCAATAGCGTGCGCTCCATTTCGATTTCAGACAATCTAATCGACCGCTCTCGGGCAATCCGAGATTGTTCCGCCGCTTCTTCCTGTTCATGCAAAGCCCGTTCGGCAGCAGATTTCTCAAGCGCCTGGCGAGCGCGTACCTCTCGTTCTTGGGTAGCGGCAGCAAAGGCCAATTCCTGGTCTAAGGTCAGCTTCTCTCTGGCGGTATCGCTGTCACGTTTCTTTATTATCAGCTCAGTCCGACGTTCAATGTCGTTGCGTTGGCTTTTAGCTGTTTCAATCACTTCGGCATTGGCCCGCGCTACCTGAGCACCAAATACATCGTCTGTGCTAAATGTACCCTGCCGGGCCGCCCTGAGCGTAAGGATACTGACACTTTCCAGCACCAAGCCGTTTTCTTCCAAGTCACCTTTAACCCGGTTCTGCACTTCTTTGATAAATTTTTCTCGCTCTTGATGCAGACTCATCAAAGTGAACGTAGCGGCCACATCGCGCAGCGCCCCATCCAATTTGGCATCCATGAGCCGTTTAACGACCTCCGCATCGACGGTTTTGCTGCCAATAGTACGGGCCGCATCAATGATCCCTTCTACCGTTGGACTGACCTTGATATAAAAAATAGCTTTTATATCAGCATACTGCGGGTCGCGGGTTAGCAGGGCATTATCTTCGGTGCGCTCAATCTCAATCTCCATTGTCCGTAAATCAACCCAGGTGATTTCGTGAATGATGCCAAACACCCAGGCTCCGCCGTTCATCACCACCCTGGGCCGAATGGCAGATGCCTGTGAGAAGCCACCTGTCCGCACAAACGCCCGATTCGCGGGCGCTTTAACGTACGATTTGGCAATCATGACCAGAAAGGTTACAACAGCAATACCAACCAGCAGAAAAATTACAACACTCATCAATATAGGGTTCATGGTTTTACCTCCTGAAGATAAAAATAGGTATGAGTAAAAAACTTGAGCTTTGATAGATATGGAGATTAAAAGACTGGTGATTAGAGATTGTCGCTTTAAACTCCAAGCACCAATATCCCAATCCCTATTACTAAACGCTCAAATTTGCCCTTCTACTGGCTCTACAATGAACAACTTTCTGGCCGAATCGTATTCCACCAAGAAAACCTCGGTGCCATAGGCCAGGGATGGATGGCCTGGGTCAACAATAGCGAAGACGGTAATCAGGGTGCCACCGGCATCACGGACTTTGACCTGACCATAGCTCTCATCGATTTGAGGACTGGATATCCAGCCTTTCCGGCTGACTAAACGCTTAACGGGCGTGGCGGTAGTGCTGAAGGTAGGCACAACCCGCCCTACAAATCGAGCCGTCCGTGAGGTTACCCAGACTCCGATGAAAATTGAGGCGACAGAAATCGGAATTATGGCCCTGTTGGGGTAGCTTGAAAAGATATTCAACACCAGCCCATTGAGTACCCAACCCGAAATACCAAGTCCCCCTAAAAACAATAACAAAACCATGGTGACTGGAATCCGTCCCACACCCAAGAACTGTAATAATTCAGCCCAGCCCAGCAAGTCATCGACATCAGTCTCAATGTCGGCCTCCATGTCG
>Ga0210124_1001335_pt1 | contig 10800 bp, 7 predicted proteins | sample Muzzi_PWC_D2_FD_185554 | JGI IMG/M metagenome (GOLD analysis project Ga0210124, IMG submission 185554) | Wetland microbial communities from San Francisco Bay, California, USA, that impact long-term carbon sequestration - Muzzi_PWC_D2 (SPAdes) | ecosystem: Environmental > Aquatic > Marine >...
GGGCGACCCGCGCGTCGCGCTGACCTGGCTGGTCAACGAGCTCTCAGGCCTCGGCCTGGCGCTCGAGGCTGGCCAGGTAGTGACCACCGGCACCTGCATGACGCCGCTGCCGATCGCCGCCGGCGACGAAATTACCGCCGATTTCGGCGAACTCGGCAGCGTCCGCGTGCGGATCGGGGATTAAGAACCGCGAAGGCTGACCGCCCGGCCCCGAGGACGGTCAGGCCTATGCCCAGGGCGTCAGCAACGTCGCGACACGCCAGGGCGTAGCGGCGATGCCGGCTGCGCCGCTTCTAGGTGACGATCCGCGCGGCGACTTCCGCAATGTACGGCACGTCGACCAATGTTCGGTGATAATTGAACCAAATGGTTCCGCGATCCGTTACAATCTCTCGCGTCGCCCAATGTCCCAGTCGGGCTGAATTTTCGATGGGGATGAATCATGACAACGAAAGAGACGCATACCGGAAGGTGTCTTTGCGGCGAGGTGCGTTACGAAGTAAGCGGTGCTTCGGTATGGAAATCCATTTGTTATTGTGCGAGCTGTACCCGAGCCGCCGGTGCGCCTGCGACTGCCTGGGCCGGATTTGACAGATCGAAGTTTCACGTCTTGAAGGGCGACATCGAAGTCTACGAATCGTCCCCTGGCGTGCTTCGCGGATTCTGCCGCCGCTGCGGAACTTCCCTGACGTACCAGAAAGACCCCAAGGTCCTCGAAGGGGCTCTGGATGACGTATATGTTTTGACGCGAACGCTGGACGATCCGGGCGCCTATCCTCCCGATGAACACGTTCATTACGATGAACGTGTCAGTTGGTTCAACGTTGACGATGAATTGCCCCACTACGATCATGTAAGCGCCGCGCATGCACACCGATCGCTTGCATCCCTGCGAAACAAAGGGGAGGGTTAGGCCCGCCTCGCGCCGAACGAATCTTCTACCTTTCCCTCCACGGCTGGATGTCTGCTTATGGCAATTTTCGGCCGTGGAGGCGGTGCCAGCGGCAGGGCCGCTTTACCCCTGAAACCGGACGTAACAGGGGCTCCCCGCTGCCGGCCGGTTATGACCCTAAGCGGTCATTCGGGCAGCCCGGCCTTGCGCAGGCCGCTTACGTAACGTTCTAGTTCGTTCGGGTCGGTGTAGGGTTCCGTCTTGGCCCACTCCCTGATCGAAAAGCTTGGGGCGAGCTTCATGAACTCCTGCACCTCGGAGCGCGCCGCATCGAAACGGCCGAGGTGGGCGTAGGTCGCGGCCAAGAGCCTGCGGGCCGGACCCGGTGTCGTCATTTGCTCAAGAGACTCGAGCGCTTCCTCGTAGCGGCCAAGATGAAATTGGGTAAAGCCAAGGTTCCACCAATACCAATCGGGGCAGTTCGGGTTCAGGCGAATTGCGCGTTGGCAACATTCCAGGGCTTCCTCCGTACGCCCGCAATAAACCAAGAAATCCGCAAAGTCGGCGAGCAAATCAGCGTCGTTCGGGTTGATGTGAAGCGCACGATTGAATTCCGCGAGGCTGCGAGCCTGCTTCCCTAAATAGCTATACAAGCGGCCGAGCACCCAGTGCGCCAGGTAGTCGCTTCGGTCGAGCTGCACCGCGCGCAGCGCCAGATCTTGGCTCTTCCGTTCTATACATTCGAAGGACACAGTGAGGTATTTCTTGAAGCGTTGGGTATAAAGAAAGGCCAACGCGGAGTGGGCACGGGCGAATCCTGGATCCAATTCGATGGCCCTCCGATAAAGCGCTTCCGCCTTGTCGTAGCCTGAATCGCCGTGGCAATAGTAATGCTCTTGGGCCTGCAGATAGCAATCGTAGGCGGTGGGGCTCGTTTTCGAATTTTCGGCTAAGTGTTGCCGCGCCCATCTTTCGATGGCGCCGTCAAATGCGCCGAGGGCATGAACGATTGAACTGACTACCTCGTCCTGAACGGCAAAGATATCGTCGAGATCGCGATCATATAACTGGGCCCAAAGGTGCCGATCGCTTTCAGAATCGATCAGCTCCGCCGCGATCCGAATTTGTCCCCCGGCCTTGCGAACGCTGCCCTCCAGGATGAACTGCGCGCCCAATTCCCTCCCTATCTCCCCCACTGGGGCGGCCTTGCCTTTGAAGGCAAATGTCGAATTGCGGGAGATCACGGAAAGATGTGGGTTCTTTGACAGGCCGACGATGATGTCTTCGCTAACACCGTCGGAGAAATATTCTTGCTCCGGATCATTGGATAGATTGGTAAAGGGCAGCACGGCTAACGTCAGTCCACGTGCCGGCGAACTTCTCCGCCCTTCTTCAGCAGCGGAATGCTCGATTGGACCGACACCACCCAGGAACCGATAGCCGCGGCCACGCACGGTCTCAATGAATTGGGGTCGCTTAGGGTCATCGCCGAGCGCTTGGCGCAGATCGTGGACGTATTCCTTGATGAGTCCTTCCGATACGCACAGGTCGCGCCAGACAGCGCCGAGGATGTCGTCTTTGGTAAGCAGGCGGTTCGGGTGGGTGACGAAGAGCCGCAGCAACTCAAAGGCCTTGTTGCCCAATGGAACGGGCCGGCCCCTATCCCAAAGCCGCTCATCCTTCAGGTCGATCTTAAAATCGGCCATTGGCCTTCGGCTCGCCCGGTCTCGATCGGGCCAAACTGAATACAGACCGCCGACGCTCCGCCGAAGTGACCGGAGAAACACCGGAAATCCACCGAAACTCCACCCCAATTCGACGAAAGTGGCGGCGGAAAAGGAGAGAATAGCAGGCTGCTGTCGTAGCTGCCACTGCGTCAGGGAACCGCCCCCGCTTCTCGCGATTGACCTGAGTCCTGCGGTCGGGCCGCGTTCACGATGGGCGCACGCGGTCCCTCAAAGCTCTGACAATGATATGTGGCGGCATAAATAACTCGGAGAGTGCTTCAAATCATGATGAGAGGAGGGCCGTTATTCAGTTTGCTGGCCTGCATCGGGTTCGCGATTGTGTACTTTACCCCCGTGGGGTCGGTCGCTGAGCCACGATGCTCGTGTCGATACGCAGGGCAATCTTATCCGGTGGGTACCTGCATTTGTATGAAACGTCCGGGCGGCGCGCGGCAGCGTACTTGCTGTGGAATGGTCCTCAACAACACCTCCTGGGAGTTCACCGGCAAAGACTGCCTCACTGCTGAAGCCGAACCGGCCAAACCGCCGTTTTTGATGTTTCTGAAAACGATTTCGATGCGCCTGCGAGGATCGTGTTCAGACGGTATGACGCCGCCCCGCCGTGCTAACGGTGTCCTTGCCCCGAACAGTTTCCTCATGGGTCAACTCGCTAAAGGGCGAGAACTCGCTGCGACAAGCACTCGTGAGTGCCCGGCACCGCCCGACGCAATCGAGCGTCCGCATCCTCTTCTTGGATCATTTCCGGAGAGTCGGCGCGGCGCGCCTGCGACGACCGGCTGCGGGAGCAAGGTGGCCGCATCGGATGCCTGCCTCAATGATCGGACATCGCCAGGAAGAGCCCTCGCCACATGCATGAAATAGTAATTGCTCTGTTTTCAGGGATAATCATCAGTATTGTTTTCATTTGGCGGGTCAATGGCGCGCACAAACGAAGATTGGAACGTCTCCATCAAGACATACGAGACAACGTTTGCGCCGAAAGGAACAAGAAACTAAAGGAGGCGAAGGACAAAGGTGATTTCGATATGTGGAATCACAATGATTAGCTATGCATGGCCGACGACCGCGAATGGCTATCTCCGGACATTCTAACGACTGGGCCGACACGTCCGCTCTACCCCCGAAACCGGACATGCGGGGACAACGACCTTACGGCCGAACGGTCGCTGTAGGAGGTCTGCCGTCATGCCGTACCAGGCACGGTCGGGTCCACGAGCACCACGATCAGGAAGTCGCCGGCATCGCGGACCGCACGCTCGACTAGCCCAAAGTCCAGAGAGGGCTGAGGGTGCTGCCGCCACCATTTTCCGGCCCGCCGAGCCAGCCGCCGATTGGGTGTTCTTCATTCGGCGCCGTGAAATTCGAGCGCGAATTTTCCGATTGCCGGCAGGCGATTGAAGTCTTGCCCTCGTGATTGAAATTCCGGCGGGGGACCCGTGAGGATAGCCTTGCGCTGACCTAGATTGGACGCGAGGTGTCGCGCGAATTCATCGGTGGTGGCTCTTCGACCGGCGGCTCCTCAAGCGGCGGCTTGGGCGGCTTATCAGGGGGCTGAAGTGGTGGAACGCCTGGGATGGGCTCTGGAAGCGGCTCGTTCGGCGGCTTGGGTAATTGCGCCTGCAACATAATGATTCAATACTATCACACCTTGGCTTTGATAGCAGGTGGCCCTGCGTAAGCGATCAGCCTTGCCCCTCGTTTAGATTTCCATGAGGGGGCATGCTCGTATTTTTCGCGCCGATCCCGGCCCCACCCCCCTCGACCGGCCCAGCGGACCCGCAGCAAAAACGGCCGCAGAAAGGCCGTAGAAGCGGTACCGACTCCAGGCTACCGGCCACGGCCCCGACGGCCATCCAGCGCAGGCCAGCGGGCAGGGACGCGGTAAGTCGTGGGAAGGGGTGGCCGGTCAGTCGCACGGCTATATATTCGTCAACTTTCTTGAGGGCATCCTTGCGTTGCTCGCCTTCAGGGTCGTCCTCCCGGTATGGCCGCCTGTGCCATTGTTTCAGTCTTTCAATGGCACCTAGCACGCGCTGCGCGCCGTTTTCCAGGGCTTGCGCTGATGGAGGCTTTCTGGCCATGGGAGCATTATACGAGACGGCCTGGGTGTTCTTGAAACGGGGCGGAACACGCGGCGCGTCGACGGCCAGGGACGCCGCGAAAATCGGCCTGTCCGTTACCCATGTGTTACCCCAAAGCAGAAAGGGGCCAGGCTGTTGCGGCCTAACCCCTTGTCTTATTCGCAGAATATGCGCCAGCCAACTGGTCGGGGAGAGAGGATTTGAACCTCCGGCCCCCGCCTCCCGAAGACGGTGCTCTACCAGGCTGAGCTACTCCCCGGCGCGGCCGGGGTTATAGCGGCTCGCCCAGGCCTTGGCAACGTCTGCGGGCGCGGCGCAGTCGGGGATCAGGCCGCGACCTGCTCCAGCTTGCCCATGAGGTAGTCGATGTCCTCCTGGGTCATCTGCGAGCCCGGATCCTCGAAGTGGGTCAGGATGCGCTCCAGCATCTTCTCGAGGTAGCGATTGCGGTCGTTCATCTCGCCGTCGTAATCGGTCTCGTGCGCCAGTTCGACCCCGGCGCGGAAGGCCGGGAACATCCGCTTGGGCAGTCTCGCCTTCAGGTAGATCGAGTCGAAGCCGAGCTCGCCCTGGTCGTGGATCAGAATCCGGGTGTTCTGCAGCGGCACGCCGGCCAGGCGCGCCATGCCACGCTCGAAGAAGCCCATGTCGCCCATGCAGAGCGCGCGCAGCAGCAACGACGATGTCAGGCGCTGCTTGCGGTAGAGCTGCTCGATCAGGTTCTCCAACTCGGTATCGGTCGAGCCGTAGTCGACCAGGCTCATGGTAGCACGCTCGCGAGCCTGCATGATCAGGTTGCTGGCGACGTCCGGCGAGACCTCGTGCGTGGAGACCAGGAAGGCCTCGAGACGCTCGGTCAGACGCTCGACCAACTCTTCCGAGATGGCGGCCGGCAAGTTGGGGCGGCGCGCCAGGGAATCGGATACCGCCTCGCTGGCCTCGTATTCCGTCATCACGCGGCTGAGCGCGCGTTTGGTCAGATCGGCGCCCTCGTTCGCCACCAGCCGGGCGACGGCAGTCTCGTTGCCGGTGTCGATCAGGGCGTCGGCGACGCGCGAGGAGACGCGCGGGCGCTGGGCGATCGCCACTTGCTTCGCGCCGCCTTGCTCGTTGACGATCTGGATCAGATCCTCGTCGCTGAGCACGTCGGAGAACTTGAGGACCGGCAGCGCAACCGAGTCGACGTCCTTGGCCAGTGTCATGGCGATGTCGTGCGGCAGGTCCGGCGACTTCTTGAGATGCAACGCCAGCGACTCGCGCACCCGAATCTCGACGTCGCGCACCAGGGCGCGGAAGATCTCTTCTGCGATCTGGCGTTCGCTCGGGCTGAGGTCGCCGAGGCTGAACTGGTCGGCAATCTTGGCGGTGGTATCGGCACGGGTATCGGCCGAGGGGTCGGCCATCAACTTCTCGACGTCTTGCTGGGTCAGCCGTCTCTGGGTCATGGTCTGGCTCATCATCTCCCTCGGGCCGGCCGGAATCGGTGACGACCCTCATGTTCCGCAGATCGGCCGGACCGGCGCACCTTGCCGAGCCGCCGAACGGGCGGGTTCGCATGGCCTAAATTATGCCGTTCAAAGGGTTAAGCGACTTTTAATGGTCCGTAGCGGCCCTTTCTGCCGGCCGCAGCGGCGGCCGCGCCTCAGGCCGCCTGGCGGTACAGCTTGGCCATGAGGTATTCGATATCGTCGGCCGCGATCCGCTCGGCCGGGTCTGCGAAATTCGTCAGCATGCGCTCCAGGATGCGCTCGACATAGCGTTGGCGGTCGTTTGCCCCGCCGTCGTAATCGGTCTCGACGACCAAGCCGATGGCGGCCCGGAACGCGGGGAACAGGGGCCCCGGCAGGGCGGCCCGGCGATACAGCGGCTCGAGCCCCAGCATGCCCTTGTCGTGAATCAGGATGCGCACGTTCTGCAGCGGCAGGCCTGCCAGGCGGGCGATGGCGCGCTCGAAGAAGTTCAGATCCCCGACGCACAGCGCGCGTAGCAGCAACGACGCGGTGAGGCGCTGCTTGCGATGCAATTGGTCGACCAGCCCGTCGAGTTGCAGGTCGCTCGACCCGTAGTCGAGCAAGCCCACCGTGGCGCGCTCGCGCGCCTGCAGGATCAAGTTGCTGGCGATATCGCCGGGAAGCTCGTGCTTGGAGACGAGATAGCGCTGCAGACGCTCGGAGATCACCGCCACGATATGCTCGGCGATGGCCGGCGGCAGATCGCAGCGCCGCACCAGGGACTCAGCGACCGCCGGCACCTCCTCGTAATGCGCCAGCACGCGATCGAAGGTCGCTTCCGAGATCTGCGCGCCTTCGTTGCCGACCAACCGAGCCACCGCTTGGGCGTTGCCGGAGTCGACCAGCGCGTCGGAGACGCGCGGCGAGACCTTGCGCCGCTCGGCGATTGCGATCTGCTTGGCGAACGCCTGGCTGCGCACGATGCCGATCAGATCCTCGTCGGTCAGGGCGTCGGAGAATCGCAGCAGGGGCAGCGCGACCGAGTCGACGTCCTTAGCCAGCGCAACCGCGATGTCGCGCGGCAGATGCGGCGTCGCCTTCAAATGCGCGGCCAGCGCGGCACGGACCAGAACCTCGGTGTCGCGCACCAGGGCGCGGAAGATGTCCTCGGCGATGCACCGCTCGGCCGTGCTCAGCGTCTGGTGGTCGAACTGGTCGGCGATCTTGGCCGTGGTCTCGGCCCGCGTGTGCGGCGAGGGGTCGGCCAGCAGCCGGGCAACGTCGGCCTGGGTCAATCTGTCCATTTGGGGCCTATCCGTCCTGTCATGCCGGTGCGAACCGGCGGTGCAGCACCGCTCCCGCGCGGCGGGGCATTCCGCCGGCAGGTCGACATGATAGGCGAGCCGAGTTAACCCGCGGTTTAACACGGGATTGTAGGCAGTTGGATACCGCAATACATTTCAATGACTTGTGGTGGATGAACTTGGCCGGCCTAGCGCCGGGCCAGCAAGGCCCGGGCTACCGCGCGGATATGGTCCTCGACCGAGATGTCGGCGAAAGAGGTGACCTCCAGTTCGCGGTCCTCGTAGACGTCGCGACCGGCGTGGCACTCGGCCCAGCGCGCGACGCCACAGTCGCGGGCCACGACGAGCTCGCGGACCTGCGGCCGGAACAGGCACAGCATCGCCGTCAGCCAGCGGTTGACCGGCCAGGACGGCTGGGCGTGATCGATCTCGAAGCGGTCGAGCAAATTGCAGACGTCCGTCGCCGTGTACCACACCTCCCCCGTGACCCAGCGGTTGACGGTAAACAACCGGAACGGAAAGCCCGCGGGATTCATGGCGACGGCGATCAAGTGACTCAAGGCGTCGTTCGGATCGTCGGGCATCTTGAAATCCGGCACCGGGGCCGGTGTCATTCCCGGCGGCATGCCCTTGGGGCGGATGAAGGTATGGAAATGCCCGTGCTCCTGGTCGAAGCGCTGGTCGGTGGGATGCGCGTGATAGTAGAACTGACTGTGGCTCTCGCGATCGTAGACGTCGCCGGGCGGATAGTGGTCCCACTCGTAGAAGGTCTCGTGGCCGCGCAGCAATTCGCCCACGACGTTGTCGCCGGTCTTGGCCAGCACGCGGTAGACCTCGACCACCTCGCGGCCGGCCTCGGCCATCGCCTCCAATTCTTCGGTGGACAGCGCCTCGAGATCGACTTGCGGTTCGAGGCGGTATTCGCGCAAGGCCGCGTCGTTTCGCATGGCCCGCACCATACTTAATCGCCGGCTCCGCCGCGACCTTCTTTGCGCACACTTTTTCGTCAGGCGGACACGAGCTAGTCGGTCACGAGGCGGAACCCGATCAGGATGTGCTTGAGACCGCCCGGCCGGCCGTGGCGCGCCGCCGGACGGCAGATGCCGCAGCCGGAATCGTCCCACGACCCGCCCTTGACGATATAGCGCGCCGGCTCGTCCGCCCCGGATCGCGTGGCGGTCCACTCGTAGACCTGCCCGGCGGCGTCTAGCAGCCCGTAGGGACTCGCCCCGGACGGATAGCTGCCGACCGGCGTGGTGTCGAAGGGCCCCCGGTCGTGGCTGTTGAGACGCGCCGGGTCCCAAGCGTCGCCCCAGGGAAAGCGGCGCCCGTCCGGGCCGCGCGCGGCCTTCTCCCACTGGCGCTCGTCTGGCAGGCGCCAGTGGCGGCCGGTGACCTCCGAGATCCAAGCGGCATAAGCCGCCGCGTCGCCCTGCGAGACGAGGACCACGGGATGCTCCGCGCGGCCCGGCGGCATTCGCCCCTCCGCCCAAGCGTGGCGCCGCGTACGCGCGTAGGGATGGATCAGACCATACCCCTGCCAGGTGGCCGGATCGACATCGGGCGCAGGATGACCCGTGGCGGCGACGAAGGCGGCGTACTGGGCATTGGTGATCGGCGTGCGGGTGATGCGGAAGGCGGGCAGGTCCTCTCGATGGCGCGCCGGCTCGTTCTCGTACCACTTCGATGCGCGGGTGCGGGAATGCCCGTAGGCCGCCTCGTCGAGACGATAGGCCGCCTCGCGCTCGGCCCGGTCGGAGCCGAATACGGCCGGCCCGGCCGGCACGTCGACGAGCGCGGGCACCGGGACCTCGGGCAGTTCCGCAACCCCACTGCCCATGCAGGCCGCCAAGGCCGACAGGATTAGGCAAAGCGCCAAGGCCAGGGACGTTCGACGATGCGCGGACCGCGCCGTCATTCCCGTACGACGAGAACCGAACAGTCCGCGTGGCGCACCACGCGCGCCGCATTCGGCCCGATGAGGTAGTCCTCGAGCTCGGGCCGGTGCGACGCCATCAGGATCAAGTCGCAGTTCTCGCGCCGCGCCGCGCCCAGCACCTCCTGATAGATCGCGCCGTAGCCAACGCATTGATCGACCTCGATCCCTTTCGGCACCTCCTTGGCGCAAAGCTCGGCGAGTTGCTTCTCGGCCGCCGCCTTCGCCTGCTCGGCATAGTCGGGCGGAAAGAACTGCGCCACCACCGGCAGGCCGAAGTCCGGCACCACCGTCATCACGGTCAGACGGCTGTTGAAGGCGCGGGCGTACTCGACGGCCGTGGGTAGCGCCTTGCGCCAGGAACTCGGCTCATTCAGGTCGATCGGCAGCAGTATGTGGCGATACATCTCGGCCTCCTCTCACGCGGCCGCGGTCGCGACCGTGCCGCGCCGACGCCGGCCGCGCTGCAGCGCAATGATGCCGCCGAGCAGCAGAAGCGCCGGAATGAACATCAGCTCCCTGGGCGGCCGGTCGCTGTCGACCACCACGCCGGTGATCTGCCAGTCGAAGTCGAGGCCGGCCTGCTCCGCCGGGCCGCCGAACATCAGGTTGTCGATGAGCACGTCACCGTCCTCGACACGCAGCTCCATGCCGGCATTCGCCAAGCGCTCCGCGCCGCTTCCGGCCGGCCCGAGCGGCAGCATCACCACCTTGCTGACGAAATCGCCTTCCAGGGTCTCGCCCGCGACCTGCAGCCGGATCAAGGCGTTGGCCGGTTGCTTGGCGGCAAACTCGACCACCTGCGGCCCCGGCAGTGTCTTCGTCGGCGGGTAGATCATGTCCCACCAATAGCCCGGCCGGAACAGCGTGAAGGCGACCAGCAACAGGGCGGCCGTTTCCCAGAGTCGGCTCTTGACCAAGAAGAAGCCCTGCGTCGCGGCGGCGAAGGTCATCATAGCGATGATCGCGGTGACCACGGTGACGACGAGGTCCCACCAGTGATCGATCCCGATCATCAGAAGCTGGGTGTTGAAAATGAACATGAACGGCAGGATCGCGGTGCGGATGTCGTAGGCGAAACCTTGGATGCCGGTGCGGATCGGGTCGCTCTTGGCGATTGCCGCGGCGGCGAAGGCGGCCAGCCCGACGGGCGGGGTATCGTCCGCCAGGATGCCGAAATAGAACACAAACATATGCACCGCGATCAATGGCACGATGAGGCCCTGCTCCGCCCCCAGCGTGACCACGACCGGCGCCATCAACGTGGAGACCACGATGTAGTTCGCCGTCGTCGGCAACCCCATACCGAGAATCAGGCTGATGACCGCGGTAAAGATCAGCATCAGCATGAGATTGCCGGCCGAGACGAACTCGACGAACTCGGTCAT
>Ga0210124_1001336_pt1 | contig 10798 bp, 11 predicted proteins | sample Muzzi_PWC_D2_FD_185554 | JGI IMG/M metagenome (GOLD analysis project Ga0210124, IMG submission 185554) | Wetland microbial communities from San Francisco Bay, California, USA, that impact long-term carbon sequestration - Muzzi_PWC_D2 (SPAdes) | ecosystem: Environmental > Aquatic > Marine >...
CCAGTCACATTCTGTGATATAATCGGTTAGGCCTTTCATGGAGACACTCCTTGGTTTGATTTGGTCGTTGAACTTTGAGTGTCTTCATAAAGGCCATTTTCGTCAAATTAACTTAGCAATTAGAGTACTTTTATATTTTCAGGCCGTGGCTATGAGCAAACAGTTTACCTGGCCTATTTCTTTTGAGCCTCCATATACGTTCTGAGAACATTATTGATGTGAGTTTGATACCCCTTCCCCAAACTTCTAAACCAACTTAACACATCCGGGTCAAGCCGGATGGTGATAGGTACTTTTCGGGCCGGTAGCCGTATTTGGGCATTGGCGAAAAACTCCTCACCCAGGGGCGGAATGTCTGATGTATCAATCTCTTCATCCGTCATTTGCTCCAATCGCTCCCAGTCAGTCTGTGATTGATTCTTCAAAGCGTCTCCGTTCATAATTCAATGCCTTTCTCATGGAGATAATTCGTATTATCTCACCTTGTTCTTGCTCAGTATAAACAACCACCACAACCAGATGGTTGAGAAACCCTATCCCAACCCAACGGTCTTCTCCGTATTCATAACGGGTATCAAGTTGAATGAGCATTGGGCCAGCAAAGACCTTGTGAGAATCAGCAAAGTCAAGACCGTGTTTCTCAATATTCAACTGATTCTTTTGCTCATCCCATTCAAGTCTCATAGTTTATTGTATTTACAATTGTAAATACGTCAAATCTGAATTTTCATATTGATTAATGAAGTGGCATTATAGCATGGGATGGTCGCCGGGGGTAGTTTCTATTCAAGAGGTCAGCACCCTCTTTTCATTTTATTTAGCCAATTTCACATGTTGCGGCTATAATATTTTATGAATATTAAAGGAATTTACCCCCGATGTTGACAAAGAATCACTTGAATATAGTTCTCATCGATCATGAGGAAGAGGGTTATAACTTGATTCGTGACCTGCTGGCTGAGACACGAGAGGTTCAGTTCAATCTTGATTGGGTCTCTACCTACAAAGCGGGCCTGAAAACGATTGCTGCTCACCAACACGATGCTTATTTGGTGGCCCAGCATCTTGATAAGCACAATGGGTTAAAACTTATACGCGAAGCGGTGAAACACTGTTGCCTGGCTCCCTTCATCTTGCTGACGGAACAAGAGAACCCCGAACTTGAACTCGCTGCCAGAAAGGCTGGCGCAATGGATTGTCTGGCTATGGAACAACTTGGGCGGCCATTACTGGAGCGCACTATCCGGTATGCGATCAAGCGCAAGCAGGCTGAAGAAGCCCTGCAAAAGGCCCGCGACGAGTTGGAGCAACGGGTTACAGAACGGACAACGGCTCTATCACAGGCCAATGAGCGTCTGACCGCAGAAATTTCCGAACGGCAGCGATTAGAACAGCAAACTCAGGAATTCCTCACCCGCCGGACACGCCAGGTTAAAACCAGTACAGAAATCGCCCAGGAGATTGCGACAACCCCCCATTTAGAAGACCTCTTTCGTGGTGTGGTCAACCTGGTACAGAAACGGTTTGGATATTACCATGTCCACGTCTACACTCTGGAAAACGATGATTTGGTGATGCAAGAGGGAACCGGTGAGGCGGGTCAAAAGATGAAACAGACCGACCATAAAATTCCGCTAGGAGCCGAGAGGAGTTTGGTGGCCTATGCGGCTCGAAGTGGTGAGCCGGTGCTGGTGCCCGATGTTTATCAAGCGGCGAGTTGGCTTCCCAATCCTCACCTGCCTGAAACAAAATCAGAAGTCGCTGTGCCTATCAAGCTTCGCGATGAGGTGTTAGGGGTGTTAGATGTGCAAAGCGATATGGTGGGCACTTTAGGGCAAGAGGATCAGATTTTGCTAATGGGCTTGTGTGGTCAGATTGCGGTTGCCATCAATACGCGTCGACTTGAAGCCAAGCGACGAGAAGCCGAGGAGGCCCAGCAAAGGCTGATTGAAGATTTGGATGCTTTCGCGCATTCTGTAGGCTATAACCTGCGAGAACCTCTGGCCTTGATTGTAGGATATGCCGAACTGCTCAAGGAGCAGGCACGGTTGACTGAGGAATTGCAGGGATTTCTCAATGCAATTGCGCGTAACGGACATCGGCTGGCCAGCATCATTGATGAGTTGCAACTGCTAACCGGCGTACGAAAAGCAGAAGTGGAACCAAAACCCCTTAATATGGCCCGTATCGTTGCCGAGGTCCAGCAGCGTTTGGCCTTTTTAATTCAAGAATACCAGGCCAAAGTTATTATTTCGGAATATTGGCCGGTAGCCTTCGGCCATAAGCCCTGGGTTGAACAGGTTTTGACCAATTATCTCAGTAACGCCATTCGATACGGGGGAGACCCGCCTCGGGTACAGGTTGGAGCCACGGCTCAGTCGAACGGTATGGTGCGTTTTTGGGTTCGAGACAACGGGCCAGGTCTTACCAAAGAGGAGCAAGCCACGCTATTTACCGAATTTACCGACTTTAAGCAGGTTAACATCAAGGGATATGGGTTGGGGTTATCTATTGTGCGCCGGATTATTACAAAGCTCGGTGGAGAAGTAGGGGTAGAAAGCGAAGGTATACCGGGAAAGGGCTGTATTTTTTCCTTTACACTACCCAGATATCAGGCATAACTATTTAATTGTATATTGAAGTGATACATTTTTCAGAGGAGGAGAACGTGAGTCAAAAAATTGCAGTTGCTATTATTCATGGGGCAGGGAGCCAAGGCCCCGACTTTGCAGATGCGACAATAGCCAGAATCAGCGATAGATTTCAAGACCATCTTCAGAAAGATGATAAGTCGATAGAGGATAAATTGGTTTTTAAATCGGTCTATTGGGCGGATATTCTGGCCAAAAAGGAGCAGAGACTCTGGAATACGGTTATAGATGATGACGGCAATCTAAACTATACTGGTTTTCGCAAATTTATCATCAATTTTGGGGCCGATGCGGTGGCCTACCAACCCGGCGCCGACCGCCGCGAGGTTTATAATCGTGTTCATAGTACAATGGCCTCCGCTCTAACCGACCTGGCTGCTGAGGCTGGTCCCCAGGCCCCTTTGTGCATCATAGGGCACAGTATTGGCACGGTTATCACCCACAACTACCTTTTCGACCTGGGCGAAGAGATGATTGCCGGTACCCAAATTGAAGACTCCACTACGCTGCTTGAAGCGGGCAAGACGCTAGTTTTACTCTATATGATGGGTAGCCCTCTGGCCCTCTGGAGTCTTCGATATGATAACTACAGGGCCATTACATTCCCCGGCCTTGAAGTGCCTCACCTTTATCCCAACCTTAAACCCAGATGGGTTAGTTACTATGATAAGGATGATATCCTGGCCTATCCCAACCGGTCACTTAGTCAGGAGCATAATGCGCTGTGGGAACAAGGTCTCTTAGAAGATATTCAAGTAAATGTCGGGGGTATCTTGTCCAGTTGGAATCCCCTTTCTCACCTGGAATACTGGACCAGTGGCCTGATTATAGAAACCATTGCCGATGATCTCTTTAATGCCTGGCAAACCATCAATTTGGGCGTCTGATATGGATTTTAGACGGACCACCCTCGAAACCTGCCATACTGCCACGGGCCTGGTTGTTGTCGTCGATGTTCTTAGAGCCTTCACCACAGCGGCTTATGCTTTTGAAGCGGGCGCTCAGAACATTATGCTTGTCAGTACCGTCGACGAGGCGTTGGCGCTTCGACAGCGCACTCCCGGCGCTCTGGCTATCGGCGAAGTGGAAGGTCTCCCTGTCGAGGAGTTTGATTTCAATAACTCACCCTCTGCTCTCGTGGGCTTGGATTTTAGCCAGCGTCAAATCATCCAACGGACCAGCGCCGGGGTTCAGGGTGTGGTACGCAGCACCCAGGCCGAAACACTACTCGTTGGAAGTTTGGTTTGTGCCGGAGCTACGGTTCGTCATATTCAGCAACTTTCACCCGCTGGGGTAACATTTGTTATCACCGGCGAGATTTACCACCTTGATGGCGATGAGGATGCCGCCTGTGCCGATTATATGATGGCCCTTCTGAAGGAAGAGCATCCAGACCCCGCGCCCTTTATTGACCGTGTTTACAATTCGACTGCTGGTGGAAGATTTGCCGACCTGGCTCGATTGGATCACCCACTTGCGGATTTAGAACTTTGTGTAGAAATAGATCGCTTCGACTTTGCCATGCAGGCCAAAAGGCAAAGTGGGCAGTTGGTATTGCAGAAAGTTGAGTAGTTGTAGCGAAAATCAGGAGTACAGATTGCAATCTGCGCTCCTGATAATAACATTACTTTCAAAGGAGTTTATCAAAATCGTGACCCTAAAAAAAGATAGACGTGTCTTGGGACAAACCAAAACCCTGTATGAGCGTGGTATTGATATGGAGCGCCTTCGCCGGGAGCGGCTGGCGAAGACCCAGGCTGAAATGACTGCCCGTGATATTGGCGCTTTAGTGCTAACCGATATTATGAATATCCGTTATACTACCGGCATTGCCGTGATGCCAATTTGGACTTCAACCAATCTGGCGCACTATGTATTGGTGCCGGTTGAGGGCGAACCTATTATCTTTGAATATACCCAATCTCGCTTTCGGGCTGAGGAATTCTTTGAAGATGTGCGCCGGGCCTACTATTGGCAGTCTCGCTTTGCCGAGCATATGGCCCCTGAAATGTCAATGGAATGGGCGGCTGAAATCAAAGATGTGTTACAACAGCGGCGGGTGGCGGATGCCAAAGTGGGCGTTGATAAACTCGATTTTTATGGCTTTACTGCCTTGCAAAAACACGGGTTAACTCTCATCGATGCGGATGAACCATTAGAGCGCGCCCGGCAAATCAAAACGGTTGATGAGATTGAACTCATGCGCCAATCGGCGGCGGTTTGTGAAGCTGCTTTATATGATATGGAGCAGGCTATTCGGCCCGGCGTCACCGAGAATGAACTGTTGGGTGTATATTGGCACAAATTATGTGCTATGGGAGGCGAGTATGTCTTTTGCCGCCTGTTGGCTTCCGGTAGTAAGACCAATCCCTGGTTTAATGAAGCTGGCAGCAAAATGGTCCGCCCCGGCGACCTGGTCGGCTTTGATACCGACACCACCGGCCCCGAAGGCTACTGCTGCGATATCTCTCGCACCTTCTTGTGCGGCGACAAGCCGACCCTTGTCCAAAAAGAGGCTTATCAGGTTGCTCACGACTTCGTACTCGGAGTCTCTGAAATGCTCAAGCCCGGCCTCGCCTTCGAAGAGTTGGCCCACAACATTCCCAAGTTTCCCGAAGAATACTGGGAGCAGCGTTACTCGGTCATTTTGCATGGCATTGGTACTGACGATGAACCGCCCTTTATTCCCTATCCGGCCCCGGAAGAGAAAATCGTCATGCCCCAAGGCGAGTTTCAAGAGAATATGATTGTTAGTGTTGAGTTTTATGCCGGGAAGGTTGGTGAGCAGGATGGGGTCAAGCTGGAAGACGAAATCTGGATCACTGCCGATGGGCCGGTACAGCTTTCGCTTTACCCCTATGAGGAGAAGCTACTCAGTTAAATGACCGACGACAGTCAAAGCCAATGGAGCGAAGAAGAATCACAACTGTATCAGGAAATCGCGCCGGTGGTCGTCCCTGCCCGCACGGAGCAGATTGCCTCGCTGCTGACACTGCTCCCTTTTAGCCAGAGCGACTCATTTCGAGCTGTTGAAATTGGCTGTGGCGAAGGCATCCTCTCAGAGGCGCTGCTAACCTGTTTCCCTCAAGCCACTGTAACCGCCCTTGACGGCTCGGCAGAGATGAGAAGTCAGGCGGCCAAACGCCTGCGTGGGTTTAGCACACGAGCGCAGGTCGAACCCTTTGACCTTTTGTCAGACAAATGGCATGCCTACTTGCACAACGCCGATTGTGTGCTATCCTCCCTGGTGATTCACCATCTGACCGGCGAGGGAAAAAGAGCTTTGTTTGCGACGATCCACCGCCACTTATCGTCACGTGGGGCGCTTTTAATTGCGGATTTGATTCAGCCGCAACGACCAGAAACTAGCGAACTCTTTGCTGCCACCTGGGACCGTATCACTGAGGCCCAATCACTAGCCGAAACCGGCTCAACCGACCTGTTCGAGAAGTTCAAACAGAGTGAATGGAACTACTTTCGCTATCCCGACGACCCCATCGACCACCCCTCGCCCCTCTTCGACCAGTTGCTCTGGCTTAAAGAAGCAGGCTTCGCCATCATTGATTGCTTCTGGATGCAGGCCGGACACGCCATTTATGGCGGATACAAGTCGGCGGCACCTGTTTCGGAGGGCTTGCCCTATGAGGTGGCGCTTCGCACAGCGAAAGATGTTTTAGGGACTGGTCAGCAATCGTAGGTCACGTTTTAAACGTGACAAGGTCTATTCTACAATGTCACGCCAAAAGCGATGACCTCCATCTAAATTAACGCTTTTAGTCTAAACCCAATACTCGAAACCCGAAACTAATTACAAAGGAGCTTTGCATGACCGATTTCAGCTACTTAAAAGGCGTTTACAACATCACCCCCACCCCGTTTCAACCCAATGGCAGCTTAGACCTGCCAAGTTTGGCCCGGTTGACGGATTTCATCATCAATACTGGAGTGGATGGCATGACCATCTTGGGAGTTCTCGGTGAGACCACCAAGGTTTCCGAAGCTGAGCGGGAGCGGATTATCGCCACGGTCCTCGAAACCGCCGCTGACCGTATCCCCATCTGTGTGGGAACCAGCCACACCGGCACCGACCAGTGTATCGCCTACAGCATACAGGCGGAAGCGATGGGTGCAAAGGCGGTGATGGTCGCGCCACCCAAATTGAGCCGCTCCAAGGATACCGCTTACCGGCGTCATTATCTGGCTGTGGCTGAGGCCATTGATATCCCGATTGTGGTGCAGGACCATCCACCCAGCAGTGGCGTATATATGAGTGTCGACTTCATCGCCGCCATCGCCGAGGAAGCGCCGCAGTGTCGCTTCTTAAAGCTGGAAGATGTCCCCTCTCCCACCAAGGTCAGCCAGGTTGTCGCCGCCAACCCAAACATCACGATTTTTGGCGGTTTGGGTGGAGTCATGTTCCTGGAAGAGCTACGCCACGGCGCTCATGGAACGATGACCGGCTTTGCCTTTCCCGATATCCTGGTTGAAATTTATCAAAAATATACTAGTGGTGACATCGATGGGGCCACGGCAGTCTTTTATCGCTATTGCCCTCTTATTCGCTTTGAGGCGCAGCCGTTGATTGGTCTGGCTTTGCGTAAGCGCATCTATCACATTCGCGGGGCGATTGCCTCGCCGCATGTTCGCTCGCCCTATACGCCGGTCGATGATGACACCCTGGCTGATTTAGAAGATTTATTAACCAGATTAGAACTTGGAGAGGGGATTTAGTAGCAAGTAGTAACCAGCCAGTTTCTCACCCAATAAAATCATAAAAGTTCAGAGGAGGAGAACCTGTGAGTATTAGCAAAAATAGCAATAGTTTTATTCCCCGGCCTGCCCAGCGCTTGCCAGCAGAGGCGTATACGAAAGAGGAAACCTACCGTTCAACGCGCCATCATGTCAATGCGGCGGTCACCTTAATCCCCGATGCCTACACCTCCGAAGAGTTTTTTGCCATCGAGCAGGAAAAGGTTTTTGCGACCAGTTGGGTGCCGGTAGGTTGCACCTCGCAGCTTAAGGAGCCAGGCGATGTAATTGTCACCTCGGTGGCCGGTCAATCCATTATCATTACCCGTGACCAAGGGGGCCACTTGCAAGCCTTTTACAATGTCTGTCGCCACCGAGGGGTCAAGCTGCTTGACGATGATTGCACTCAGGTTAAGAAAAGGTTCAGATGCCCATATCACAGTTGGGCTTATGATTTTCAGGGCAACTGCTTAGGCACACCGCTCTTCACCGGGTCGGACATTCCTGAAGACCAGCAAGGGATATTCGATATGAGCGATGTCGAGAAGTTTGACAAGGCGGATTATGGTCTGCTGCCGGTCAAGGTCGATAGTTGGGGCTTTTTGGTCTTTGTTAATTTGGACCCTGATACCGCGCCTCTGACCGAACAACTCGGCGACCTGCCGCAACGACTGGATGGTTATCGTCTGGAAGAGTGGCAAGTGGTGAAGGAGAAGACCTACCACATCAAGGCCAATTATAAGCTGATTGGCGAAAATTTTATGGAGTATTATCACCTGCCCTGGGTCCATCCTGAACTTATTAAAGTCTCGCGAATGGAGGATCATTATCGCTGGCAGGGGCCGGGGATGTACACCGGAATGTGTACCATGCCCATCTCTCAAAATACCGATGAGGGTGGCTGGCTTGGCTTACCCCCGGTAAGCACCCTGAGCGAAGAAAATTCAATCAGCGCCCGTTTTATTTGGCTTTTTCCAAATATCGCCATCAACGTTTTACCCAATCATTCTTTTATCATGATAACCCATCCCATCAGCGCCGGGTATACCATCGAGTCGACGCGTTTGCTGGTGCATCCTGAGTCGTGGGATAATCCGGGTTCGGAAGAGGCATTGGAGGAATTGGCTAAATTTTGGAACCTTATCAACGTTCAGGATATTGAGATTGTGGAACGGGTGCAGGAGGGCTTGAGCATCAAAGCCTATACCGGAGGCCGAATGTGTTACCACTTCGAGGAGCCGCTTCACCGTTTTCAAAATATGGTTATTGACCGCATGCTTGGCATTCATCGCATCCCCCCTGCCGATGCGGTAGAGCAGGTTCCAATGTTTGGCTCTACTGGATCGAATGGTCGAGATTAAAATGCATTATTGGCGGTAATTGCTTATTGGTAATTGGAGATTACCTATGACCCGGATGCCGAATATGTACTAGGATAGAACTGACCTGAAACCCGAAACTCTAAACCCGAAACAATTTTTTACAAGGAGAAATCAATGATTGGTGGCACACACGGAAAAATCTTGCATGTCAACCTGACCACAGGCGAAACTCACACCGAGCAGCCCCCAGATGATTTTTACCGGCTGCTGGTCGGTGGCCGGGCTGTGGTGGCTTATTTGCTGCTGCGAGACCTGCCGCAAAATACCGATCCGCTCAGTCCAGATAATATGCTCATCTTTGCCCCTGGCATCATGCAGGGTACGAATCTGCCCGGTGCCGGACGGCATGGCGTGGGGGGGAAATCACCCCTAACCGGAGCTATCGCCAGTTCGGAGGCTGGCGGCTGGTGGGGGCACGAATTCAAACGGGCCGGTTTTGATGCCCTAGTTATTCGAGGTCGGGCTACTGAAGGGCCGGTCTATCTCTGGATAAAGAATGGTGAGGTCGAAATCCGTCCGGCAGAGCATTTGTGGGGCTTAAAAACCGCTCCAACCCAGGCTGCCATCCAGGAGGAGTTGGACGACAAGCGCATCCGAGTGGCTCAAATCGGCCCGGCAGGTGAAAATCAGGTGCTCTTCTCGGCAGTCATGCACGATATTAATCGGGCTGCTGGGCGCAATGGACTGGGGGCGCTGATGGGGTCGAAAAATCTCAAGGCGGTAGCTGTGCGAGGCACCTTAAATGTGCCGGTTGCCCAGCGCCAAGAGGTGACGGGTGTGGCGAAGTGGCTCGGCGCAAACTATAAAGAGTTATCGGCGTGGGCTACGGCAGGCATCGGGCGAGGTACCCAAGACTCGCTGATGAATTGGTCTTATTTTGGAGCATTGCCCACCCATAATTTTGGCGAGCCGGTTTTTGAGAAGGCCGAACTACTCAGTGGTGAGCGAAATTACGAGATGTTTCTCAAAGAGCGTGATACCTGCCAGGCGTGTCCCATTACCTGCAAACAGGTCTTTGAGCATGAAAGTGACAACCCCTATCAAAAACTCGATCCCGATTATGGCGGGCCGGAGTATGAAGCCATGGCCGCCTTTGGCCCCTCCTGCGGGGTGGAGGATAATTTGGCCGTTGCCAAAGCCAACGAGTTAGCCAACGCAAACGGTTTGGATGCTATATCAACCGGGGCCTCGATTGCCTTTGTCATGGAATGCTTTGAAAACGGTATTCTGACGACTGAGGATACCGGCGGATTGGAGTATCGTTGGGGCGATGCCGAACTACTAGTCCGTTCTGTCGAGATGATTGCCAACCGCGAAGGTTTTGGCGATATCATGGCCGAGGGAGTAGCCCGCATGAGTCAACGCTTTGGCCCGGAAACAGAGCCATTTAATATCACTGTCAAAGGTCAGGAACTGCCCATGCACGAACCTCGTCTCAAGCACGCGCTGGGCATAGGCTACGCTGTCGCGCCGGTTGGGGCCGACCATATGATGAACATGCACGACACTGCCTTCTCCAGTGAGGGCGAAGACCTCAAACGAGTCAATACCGCTTTGGAGAGGAAAATTGGCCCCCTCAACCCCAAATCTCTGGATGAAGACAAGCTGCAAATCTTTTATCACGAGTTGAACTGGATGCACTTTCAGGATTGTGCCATAAACTGTCACTTCTACCCCTACAGTTACGAGCATTTGGCAGCGGCGCTTTCTGGTGTCACCGGAGTGGAATACGGTATTCACGATATCCTCGACGTTGGGGCGCGAGCGCAGACTTTGTCCCGCCTCTTCAATCTACGTGAGGGCTTTACCGCCGAGGATGACAAGCTGCCCAAACGGGTCCGCAAAGCGTTCAAGACGGGACCGCTGGTCGGGGTAGATATCACCGACGAAGCCTTTGCCTGGGCCAAGCGTCGCTACTACGAACTGATGAAATGGAACCCGGATACCGCCGAACCCAGCGGAGAATGCCTTAAGGAACTTGGACTTGAAGGATTGTTGGAAGCAGCTAAGACTTGA
>Ga0210124_1001340_pt1 | contig 10770 bp, 6 predicted proteins | sample Muzzi_PWC_D2_FD_185554 | JGI IMG/M metagenome (GOLD analysis project Ga0210124, IMG submission 185554) | Wetland microbial communities from San Francisco Bay, California, USA, that impact long-term carbon sequestration - Muzzi_PWC_D2 (SPAdes) | ecosystem: Environmental > Aquatic > Marine >...
GTGCGCTAACCACCGACGAAATCGACCAGGGGCATGGCACAGCAGTGGCGAGTGTCATCGCCTATGGTTCGTTAATGGAGATGAGCCGTAGCCCGGATGATGCTGGTAGTCCTTTATTTTGGTTAGAAAATGCCAAAATTTTACTTCCGGCCACCAAACTTGATGCCGAAGCTACTACCGACTCACCCCAACTCTACCCCATTCAATTCCCCAAGGCCTTGATGCGTGAGGTGATTGAGATATTTCATCGACCAATGCCCGCGCTATGTAAAATATTTAATCTCTCAGCCAGCAGTTCTCTTCATCCTTTGCACAGCATTTCCAATTGGGCCGAAGAATTGGATAACCTGTCGGCCCAGAATGATGTGTTATTCGTTGTTTCTGCCGGAGATTTACAGCCGCATGAGATTATCGAAGCCATCGCAGCCGGAGAAAGTTACCCAGATTACCTGCTTAACCCCCTATCTCGCCTCAGAAACCCCGGCCAGGCTTATAACGCTTTAACTGTTGGCGCCTTAACACCTGTCCCTGCTGCGCCTACCTCCCCCTTACAAGGTGATAGGCCCTTAGCTCCGCCACAGCATCCTGCCCCCTTTAGCCGGAGTGGGCTGCTCCAACTTGGTCCGGTCAAGCCCGATGTCGTCGAAATTGGGGGCAATCTCAGTCAGAAAGGTAGTGAACTCACGGCTACACCTGAGTCGGCCATTCTGGTCGCCAATCGCAACTTTGTCACCGGTCAAGCCGAACAGCCACTCAGCTTTCAATATGGGACCGGTTTGGCTACGGCCAGAGTAACCCATTTGACCGGGCGGATCCAAGCACAATATCCCAGAGCCAGCGCCAACCTGATTCGGGCGCTCGTGGTGAACTCGGCGGAGTGGCCCCAGCCCTTTGCCCAATCCTTTGTGACAAATCCCGATGACCCGCTTCCCAAAGATGCCCGCCAGATTTTGCTTCGATTATGCGGCTATGGCGTGCCACAGCCGCATAAGGCGCTCTCAAGCAACGCCCACTGCATGGTTTTTGTCACCGAGGATGAGTTCAGTTGGACCAGGGATGATCGCAACACATCAGGCCGCTATCCGGCTAAAGTTTCCTTTTTCTCCATCCGTTTTGAGCCGGATGATTTATTCCGTCTTCCCCCAGCGACCCAGGTTCGGGTCAGTGTGACTCTGGCTTACAATCCACAAGTCCGCAAAACCCAGCGACGCCGTTATCAGGCGGTCGATATGCGCTGGGATTTGAAACGACCAGAGGAAACAACCGAAGATTTTCAAGCCCGCTGGATGGCTGAAACCGAAAGCGGCGAAGACGAAGAACGTGATGAATCCAGACCGCCACTTCGTCCTTGGCTCTGGCAGTTAAAGCCGGTCTTAAATCCCGGTGGTCGGGTGCGGCGGGGGAGTCTCATCCGTGATTGGTTTGATGTCTTTGTTCACGAGTTGCCCGATACACTCGAAATTGTGACTCTGGCGATGGTCGCGCCCTGGCGCAAACCCCCAGAGCCACTTAAACAGCCCTTCGCCCTGGTTGTCTCAATCGAAGCCCTGGATCACAAGCTGCCAATTTATGATACGGTTCGGGTTCAAATCAATGAAAAACAATGATGAAGTTAAGGGGACAAACTAAATGGATCTCAATGTTGTTGACCATCTACTCACCAGCACTCGCTCCGTACGAAAGCGATTGGATTTCACCAAGCCGGTAGAGCCGGAGGTGATTGAGGATTGTATAGAAATCGCCATGCAAGCGCCCAGTGGCTCCAATACTCAGGGGTGGCGCTTTATGGTTGTCACCGACCCTGAAAAACGGGTATCTATTGCCGAGTTGTACAAAAAGTCCTTCTATACCTATATCAATTCTCCAGATGGCTCGCTGGTTAAAAAGCGTATAGAAGACCCTTACCCAACAGGACAAATGTCGCGGGTGCGCGACTCGTCGCTATATCTGGCCGACCATATGCACGAAGCGCCCGTCCTGATTATTTGCTGTATCAAGGGGCGTCCTCAAAGTCCAATTCCTTTTGCCCAGGCCGGATTTTACGGCTCTATTTTACCGGCGGCCTGGTCGCTGATGTTAGCATTACGAGCTCGGGGTTTGGGCGCTGCCTGGACCACCCTTCATCTCCGATACGAGAAAGAGATTGCGGACATATTAGACATTCCAGAGAATGTCACCCAAGCGGTTTTATTGCCTGTGGCCTACTTTAAGGGTGAAGATTTCAAAAAAGCAAAACGTCTTCCCGCACGAGAACTTACTTTTTGGGATAGTTGGGGAGAGCAACGCTAAAAGTGCTTTCAGGAGTGACAAAGTGCACTTTGTCACTCCTGAATTCATCTCAATTTCCAGAATTTCGGATTAGTAATAACTCACTGGGATTTTACAGTTGAGGAAACTACGATAAGTGGCTTAAATAAATTTAATGACTGGCCCCACTGATTAAATCGCTGGTTGAGGTGTCTATATTTTCAGTCGCCAGGAGGCGGGCCAGTGAATAAAAATCGCTTGATGCCAAACCGGCAGCCTGCCAGTGACCGGGATCAAGGCAGCGATTATCAGCATATTCTGCCATTGTAGTCAAGAAACAGCCACATATTCCACATCGTTCCGGGGTGCGAATCCTGGATATGGTCATTGTTGAAACCTCCCACGGCCTCATCATTAGCGCTGGGGGACAAACTTATAAGCTAAGGGGGGAAAGCCTGTAAGTTTGTCCCCTGCAATTATATTTTATCTAGAATGAATCGGAAATTCGTGAGAAAAGTCTATAAAATTAGTTAGAGTTTTTGCTGCTCCCAGCGATGATTACCCCTATCAACCATAGAAGTAAGGCTACCCCCGTAATAGAAGCTCCCCACCGTAGAGAACGTGGCTTGAATTCAAATACAACTCGATGATTTCCCGCTGATACCGGTATCGCTCGAAATAGGACATTGGCCTGCAAAATATCGACAGGTTGGCCGTCTATTGAGGCTTGCCAGCCCGGATAGTAGGTATCTGTCAAGAGCAGCCAGCCGGGGGAGTCAAGTGTCGTTTCAATTTCGACCCGCTCCGGGGTATACAAGACAATTGTGGCGGCATCGGATGGTGAAGGTTGTCCGGAAAAGGCCAGACCCACCGGTTCATCATCATTTGGTAGACGGACCAACATATTAGCAGGATCGAATTGAGTACTCTGCATGAAGGCAATAGCTTGCGCCTCATTCTCGACGATCTGTGTTTGATGAACAACAAAAGCCCTAGGTAGTACTGATCGATTCTCGTAAATTTTAACATCGCCAGAGTGAACTTGGCGATAATCACCCTCGGTGGAAAGGATAACAGATCGACTGGTGGTGGTTGGTTGATGGATAAGACTGAGGCCACGCAATACAAATGAGCCACTAGGTAGGGTAGCCTCAACAGAAATATTGGTAATCTGTTGAGCACTTGGTAAGCTATGAACAGCGATGTAATCAACGCCGTCTTCGGCATAGGGCCAGGCAACCCCGATGTCCGCTTGAGGGTGGGCCGCCCCACTTGCCGGATAGTTTCCTTCAGCAGTGTCAAATCCTGCTTTTAGACTAATTACGTCCTGGTTCCCATCGGCAAAGGTAATGGTCACGGTAGCCACCGGACTATTAGCTGGTAAATCTGCAGCACCTTCCAAATGAGACACCAGACCGATTGCAGTGGGTGGGAAATCGGGAAGACTGCTAGTATTAATCGTTTGGCCGGGAGCAAGACGAGCCGGAAATTGCAAGTCGTAAAAGATGCCATCAATCCAGGCGTCAAATTGCTTGTCAGTGATAATCCAGCGAGTGTTGAGCAGCGAGAGCAGCCGGTTGGAGGGCACAAAGCGCAGATTTTCCCGCAGGCGACCATCGCGTGAGAGTTTATCAGATGGCAGAAAGAGTTTTTGTAAGGTAATGAATTGAGTCAAAGGTAAAAGCCCGCCGTCGTAGCCATCAATGCTGTGCAGGCCATAAACCATAGGGAGGTTGAAAAATAGAACCTCTTTTTCTTTGGTAGCGACAACTAGATTGTGCAATGCCTTCTCGGAGAGGCGATCACCGTAGACATTTTGTAAATCCGTTAAGTCGCCGGGGTCGTAAGTGATGCCAGATAGGCTGAGGAAGCGATCAGGGGGAGTGTTATTATTAGACGGGTTGGCACTCGATAAAAAAGTGACCGCGTTTCGCATAGAGCTATAGGCTTGAGGCGTAGTAGGCTCATTATAGTTGAGAGTCTGGGCGGCCCAAAAGAGTTCCGCCAAAAGGAGAGAGAGTAGGATGAAGGGAACGAGTTTAGTGAGTAGTGTTGCGTGATACGAGTTGCGTGTTGCGTAATAGATTAAACCCAGAGCGATTGTTGTCAATATTAACCAGGTAATGAGGGTGGTGATGGGTGGTGTCTTCCAAATGATGAGGCTTAGTGACATGATAATAACAATAGTAAGTAGTACAGTTCGCCACTTGCGATGAGATTGAAGCCAGTGCCAACCAGTGGCGAGATGTTCGCGTAGGTTCGTAGGTCTTAATAGCGCTTCAAAACCGAAACCGGCCAAAACGGACATGCCAAAGGCGTAAAGGAGTAACCAACGGGTCGGAACCCGAAAGAGATCAAAGCCCGGTACGAGACTGTAGAGAAGAAAATAGGGATGTGACCATCGGGCCAGATTATGAAAGAGATTAGAGTCGATCCCGATGAAAACATCAAATAAAAAAAGTGGCCCCAGGTAGACGCCGAAACTTAGCCCCAAGCCGCACAAGGCAACAAAAGCAAAAGGACGGGCAACGGGTCGCCAAATGGATAAGAATAAACCTAGTAAGGCCAAAATCAAGCCACTGATACCTAAATAAGCGACCCACTCGCCAAAAGCCTCGCCCAGAATTTGGGTTAAATCGAGGCCAAAAGGTGGCAGCAGGCTGTAGTGCAACGTTGCTGGATTTAAGCTAAAAGATACAACTTCTTGAAAGGTCAACCCCTCACTGCGAATAGAGAGGCGGGATAGTTCAGCCGTCGGTATGAGTTGGACAGCGGCTAAGGCAACAGCAAGGATGGAGACGGCTGCCAGGGGCCAAAGGTAGCGAATGAGCGAGCGAATAATGAGTGATGAATGGCGAATGCCTGTCCTGAGCGTAGTCGAAGGGATGAATGATGAATAGCCGAAGATAGTGAAATTTGAATGAGTGGTTAAGGAATCTTGTTTAGTAATTTGTGATTTTGTAAAGGCATGGATGGCTTGCCATAAGCCATATAGACCAAGGCCAAAAAGAGAGATAAAAACGGTCTGGGTATGTCCAGCCAACAAAGTCAAGGCAATAACTAGAGCCAGGAATAGTAACCAGAGCCAGCGTCGTTGGTGGTGGAGGCCGAGGTCATAGAATAAAAAGAGCAGTGGGAGCCAGGCCGCGACTTGAAGCTGGTTGATGTGCTCGACTTGAGCGCCCAGATAACCACCAAACGCGAACAACACAGCCGCAACCATTGAGGCCAGCCAGGTCATGTGAAGTGATTGCCGCACAAATATCAGCATAAATATTCCGGCCAAAGCTACATGCAAACCAATCGACCAGGCCACTTGTTTAGGTACATCGAGCCAGAGGAAGAGCCAGTTGGGAGGATAGAATAGGCCAACCTGGCTGTTTGCCAGCAAGGGTACGCCCATAAACAGATGCGGATTCCAAAGTGGTAGTCGCCCTTGATGCAGGGCTTGGGTGACATAGGCTTTATAGGGATAAAAATAAAGAAAGACGTCAACGCCGCTGAGAATCAGGTTGGTTAAGAGGATTTTCCAGAAGAAGACCAAAGTCAGGACGATAAGCGTAGCTCCGGCCAGTAAAGCAGGCCACTTCTTGTGAGTCATGTGGCTCATTATCAATTATCAATTGTCAATTGTCAATTATTCAGGGTCAATAGAAGGGATATCCTCAATTCGATATAGAACAATTGAAGGAGCGCCGTTGGGTGTATAGGCTCTGGTCAATTCGTGCAGGCCTAATCCGGCATTAAATAATGCGAGTCGCACTTCGGTATCGGAGCGCCAGGCAGGGAAGGCAATCAACTGTCCTGGCTTAGCTCTGGCGATCAACTCTGCGGGAGTGTCCCAATATTGTAAGTCGTAGGGATTATCCCACAAATAGAATCGCCAGTGTGTCCCTAACCAATGATGATAGAGGGTGCTATCCGCGCCAACGTTACCCTGCAAATAGGCCGTAATTTGCTCGATACCACGCACGGCCTGACTGTTGCTCCCCAAGGGATACCGGGCATTGACGGCATTTTGCACAGATTTAGGTAGTGTAAAGGCTAATAGCAGGAAAATAGCAAAAACGATTACCGCATTAAGAGGGGTACGTAGAGCGGGCCGAGTATTGCCCCAACGGCTTTTGAGGATAACATAGGGCAATAGTAGAACGCGGGCCAGTACTAAGGCTAAAAGTGGAATAAGCCCCACCAGATAGCGACCCCACACTTGAAAAGATAGGAGGGCATGAAATAGAAAGAAAGCCACAGCAAAGAGGACCAAGAGCCAATCGAATTGGGCCGTTTTGTTTCCCTTCATTATGGACCACAAGCTGTAAATCAATAACACAGGAGTCCCTACCAGAAAAATAATATTCAGAATGGGCGAGGCAGTTCCATAATAAAGTAATTCAAGAAAGTCTCGCCACCGCTCATGAAATCCCGAGAAATCAACAACAAGACCACCATAATTGTTTAAGCTCTGCTCGAAAAAGCCAGAGGGTTGGTTGCGAGAAAAATCCCAGATGAGAGCCGGGAGAAGGGTGAGTAATAATGTTAGTAAAAAGGTGAAGAGATAACGAATTGTGTTTCGTGTTTCGTGTTTCGTGTTGGATAGGGTGTTTTGTGAGTTGGTACTAAGTGCCAGCAATGCTGCAACTAGCGGTATGAAGAACACTCCCTGTTGTTTGGTGGCGATTGCCAGACCCAAAAAGATACCGGCCCATCCCGCCCATTTATATGTGGCGACCAGACAGCTTGCCAGCACAAATGCGACCAGCATGGGGTCGGTGAAGGCCGTGGGAGCAAAGAGAATCGTGAAGGGTGATAGGACCACCAGCCACGCTGCCAGTACTCCCACGCCATTGCCGTAAAGTTTGCGGCCTAGCCAGAAGGTGAGCAAGACGATCAAAGCGGTTGCCACCAACGAAGGAAGGCGAGCAGCGGTTTCGCTAACACCAAGTAAATGCATGGCTCCGGCAACGGTGTAAAGAAACAGCGGAGGCTTATCAATAGGAGTATCGGTAAGCCAGGGGTCGTCACCGGAGATAATGTTCAAGGCCCAGGTTGCATAAAGGGCCTCATCCTGATGAAGACGTTGAGTACTCAGCAGGTTAAGAGGCAATAATATGGCAGTTAAGATAGCCAGACTCATAGATACGGGGAGCCAGTAACATCGCAATGTATCAATAAAACGAGACATTGACGAGATATATTGCCTGATAGAGTTGGCAGTAATTGAAAAATTCATTGACTCGGCCTCTAGATTGGCTACGCTATTTTACCACCATTGATTTTTATTCGTGAAATTCGCCCATTTATGTCATTCGTGATTAATTGGTTCGGTTTGGCCCGCCTCACTATCCTTGGTATAATCCCGCTTTGTTTAACTGGGAACAATTTTTATAGATGTTACGCAGGTGAAACATCCCAGAATATTTAACCACTGAGACACGAAGTTCACTGAGGCTTCAATATATTTTCTTTGTGCTCTCTGTGTCTCCGTGGTGAGCTTTAGCTTCTGTGATGGATCACGGTTGTAAGTTCTAATTGTAACGAAGGAGATGTACTTAATGAGGTATCGTTTGAAGATATTAGTGATGATAGCCTTGCTGGGCTTACTTGGTCTGGCGTGTGGTCCAAATTTCTTAGCTCAAGTACGCGCAACACCAACCAGCACCCCGACCAAAACCCCCAAACCCCCGCCTACCGACACCCCTGACCCAGCTCTATTCACCCCCACACCAACTGCAATTCCGCCAACCGAGACACCGACCATCACCCCGCTACCTCCAACGGCTACGCCAGAACCAACCCAAACTGAAGAGCCAACGGCTATCGCTATCCCCACCGATACGCCTGTGCCCGAACCCACAGCCACGCCCGTTCCGGCGGAACCCACGGACACACCCGAACCCACCGCTACCCCCGAACTGGCAGTGGCTTACAAAATTGTCCATTACAAGGTCTTGGGTGAAGGTGAAAATAATGGGGGCATCTTTAACGCCGGGGGCCAGCACTTGATCTTTTTGACGGTACTCGACGAGAATGGTAATGGCTTGGACGGTGCCGTAGTCAAAGATGAAAATGGCAGCACCCTGGAGGTCGTTACCGGTGACAAAGGGCCAGGCAAGGCTGAAATCACGATGGAGTGGGAGCCATACAAACTGTACGTCGCTACCGATCCCAATGGGCCAACCACCAGCGAGGTCTCCAACCAGATGAATACGGCCTATCCCTATATTCCTGATATTGTAGGTAAGTTAGGCAGTTTGGATAATGAATACAGCGTCTGCCCCACACCGGAAGTACGCTGCGAACCGCCGTTCTACAGCGTCCACTTTTCCTACGAGATTACCTTCCAACGGCAGCCATAGGGGATGGTGCTAAGGTATCGGGAGGCTGCTCCTATTCTTTCATCTTGCTGAAGCAGGCTCGCAGTTCCTGAACAAAGAGTTCGGGTTGCTCGAAAGCGGCAAAGTGACCGCCACGGTCAGGTTCGTTCCAGTACACCAGTTGTGTGAAACGCTTTTCCGCCCAGCGTCTTGAACTACGGAATATCTCTTTGGGAAAAATTGAGCAACCAACCGGAATATGAACCGGATCGAGGTTCAACCGGCGAAAACTCTCCCAATACAGCCGGGCTGACGAAGCAGCCGCGCCGGGGAGCCAATACATCATGACATTGTCGAGAAGTTCGTCGCGGCTGAAGATGTTTTCAGGATGGCCATTGCAATCGGTCCACGACCAGAATTTCTCCAATATCCAGGCGGCTTGGCCAACCGGAGAGTCGACTAGGCCGTAACTCACGGTCTGCGGGCGGGTAGTCTGCTGTTTCGAGTATCCCGCCTCCCAGTCTCGATAGTGCTTACGACCGGCGAGTATCTCCTTCTCATGCTCTGTAAGATTATTCATCGTGTCTGGGTCTGGCCTTATAGCGGGCAGGTTGAGGTGGATGCCACGGCAATGCTCAGGGTCTTGCATGGCAAGCGCGGTGGTAATACTAGCCCCCCAATCGCCTCCTTGAGCGAAGTAGCGCTTATAGCCAAGGCGCTTCATTAGCTCGCTCCATGCCTCGGCAATCTTCTCCACTGTCCAGCCCCGGCTCGTGGGCTTATCTGAGAAGCCATAGCCGGGCAAGGTCGGACAGACAAGATGAAAGGCCGGTTCGTCCGTACCGCCGCCATGAGTAGCCGGATTCGATAAAGGCTCGATAACCTTCAAGAATTCGATGATCGAGCCGGGCCAGCCATGGGTTATGACCAATGGCTGCGCGTCTGGGTGGGGTGAGCGGATATGAAGGAAATGGATGTTGACCCCGTCAATCTCCGTGCGAAACTGGTCGAGCGCATTGAGCCGGGTCTCTGTGGCTCGCCAGTCATAATGGTTGGCCCAATACTCACATACCTCTTGCATGTAAGCCAGCGGGACTCCTTGTGACCAGTCCTCAACGGTTTCCGAGTCCGGCCAGCGTGTAGACTGCAATCGTCGTTTCAAGTCTTGAAGGTCATCCTCGCTGACCTCAATCCGAAAGGGTTGGATTTCATGGCTCATCATTTTCTCCAGTATGGGGCTAAGAAAAATCCTTAGATATTATGCAACTGACCTTCCCAGAAGCTGATTCATAAGGCTACGTGGTAGACGGACTGGAATGTTAGTACTTGAGTTTGTCCGACCACTGTACCTAAATAAGTTGGTTGAGAAGATTAGTATAATTGTTCTGAAACGGCTATAATAGAAGTTTGCTTCTGCGAATGATTGATTCGCCATATACTAAGCAAAGCAATTTGCAAAACATTATCGGGCTAAGAGTGCGACTTGGCTCAACAAAGCCAAGGAGTATTTTTAGTGAATTTTGAACAATTTTCTTTCGACCGGCGCATCGCCGCTCAAATTAAGGCCGTCGGTTACACCACACCCACCCCAATTCAGCAACAAGCTATCCCCAGAGTCCTCGAAGGGCGTGATGTCATGGGCTTGGCCCAGACCGGCACTGGCAAAACCGCGGCCTTCACCCTACCTATTTTGCAACGGCTAACCAAAGGCCCGTTACGTCGAGTGCGTGCCCTCATCGTTGCGCCCACCCGCGAACTGGCTGAACAGATTTATCAGATGGGTCTTGACCTTGGCAAGAATACCAAGGTGCGTAGTGTGTCTGTCTACGGCGGCGTGAGCAAAGGTTCTCAGGTCTCACGGCTGCGGAGGGGTGTAGAGATCGTCATTGCTTGTCCTGGTCGCCTACTCGACCTTGTTAACGATGGCGATATCGACCTATCGCACGTGGAGGTACTGGTGTTGGACGAAGCTGATCGCATGTGCGATATGGGCTTCCTTCCCGACATTCGTCGTATCCTCAAGTTACTGCCGGCCCAACGCCAGACACTTTTCTTTTCGGCCACAATGCCGGAGGATATCCGCAATTTGGCTGATGATATCCTCAAAGACCCGGTCACCGTTCAAATCGGTAAGATTGCTCCGGCGAAGACCGTTTCCCACGCGCTCTACCCCGTACCCGATAATCTCAAGAAAAATCTTCTGCTGGCA
>Ga0210124_1001341_pt1 | contig 10763 bp, 10 predicted proteins | sample Muzzi_PWC_D2_FD_185554 | JGI IMG/M metagenome (GOLD analysis project Ga0210124, IMG submission 185554) | Wetland microbial communities from San Francisco Bay, California, USA, that impact long-term carbon sequestration - Muzzi_PWC_D2 (SPAdes) | ecosystem: Environmental > Aquatic > Marine >...
GTTGGGAGTGTGAGTTTTCGGAGAGGTGGCCCCACGAACCACTTAAATACGCTGCGCTTTTGGAACAATGTTCAATGGCTATCCGGGATGTGGCCCGCCGACAGAAAAGGAGAATGCTACGATGTCATTTCAAGAATTTGCAGATATAGCTCTCAGTGACAGGCGTCTTGAGCGTGAGCAGTGCCATCGGGTGCTCGACTGCCCCGATGAAGAGATATTATCATTGATAGATGCGGTGTATCGGGTTCGCCGTGAGTATTTTGGAAAGCATGTGCTTATACACGTATTGAGTAATGCAAAAAGCGGTATGTGTATTGAGGACTGCCACTATTGTTCGCAGTCAAAAATTTCTAAGGCCAAGATTGAAAAGTATCCGCTGGTGTCGAAAGAACGGCTGCTGGAGCAAGCGTTTAGCGCCATGGAGATGAACGCCCACAGATTCTGTATGGCTATTAGCGGAAGTGGCCCAACTGAAAAAGAGCTTGACCGCCTGTGCGATATCATTCGTTCCATTAAAGAAGAAACCGGACTTTCGCTGTGTGCTTCCTTAGGATTTTTGGATAATGATCAGGCCGTTCGACTCAAAGCTGCAGGTTTGGATCGAGTAAATCACAATCTCAACACTAGTGAACATTTTTACAGCCGGATTTGCACAACGCATTCATTCCAAGATAGGCTCGACACTATTGACAATTGCCAGGCGGCGGGATTGGAGATTTGTTCAGGGGGTATTATCGGACAGGGGGAGTCGGATGAGGATGTTATCGATCTATTGTACACGCTACGCGACATCAAACCCCATGCGGTTCCTATTAACTTTCTGATCCCGGTCAAGGGGATACCGTTTGAAGATCGGTCAAAAGATCTCAATCCTCGTCGGTGTTTAAAAGCGCTCTGCTTGGCACGCCTTCTCAATCCGAAGAGTGAGGTTCGGGCGGCCGGGGGTCGTGAGTACCATCTGCGTTCTCTCCAGCCGCTGGCACTTTATGTAGTGGATTCGATTTTCGTAGCCGGGTATCTCACAACGGGCGGTCAATCGGCAAATGAAGCATATAAAATGGTTGCGGATTTGGGGTTTGACGTTTCTATCGAAGGCATCGACATCGAACACCCCAAAACACTGGCATCGAACCGGTGAGGTTTTGAATTATGAAAAATAATCGACAGTTGAAGACGCATATTGACAGGGAACTGGCTTTGCTCCGAGAGCGGGGTTTGTTTCGAAATCTAAGAGCACTGCCTGAAGCCGGCGGGAAGATATCCCTAAAGGGCAGAGAGGTACTTAATTTTTCTTCCAATGACTATTTAAATATGGCCACCCATCCCCAAGTCAAGGCCGCCGCCATCGAGGCAACGGAAAGATTGGGGTGCGGAGCGACGGCCTCACGACTGATGGCCGGACATCTGGAACTACATGAACAGCTTGAGGCCGACTTGGCCCGTATGGTGGGAACTGAAGCGGCGCTAGTGTTCGGCAGCGGTTTTCTCGCGAATATCGGAGTCCTTACAGTACTAGTGGGACGTGACGATGAAATCTTCGCCGACCGGCTGAATCATGCCAGTATCATAGATGGGATGCTGCTCAGCGGCGCCAAATGGCATCGGTATCGCCACAAAGACATGGACCATCTGGAAAGCTTGCTCAAGAAGGGTAAGGCCGGAGGCCGCCGCATCATTGTGACCGATTCCATCTTTAGTATGGATGGAGATATTGCCCCTTTAGAGGAGCTGGCCGCGCTGGCCGACCGCTATGAATCGATTCTGGTGGTGGACGAAGCTCATGCTGTCGGAATAATGGGGGAAAAAGGAGGCGGCATCTGCCGGATCCTTGGCAAGCAGGTTAAGCCTGATGTGGTTATAGGAACCATGAGCAAGGCCCTGGGGGGGTATGGAGGTTTTGTGGCCTGTTCGAATTCCATCCGCGCTTTTTTAATCAACCGCGCCCGCAGCTTCATCTTTTCGACGGGTCTGCCACCGGCGTGTTTGGGCAGTAGCAGGATGGCCGTTTCACTGATCGAATCGACGCCGCACCTCGGCAGAGAGTTGTTGAAAAGGGTACAAGTGTTTCGGGGTTCCCTGACCGAATGTGGTTTCACTCTGCCAGAGTTTGAGTCGCAAATTCTTCCCATTTTCATCGGTGACAACCAGCAGGCGTTGAATCTGGTAGATTTACTATGGAAGAAGGGAATAATAGTCACCGCTATCCGTCCGCCTACGGTTCCAGCGGGAACGACACGCTTGCGGGTATCAGTGACTTTGGCCCATAGGAATGAGGATTTGCAATCCGCGGCTGAAACGCTTGCCCTACATGCCCGACAATTGGAGATATTGTGAGTTCGGGATGTTTGATATTTATCTCGGGCTGGGCGACCGACGCATCGTGTTGGGAACCGGTAATCGGTGAAATAGACTGCCACATTTCGCACCATCACGTTGATTGGTGGAAGTGCCTAAATAATGCCGCCGAGAAAAACGCGTTATACCAACTCCTGAGAAAAGAGAAAGCCGGAGCAATTATTGTCGGGTGGTCACTGGGGGCATTGATGGCACTGGAGGGTGTTGCTTTTAGGCCGGAAGGCGTCAAGGCCTTGGTACTGGTTTCCGGTACGTCGCGAATGACCTCTTCTGGCAGTTATCCTGGGGTGAATTTGCGGGAGCTAAATGCTATGCGGGCCAGATTAAGACGTTCACCACGCGCGGTCATAGAAGCGTTCGGGAGGCTTTGCATCGGTGATCAGCAAGAGTTTTCGATCGAAACGGATGAATTCTTAGAAAAATTTGTCGACAGAGCCGAGCGCTTGGACGTGGCGTCTCTGGCGGAAGGATTGCGGTATCTGAAGGAGCGAGATTTAAGACCCATACTGCCGGAAATTCAAGTCCCGGTTCACTTGCTACACGGAGATTGCGACAGGATCATTCCTGTGGAATGCGCCAGATACATGGAGAAAGTGATACCTGAAGCCCGGCTCGATATAGTTCACGGCGGGTCTCATGCTCTCCTTTATACCGCCTACAATCGCGTGGCCGGTTTAATAACCGGTTCAATAAGAGATTTGATGGATGCAGATTGCCGTACACAGTAAAGATATAGCCCAAAGTTTTTCAGCAGCGGCAAGTAGTTACGAACGATGGGCAAACCTTCAGCGCGTTACCGCTAGACGCCTGGCAGACTTGCTGCCCCAACAAGGAAACGTTAACTCCATACTAGACGTGGGTTGCGGCACGGGATTTTTGACTCAGCTGCTTTTTGAACTCTTTCCCGACATTCCTATTTTGGGTATTGATGTTGCGCCAGGAATGGTGGAGGTCTGCCGTGAACGTTGGGCTCATGTACGGTCGATGTCGTTCCATGTGGCCGACGCCGAGGGGTTTGATCCAAAACAGTCCTTTGATCTAATAACGTCGAGTTTTTGCTTCCAGTGGTTCAACGCAAGGATGCAGTCTGTCGGCCGACTGGCAAAAATGCTCAATCCCGGTGGAATGTATGCCGTTGCAGTGCCCGTCGCCGGATCGCTGATTGAGTTGACTGAAAGTTACCAAAGCGTTTGCTGTGAGGAATTGCCGGGCCTGCGGTATCCTTCTGCGGAGGACTATATTGATACCCTGGATGAAGCAGGGTTGAAGTTCCTTTTTGCCAAAGAAGAAATAGTTCAGAACATTTACAAGAGCGGATTAGACGCGTTGCGTTCTTTCAAGGGCATCGGCGCGTCATTCAAGCATTTCCGGGGCTATACCCCTTTATCGGCATGCAAGGTTCAAAAAGTCTCCCGATACTATGAACGTCACTATGCCCTGGCCGATGGGAACCTGCCTCTTACGTATCAAGTTCTCTACTTTTTTGCCAGGTGTGTCCAATGAGTCAGGGATTTTTCATAGCCGGAACCGGAACCGGTGTTGGCAAGACGGTAGTCACCGCAGGAATATTGCGCTGTTTGAGAGACAGGGACATTGACGCTGTTCCAGCCAAACCTGTTCAGACCGGAGGAGAGACAGGAAAAGATGGTTTCATCGCCCCTGACCTCGACTTCTGTTTGTCCACGGCTGATATTCATCCTTCTTACCGGGAGATTGCGCTGATGTCACCATACGTATATGAATCTGCATGTTCGCCCCACTTAGCGGGACGACTGCAGCGGGTTTACCCGGAGATTCCTCATATACGGGCCTGCTTGGCAAAGCTCCTCGTACTCCATGACATCGTTCTTGTGGAGAGTGCGGGTGGAATTATGGTTCCTTTGAATGAGGAAGAGACGATGCTCGACCTTATGAAAACACTCGACTTTCCAGTGCTGCTGGTGGCACACGCAGGTCTTGGTACGATCAATCATAGTCTTCTCTCGATTCATGTTCTACGGTCAGCCGGTCTTGAGGTCTTAGGCGTCGTGTTTAACGAAGTGGAGAAAACACCGCCTGAAGATGACTTTATCATCAAAGACAACCCCAAGACCATTGCCAGATTTGGTAACGTCCGTGTACTGGGAAACGTCAGGCATCTGGCAGGTATTTGTCCCGAAAGCGGGCATCTTTGGGATCAATTCGAACACGACATGTTCGGCTTCAAGAAAATCCTGGAAGGAGTGAAAACAGATGATCGATAAATTACGGCAACGTGATATCAAGCATTTGTGGCATCCGTATACGAATATTACATCTTTTGAAAAAACAGATTTTCCCATTATTGAACGCGCCCGGGGTGTCTATCTTTATGAGGTCGGCGGAAGACCGCTGTTGGACGGCATCGCGTCGTGGTGGTGTGTTAACTTGGGACACTCCCATCCGAGACTGATCGAGGCCATTCGAGAACAGGCGGACATGCTTCCCCATGTAATATTGGGTGGGATGTCCCATCCCAAAGCGATCGCCTTGGCCGAGCGACTTGCCCAAATAACGCCTGGCGCTCTCAACCGTTCTTTTTTTTCCTGCGACGGTGCTTCATCCATAGAAGCGGCCTTAAAGATCGCCCTTCAATACTGGGACAATATCGGTGAAAAGAAACGCCAAAGGTTTATTGGATTGGCCGACGGGTACCACGGAGATACGTTGGGGGCCGTGAGTGTGGGATATATAGATACTTTCCACAAGTGCTTTAAGGAGGTTATTCACCCGGCGTACCAAGCACAGTCGCCGCATTGCGCCCAGTGTCCTTATGAAAAAGAGCCGGACGTCTGCAATATCGAATGTTTTGGTTCCATGCAAGCGCTTATCCGCAGCCATCACAGCGAAACAGCGGCCGTTGTGGTTGAGCCGTTGTGTCAAGGCGCGGCAGGTGTTCGCATCTACCCCGAAGAATATTTGCGTAGGCTAAGGAAATTATGCAACGAATACGATCTGCTGCTCATTGCCGATGAGATAGCGGTTGGCTTCGGACGTACGGGTTATATGTTCGCCTGTAATCGAGCCGGGATAACGCCCGATATGATGACTGTCGGGAAAGGGATGACAGGCGGCACCCTGCCCCTGAGTGCTGTTATCGTGACCGATACCATTTACGATGCTTTCCGTGAAAAGGATGGGCGGGATCGTACATTTTATCACGGCCACACATTCGGCGGGAACCCCATTACATCCGCCGTTGCCTTAACCGCGATGTCTATCTATGAAGAAGAAAAGGTTCTGGAGAATTCGAGACCCAGAAGTGTTCAACTTGAGACAGGTATGCGCCAATTGGGAGATATACTTGAGAATTCAAAGGTTCGAACAATGGGAATGATAGGGGTTATCGAAGTCAATGACAACAGCGGAGGGGTTGAGCGTGCTAGCCGAATTGCCAGGCGCAGTTTTGAGCTGGGACTCTTCATTCGTCCATTAGGCCGGGCCGTATACCTCTGGCCACCGCTTACAATCACTAAAGAAGAACTCAGCCAAATGCTTTCCATATTAAAAACTGCTATTGAACAGACCATTTGAATTACTTTTTCGGTAATGTTCTCGCATTTCATTTCTTCCTTAATTCTTTCTATATCGTTGCGTTGATTCTCACTTTAAGAACGTTTAGGGTTCTTCTGGCTATAAAATGCCCTGCTATTCTATTTTTCTTCGGCTATTTTATTAACTTTAAGTTTTATGTTGAAAATTTTACTTTAATAAGGCAACTTATAATGTTTAAGTTAAAAAATAATCGTTCAAAATTCATGAAACTGCGATAAAATTTTAAACTCACGGATTATAACTGTTCACCCCTTTATTGGATAATAATATGACACCCATAAAAATTGGTATCATCGGTGTTGGCAATTGTGCAAGCTCTCTTTTGCAGGGAATCGTATACTACCGAGGAAGAAACCACAATAATGCCATCGGAATTTTAAGTTGGTCGATAAATGGTTACACACCTTATAATATTGAAGTTGTTTCGGCATTTGACATCGATCAGAGAAAAGTCGGTAAAGATGTTCATGAAGCCATTTTCCAGCGACCCAACTGCACTAAAAAATTTGTTGCGAACATGCCGAAAGCAGGAGTTAATGTAGAGATGGGAAAGATTTTGGATGGTTTTTCTGATCATATGAAGAACTATGAATCGGATTATACATTTTTACTTTGTGATAGAAAAGAGCCCTCCAAAAGCGACGTTATCAATATTTTAAAAAGTTCCGGGACGGAAATACTGTTAAATTATTTGCCGGTTGGCTCGGAATCGGCATCGAGTTTTTATGCTGAATGCGCCTTGGAAGCCGGCGTTGCATTTATCAACAACATACCTGTTTTTATTGCCAGTGATCCTTCTTGGGCGGAAAGGTTCAAATCCAGGGGAATTCCAATCATCGGTGACGATATTAAATCCCAACTCGGTGCAACGATTGTTCATCGGGCATTGACCAACTTGTTCGAAAAACGGGGTGTGAAACTGGAAAGGACCTATCAAATCAACACTGGAGGCAACACTGATTTTTTAAATATGTTGAACAGAAAGAGACTTGATAAAAAAAAGGAATCGAAAACAGCGGCTGTGCAGGCTGTTATGACCAAAAAGCTCGAAGACCGTAACATACACATCGGCCCCAGTGATTACGTCCCGTGGTTGAATGACAATAAAGTGGCTTTTATTCGAATGGAAGGCAGGCTTTTCGGTGAAATACCGATGAACCTTGAACTAAGATTGTCTGTTGAGGATTCGCCCAATTCCGCGGGTGCTGCCATCGACTGCATCCGGTTATGCAAACTGGCTATCGAAAGAAATATCGGCGGGGTATTAGAGGCGCCCTCAGCCTACTTTTGCAAACATCCGCTGGTTCAATATGTCGATGATGAGGCCTTTTTGTTGCTCAAGGATTTTATTTCAGATAAATGAAGGGTCAAGGCGTTTTTATTTGTTCAGTCGCTTCATGGATATTTTTTTTCAAACCGTGTAAACTCGTGGTTAAAGGTTCGTAAATAAAGAACAGAAAACAATATAATAACAATGGCTTAATCTTAAAATAAACAACGTCTGTTCGTGAGATATTTTGATATGCGTCTGTTCTTTCTAACGATCCCTAAACCACCCTGCCCGCTCGTGCCTTACGTGGCAGGCGGGTCAAACAGTACACGCTTTTTTAAAAAAAATTATCCATTCCGCTCTTCGAGCCGAAGACTGATGTACATGAGTCATCCGCGTTCAGGGGTGTGCTTCCCCGGTTAACGATATTGGCGGAGTGGCTTCGTTATTTCGATGGCCTAGCAGTGGGGGAGACCGCGGCTCCCGCATGTTTCAAAGTAACCAGATGATACAAACCGGAATTATTCCTCAACTTGCAGCCACACGCATCTCTTTGGTTCGTCATGGCAGCGTGCATAATCCGTCCAATATTTTTTATGGCCGTCTGCCGGGATTTTCCATCAGTAAAAAAGGACGTCTTGAAGCGGCTCGCACAGCCCGGGCGTTAAAAGACCTGACCATCGACGAAATTATAAGCAGTCCCCTGCTTCGATGCCGCCAAACAGCAGGTGAAATACGCCGATACCATCCTCAACTCAAACTGAAGCAATCGAGTTTAATCACAGAGGTGAACACATCGTTTCAAGGTCAGTCTGCGGAGGCGGTTAATTTAAGGCACGGGGATGTTTATACGGGTGTTGATTCAAAATACGAACAGCCGGAAGACATCCTGCTGAGGGTTCAAAAATTTTTATTGAGAATTCGACGCGCTTTTCCAGAAAAGCATGTCGTGGCAATAACCCATGGAGATGTTATTTTATTCATGTTGCTGTGGGCGAGCGGTTTCCCTCCCACGCCTTCCTCTAAGAAAAAATTTATAACTCTCGAAATCTTAAATGAATATCCGGCAGTCTCGTCAATTACCACATTTTCTTATTCGACGGTTGCAAAAGATGAACGCCCCTCAATCGCCTATTTTAACCCGATGATCCATTTGTCGAAATAATCCTGTTTCAAAGGTTTATTAGCAATATTGAAGTGCAAAACTTGAGCAATAACCCTTTCAATGCGTGTTTACGGGGTGGGCTTCCTCGTAAACACGTACCCCTTTCAAAGTCGATATGTCGTCTCAGGGTTTTCGAAGAGGTCAATAGGCGACCTCCACTTGATGAAATGCTTCGGCGACCTCAAAATATTCACCTTCAGCCATTTTTTGACATCGCTGCCAGAGCCATTTTTCCAGATCAGGGATGCCAAGCTGGATAATTTGGCTTTTGTGGCAACGCAATGCTTCAAGTTTGAGATGAAAGGTGTCGGTAATGTCAATTCTCAAATTAATGTCTTCTGTTCCGAAAAACAGGATTTTTTTCACTTTATGGGGCATAAACCCTTCTTCGATTAAATCCGGATATGCCAGCAGATCGCGGGCATAAGGAAAGACCGCATCCAGTGTTACCTGTCCGGCGATGCGATGGTCTCTGTGCCAGATGTAACGCCTGTAAGGATCTGACGTTACGATTACATCCGGTTTATATGTTCGAATCTGTCTGACAATCGCTTTTCGGAAATCGGACGTATCTTCGAGTCCCTGGTCAGGATATCGAAGGAAAACGACCTCAGAGACACCCAATACCAAAGCAGCGTCTTTTTGCTCTTTTTCTCGAATTTTTGCAAGCTGTTGGGAAGGGATATCCGGATTGTCGGTGCCTTTATCCCCACTGGTGCACACCACATAGACAACCCGCTTGCCTTCTTGAATCCACTTGGCAACAGAACCTGCGGCACCGAATTCTGAATCATCCGGATGTGCTGTAATTACCATTATTTCGGATTTGTTAAACATATTGAATCACACCTTTTTGTTACTGTTTAAGTTGTTAAAACATCTTGAGGTAAAAGAGCCTCGGGTATGATTAAATTATTGCTGAAAGCTGTTTGAGTGGATTAGGGATCGTTATGAAAAAACGCTTCTCGATTCGAGGTCTTGACGAATGAATTGTCCTAAACCGATTACCCTTATCGAAAGATAAGCCCTGTTTTTTCATTACGAACCCTTATCCACGAGTTCTTTCAGAAAAAATTTAATCATACCTGAGGCGAAATATGCCGAGGGGCTTGTCCACCTCTGGCATCATCACACATGTAAAAAGAGAACACGTCATATATCGACTATTTATAAAAATAGCCCTGCCTTCACATAATGATTTTACGATTTGCCTGCCGATACCGCCCGGTATGTTTCAAGTAACAAAGAAGCGGACCTTGACCATGTAAATTCGGACACGGATGCCCTAATTTTTGAGGGTGAGAGACCGTTTTGCATTTGCTTTTGCAAAATGGCTTCGATACACCCGGCAAAATGTTGAGTGTCCGAATCCGTCGCAACATATCCTGTAATACCATTTTTTACAATATCTTCCATCGCGCCCACCGAAGTGGTCACCACAGGCGTTCCACACGCCAAAGCTTCAAGCGCCACGAGACCGAAACTTTCGTAATATGACGGCACAACCAGAACATCCGCAGCACTGTAATATTGCGGCAGAGTTTCCTGATCCACCCTTCCGGCAAACATCAGGCGATTTTCGATATGAAGCTCTTTTGCCTTGGATTGTAATTGTTTAAACATGGAGGAATGTTCACCGTCACCTCCCACCATGACAAGTCGAAGGTGAGGAAGGTGCGTAAGCTTTGGAAAAGTTTTTAACAAACGGTTAAGTCCTTTAATGGGCGTATATCGTCCCACATACAGAATAATGAGATCATTCACATGAAATCCCAAATGCCGGCGAACCGACAATTTATCCATTGGTTTGAAAAGTTCAAGGTTAACACCACACGGAACAATTCGAATTTTATCAACAGGTGCATGGTAATATTGGATTAAATGTTCCTTTTCTTTTTGGGTGGGAAGGATAATTTGATCACACAACTCTGCCAGTTTTTTTTCGCTTACCAGCCGTAATTCGGACGAATTTTCAGTTGAACAGGTTAGGTTTTTCATGGCGCCGATGGTATGGTACGTGATTAGGTGATGTACATTCCAGAATGACTGGAGCTTCAGCCCTAAAATCCCTGAGAGCCAATAATGGCTGTGGACGATATCATATGTGATGTTTTCCTTTATTCGAAAGGATTCCAATTCGTTAAATAGTTGCGGCAAAACGTCATAGAGAGAGGATTTGGCGATATTCCCGCGTGTTTCTCCTGATAAATGGACGAGTCGAACGTTGTCGTATAAATGTACAACCGGATCGTAATTGCCGACATTGTGCTGAGTGAAGATGTCTATATGATGGCCCTTTTTGCCCAATTCCTTGGCCATCTCCCGGACATAAACGCTCATACCGCCTGTATCTTTGGTCCCCAGATCACCAATGGGACTTGAATGGATACTCAGCATGGC
>Ga0210124_1001342_pt1 | contig 10748 bp, 7 predicted proteins | sample Muzzi_PWC_D2_FD_185554 | JGI IMG/M metagenome (GOLD analysis project Ga0210124, IMG submission 185554) | Wetland microbial communities from San Francisco Bay, California, USA, that impact long-term carbon sequestration - Muzzi_PWC_D2 (SPAdes) | ecosystem: Environmental > Aquatic > Marine >...
AGGGTCTCGTAGAGCAGGGTGCGGCGCTCGGGGTCGAGCGACAGGAACGGCTCGTCGAGCAGCATGGGGAAGCGCCCGGACGGGTCCAGGGTCTCCACCATGGCGAGATACTGGGCCAGGTAGATCAGGTCCACCATGCCGGCGCCGGGGCGGCCGAGGTTCGCCACGCCATCGCGCTCGGTGTGGAGCGTGGGGCGGTAGCCGCCGTTGACCGACAGGCCCGTGAACTCCCCCCCGGTGAAGCGCGCGAGGTACTCCCCGGCGCGCTCGCAGTACTGCTCCTTGCGGTGGTCGAGCGCCTCTCGCAGGGCCGGGTCGGCCTCCAGGTGGGGCTCGATGGACAGGTCCACCTCCGGCTCCGGCTCGTCCTCGCGCGCCTCCTGGCCCAGGGCCTCCGCCAGGGCCTCGCGCTCCCGGCGCGCGGCGTCCAGGTCGGCGCCGGACACCTGTAAGCTCGTCAGTGCGGCATCCAGGTCCTCGATACGCGCGGCCACCCGGTCGTGCTCTGCCTGCAACTCGTCGAGGGCGTCACCGTCCAACAGCTCCGCCTCGCGCACGCGCAGGCGCACGAGCCGTGCCGAGAGGGCCGCGTGGCGTCCGCGCTGGTGCAGAAAGGCCTCCACGGTCGGGATGCCCACCTGCCGGATGCGGCCGAGCATGGCCTCGTGGGTGGCCACGAACCCGGCCTCCATGGCGGCGGCGTCGGCGGTTTGCAGGTTGATCTGGGTGCGCAGGGCGTTGCGCTGTTGGCTGACCGCCGTCACCCGGTAGACGAGCAGCCCGACCACCACGGCCGCCGCGGTGAGGGCGGCGTAGGTCATCGGGTGCCACCCGATGGCGGCGTGGCTCAGGGCGCCGAGGAGGGTCAGGAGGGTGCCGCCGTAGAAGCTCCACTCGCGCAGGGGGCGCACCGCCGGCAGGTGGTCCAGGTCGTCGATCAACTCCGCCGTGTCCGCCTCGATGGCGCGCTGCTGCTCGAGCAGCGCGCGATGGTCGTGCTCGTAGGCGCGCGCCTCCGTCTCCAGCTCCGCCGGCAGGCCCGCCGCGGCCTCGAGGCCGATCAACTCGCGGGTGATGGCGGCGCGCTCGTGGACCACCTCCCGGGCGTCGTCCACGCGGGCCTTCAGGAGCGCGGCGCGGTCGTAAGCGGCGGCCAGCTCGAACTCCATCTCGGCGGCCTGGCGGGCGGCGGCCTCCACCCGGCCGAGGACCTCCAGGCGGCGCTCGGCGGCGGCGCGCTCCACGGTGACGCCCGCGGGCACCAGGTCGAGCCCCGTGCCCCCCGTGGCCCCGTCGCCGGGCAGGGCCGCGCGATCGTGGCCCGGGATCGACGGGTGGTGCGGCCTCCGGCGCAGGCGCGCGGAGGGCAGCCAGGCGGCGCCGCCCAGGCAGGCCGACCAGAGGCACGGGTCGCCGTCCTCCTGGGGGTCCATCGGGCCGCGGTCGGGGCCGTCCAGCTCCTCGGGCATGAACCCCTCGCCGGCGTGGTGCCGCGCCAGGCGCTCGGACGCCTCGGAGAACTGGCGTGCAAGGCAATAGGTGGCGCCGTCGTCGCCCTGGAACGTCAGGGCCGCGCGGCCCCAACTCTGGGCGTCGTCGGTGGCGGCCAGGCGGCGGTCGCGCACCAGGAGCTGGCGCAGGACCTGCCAGAGCGTGGTCTTGCCCGACTGGTTGCCGCCCCAGACGGTGTTCAGGCCCGGCTTCAAGGGGACGCGGGTGAACCCGGTAAAGTGGCGGATGCCGCTGACGGCGAGCTCGAGGAGCGTCATGACCGGTTCGCTATGCGCCGTCCGGGCGCGGGAAAGGGGGGATGCCCGGCGGCGGGGCCATACAATAGAGAATATCCCCCATTCCGGCAAGCGGCGAGCCCTTGTGGCGGGCCCGCGCGCGCCGGTATCATGGATCGTCTGCCTCCTCTGGCGGGAGCGCAGGCCCATCCAACGCGGTTTCCCAAGGCTCCCAACTCCACCCGGTGCGCCTGAAAATCCTCGTCCGACGCTGGTTCGTCACCGGCCTCCTGATCACCCTGCCTCTGGCGGGGACCTACTTCATCCTGCGGGCCCTGCTCAAGGGCATGGAGGGGGTCCTGGGGCCGATCATGAAGACCCACTTCCAGGCCCACTACTACCCAGGCCTGGGGATCGCCGTGCTGGTGCTCGGGATCTTCCTGGTGGGCATGCTGACCACCAACTTCATCGGGCACTGGGTGGTGGGCCGCTACGAGCGCCTGCTGGAGCGCCTGCCGCTGGTGCGCTCGATCTACTCGGCCATCAAGTCGGTCGTCCACACGATCTCGATGCAGGGCAAGGACCAGTTCCAGGGCGTCGTGCTGGTGGAGTTCCCGCGCAGGGACATGTACCTGCTCGCGTTCGTGGTGGCCGAGACCAAGGGCGAGATCGCCATCAAGTCGAAACGCAAGCTGCTCAACCTCTTCGTGCCCACCTCGCCGAACCCGACCTCGGGCTACCTGGTGTTCGTGCCGGAGGAGGACGTGACCTTCCTGGACATCTCGGTGGAGGAGGCCATGAAGACGATCATGTCGGGCGGCATCTACACGGGCGGACTGGAGGAGCTGGAAGTGGTCGGAAAGGAGCGCGTGCTGCCGTAGGGCGGCGAAGGGCGATGGCGAAGCGGCGGAAGGAATCCCTGGCGGCCGTCATCCTGGCGGCGGGAAAGGGCACGCGCATGCGCTCGGCGCGGCCCAAGGTGCTGCACCCGGTGTGCGGGCGCGCCATGGTCCGGCACGTGGCGGACTGCGCCCTGGAGGCCGGGGCGGACCCGGTGCTGACCGTCGTCGGGCACGGCGCCGAGGATGTCGTCCGGCTTCTCGAAGACGCGTTTCCAGGCCAGGCGGTTACGCCGGTGGTGCAGGAGCGGCAGCTCGGCACCGGGCACGCCGTCCTCGCCTGCGCGCCCTACCTGAAGGACCACGCGGGGCCGGTGGTGATCCTGAGCGGCGACGTGCCGCTGGTGTCGCCGTCCCTCGTGCGCGGCCTGCTCGCGGCGCACCACAAGGGGGGCGGCGGCCTCACGGTCCTGACCGTGGAGCTGGACGACCCCACCGGCTACGGCCGCGTGCTGCGCGACAGCGCCGGGCGGCCGCTGCGCATCGTGGAGCAGAAGGACGCGAATCCAAAAGAGCGCGCCGTGCGCGAGATCAACACCGGCATTTACGTGGCCGACGCGCCCCTGCTCTGGTCCACCCTGCCGCGCGTCTCGCGCGCCAACGTCCAGGGGGAGTACTACCTGACCGACGTGGTGGCCCTGGCCCTGAAGGACGGGGCGCACGTGCACCTGTTCCGCTGGGACGACCCGGAGGAGGTGCTGGGGGTCAATTCGCGGGCCGACCTGGCGCGGGTGTCGGCGGTGCTGCGGCGGCGCATCGCCCAAAAGTCCATGGACGCGGGCGTGACGCTGGTGGACCCGGAGCGCACCTACATCGACGCGGGGGTCACCATCGGCCCCGACACCGTGATCCATCCCGGCGTGACCCTCGAGGGGGCCACGACGGTCGGCGCCGGGTGTACCCTGCACCCGAACAGCCGGTTCGTGGACGCCCACGTGGGCGACGGGGTGACGGTGAAGGACGGGTGCCTGATCACCGAGGCCCGCCTGGAGGGCGGCAACACGGTCGGTCCGAACGCGCACCTGCGCCCCGGCGCGCACCTGATGCGCGGGGCGAAGGTGGGCAACTACGTAGAGGTGAAGGCGGCGGTGATCGGTGAGGGCTCCAAGGTGAACCACCTCTCCTACGTGGGCGACGCCACGGTGGGCAAGGGCGTGAACATCGGCGCGGGCACGATCACCTGCAACTACGACGGGTTCGCCAAGCACCGCACGGTGATCGGCGACGGGGTCTTCATCGGCTCCGACACCCAGCTCGTGGCGCCCGTCACGGTGGGGGAGGGGGCCTTGATCGGGGCGGGGAGCACGATCACGGGCGACGTGCCCGCCGGCGCCCTGGCCCTCTCGCGCACCGCGCAGGAGAACGTGCCCGAGTGGGCGGTCCGGTGGAAGAAGCGCAAGGCCGCCCAGAAGGCCGGCAAGCCCGCCACCAAGCCGAAGCGGGCGCCGAAGGGCGGAAAAGGGAGGAAGCGATGACGATCGCACGGGACGAGGTCCGCAAGATCGCGCACCTGGCGCGGCTGGAGCTGACCGACGCCGAGATGGACGCCCTGGAGGGCGACCTGAACGCCATCCTGGGCTACGTGGCCAAGCTGGAGACCCTCGACACGAGCGGCGTCCCCACCCTGGAGCACGCCGCCGAGGCGGGCGACACCTGGCGCGACGATGCGAATCGGCCGTCCCTGGAGCGGGAAAGGGCCCTCGAGTCCGCCCCCGATCAGGCGGACGGGTGCTTCTCCGTACCGAAGATCATTGAGTAGGCGGGCGCGATGACGGAACCGACGGGCTGGACGATCCACGAGGCGCGGGCGCGCCTGGACGGGGGCGAGATCTCCGCCGCCGAGCTGACCGACGCGCTGCTCGCGCGCATCGCCCGCGTGGAGGGCGACATCCACGCCTTCAACACGGTCACCGAAGACCTCGCGAAGGCCCAGGCCCGCGCGGCGGACGCGCGCATCGCCCAAAGGGACGTACACCCCCTCACCGGCATCGGCATCGCCCTCAAGGACAACATGGCGACCGAGGGGGTGGAGACCAACTGCTCCTCCCGCATCCTGAAGGGCTACCGGCCGCCCTACGACGGCACCGTGCCCGCGCGCCTGAAGGCGGACGGGGCGGTGACCCTGGGCAAGACCAACCTGGACGAGTTCGCCATGGGCTCCTCCACGGAGAACTCGGCCTTCGGCGCCACCCGCAACCCGTGGGACCGCGCGCGCGCCCCCGGCGGCTCGTCGGGCGGCTCGGCCGCGGCGGTGGCGGCGGACCTGTGCCTGGGGGCGCTCGGCTCCGACACCGGCGGCTCCATCCGCCAGCCCGCGTCCCTGTGCGGCGTCGTGGGGCTGAAGCCCACCTACGGGCGGGTGTCCCGCTACGGCCTGGTGGCCTTCGCGTCGAGCCTGGACCAGATCGGCCCGCTCACCAAGGACGTGGAGGACGCGGCGTTGCTGCTTTCGGCCATCTCCGGCCGCGACCCTCTGGACAGCACGAGTTCGGCGCGGCCGGTGCCCGACTTCCTGGCGACGCTCAAGGACGGCGTGGCGGGGCTGACCGTGGGGGTGCCGGCCGAGTACTTCGTCGAGGGCGCCGACCCGGAGGTGCTCGCGGCCGTCCGCGCGGGCGTGGACGCCCTGGCGGCGGCCGGGGCCAAGGTGACGGAGGTCTCCCTGCCCCACACGGCCTACGCGGTGGCCTGCTACTACCTGGTGGCCACGGCCGAGGCGTCGTCCAACCTGTCGCGCTACGACGGCGTGCGCTACGGCCACCGCGCCCAGGGCGCCAAGGATCTGCTGGAGATGTACATGGCGAGCCGCGAGGGCGGCTTCGGCACCGAGGTCAAGCGCCGCATCATGCTGGGCACCTACGCCCTCTCGGCCGGCTACTACGACGCCTACTACCGCAAGGCCCAGCAGGTGCGCACCCTGATCTTGCGCGACTTCCAGGCCGCCTTCGAGTCGGTGGACGTGCTCGTGACCCCCACCTCGCCCACGGGGGCGTTCCCCATCGGGGAGCGTACGGCCGACCCCCTCAAGATGTACCTCTCCGACATCTTCACGATCTCGGTGAACCTCGCCGGCCTGCCGGCGATCTCGGTACCGTGCGGCCTGGACGGGGCCGGCTGCCCGGTCGGAATGCAGGTCATCGGGCGCGCCTTCGACGAGGCCACGGTGCTCCGGACGGCGTGGGCGTTCGAGCAGGCGACGGACCACCACAAAGCGAAACCATCGCTTTAGGTTTGTTCGTTACTCCATTGAAATCGTTAATGGAATATTGATGGAATACGAAGCCGTCATCGGCCTCGAGGTGCACTGCCAGCTGGCCACCCGGAGCAAGATCTTCTGCGGCTGCGCCACCACCTTCGGCCAGCCCCCCAACAGCCAGACCTGCCCCATCTGCCTCGGGCACCCCGGGGTGCTGCCGGTCCTGAACCGCCAGGCGGTCGCCTATACGATCCGGGCGGGGCTCGCCACCCACGGCGTGATCCAGAGCTCCAGCGTCTTCGCCCGCAAGCACTACTTCTACCCGGACCTGCCCAAGGGCTACCAGATCTCCCAGTACGACAAGCCGATCATCGACGGGGGGTACGTCGAGATCGTCACGGACGCCGGGCCCAAGCGTATCGGCCTGACCCGCATCCACATGGAGGAGGACGCCGGCAAGAACCTCCACGAAGGCCTGGAGAGCGTCAGCCACGTGGACCTGAACCGTGCCGGGGTGCCCCTGATCGAGATCGTCTCCGAGCCCGACCTGCGCACCTCCGACGAGGCCGTGGCCTACCTTAAGAAGCTGCGCGACATCGTCGTCTACTTAGGCGTCTGCGACGGCAACATGGAGGAGGGCAACCTGCGCTGCGACGCCAACGTCTCGCTGCGCCCGAAGGGCCAGGAGGCCTTCGGAACGAAGGTCGAGATGAAGAACATGAACTCCTTCCGCTTCCTCAAGGCGGCGGTGGAGTACGAGATGAAGCGCCAGGCCCAGGTGCTGGACCGGGGCGGCACGGTGATCCAGGAGACGCGCCTGTGGGACACCAAGCGCGGCGTCACCGAGTCCATGCGCAGCAAGGAGGAGGCCCATGATTACCGCTACATGCCCGAGCCCGACCTGCTGCCCGTGGTGGTGGACCCGGCGTGGGTGGAGGCGGTCCGCAACGAAATGCCGGAGCTGCCGGACGCCAAGCGGGAGCGCTTCGTGGCGAGCTACGGCCTGTCGGAGTACGACGCCGAGGTGCTCACCGCCTCCCAGGCCCTCGCGGACTTTTTCGAAAAATCCGTGGCCGCCTTCGACGGCGACCCCAAGCTCACCTGCAACTGGGTGATGGGCGAGCTGATGGCGCGCCTGAACCAGGACGGCACGTCCATCGAGGCGTGCCCCCTCACGCCGGAGCAGCTCGCCGGCCTCGTGGGCGCCATCCACGGCGGGACGATTTCGGGCAAGATCGCGAAGACCGTCTTCGGCCACCTGTACGGCTCAAACAAGACGGCCGAGCAGGTGATCGAGGCCGAGGGCCTCGTGCAGGTGAGCGACACCGGGGCGATCGACGCCATCATCGCCGAGGTGATCTCCGCCCACCCCAACGAGGCGGCCGACTACCGGGGCGGCAAGGACAAGCTGCTCGGCTTCTTCGTTGGGCAGGTCATGAAGCAGACCCAGGGCAAGGCGAACCCCAAGCTCGTCAACGAGCGCCTGCGCGCGATGCTGTCGGCGTAAGGCGGCGGCGTCAGCCGCCGTCGGCGGTGTCCGCGTCCGCGGCGGGCGCCGCCAGTTCCGGGTCGTGGTACTCGTACACCCGGTTCGCGTAATTGCGCAGCACCCACTGCTCCCCCATCTGGCCCAGGACGTAGTTCGGGCCCACCGGGATCTTGCCGCCGCCCCCGGGGCCGTCGATCACGAAGGTCGGCACCGCATAGCCGCTGGTGTGCCCGCGCAGGGACTCGATCAGGTCGATCCCTGTGCGCACCGGGGTGCGGAAATGGGCCGAGCCCTGGATCGGGTCGCACTGGTACAGGTAGTAGGGCCGCACGCGGCAGCGCAGCAGCCCGTGCATGAGGGGGCGCATGACCGCCGGGTCGTCGTTGATGCCCTTCAGCAGCACGGTCTGGCTCCCCAGCGGAATGCCCGCATCGGCGAGGCGCTCGCACGCCGCCCGCACCTCCGGCACCAGCTCGGCCGGGTGGATGAAGTGCAGGCTCATCATGAACGGGTGGTACTTGCCCAAAACCTCGGTGAGGGCCGGGGTGATGCGCTGGGGCAGGACGGCGGGGATTTTTGTGCCGATGCGGATGATCTCCAGGTGGGGGATCGCCCGCAGCATGGACAACAGGTCGTCCAGGTGGTGGTCGTCCAACAGGAGCGGGTCGCCGCCGCTGATCAGGACGTCGCGGATCTCCGGGTGGGCGGCGATGTAGTCCGCCGCCTGGCGCCACTGCTCGCGCCGGAAGGAGTACCCTTCCGCCCCGCCCACCATGCGGCTGCGGGTGCAGTAGCGGCAGTACACGGCGCAGGTGCCCACGGCCAGGAACAGCACGCGGTCCGGGTAGCGGTGCACCAGGCCCGGCACCACCGTGTCGGCGTCCTCGCCGCAAGGGTCGTTCAGCTCCTCCGGGCCCATGCGGTGCTCGGCGGTGGTGGGGATGAGGGTGCGGCGGATGGGGCAGGACGGGTCGTCCGGCTCGATCAGGCTCGCATAGAAGGGCGTAATGCTCATCGGCAGGCGGGAGCCGAGGGCGGCCACCGCCCGGCGCTCGTCGTCGGACAGGGTGAAGAGGCTCTCGAGCTGCTCCAGGTGGCGCAGGGCATTGCGCACCTGCCAGTGCCAGTCGTTCCACTGGGCGTCGGGGACGTCGCGCCACAGGGCGGGGCGGGGGGGGGTATCGGGCAGGCCGGGTCCGGGGACCGCGCAGGGCGGCGCCTTTGCGGACGGGGTCTCTTGGCTCATCGGGTCTCCATGCCGGGTGGGACGCCCCGTGGGGCGCATGCTCCGGGGCCCGGTCGCCGGATGGACGGCCGGGCCCTCGGGGCCACCCGCCCCCGGCTCAGGCCGGGTCGGGTGACGGCTCCTTAACGCAACATACGGCCCCCATACCCCTCTGCGCAAGGCACAGGGGCAGGCGCCCGGGGGCCCCGCGGTCCTTATGGGCGGCGCCCGATGCGCCGAAAGGGGCACACGGGGCCCCGTGGTGCGGGCCTACGCGCGAAGGGGCCTGAAACGTGTCGGAAGACTGGACGAGCGTCGGCTACCTGATCCGGTGCGACGAGGGGGCGTTCCGGATGGCCGCCCAGCTGCGCGACTGGCTGGAGGAGACGAACCACGTCTTCCTGGGCATCGCCCACGGCATGCCCCACCTGTGGCGCGAGATGGACGAGGCCCACCAGGCCCTCAAGGAGATGCACGCGCGCATCTCGGACGAGTCGGCCTACCGCGGCGGCGAGTCGCCCCGGCGCCAGATCGTGCGCACCTTCCAGCAGCTCATCGACGTCCACGGCGAGGACCAGCAGGACCTGGTCTCCTTCGCCGGCCTGTTCCAGGTGATCGATGAGGTCCGCCGGGCCCTGGGGAGTCTGAAGGACCTGATGGACGACGTGGAGTGCTTCTCCGTCAACGCCATCGTCCAGGCCCACAACGCCGGCGACCGGGGGCGCGGCTTCTCCCAGGTCTCCCGCGAGGTGGTCAGTTTGACCAAGCGCGCCGCCACGGAGTTCGACCGGGTGCGGGCCCAGGCCCAGCTCATCGAGGAGCACCTCGCCGGCCTGCACGAGGCCGTGACGCGCACCCACGAGCGCTTCGAGCAGTCGCCCATCCGGGGCCGCGCCGACGTGGACGCCCTGTTTACCGAGCTGGACGAGGCCCGGGGCAAGGTGGTCGGGCAGGTGGACGCCCTGGTGGAGGGCGTCGCGGACTCGGCGTCCCGGGTCAGCCGCACCCTCGTGGGGCTCCAGTTCGACGACCGCGCGACGCGCGTCTCCGATCACCTCGCCGCCGCCCTCGCCGCCATGCACGACCAGGTGGCGGGCCTGACCGAGGCCGACGCCACGGGCGAGTCGGCCGCGGGCCCGGAGCGCATCCTGGACGCCGTCACCTGCGGCGCCGAAGTGTTCGGGCAGGTGGCCTCCCTGGTGGAGACGGTGGAGGAGGAGCTGGCGGGCATCCGGGGCGAGATGTCGTCGTTCCTCGAGGGCCTCGCCACCGACCTGCAGCAGAAGGCCAACGGCGCCGTGGACCAGGACGGCCTGATCGACGTGATCGGCAAGACCCGCGCGGGTCTGGAAGCGTTCGTCGCCTACATGCGCGAGCTGGTGTCGGGCAAGGCCGAGATCGTCTCCCGCGCCGAGGACCTCGCGAGTCTCATCTTTGATCTGCGCGACGACCTGGAGGGGGTGCGCCGCACCGCCAAGCGGTTCGGCGTGATGGCCTCCATCATCAAGGTGGAGCTGGCCTCGGCGGGCCTGTCGGAAGAGTTCGGCGACGCCCTCTCGGCGGACCGGGTGGAGACCCTCTACCGCGACATGGCGAGCGCCGTCGGGTCGGTGCTGATCTCGCTGGAGTCCACGGTCAAGCAGGTGCAGCGCCGTTGCGGCGCGTTCCGCCAGGGCCTGGTGCGCCAGGAGGACACCCTGCGCCAGGCCGAAGGCTTCACCGCGCGCCTCGTGGGCGAGCTGGACGGCACGCTGGTGCACTTTTTGACCCGTGGCGGCGCGGTGTTCAAGGGCACCCTGATGAAGCTGCACAGGGAGTCCACCGCCATGCGCATGGAGGTGGGCAACATCCTGAGCCTGGGCCGCCAGAGCGGGCGCATCAAGGGTGACGCGCAGGCCCGCCAGCGGCACCTGGACGAGATCCGGGCCACCCTCATGGAGCGTCACGGCGTGCCGGAGTGGGCGATCCGCGACCCGGCCGTTCGGGCGCTGCTCGCCCGGTATGCCGACGTGATGCAGAACGACGCCCGGGGGGCGATCCTGCGCGTCAAGCCTGAGGGCACGCAGGCGCATCCGCGGGATGCCCAGCCCGACGTCGAACATGCGCCGCAGGCCGCCCCCGAAGCGGCCACGGCCGGCGCTCCGGGCTGACGTTCCCTAAAGAGTTGGAGAGGGAAGGGGAAGACGCCGGGGTCTCCGCACGGAGGCCCCGG
>Ga0210124_1001343_pt1 | contig 10741 bp, 7 predicted proteins | sample Muzzi_PWC_D2_FD_185554 | JGI IMG/M metagenome (GOLD analysis project Ga0210124, IMG submission 185554) | Wetland microbial communities from San Francisco Bay, California, USA, that impact long-term carbon sequestration - Muzzi_PWC_D2 (SPAdes) | ecosystem: Environmental > Aquatic > Marine >...
GGACTCCCAGAGGTGGCGCTCGTGAGCTGGCGGCGTACCCTGCAATACGGTGGCTCCTCCGCCGCGCTGGTCGTCCTGCTGGCCGGGGTGGTGGTGTTCGCCAACCTCATCTCCAGCAACCACTACAAGCGGGTCGACACCACCGCCACGGGCCTCTACACCCTGGCGCCGCAGACCGTGAAGCTGCTCACCGATCTCACCAAGCCGGTGGAAGCGGTCGCCTTCTTCGAGCCCGACACCCCGGCATACCACGAGGCGCAGCAGCTCTTCGAGCAATGCCGCGCCCAGACCCGCCTCTTCGACTACCGGTTCGTCGACCCGGACAAACACCCGGCCGAGGCGCAGCGGCGCAACATCACGCAGTACAACACCACCGTCCTCACCCAGGGGGAGCGCGAGGTGCGGCTCACCGGCTTCGCGGAGACGGACCTGACCTCGGGGCTGATCCGGGTCACCCGCGAGAAGCGGCGGCAGATCCGTTTCACCACCGGCCACGGCGAACGCCCCCTGCACGGCTTCGACCGCGACGGCCTCGACACCGCCGCCCGCGCCCTGGAGGGACAGGGGTTCGAGACCTCGGAGCTGCTCCTCCTGGAGGCGGGCAAGGTGCCGCCGGAGACCGACGTGCTGGTGCTGGCCGGGCCGAAGAAGCCGCTGCTGCCCGAGGAGGTCACGGCGGTGAGCGACTACCTGGGGGCCGGCGGCCACGTGGTGCTCCTCGCCGATCCGGACAGCGACACCGACTTCGCACCGCTCCTCGACCCGTGGGGGATCAAGACCCCGCAGCAGCTCATCATCGATCCGACCTCGCGCATGTTCGGCGGCGACTTCACCGTCCCCCTGGTGAGCGAGTACCCGCCCCACGAGATGACCGAAGGGTTCAACCTCGCCTGTTTCTTCCCGGTCGCCCGGCCGATCGTGGAGGAGGAGCGGGACGACGTGAGCCACACGGTGATCGCCCGCACCGGGCCGGATGCCTGGGGGGAGAGCAACATCCAGGCCCCCGAGGTGAAATTCGACGATGGCGACCTGAAGGGGCCGGTGGCGGTGATGGTGCTGGCCGAGCGCGAGCCCCCCGAGGCGACGACGGACACCGATGGTGCGGCGGAGGAGGGCACCACTTCCGAGACACCGAGTCCTCCTGCGGACCACGGCGGTCGTCTGCTCGTGGCCGGCGACGCCGACTTTCCCACCAACCAGTGGTACGGGTTCTCCGGCGACGGCGACCTGTTTCTCAACGCGGTGAGCTGGCTGGCCAAGGAGGAGGGGCTGGTCTCGATTCGCCCGAAGGAGAACTCCCCGCAGACCCTCGCCCTCACCCCGCTCCAGGGGGCGATCCTGTTCTACGGCTTCGTCGCCGGTCTGCCGCTGCTCGCCCTGAGCAGCGCCTTCGGCGTGTGGCGCTGGCGGCGGGCGCTGTAGCCCTCCCTCCGGGAGGGGCGAGGGGGAGGGCGTACGGAGTGAGCACTTTGCTGGGTCCGCCACCGAACAGGCAGCCGGTCCCACCCGCCCCCACCCCGACCCTCCCCGGTCGGGGGAGGGAGGCCAGCCGATGAACCGCCTGGTCTCCCTGTTCATCGCGGCGATCGTCCTGGCCGCCGTTGCCGCCTTCTACTTCCAGGTCGATCGACCGGCCCAGGAGCGCAAGGCCGAGGAGCACGAGCGCGGGGAGGTGTTCGTCGACGTCCCGCACGACCGCGTCGACGCGATCGAGATCGTCCGCGGGGACGACACCCTGCGCCTCGAACGGGATGCCGCGCGGCGCTGGTGGCTGCGGGCCCCGGAGGTGGCACCGGCACGCCCGGAGGCGGTGCAGGACCTGCTCGATGAGGCCACCGCCACGAAGGTGTTGCGGCGCCTGACCGTCTCCGGGGCGGAGCGCGCCGAGCTCGGCCTCGACGCGCCGGTCGCCCGCCTCCGCCTGGCGGGAGAGGGGATCGACGTGGAGCTACGGGTCGGCCGCGACGACCCCCTGCTCCAGGGCCGCTACTACCTGGGGCGGAACGACGACGATGGGGTGATCGTCACCGCCTCCCCCCTGCGCCAGGCCCTCGAAGAGCCGATCGACGAGCTCCGCCGCCGCCGGCTCTTCGAGGTACCGCGCTGGCGCGTCGCGGCCATCGAGCAGGTCGACGGGGAGCGCCACCTCCGCCTCCGCAAAGAGGCGGACGGCGGCTGGCAGATCGAGGAGCCCGATCTCGGGCGCGCCGATCGCGACAAGGTCGCGGACTGGCTCGACGCCCTGGAGCAGGCGGAGGCCCCGGCCCTCACCCCCCTCGCCGGCGATGGGCCACCGGCGGCGATCCCCGGGCCCTGGGCCCGTCTACGCCTGATCACCGAGGACGAGCAGGCCTCCGCCACCCTGGTCATCGCTCACCCCGCCGCGGGGGACGCCGCCGCCTACCAGGAGGGTCTCGGCTTCTTCGCCACCCTGCCGGCAGGATCGGCCGCCGCGCTGTTGCGCGACGGCGAGGCGCTGCGCGACTTGCACGTGGCCGAGTTTCGCCCCTACGAGGTGGACCGGATCGAGATCGTCGGTGACGACGGTACCCTCACCCTACGGCGGGAGGCCGGCCTCTGGACCACGGACGACGGCCGCCACATCGACGGCCCGTTCGTGGACGACTACCTGCAGGACTTGGAGAAGGGCGAGGGAACGAGGTATCGTAATGATACATTCGGTCTGAAAGGCGACGATCAACGGCTGCGCCTGTATACGGGCACGAAGCTGCTCACCGACCTCGGGTTCGCCCGGGTCGAGCCGGTGGTCGGCCACCTGCCCGACGGCCCGGCTCTTGAACTGGACCCCGACCTCCATTCACGGCTCCTACCCACCATACGCCGCTTCGCCGACCACCTCGCCCCGGCCACGCCCGATCCCACCCCAGGGACCCTCCCCGCCCCAGAGCCGCCCTCATGATCCTGTCCACGAAGATCACGTACTCCGTGCGTGCCCTCTCCTACCTCGCCCTGCACGGCGACGGCCGCTACATCTCCCTGACCGAGATCGCGGAGGACGAGGACATCTCCCTCAATTATCTCGCCCACCTGTTCAGCAAGCTGCGCGCGCAGGGCATCATCGAGGCGATCCGCGGCCGACGTGGCGGCTATCGCCTGGCACGCGCGCCCGAGGAGATCTGCCTGTATGACATCATCCAGGCCATCGAGATGCAGGATTTCCTCAACCTCAACCTGCCCGATTACATCGACGATCACAGCAGCTGCCGCATGGTGACCGATCTGCTGTGGTCCGGGTTCGACCGCCACGTGCGGGCGTTCCTAACCAACACCACCCTGGCGAGCGTCCTGGAGCACACGGCGGCCGCTTGACCCGAGCTCGTCCCCATGGCTCGACCGCGAGCGCTCCGCCGCCCGAGGCGGCGGAGCTGCTTCGTCCGGCTGCCGCCGGCGTGCCGGTGAGCGTCGCGGTCGGGCATCCGGCTATGCCCGGCGAACCCTTTATCCATGTGCGCTGACCGCGTTTTCGCCATCGGCGTCATCGGCGGCGGGAGCTGGGGGACCGCCCTGGCGCACCTCCTGTGCGGCCAGGGCCACCGGGTCACCCAGTGGGTCTTCGAGACCGACCTCGCCGCGCGGATGCGGGAGAGCCGCTTCAACGACGTCTACCTGCCAGGCATCGTTCTGCCGGAATCGCTGGCGATCACCAGCGAGCTGGCCGAGGCGGTCGTGGACAAGGAGATCCTGCTGTCGGTGGTGCCGACCCACTTCCTGCGACCGATGCTGCGCCAGCTCAACGAGCTGGTGAGCCACCGACCGTACCTGGTGAGCGCCACCAAGGGGATCGAAAACGACACCCTCATGCTGGTCTCGGAGATCCTCGCCGAGGAGCTGCCCAACGTGCCGCAGGAGCGCTGCGCCTACCTGTCCGGACCCAGCTTCGCGCGCGAGGTGGCGCGTGGCCTGCCCACCGCGGTGACCGTCGCCTCCGCCAGCGAGAGCACCGCGAAACAGGTGCAGCGTGCCTTCACCGCCCCGTACATGCGGGTCTACACCAGCCCCGACGTGGTGGGGGTGGAGCTCGGCGGCGCGGTGAAGAACGTCATTGCCATCGCTACCGGTGCCTGCGACGGCCTGGGTCTCGGCGCCAACACCATCGCGGCGCTCATCACCCGCGGCCAGGCGGAGATCGCCGCCCTCGGCACGGCCCTGGGGGCCTCGCCCCTCACCTTCCTGGGGCTGGCCGGGATCGGGGATCTGGTCCTCACCTGCACCTGTGACCTGTCGCGCAACCGCACCGTGGGCAAACGCCTCGGCCGCGGCGAAAGCCTGCGCTCCATCTTGAAAGAGATGAAGATGGTGGCGGAGGGGGTGCGCACCACACGCTCCGTCTACCAGCTCGCCCAGCGCCGCGGCATCTCCATGCCGATCTGCGGCGAGGTCTACCATGCCCTCTACGAGGGGGGTGACCTGCGCGGCGCGGTCGACCGGCTGATGGTCCGGGAGCTGAAAGAAGAATGGGAACACCTGACCCACATCGGGGGGCCCCAGTGGCAGAGCCGCTGACCTCGCGGCCTGACCCGGAAGCGGCGCAGCGCCTGCGCGCCGCCGCGGCCCTCACCCAATCCTCCACCCACTACCTGCGCGGCCAACTCCATACCATCCTGGGCTTTGCCGAGCTTCTCCAGGAGGAGGACGCGGAGCGCGGGGCGGAAGACGGGTTCGGGGCGTTGCTGAGCCATGCAGCGCGGCGCCTCCAGGCGCGCATCGATGCCCTGCTCTACGTCCTGGCCGCGGCGGACCCACCGGAGACGCCCCGCCGTTCCGAGGCGCTGGGTGGGCTCGTGCAGGACCTGTCCGTCGGCCGCGGCATCCCCATCGATTGCCGTTTTCCGGGCCACCGCCCGGTTGCCGTCGACGTCCACGGCCTTCGCTGCCTGTTGCAGGAGATCGCCGTATTGCGCGATCCGCCGCCGGACATCACCCTGGCCATCGCTACGGGGCCGGGCGGCGCGGACGAATGGCTGGAGGTGACCTGCACGGATGCGTCGGGGGCCCCCGACCCTGCGACCGTCGCGCCACCGGCGCCGCCGACCGCGACGGAGCGACCGCGGGGGCTTGCCGTCCTCGCCGCCGTGGCCGCCGCCCTGGGCGGCACCCTCAGCGAACACGAATCGCCGGCGGGAGCGCGCGACCTGCGGGTCGCGATCTTTCTGCCGGCAACGAATCAACCCATCGCCGGGGAGGCGGGAGTCTGACTCCTGCGCCGGCCAAGGAATCCCATGCCACGAAAAATGTTAATCAACGCCGCGGAGGCGGGAGAGAGCCGCGTCGCCATCTTGAGCGACGGCGTGCTCGACGAGCTCAACATCGAGTTTCACGCGCAGCGCAAGATCAAGGGCAACATCTACGCCGCCACGGTGGTGCGGGTCGAGCCCTCCATCCAGGCGGCCTTCCTCGAGTACGGGGCGGAACGTCACGGCTTCCTGTCGGTCTCGGAGGTCAATTTCAACCTGTTCAAGCCCAAGGGCGGCAGGCGGCGCATCGAGGACCTGCTCAAGCGCAACGATCGCATCATGGTGCAGGCGATCCGTGAGGAGCGGGGCCAGAAGGGGGCGGCGCTGTCCACCTTCGTGTCCCTCCCGGGCCGCTACCTGGTCTATATGCCGGACTGCGCCGGCGGCGGCATCTCGCGCAAGATCGAGGATGCCGCCGAGCGCAAACAGCTCAAGGCGTTCTTCGAGTCGGTGGAGGCCGAGGCGGGCGGCGAGACGCCGGGGCTGATCATCCGCACCGCCGGCGTGGGCCGATCGATCGAGGAGCTGCAGCGCGACTACCACTACCTGAAGGAGCTGTGGGCGCGCATCGAGGAGGTGTACGAGAAGCGCGGCGACTCGCCGGGCCTGGTCTACCAGGAACACGACATCATCACGCGCACTATCCGCGATTACTTCTCCAACGACATCGAGGAGATCATGGTGGACAACGAGGAGGTCGCCGAGCGCATCCGCGACTTCCTGCGCCGCACCATGCCGGAGTACGTGGAGCGGGTCACGCTGCACCAGGAGAAGCGGCCAATCTTCTCCCGCTACCAGACCGAGGAGCAGATCACCACCATCTACAAGCGCCAGGTGCCGCTGCCGGCCGGCGGCTCGATCGTCATCGACCCCACCGAGGCGCTGGTGGCGATCGACGTCAACTCCGGCCGCGCCAACCAGTCGCGCTCCCCGGAGGAGACCTCGTTCCGCACCAACATGGAGGCGGCGGTCGAGATCGCCCGGCAGCTCCGCCTGCGGGACCTGGGCGGGCTGATCGTGTGTGACTTCATCGATATGGAGGAGGCCAAGAACCGCCACAAGGTGGAGGCGGCCCTGGCCCAGGCGATGAAGGGCGACAAGGCGCGCTTCGACGTCGGCAAGATCTCCAAGTTCGGCCTGTTGGAGCTGTCCCGGCAACGGGTCAAGGCGTCCTTGCTGGAGGGGTCGCACCAGACCTGCACCTTGTGCCAGGGGACCGGGCGGGTGGCGTCCACCGAGTCGGTCGCGACCGGCCTCCTGCGCGCCCTGCAGGCCGCCGCCGCCAACGCGGACGTGCAACGCATCGAGCTCACGGTGGCGCCGCAGGTCGCCGGCTTTCTGCTCAACGACGCGCGCGATACGCTGATCGCCCTGGAGCGGTTGCGCGACGTGGCGATCTACGTGGCGAGCGACCCGCTCCTCCTGCCCCACGAGTCGCGTCAGGAGGTGATCAAGCGGCGGCCGGAAGAGCCGGTGGAGGCGGCCGAGGTAGCGACGCCCCTCGACGTGACGGCCCCCGAGCTGGGACGAGAGCCGGCGACGACCGAGGTGAGCGCCGCGACGCCCGCGGAGGAAGGCACGAAGAGCCGCCGGCGACGGCGGCGGCGGCGTGGCCGTGGCCGCGGGGCAGCAGACACCGTGAGCGCGGACGGGGTGGCGAGCGCCGAAGAGGCGGACAGCCCGCTTGAGGATGACGAGCCCTCCGTCGAGGCCGCCGAGACCGCGGCAGACGGCGCCCCGGTGGACGAACCCCCCGCCGCGGCGAAGAAGAAGCGGTCGCGCCGCGGCCGGCGGCGGAAAGGGGCTACCGCCAAGCCCGAGAGCGAGGCACCGACCAGCGCGGCCGAGCCCGTGCCGGCACCGGCGGTTGCCAGCCCCACGGCTGCGGCCCCACCCCGGAGAAGGCGCCACCGGCGCCCGCCGCGATGGACACGGCCGCAGAGGTAGCTACGGTGCCGGCCGAGCCCCCTGCGCCGGTGAAGAAAAAACGGGCCCCGGCAAAGAAACGCGCACCGGCCAAGAAGAAGACGGCCGCGGCGAAGTCCGCCACGACGCCCGACGCCGCACCGGCCAAGAAGAAGCGTGCGCCGGCCAAGAAACGCACCGCCACCCCACCCGAGCCGGCGACCTCACCGGCGGGGGACCCGGAGCCCGCCCGGAAATGACCCGCGGGCCGGTGGCGACAGACGGCCCAGCCTCACAGCGGGGCTGGGCCTCTCTCACCGTACCGCGATCGCTGCACGGACCGAGCGCATCTCTCCGCGGCGTCACGGGAGGCCGAGGATGGGTGGATCGCCTATCTCGGCGGCGACACCTTTATCGCTCCGGACCCGCCTGCTCCAGATACCGCCTACATCATCCGCGCCGTAGCTCGGCGATCACCGTCACGCCGATCGAGGAGGCTGCCGCGCCGCTCCTTGAAGTAATCGCCCTTGTAGATGGGATTACTGTCGTTGGCCAAAAGGGCCGCCAACCGGTCGCACGCGCGGCGCAGGTACCGGCGTCTCTCGCCCTTGCGACGGTTCATCGGTGTTCCCGGGGGTCGGCCGGGCTCTCCTTCGGGCTGTCCCTGCATGGCGTCCTGCCTTGTCAGTGGGGTTGCGGGTTTCAACGAGACATTCAATTCACGTGCCAACCGGGTCAGGCCGCGTCGACAACCGTCTCGTCGGGTCAACAGTTTGTTTTTTCAGTGTTTCGAGTGCAAGCCCCGAAACCGATCCAAACCCTACCGCTACGCTCGACTGTCCAAGAGCGATACGCTCACCCTACCGTAGGTCTTAAATTTGCAGCGTAACACAATGCAAACACTGGGCTTTCTTCGGCAACGCCCCGATTGTCGCAATTTTTTATAGTGACTCATTTTGCGACGCCCATCGTCCAACCACCGGTGAAGATTCGCCACTCGTGATCCGACCCGCCAGAAAAATCGACTTCCAACGCCTCACCACAGACCCGGCGGGGGCGCGGCGGTGCCGGTTCCGCACCGCCCACGGGGTGGTGGAGACCCCGACCTTCATGCCGGTGGGCACCCGCGGCGCGGTGAAGAGCGTTACCCCCGCGCAGGTGGCCGAGGCGGGCGGGCCGGCGGTGGTGCTGGCCAACACCTTGCACCTCTTCCTGCAGCCCGGACCGGAGCTGATCGCCAAGCACGGCGGCCTGCACCGTTTCATGGGGTGGCGCCACTCGATCCTGACCGACTCCGGCGGATTTCAGGTCTTCAGCCTGCCGGGACGCCAGGTCTCCGACGGCGGCGTCGCCTTCACCGACCCGCGCAAAGAGCGGCCGCGGGGAGGAAGCGGCCGGATCTGGTTCGACGCCGAGGAATCGATCCGCATCCAGGGGCTCCTGGGTAGCGACATCGCCATGTGCTTCGATGAGTGCGTCGGCCCGGAAGCCACCGCGGCCGAGGCGGAGGCGGCGGTGGCGCGTACCTCGGCGTGGGCGGACCGGTGCCGTCACGCCCACGATCGGACGGACCAGCTCCTGTTCGGCATCGTTCAGGGGTTCACCCACCGCCACCTGCGCGAGCGCTCCGTCGAGGAGATTGCGCGCCTGGGCTTCGACGGCTACGCCATCGGCGGTGTCTCGGTAGGGGAGGGGACCGACCTGATCCGTGCGGTAGTCGATTACACCGCCCCCTTGCTGCCCAGGAACCGGCCCCGCTACCTCATGGGGGTAGGGTTGCCGGAGGACATCCTCGCGTCGGTCGCCGCCGGCTGCGACCTCTTCGACTGCGTGATCCCCGCGCGCTTCGGCCGCGGCGGCACCCTGTTCACTCGCACCGGCAAGCTGCGCGTCCGCGACAAGCGCTACCGTCGTGACCTGCTGGCACCGGACACCGGGTGCCGCTGTTATACCTGCGCCACCTTCACGCGCGCCTACCTGCACCACTTGTTCACCATCGACGAGCCGCTCGCCGCCACCCTCGCCACCCTGCACAACCTGTGCTTCTATCAGGACCTGATGGCGGAAATCCGAGCGGCCATCGAGGCGGGCGACTTCGCCTCCTTCCGCGACCGCTTCCTCGACCGCTACCTGCACCGGACCGGAAGACGGCCGTAACCCAACGAGGGGTCACCGCAGAGACACGGAGGGCGCTCCTGGCGCCTACCCGCGAGTGGCTCGCGGGTAGGGGCACGGCATGCCGTGCCCCTACGGCGGTACTCTGTATGCTCGGCGTCTCTCCGGTGAACGGCATGGCCGGGTCGCCGATCTGGGTTGCAAACCACGCCGCCCTCGGCGAGGCTCCGGGCAGTCGGTAGCGGTCAGGAGGACCGCACCCGAGCTCAGGAGGAGCTCCCATGCTGGCGCGTGCCCTTTCCGCCACCCCGGTGGGCGTGGCGGCCCATCCCGTCGAGGTCGAGGTCGACATCGCCCGTGGTCTGCCGGCGATGAACACGGTCGGCCTGCCCGACACGGCCATCAAGGAGAGCCGTGAGCGGGTGAAGGCGGCGATCACCAACAGCGGCTTTCCCTTCCCGGACCAGCGCATCACGGTCAACCTCGCGCCCGCCGACCTGCGCAAGGAAGGGGCGCGCTTCGACCTCGCCGTCGCCCTGACCCTCCTGGCGGCGGGGCACAGCCTGCGTGGCGCCGACCTGTCCGGCTGGTTGATTCTCGGCGAGCTCGCCCTGGACGGTCGCGTGAAGGGGGTGCGCGGTGCGCTGTCCGTCGCCCTGTGGCTACGCCAACACGGCAATGGCCGCCGGCTCCTGCTGCCGCGTGCCAACGCGGTCGAGGCGGCGGTGGTCGAGGGGGTGGCGGTGATCGGCGTGGAGAGCCTCGCCCAGGCCGCCGCGATCATCTGCGGCGAGCAGCAGGCCGAACCCACGGTGATCGACCTGGGCACGCTGTTCGCCGGGGGTAGCCACGAACACGGCATGGACCTGGCCGAGGTCGGCGGCCAGGAACGTGCAAAACGCGCCCTGGAGATCGCTGCCGCCGGTTCCCACAACCTGCTCATGGTCGGCCCACCGGGGAGCGGCAAGACCATGCTCGCGGAGCGCCTCCCCACCCTGTTGCCACCGATGACCCTGGATGAGGCGCTGGAGACGACTCGCATCTACTCGCTACACGGCTCGCTGCCACCCGGTCAGGGGCTGATCTCCCGGCGTCCATTTCGCAACCCGCACCACTCCATCTCCGATGCGGGGCTGGTGGGGGGCGGCACCATCCCGCGTCCCGGCGAGGTGAGCCTCACCCACAACGGCGTCCTGTTTCTTGATGAGCTTCCGGAGTTTCGCCGCTCCGTACTGGAGGTCCTGCGTCAACCCCTGGAGGCGGGAGTGCTCACCATCGCGCGGGCGAGCGGCGCCCTCACCTTCCCCGCCGACTGCATGCTGGTGGCGGCGATGAACCCGTGCCCGTGTGGCTTTCGCGGCGATCCCGTGCGCGAGTGCCTGTGCACGCCGGTACAGGTGCGCAAATACCGCGGCCGGATCTCCGGGCCGCTGCTGGACCGGATCGACCTGCACGTCGAGGTGCCG
>Ga0210124_1001344_pt1 | contig 10730 bp, 7 predicted proteins | sample Muzzi_PWC_D2_FD_185554 | JGI IMG/M metagenome (GOLD analysis project Ga0210124, IMG submission 185554) | Wetland microbial communities from San Francisco Bay, California, USA, that impact long-term carbon sequestration - Muzzi_PWC_D2 (SPAdes) | ecosystem: Environmental > Aquatic > Marine >...
GATGCCGAAGTCCACCGGGCGCTCAAACACTATGAATCCTATCTCCAGCGTCTGCTGTATAACCTGAACCGCATTATCCGGCCGCGCTTCTTATTTACAGCGGTACGTTTTGAAATCACGCCACGCGGATATCAGCCGATTGATTTCAAATTCGGCGTGGATACTTCTGCCGCACTGCAGCTGTTTGCAGGGAACACGCTTTACAAAGACCGGCGCGTTTTTCTAAGAGAGCTTGTGCAAAACGCCGTCGACGCCTGCAATCTGCGGCAAATGCACGAACCGGATTTCACCCCCTCGATCGATATTGAATTCAGCCCCGATCTGGCCAGGATCACGTTTCGTGACAACGGGATCGGGATGAGCAAGCAGTGGATCGAGAAATATTTCCTTAACATCGGTTTGTCGTTTTATCAGTCTGGTGAAATCACCCGCATTAACCGCGATGCGAAAATTCAATTCAGTTTCATCAGCCAATTCGGCATCGGATTTCTTTCAAGTTTTCTGGTTGCCGAAAAGGTGGTTATCCAAACGCGTCAAGCCCGATCCGAAGGCTATATCATTACCATCAGCCACATTGACGACTATTTCGATGTGCGGGTTGTTGAAGGGGAAATCTCGGTCGGCACCGAAGTTACGGTCATTTTAAAAGAAAATCTGCTGCAATACTGTCGCAGCATGGAATACCTGGGTTACCTGAAAACCAATGTGCGTTTTTTGCCGATGGCCTTAAATTTTGTGGATGAAAAAGGCAAACATACGGTTCTCGGTCAGGAGTCGCTTAGCTATGATGACGAAATACGCTGGGGCACTAAATTTACCACCAAACTGGAGTTTGAAAGCTCTCAGGGGTATCTGCTGTTAAGGGTTTTAGAAAACCATCAGTACATTTATGACATGGAATCTTGCAGGGGAGGCGTGTCGATATTTCAGGACGGGATATTTATTACCCAGGTCGATTACCTGCTGCCGGACAGCGCCGGCGAATACGTCATCGGCCGGCTCAACCTGGTCGGTGATGAGAAATGCGAACTGAGCATGGATCGCAACCGCCTGCTCTGGAATAAAGATCAGATGGCCCGGACCAAAAAGCGCGTTTTGAAGGGACTCGTGAAGATTGTCAACCGTCTGCTGGAAACGCTGGCCGGGCAACTGCCGCCCGAAAACATTCAGCGCAATATCATTGTGAAGGTGGCGTCCTTTTTTGACTTCAACACGGTGGATGATTCCATTTACGACGCACTCAACAAAGATATCTGCATGCAGGTCGAGGACCAGTTCCGCAGGTTCTTTAAAATCCACCACTCCCGTTTTGATCTGCGGCATAAACCGCATGGCGCGGATTCGAATGCGCACGGATATATATACCGGTGGCAGCAGCGTGTCATCGACGGTTATAAAGAGAAGGCGAAGGGGAAAGCGAAGCTTGTTTGATTAGTTGATTGGCTGATAGGTTAAATAGTCATTTATTGACTTATCAAAACCCGGTTTTAAGTTTTGAATTAGGACCATTAAGCCAGACTAAAAAAGCAACCATTTTTTATAATTCTTTTTAGAAAAATGAATAGAGGTAAAATATGAAACGTTTATACTGTAAATTTGAAAAAGTCGGAGAAGTCGCTTTCGGAGCGACGCTGCTTCTGATTGCAATTGTTTGCTGCATAGCCGGTTTTGTTATCCTGGCTCCGGTTTTCGGCCTGTTCCTGGCAGTTCCGGTGATTATATTTTCCATTTACCTGTTCAGCACACCCCCCAGCAAGACGTGTTCGATTTAATCGAGATTATCTAATCAGCCGCCCTCTCGTTTCACTCGCTCGACAGGCGCAGACGGACACTGACCTTTGCCTCCGCGACATGCGGAGGCAATAATACTAATCCTGCTAAAGCAGGATAATATCGACGTATATGCCTAAGTGGCATTGTGCCTTTGCCTGAGCAGTCGCCCAGGCAATTAGAATTTATCGTCTGCGTAAATCAGCGTGTGTCTGCGGTAAAAATTTTTCATCGTATTTTTCAGACAATCGAGAACAACAGCACATATTTCCAATGTTAAACGAAAAAATCCGGCATCAGCTCGGCGTTCGGATCGACGGCATAGCTGCTGAGATCGGAGATCCCCTCGGCCTTCAGAACGGCATCGTCAACAAAAAAGTTGCCGGTGCACTTGCGGCTGGGTTTGGTCAGGATCGCGTGGGCGGCGTCCGCCAGGATCTCCGGCTTGCGTGAAGCCCGCACCATCTCCTCACCCCCGAGCAGATTTCGAACGGCGGCGGTTGCGATGGTGGTTCGCGGCCACAGGGCGTTGACGGCTATTCCTTGGGATTTTAGCTCCTCGGCCATGCCGAGAACACACATGCTCATACCGAATTTGGCCATGGTGTAGGCGACGTGGGGTGCAAACCATCTGGCCTCCATGTTAAGCGGCGGTGACAGGTTCAAGATGTGCGGGTTTTCGGCCTTTGCCAGGTGCGGGATACATTTTTGCGAGCACAAAAACGTGCCGCGCGTGTTTATCTGGTGCATCAGGTCGTAGCGCTTCATCGGCGTCGACACTGTGTCGGTCAGGAGAATCGCGCTGGCGTTGTTAACCAGAATATCGATCCTGCCGAATGTCTCAACCGTCTTAGCCACCGCCGCTTCCACCTGGTCCTCAAAGCGGATGTCCACAATGCACGGCAGCGCCTTGCCGCCGGCCGCCTCGATCTCCTCGGCAGCGGTATAGATCGTTCCCGGCAGCTTGGGGTGCGGTTGGGTCGTCTTGGCCGCAATGGCAATATTGGCGCCGTCTTTGGCGGCGCGCAGCGCGATCGCTTTGCCGATGCCGCGGCTGGCGCCGGTAATGAACAGGGTTTTGTCTTTTAGACCGGTCATGGATCCCTCCCTTAAAAATAATTTATTATTGTCAAATGAATATTGAATAATTTACGAAACTTCAAAACGTCCCTATCTATTTTTAGGCTAATGGCACGGTTTCTTGATAATTAAACCGGCCGGAACAGTGAAATAATTGAACGTCGAACATCCACGCCAAGGCGTAATCTGACGTTCAATGTTCATTTGTTTATTCAGTCTATTGATTAGGGCTTTCAACCCTGAACCCTCCGGACAAGCGTTGAACCCAGAACCCGAACCCTTCAACCTAAACTATAAATAACCATTTCAAATATATTGTCCAAAAAAAGACGGCGATATTGACAATTTCAAGCCTGGATATATAGCATGAGATATAAATTCAAAGCTAAAATTTGAGAATCATATTTTTCGATTCCAGCTGCTTTGATAATCTTCCTGCTCTTAATATTTCACGCGATAGTCATTCCACTCAGGATAAGGAGATCATTATGAAAAAAGTATCAACGTGCCTCACTGTCATTGTTTTCTGGTGTATATCTTTATTTCCTGCAAACACTTTTAGTAATCCCTGGAACGGCAAGGTGGTGATGCAAGCCTTCTGGTGGGATTGCTGGAATGAGAAATATCCCCGGGACTGGTACACCTTTCTGGCCAAGCTCAGTCCCCGGTTGCGGGAACTGGGCGTTGACGGTATCTGGATCCCGTCCCCGGCCAAGGGCAATGCGGGCATCAACAGCATGGGATATGACCTTTATGATCATTATGACCTGGGGGATAAGGATCAAAAAGGATCCGTGGCGACCCGGTTTGGAGATAAGGACAGTCTCCTGCGACTGGTCGCCGTGGCCCATGCCAATGGATTGGAGGTGTATCCGGACATCGTGTTGAACCACGTCATCGGCGGTGAGGCGGACCCGGCGGCACCCGGGGATAAATTCAAGCGATTCCGCTATCCAGGATTTTTAAGTGCGGTGAATGGGCGCTGGCCCAAGGACCATTGGAATTTTCATCCCAATCCGGATCATCCGTGTACTACCGGGGACTGGTGCGAGCAACATTTCGGACCCGACATATGCTTTCTTGACAGCGAACATGGCGGCGGTGGAAACGGCCGCTATATGCTTGACCGGGGGCGGGAGTGGCTGGTGTGGCTGACCAGACAACTTGGTGCCGACGGGTTTCGCTTTGATGCGGTCAAACACTATCCGGCTTATGTGGTTGAGGACCTGCTGTTTAACGCGATGGGAGATCGGATTGATTATTTTGCTGTGGGAGAATACGTCGGAAACAGGCAGCAGCTGGATTCCTGGGCCGGCGAAACCAAAAATCGGGCCGGAACATTTGATTTTGCACTCAGACTGGCCCTGGCCGATATCATACAAGCGGGCGGTCTTTTCGATATGGGCAGTCTGCCTAATTATCAGCAGATTAATCGAGTTAAAACCGTGCCTTTCGTGAACAATCATGATACCTGGCGTGGCGCCTTCTGGGATTCGGAGCCCGGATCCAACTCACACGACGATCGTTTTGGTGATTGGCGGCGAAACGACGCTGAACTGGCCCCGACCATTGATCCGGATAATTCCAGGGCGGATGTGGCCTACGCGGCGGCCATTGCGGTGGATGGTAGTCCCATGGTATATTACGAGGATCTATTTATTAACTACGGTTCGGCGCGTTTTAATGTCGATCCCGCTGCGCTTCCGACGCGGGATTATCTGGTAAACTTGCTCTGGTGTCACCGGATGCTCCAATTTAAAGGTGGCGCCTACAAGGTCAGGTTCCAGGGATCCCCCGACCTCTTGATCATTGAACGCAGCGGCAAGGCCTTAATCGGACTTAATGACCACGGCAGCCAATGGCTCAGTATCCGGGTTCAAACGGATTTCGGCCCGCGGGTTCGCCTGCATGATTACAGCGGTGGCAATCAGAACGATGCCGAAACCGATGAAAACGGTCGCTTTGAAATTTCGGTACCGCCCATGAGTTATGGGGTCTGGGGGTCGGCTGGAATTACCGGCGGATTCGCACCCGCAGCCCGTCGAACGGTTCAGGAGTTTCAGTTGGATGACGACCTGGGAGACGGCCGCAGCCCGCAACCCGGCTACGGGGGTAAACTTGAATCCAGCAAATACCGCACCGCCGGGTCCGTCTGGGCGGCTGCCCGGTCGATTGTGAAAGTCTGGGTAACCACCCGGGAAAACCGAAGCATTGAACTGAGGATTACCAAACCCTTACCGAATGGGGGAAAAAACAATACCGAAGGCTACTTTAAGGCCGGTCCCGCGGCCGGCGACGCGCCCCTTTACTTTGAATTCGAGACGGATCGCGAAGGATACCATCAGCTATCCGCCAAAGCCGTCGAGGCCGGTCAACCTCCCACCCGGGCTGATATCAAAGTGGAATACGAGGCGCCGGCGGTATCCGATAAGTTTTAATCCGCCTGCGGCGGACGAGGTTTAGAGCAATGTCTAAATTTGATCATTTCCGGCTCAAAAATGAAATGCTTTTCATGAATTACCTGGCAAACACAATCGGTGTATGTGTGGTAATTTTTATTACCTATCGTCCCATAACTCAGCAATTGGCTGATGCCTTCCGTTTGATCGGCAGGGTCGGCTGGTTTTTTGATCCGTTTTGCGGCGGATTGATGTTTGTCTTGACGCTTATTTATGAGCGGCCGATTCGGCGCTTTCTGGATGATCAAAAAAACGGAGTGGTAACATCAGATCTATTAACGGTCATCGCCCAAAAAAGACTGCTCAATGAACCGTTTTTCCTGATTGCGATGAATCTGATGGTCTGGATTACTGCCGGAGGTATTTACTCGATGGTCCTGCTGGCATCAAATGCCGGACGGGATACTGTTTACTATTTATTTTTGCGCAATTTCCAGATTGGATTGATTACCGCAGTTGCCGCATTTTTTTTGCTGAGAAGTGTCCTGCACAGAAGGATGGTGCCAAGGCTGTTTCCCGCCGGCGGTCTTTATGCGACTCGCGGGGCATTGCGGATCCGACTGGGCATGCGTCTGACGGCTTTGCTCCTGGGCTGTAATCTGGTTCCCTTTTTCGCCATTATTACGGTTATGCAGAGCACATCATCTGTGGGCATATTCTCTGAGGAGCTGTATGAAGGCCTGCGATCGGATATTGTGATGAGCTCCTATATCTTTATGGCAACCGGTATATTATTGACCTATCAGTTGGCCCTCAACCTGCGACAACCTTTTCGGGATATTATCGGAGTTTTAAAGGCCGTTCGAAATGGCCAATTTGACCAAAAAGTCCGGGTAACTTCCAATGATGAAATCGGGTACACCGGTGACGTCATCAATGAAATGACGGAAGGCTTGAAGGAACGAGACCGCATGCGCCAGTCCCTGGAGCTGGCCAAAGAAGTGCAGCAAAATTTTATGCCTCAAAAATCTCCCGAAATTTCCGGATTGGATATCGCCGGGCAAAGCATCTATTGTGAGCGTACCGGTGGAGATTACTTTGATTATCTAAAAAAAGCCGAAGCCGGTGATCACAAAATAGGCATAGTCATTGGAGATGTATCCGGTCACGGCATTCCATCGGCCTTGCTGATGGCCGCGGCGCGTTCCTCCTTGCGACAGCGGGTTTTACAGCCGGGTAGTATCAGACAGATTGTCTCTGATGTAAACCGACAATTGACGGAAGATGTGGAGGAATCGGGACGGTTTATGACGCTGTTTTACAGCGAAATTGATTCCGAAAGGCGAACCATACGGTGGGTAAGGGCCGGCCATGATCCGGCCGTTCTTTTTGATCCGGAAACAAACACCTTTGAAGAGCTGAAAGGTTCGGGGGTGGCACTGGGGGTTGACCAGGAATGGGCGTATACCGAAAATGTAAAAGAAAATCTCAAAAATCGTCAAATCCTTCTTCTTTGTACGGATGGCGTTTGGGAAGCCCACAATACGACCGGGGATATGTTCGGCAAAAAAGCCCTGTATGAAATCATTCGCCAAAATTCGGAATTGTCTGCAGTTGACATTGTGGCGGCGGTGGTTAAAGCAATCCGAAAATTTCAAAAAGATATCGAACCCGAAGACGACATCACGATGGTAGTGGCCAAAATGAATCTGTAGCGACTTTAAAATTTATTTGTTTTCAGTATCTATGCTGCTGTAAAGCTGCTGCCAACGGGCATAAGGAATGGATTTTAGTTCTTGTAGATCGGATAGTGGAATTCTGCCAATCGTGGTATTGGGTGCATAGTAGCACTGCTGCCCCTTGTAGGGACCGTCATCGATGATCCAGCCCTCCTGGACGGGAAGTCTTTTGCCTACAAAACCGGCAGCTTCGGATTTATACTCTTTCTGATTCGTCGGGCTGAATATAGCTTCGAAATACATAATCTATCTCCTGAAAAATTAAGCCGGGCAGGAAATTACGCTGCTGCCACTAGCGAACATAGACCTGCAATATTACGCATTAATAAAACAATGTCAAGCCTCAGGAAATGTTGAATATTGAAAAATATCTATTGAACATTTATGGAATGCTATCATTTTATTTTTGAGAAATTAATTTTTCAAAAATGTAATTAGATTCAATTCCTTTATTCGTCATTTGGTCCGCCTTCGGCGGATCATTAGTCATTCAAGGGCCTGCTCTATATCTGCAATGAGATCATCCGGATCCTCGATGCCGACCGATAATCTCAGCAAACTGTTGGTGATACCCAGTTCGGCGCGTTCCGCCTCGCTCATCTTTTCGTGGGACGTTGCCACCGGTGCACAAATAATGGTTTCGACGCCACCGAGGCTAAGGGCGGGTTTTATAAGGTTTAATTTTTTGAGAAATTCGACAGGGTTAACACGTTGATCATCCAGTTCAAACGAGAGCATTCCGCCGAAGGCTTTCATTTGTTTGGCCGCAATTTGAAAACCCGGATGATTTTCAAGGCCCGGGTAATTCACTTTTTTTATCAAGGAGTTGGATTGCAGGTGATTGGCAATTGCCAGGGCATTTAAATTTTGTTTCGCAATTCTGATCCCCAGGGTTTTAAGACTTCTTTCAATCAGATAGCAGGTGATGGCATTCAGGCTGCCTCCCAGATTGGCGGCCGATTCTTTGATCACGGCGATCAACTTCTCGGATGCCAGCACCACACCGCAACAGATATCACTATGGCCGCCGATATACTTGGTGCCGCTGTGGATAACGACATCCACTCCGAGATCGAGCGGGTTTTGATTGATCGGGGTGGCAAAGGTGTTGTCAATTACGGTTAAAATATTCTTTGATTTTGCGAGTTCGGCAATGGACTCGATATCTGTAATCTTCAGCAGCGGATTGGAGGGACTTTCAATGTAAATTATTCTGGTGTTGGGGCGGATGGCCCGCTCGATATCGGTGGTTTGGTTGCCTGTAAATGAATATTCGATGCCGAATTTATCAAATTCGGCCGTGGCAAAATGATGCGTTCCGCCGTAAATGTCTCTTGGAAGCACAAGGTGATCCCCGCTGCCCAGAAATGAAAAGATTACTGTGCTGATTGCCGCCATACCCGAGCTGAATATCAAGCCATCCTGTGCGTTTTCCAGCGCACATAATTTATCAATGATCGCTTTTTGGTTGGGCGTATTAAAATACCGGGGATAGATGTTTTCCGGCATATCCAGATACTCAAATGAGGAGGAGGTATAGATCGGGGTATTGATACCGCGGGTTTGAGGATCGGCATAAGTTCCGCTGTGAACACATTGCGTATCTTTTTTCATGATAGTTCTCCGGGGTGAAGATCAGCGTTATTGGTTATTCGTTTAAGCGGATTGAGCTTCATCCTTATATCGTAACAACTATAAAATCAACTTTGGATTACAGAAAAAAGACTTGATGGAAATCCAATGGTGCGTTACGAGATACACTTTCCCGGAAAACAGCTGAAAGCTCAAGGCTCAAAGCAGAAATGAAGCTGAAAGCTCAAAGTAAAAAAAGATAACGTCACCATTTAAATTAATACTGAAAGCCCGGTCGTCCTTGCAGGCACAAGACCTTCAGGCTTTCAGCTTTGAGCTTTCAGCTATCACACGGAGCGCAGTAACTTCATGCCAATTTACAATGCCGATATTGCCGATATTTTTGATGAAATTGCCGATTACCTGGAGATCGAGGGAGAAAACCCTTTTCGAATCCGGGCTTACCGCAATGCGGCCCGCAGTGTTCGGGGCCTGGGATCTGAATTAAAAGACATGGCGGCCCACAAAGAGGATCTCACCCGGCTGCCCGGTATCGGCAAAGAGTTGGCTGCCAAAATTTTTGAGATTTTAAAAACCGGATCAGTGGGGGCGCTTAAAAAGCTGCAGGACAAAATTCCGGAGGAAGTCCGTCAGATGCTGAAAATTCCCAACCTGGGTCCCAAGCGGGTTCGAAATTTGTATCAGGATCTCGATATTCAAAGCCTGGAGCAGCTGCTGCAGGCCGCCAAGGACGGCCGCATTCGCTCATTGCCGGGTTTCGGCCAAAAAACGGAGATTCAAATCCGGGAAGCTGTTGAGGCCCATGCCGGGAAAGAAACGCGCTTTAAAATTGCAGCGGTGAAGCCATATGTTGATTCCCTGTTGAACTATTTGAAACAAGTGGCCGGGGTGCAGGAGGCAGTTGCGGCCGGCAGTTTCCGGCGCGCGAAGGAAACTGTGGGGGATCTGGATATTGTGGTCATTGCCGGGAAAAAGAGTCCGGTAATGGAACGGTTTGTTGATTATGAAGACGTTGGCGAGGTTTTATCCCATGGAACGACCCGATCCAGCATCGTATTGCGCTCCGGGCTGCAGGTTGATCTGAGAATGGTGGAGCCGGAAAGCTTTGGCGCGGCGCTGCAATATTTTACTGGAAGTCAGGCCCACAATGTCGCTCTGAGAGGACTGGGACGCCGACGCGGGTTGAAAATTAACGAATACGGGGTGTTCAAATTCGAAGAACGCGTGGCCGGCCATTCCGAGGAATCCGTCTACCAATCCGTCGGATTAACATACATTCCACCGGAGCTGCGCGAGAATCGGGGGGAAATCGAGGCGGCCCGGGATCATAGCCTGCCGATGCTGATCGAGCTCAAAGATTTAAAGGGCGATCTGCATGCCCATACCAACTGCTCCGATGGCCGCAACACGCTTGAAGAAATGATCCAAGCCGCCCAAAAGAGGGGGTTGCAATACCTCGCCATCACGGAACACTCGGATCGATTGAAAGTGGCCGGCGGACTGGGTGCTGACCGATTGCTGGATCAAATTGAAAAAATTGACCGTTTCAACGAAACACTGGCTGAAATTACCCTGCTGAAAGGCATCGAGGTCGAAATACTAAAAGACGGCCGTCTGGATTTGTCTGATGATGTACTCAGCCGGCTGGATCTGGTGGTGGGATCGATTCACAGTTATTTTGGCCTGCCGTTGCACCAGCAAACGGATCGCATTCTGCGGGCCATGGATCACAGATTTTTTTCAATCCTGGCTCATCCGATCAACCGGCTGATTGATGAGCGTCCCCCGATTGAAGTGGACATGCTAAAGGTGATTCAAAAGGCCAAAGACCGCGGCTGTTATATCGAACTGAATTCCAATCCCAGACGTCTGGATCTATATGACACTTACTGCCAGATCGCCAAAGCCGAAGGGGTTCTGGTTGCCATCGATTCGGATGCCCACAGCACGGATAGCTTTGACCACCTGCGCTATGGGGTGGGCCAGGCCCGCCGCGGATGGCTGGAAAAGGATGATGTGATCAATACGAGGCCGCTGAAGGAATTGCGGAAACTTCTGAGGCAGACGATGGGGTGACGTGTTGCAGGTTGCGGGTTGGGGGTTGAAGGTTTTGATAGCTTGGGGCGTAAGGTGTACGGTACAAAGTGCA
>Ga0210124_1001345_pt1 | contig 10728 bp, 8 predicted proteins | sample Muzzi_PWC_D2_FD_185554 | JGI IMG/M metagenome (GOLD analysis project Ga0210124, IMG submission 185554) | Wetland microbial communities from San Francisco Bay, California, USA, that impact long-term carbon sequestration - Muzzi_PWC_D2 (SPAdes) | ecosystem: Environmental > Aquatic > Marine >...
CCGCCGTCACGTCCGGCGGAGCCGTCCGACCCCGGCGGGTCCGACGGCCCGGCCGATCCGATCGTCACGGACCTTCCGCCGTTGCGCATCGGCCGGCACGTGGCCCGGCTGCCGATCGTCCAGGGCGGCATGGGCATCCGCATCTCGGCCTCGCGCCTGGCCTCGGCCGTGGCGCGCGAGGGGGCGGTGGGGGTGATCGCCTCCGTGGCTCTGGGGCTGAACTCGCCCTACTACCACAAGAAGAAGGACTACTTCGAGGCGAACAAGCTGGCCCTGCGCGACGAGATCGAGATGGCGCGCAAGGTGGCCCCGAACGGCGTGATCGGCGTCAACTGCATGGTCGCCATCACGGACCACGAGGCCATGGCCCGCACCGCCGCCGAGAGCGGCGCCGACGTGATCATCAGCGGCGCGGGCCTGCCGCTCAACCTGCCGTCCTACGCCAAGGAGCAGCCCGACTGCGCCCTGGTGCCCATCGTCTCCACGGCCAAGGCGGCGCGCCTGATCTGCCGCCGCTGGGACCACGCCCACGGGCGCCTGCCGGATGCCTTCGTGGTGGAGAACCCCAACACCGCCGGCGGACACCTGGGCGCGCGCCGGCAGGAGCTGGGCAACCCCGAGTACGACCTGGAGAAGGTGATCCCGGAGATCTGCACCTACCTGAAGGGCGAGGGGTACGACATCCCGGTCCTCGCCGCGGGGGGCATCTGGAACCGGGAGGACATCGACCGCATCATGGCGAAGGGCGCCTCGGGCGTGCAGATGGCCACGCGCTTCATCTGCACCCACGAGTGCGACGCGGACGACAACTTCAAGGCCCAGTACCTCCACCGCACGCCGTCCGACGTGGTGATCGTCGACAGTCCCGCGGGCCTTCCCGGGCGCGCCGTTGCCACCGAGTTCGTGCACCGGGTGGAAGAGAACACCGGCGACTTCGCCATGCAGTGCTTCGCCAACTGCCTGCGCAAGTGCCTGTGCCGGGACGACAAGGAGACCTTCTGCATCGCCCACGCCCTGGACCGGGCGCAGCGCGGCGACACCCACGACGGCCTGTTCTTCACCGGCACCAACCTCGCGCGCTCGGAGTCCATCGTCCCCGTGCGGCAGGTGCTGACCGAGCTGTGTGCCGTCCGGCGCCCCGCGGGCGTCGGCGCCTGATTTTCCGGAAAGTCCGTTAGCCCTTGGCCCCGGCCGCCTCGGTGGAGGTGGCGCCAAGGAACGCATCCACCGTCCGGGGGCAGAAGGCGTGGTCCGCCTCGGCCTTGAGGGCCTCGGCGGCCTCGGCCCGGCCGAGGGCCGCGCGGTAGGGGCGCTGCGACGTCATGGCACCCCACGCCGTCACCACCGCCACGATCCGCGCCGCCAGGGGGATCGCCTCGCCGGCGGTCCCGGCCGGGTAGCCCGCGCCGTCCCACCGCTCACGCTGGGCCGCCACCAGGGGCGCCGCCGCGCGCAAGGGCTCCACCCGCTCCAGGGCCTGTGCGCCCCGCGCCGGGTAGGTGCGCATCACATCCCACTCCGCGTCGGTGAGGGGACCGGGCCGGGTGAGCAGCTCCGGGGGCAGGAAGGCCTTGCCCAGGTTGTGGAAGGTGAGGGCGTCCCGCACCGCGCGCCGGTCCTCGGGCGCGCACTTCAGGGCCTCCGCCACGCGCTCCCCCACGGCGGCGAGGGCGGCCAGGGTCTGCCCCGTGGGATGCCCCGACGTGGCCGGCAGCAGCGCCCCCGCGAGCGCCACGAGGGCGCGGGCGGCGTCGTGGGAGTGCTCCAGGGCGCGGCCGTGGGCGTCGTGGTGGTGGATGGCGATGGCCGCCTGCACGGCGAGCAGGTGGGCGAGGTTGCGCTCCTCCTCGCCGAAGGTCTCATCGCCCTTGGGACGGGCCAGGACCAGCGCTCCCGGACGCCCCCGGCCCGGCATGCGCACCGCCAGGGTGGTCATGCCGGCGATCAGGTCGGGCGAGAGCACCTCGTTGTCGGCGTTCCCCGACACGGCGCGGCGGGCGGATTCCAGGTAGGCCGCCATGTGAGGCTGGTCCTCCGGCCCGAAGCCGGTCGCGGCGCCCAGCTCGAAGCGTTCCCCGGCATCCGCGGCCAGGGCGATGAAGCCGTGGGTGGCGCCGGTCTGCTGCACGCCGATGCGCAGGACCGTGCGCAGGGTGGTGGCGAACAGGGCCTGGTGGTCCGCGGCGAGGATCTCCTCGCCAAGGTGGATGATCGGGCGGTAGTGGTGCTGGAGCAGCTCGTTGCGGGTGGCCTGGGAGTGCTCCAGGGCCTTCTCCACCGCCACGAACAGCTCGTCGTAGAAGAACGGCTTGGTCAGGAAGCCGCGCACCCCCAGGTTGAGGGAGCGCAGCATGTTGGTTTCGTTCAAGAAACCCGTGATGACGATGGCGGGCAGGCCGGGACGGACCTCGTGGACCTTCTCGATCAGGGCCAGGCCGTCCATGCCGGGCAGGGTGATGTCGGCCACCAGCAGGTCCACCGGCTCGCGCCGCAGGATCGCGAGGGCGACCGGGGCGTCGGCGGCCAGGGAGACGCGGTAGCCGCGCTCCTCGAGCATCTCGCGGCAGATCTCGCGAAACAGCTCCTCGTCGTCGACGATCAGGATGTGCCTGCGCATCGGACCTCACTCCCGCGCCGCGGGCGGCCGCATCGGGGAACCCCTCAAAGTACCAGGTTGGCTACCCATAGACTACCAAATCCGCGCCGGTGGGTCGGATTCCGGGGCCGGCGGCGGCCCTAGGCGGCGTCGGTCAGGGCGAGGGCGGTGCCGATCTCGTCGGTGAACAGGAACCCCCGGTCCGTGGGGCGGCAGCCGCGCCCCGAAAGGCGGACGAGGCCCTCGGCGGCGAGGCGCCCGAGGGCCGCGCGGGCGGCCGGGGGCAGGGGGGCGCCCGCCCGGCCCCGGATCTCCGGGAAGGCGATCCCCCGGGCGGTGCGCAGGCCGAAGATCGCCATCTCCACGGCACGCGCGGGCGGGGGCAGGGATTCCGCCTCTCCGGGGGCCCCGGCGAGATATTCCGCCGGGTCGTCCGGCCACAGGTGGCGCCGGCCGCCCCGGTGGGATGCGGCGCCCGCCCCCACGCCCAGGTAGTCGCCGCCCTCCCAGTAGCGCAGGTTGTGGCGGCAGGCGAAGCCGTTCCGGGCGAAGTTGGAGACCTCGTAGCGCCCGTAACCGGCCCGTCCGAGGGTCCGCACGGCGCTCCGGTAGCGGCGGGCGTACGTGGCGGCGTCGGGCAGGACCGTCCGCCCCTCGGCCACCCGGGCGCCGAGGGTCGTGCCCTCCTCCGGCGTGAGGCCGTACACCGAGAGGTGATCGGGTTCCTGTGCGATGGCCCGTTCGAGGTCGTCGCGCCACTGGGCGGCGGTCTGGCCGGGGAGGGCGAAGATCAGGTCCAGGGAGAGGTTGTCGAAACCGGCGGCGCGGGCGGCGTCGACGGCCGCGGGGACGGCCTCCGCCGCATGACGGCGCCCCAGCGCCCTCAGATACGTCTTTGAAAAACTCTGGGCGCCGATGCTGATGCGGTTCAGGCCCAGGGCGCGCCACTCGCGGGCCGCGTCGGGGGTGACCGTTTCGGGGTTCGCCTCGGTGGTGATCTCCGCACCGGCCGCAACGCGGAAATGCGTGGTGAGGGTCTCCAGAAGCGTTTCCAGGTCACGCGGCGTGTACAGCGTCGGCGTGCCGCCGCCCAGGTAGATCGTGTCGACCGCGTGGTCCGCCCAGTCCGGTGCGGCGGCGACGAGGTCGTCCCGCACCCGCGCGAGGTAGCGCGCGGCGCCGTCGGCCTCGAAGCGCCCGGCCGGGTTGCTGCAGTAGTGGCAGTGGGAGAGGCAGAAGGGGAGGGAGACGTAGATGCCCGCCGTGGCCGTCACAGGCGCCCCCACTCCGAGAGCAGCGCGCGGGTGCGGGGCAGGTCGGGCTCGGCGCCCGACGCGAGGTGGCGAACCAGGGGCGCGAGGTCGCGTGGGTCGTCCACGTCGTACCACGCGGGGCCCAGGACCACGTCCAGGTCCCCGGCGCGCACGAGGGTGTCGTGCAGGACCGACGACCCGCCCCATTCGATGCCGGTGAAGAGGCGGCCGGCCACGTCGTCCCACCGCGGCAAGGCCGCGCGGGACGCACCGACGGCGTAGTAGCCGCCGTCGGCGGCGGGTCCGAGGACCAGGGCGTGGGATTCCAGTTGCGTCGCGGCGGCGACCAGGTGGCCTTCGGGCAGGGCGGGCAGGTCGGTGCCGATCAAAAGGGCGGCCGGGTCGCCGGCGCGCAGGCACATCTCCAGGACCCGGGCCATGCGCGCCCCCAGGTCGCCGGGCCCCTGGGGCACGAGCTTCGCGCCGGTGCGGGTGGCGAGGTCCTGGAAGTAGGCCGAGCCCGGGTTCGCGTCCACGGCAACGGTCATCTCGAAGCGGCGCCCCAGGCGCTCGCACAGGTCCAGCGCGAGGGCCCCCTGGAGGCGCGCGGCGCCGTCCGCCCCCAACTCACCGGCGAGGCGCGTCTTGGTCTGCCCGGGGACCGGCTCGCGGACGAAGACGATCAGGTGGCAGGGCACGTCACGTCCCGGCCTGCGGCACGCCCAGGCAGGTGATGTAGGCCACGCCGTCCGTGGGCGGCGCGCCCACCAGGGCGGTGGCGTCGTTGTCGTAGAACCCCCCGATGCCCGAGGCGCCGAGCCCCAGGCCCACGGCGCCCAGGTTGAGGCGCTGGCCGATGTGTCCGGCGTCCAGGTGGAGGTAGCGGTACGCCCGCTCGCCGTAACGGGCTACCGCGCGCTGCAGGTCGGCGGTGTGGACCACCAGGGCGGACGCGTCGCCCCCCAGGTCCTGCTCCAGGCAGACGCGGCGGCTCTCGTCGCGGAATTCCCCGGGGCGCACCAGGCGCAGCTCGTGGCGGGTGGGGACGTAGAAATAGACACCCGGCTCCAGGGGCGGCACGTCGTGGACGACCACGTAGGTCATCAGGAGACTCGGGTCGAACGCCTGGAACAGCGGCCCCACCGCGGCGTGGGGGAGGGCGGGCTGGTAGGCGAAAGAGAGCAGGGTACCGAGCTTTTCCAACGGCATCGGCTCCCGGAGCAGGCGGCGGGCGGAGCGGCGGGCGATGGCGGCCACCTCGATGCCTCGCTCCCACTCGATCCAGCCGTGGTCCAGGGCGACCTGCTCGGCGGCGTCGGCGTAGGGAGCCTCCAGGGCGGCCGGGTCGGGAACGCCGGGTGCGGGCGCGCTTTCGCCGACGATGCACGAGGCGCGGTGAAGCTGGCGGCTCAGGTCGGCCTCGGGATCCGATAGACCGGGCGGCGGTCCCTCGGCGACGGTGGAGGGGAGGGGCCCGGCGACCGACATGCGCTCCAGGTCGACCGCCTCCAGGCGCGGCAGGGCGACGAGGCACAAGAGGGCCTCGTCCGAGGGCGTCAGCAGCAGGCGCTCGTTTAAGGGGCCGTCGCGGAAGCCGCCGATGGGGAAGGCGCCGAGCCCCGTGCCGGGCGCAAGTGCCACGGCGTTGCCCAGGACGTGGCCGGTGTCCAGGAGCATGCGGCGGTAGGCGCGTTCGAGATAGCGCCACTCGCTGCGCGCCCAAACCGCCGAGAGCATGAAGACGACCCGCGACGCCGCCACCGCCGGGTGGCCGAAGGTATGGCGCTCCAGGGCCTCCCACGGGTCGCCCTCCCACACCGGCACCAGGGCGTGGTCGCGCACCAGGTAGCTGTAGATGCCGTCTTCGACGCCCGGAATCTCGCGCAGGGCGACGTAGATCTCCGTCGGGTACAGCGCCCCGGCGCTGGGGGCGGCGCGCAGGTAGTGGCGCGTGCCGTCGGGGAAGGGCAGGATGGCCGTCACGCCGTTCGTGAAGAACAGCAGGCGCGAGACGTCGGCGAGGCCGGGACTCCCCTCCGGTGCCGTGGCGGCCGGCATGGGGCCGCCGGTGAAGGGGTGGCGATCGAACGGCAGGTAACCGACCAGGTCGACCACGCGCTCGGAGTGGTAGCTCTTGAACGGGCTCGATGTGTCGCGCCACACGGGGCCGATGCGGAAGCGCTCCATGGCGCCCACGACGTACTTCGTCTCCTCGTGGAAGCGCTCGCAGAGGGCGCGGCGGGTGGTCGGCATGCCCGGCGGTTCCTAGCGGATGGTCGTGCCGGGGGGCACGGGCGTACCCGGCGCGAGCAGGGCCTGGGCCTCGGCGTCGCCGGCGGCGAGGATCATGCCCTGGGACTCGACCCCCATGAGCTTCGCCGGGCGCAGGTTCGTGACCACCACCACCTGACGTCCGATCAATTCCTCGGGCGCGAACTTTCGCGCGATCCCCGCCACCACCTGCCGTACTTCGCCGCCGATGTCCACCTGCAGCTTGAGCAGCTTGTCGGCCTTCTTGATCGGCTCCGCCGCGGTGACGGTGCCCACCTTCAGGCGCACCTTGGCGAAGTCGTGGATGCTGATGTAGTCGCCTTCCGGCGCCGCAGCGGACGGGGCGGGCGGCTCGGGAGCGGGTTGGGTCTCGCGTTCGGTGGTCACGGTGAGTCCTTCGGGTATTTCTGTGGGGTCGATGCGGGGGAAGAGGGCCTCGGGCTTGGGCAGCGCGAGGCCGCCGGGCAGGCCGCCCCAGCGGGAGGCGGCGGCGAGGTCGAGGCGGTCGGGCTGAAGCTCCAGGCCGAGCTGCCACCAGATGCGCGGGGCGGTGGCCGGCATGAACGGGGAAAGGTACAGGGCCGCGACGCGGATCGCCTCCAGGGCGTTGTAGAGGACGGCGCCGACGCGGTCCATGCGGCCGGCCTTCGCCAGGTCCCACGGGGCGCTGTCGTGGATGTAGACGTTGGCACCACGCACCAGGCGCCAGACCGCCTCCAGGGCCTGGTCGAACTGCAGCCCTCTGCCCTGGCCGCCGGGGTCGTCCAGGGCCTCGGCGAAGGCCCCGGGCAGCGCCGCCGCGGCGTCCACGAGCGCGCCCGCCTCGGGGTCGTGCGCCGTGGCGGGGTCGGGCACCTCGCCTCCCAAGTAGCGGTGGACCATGGAGACGACGCGGGAGACGAGGTTCCCCAGGTCGTTTGCCAGTTCGCCGTTGTAACGGGCGACGAGGGCGTGAATCGAGAAGTCGCCGTCCTTGCCGAACGGCACCTCGCGCAGCAGGAAGTAGCGCAGGGCGTCGGGGCCGCCGCAGTGGCGCGCGGCGAGGGCCGGGTCGATCACGTTGCCGCGCGACTTGGACATCTTCTCGCCGTCGATCGTCCACCAGCCGTGGCTGACCACGCGCTCCGGCAGAGGGAGGCCCGCCGAGAGGAGGAAGCTCGGCCAGTAGACGGCGTGGAAGCGCAGGATGTCCTTGCCGATGATGTGCACCTGGGCCGGCCAGCGCTTTTCGAACTTCTTGTCCGGGAAGCCGGCGGCGGTGAGGTAGTTCACCAGGGCATCGAGCCAGACGTAGATCACGTGGCCCGGGTCGTCCGGCACCGGGATGCCCCATTTGACCCCCGTGCGCGAGATCGACAGGTCGCGCAGGCCGCTTTTTACGAACTGCACCACCTCGTTGCGGCGCGAGGGGGGCGAGACGAACGCGGGGTGGGCGGCGATGTGCTCCAGGAGCGCGTCGCCGAAACGCGACATGCGGAAGAAGTAGGATGGCTCGGTGACCTTCTCCACCGGCCGCCCGCAATCGGGGCACTTGCCATCCACGAGCTGCAGGTCGGTCCAGAACGACTCGTCCGGCACGCAGTACCACCCCTCGTAGGCGCCGAGGTACACGTCGCCCGCCGCCTTCAGGCGGTCGAACATGGCGTGCACGGCTTGGTGGTGGGCTTCCTCCGTGGTGCGGATGAAGCGGTCGTGGGAGATCCCGAGCTCCCGCCACAGGTCCTCGAAGCGCGCCGCCAGGCGGTCGGCCATGGCCTTCGGCTCCTCGCCGCTTGCGGCGGCGGCCTTCTCGATCTTCTGCCCGTGCTCGTCGGTGCCGGTCAAAAAGAACACGTCGCAGCCCGCCATGCGCTTGTAGCGCGCCAGGGTGTCGGCGGCGATCACCGTGTAGGCGTGCCCGATGTGGGGCACGTCGTTGACGTAGAAGATGGGGGTGGTGACGAAGAAGGAAGGGCGCATGGAATCTCGCGGGGCCGCCCTATGCGGCGCGGAGGCTCACGAGAGGGCGACGAGCTCGGGGCGGCGCGCCGCCTCCGCGCCGTCGTTCCCGTCGAATGCCAGGCAGCACATGAGCTTGCCGCAGGCCCCGGTGAGCTTCGCCGGCGCGACGCCGGGCGCGGCGCGGCGTGCTTGGCGCGAGGTGACGGCGAGGGGCCGGGGCAGGAACGTGGCGCAGCACAGCTCCCTCCCGCACGGGCCGAAGCCGCACGTGCGGCGGGCCTCCTCGCGGGGCGGGATCTGGCGCATGAGGACGTGGCAGTGGAAGCGGGCGCCTAAGTCCCGGACGAGCTGGCGGAAGTCCACCCGGTGCTCGGCGGTGAAGGAGCAGGTCAAGTGCTTCTCCGAAAGCACCCCCTCCATGTCCGTCACCTTCATGTCCAGCCCCAACGCCTCGGCCCGCTCGCGGCAGAAGGCCAGGGCGTCGGCCTCGCGGCGCCGCAGGTCGTCCACGCGCTCCAGGTCGTGCGCGTCGGCGACGCGGGTGATCTCGGCGCGCGGCCGCTGGCAGCAGCGCAGGGCCTCGGGCTGGACCCGCGCCGGGGCGGCGGCGACGCCGTAGGTGGTGCCGCGCTCGCCGTCCAGGATGACGGTGGCCCCGGCGGCAACGGGGACGTCCCCGGGGACCGCGTACGGAATCGGGTGGCCCTGGTCGCGCACGCGCACCTTCAGGAGGTTCACGGCGCGTCTCCGGTGGCGGCGGCGAGGGTCACGAGCAGGGCCTCGATGGCGGTGGGGCGGTTGGCATTGCGGTCCAGGCGCTCCTCGGCCTCCTGGGCGAGGAGCAGGAATTCGGCCAGGGCCGAAGGCGCGAAGGATTTCCCCCAACGGGCGGCGTCGCCGTCCGGCCGCGGCCCCATGCCGGCCCCACCGAGGGCCTCCGACACCCACATCCGGGCCCAGTGCAGAAAGCGCCGGGTCCGTTCCGGGTCGCGGCCCCACGCCTCGGCCGCGGCGAAGATCCTGGTGGGGGAGTGTAGCGCGGCGGGCGCGAGGACGCCAACCGCCTCGGCGTACTCGGCGGCCAGCTCCGCGGGGCCGAGGCCCGCCGCCAGGGCGGCCCCGGGCGCCCCGTCCGCCAGGCGCGCCATCAGGTCGAGGTGCTCCGGCGCGACGCCGGAGGTGGTCAACACCTGCTCCGTCTCCGCCCGCGACAGGCGCCCGAAGCGCACCGCCTGGCAGCGCGAGCGGATCGTGGCGAGGACCGCCTCGGGGCGGGCCGTGACGAGGATCAACGTCCAGCCCGGCGGCGGCTCCTCCAGGGTCTTCAGCAGCGTGTTGGCGGTGGAGGCGTTCATGGCGTCCGCCGGGTCCACGAGGGCGACGCCGGGGGAGACGCCGGAGTGCACGAGGTCCTTCAGGGCGCGCACCTGCTCCACCTTGATCTGGGCGCCGTCGGGGACCAGGGTCATGAGGTCGAAGGCGTTGCCATGGGCGATCCGCCCACAGGCCGCGCAGCCCCCGCACGGCCGGCTTTCGGGGTCGGTACACAACAGCGCCGCCGCGAGGCGCCGGGCCCATTCCCCCTTGCCGACGCCCGCGGGGCCGTGGAACAGGAGGGCGTGAGGCAGGCGCCCGGCGGCAAGGGCCGCGGTGAGGATGCGGCGCGGCCCGGCGTGTCCCACGAGGGCGTCGAAGGTCGCCGCGAAGGGCCCCGAGGGCGCGAACTCCGGCGCGGCGCTCACGCCTTCCCCCGTGCCTGGGCGAGGGACGCCACACCGAGGCGCTCCGCCACGGCCGCGCACAGCCTGGCGTGGACTTGCGTTACCGTGCCGGTGCCGTCCACCACGACGATGCGGCTGGGCTCCGCGTCCGCCAGCGCAAGGTAGCCGTCCCGCACGCGCTGGTGGAACCCCTCCGCCTCCCGGTCCAGGCGGTTCGTCGCGCCCCGGCGACCGGCGCGGGCGAGGCCCGTCTCCACCGGCACGTCCACGAGCAGGGTCAGGTCGGGCACCGGGCCGCCCGCCCACTTCAGCAGCGACTTGATCCGTCCCACCGGCAGCCCCCGGCCGTACCCCTGGTAGGCGAGCGTCGCGTCGCCGAACCGGTCGCACACCACCCACGCGCCCGTGGCGAGGGCGGGGCGGATGCGCCGCGCCACGTGGTCGGCGCGGGCGGCGAGGTAAAGGAACAGCTCGCTCTCGGCGCCGATCTCCTTTTCCAGCACCAGCTGGCGAACCCGCTCGGCGAAGGGCGTGCCGCCCGGCTCGCGGGTACGGAGCACCTCGATGCCGGCGCGTTTGAGCGCATCGGCGAGGAGGGCGGCCTGGGTGGTCTTGCCGCACCCCTCGATCCCCTCCAGGGTGAGAAAGCGCCCCGCGGGGGCACTCGGGCGGGGAGCTGAGGGCGCCACGGGGCCCCGCTTAGCCCTTCAGGCGGACGAGGTGGTCGCCGGGGGAGGTGAGGAACTGCTGGCAGGTGAAGACGACCACCTGCCGCCGCCGCGCGGCGTCGCGCAGGGTCTCGTAGAGCAGGGTGCGGCGTTCGGGGTCGAGCGACAGGAACGGCTCGTCGAGCAGCATGGGGAAGCGCCCGGACGGGTCCAGGGTCTCCACCATGGCGAGATACTGGGCCAGGTAGATCAGGTCCACCATGCCGGCGCCGGGGCGG
>Ga0210124_1001347_pt1 | contig 10717 bp, 10 predicted proteins | sample Muzzi_PWC_D2_FD_185554 | JGI IMG/M metagenome (GOLD analysis project Ga0210124, IMG submission 185554) | Wetland microbial communities from San Francisco Bay, California, USA, that impact long-term carbon sequestration - Muzzi_PWC_D2 (SPAdes) | ecosystem: Environmental > Aquatic > Marine >...
CAACGCCGGCGATCGCCTATATCACCCAGTCGCAGCGTGCCACCGCGGGAATCGTGATCAGCGCATCGCATAACCCTTATTACGACGACGGCGTCAAATTTTTCAACGGCGACGGTTTCAAATTGCCCGACTCGACCGAAGAAGAGATCGAGGCGATGATCGAGCAGGACCTGGAAATGGTGGGGCCGGAGTCGATCGGCAAGGCGAGCCGCATGGATGACGCCAAGGGGCGGTACATCGAGTTTTGCAAGAGCTCGATCGCGTTCAAGACCTCGTTGCGCGGCATGAAACTGGTCGTCGACTGCGCCCACGGGGCGACTTATCACATCGCGCCGGCGGTGTTCCGCGAACTCGGCGCCGAGGTCATCGAAATCGGTACCCGTCCGAACGGTATGAATATCAATAAGGACGTGGGGGCCCTGCATCCCCATAACATGCGTTCGCAGCTGCTCGAAAACCAGGCGGATCTCGGCATTGCTTTCGACGGCGACGGCGACCGCGTGATGATGATGGATTCGACGGGCGAAATCATCGACGGCGATCAGCTGCTCTACATCATCACCATGAGCAAGCTGGTCAACGGCCAGCTGAACGGCGGCGTGGTCGGCACGATGATGACCAATCTGGGCTTCGAACATGCATTGACCGCACGCAATATCCCTTTCCAGCGGGCCGCGGTCGGCGATCGTTACGTGATGGCCAAACTGGTCGAGTACGGCTGGTTCCTGGGCGGCGAATCCTCGGGGCACATCATATGCCTCGATAAATCCACCACCGGTGACGGTATCATCGCCGCGCTGCAGGTGCTCGAGTGTCTGGTCGTCAATCAACTGTCGCTGAGTGACGCCTGCAAGGATATGGAAATCTACCCGCAAACCATGATCAACGTCGAAATCGCCCAGCCGCTGGATCTCGATACCGAGCCGAGCGTCCGCGAGGCCGTCAAGGCTGCCGAATCGCAACTCGGCGACGCCGGCCGGGTGCTGTTGCGGCCTTCGGGCACCGAACCCCTGATCCGCGTCATGGTCGAGGGGCAGGACTCCGGTCAGGTGGAAAATATCGCCGCCGAACTGGCACAATGCGTCGAGCAAGCCGCCGCCGGCCAGGCGGGCGGCGGAAAAGCCCCCAAAGCCGCAATTCCGGATTGATTTCTGCGCCGGAGGTGAGTAACCTTTGGCGCCTTTTCAAGCAGCGGTATAAAACATGCGGGCCAATTTGATCGCCGGCAACTGGAAAATGAACGGTAGCCTGCAATCTGTCGACGCGCTGGTCGACGGAATCAGGGCCGGCGACCCGGGTGCGGCCGAACTCGCGCTCTGTCCGCCGGCGGTATACCTGATGAAAGTCGGCGGCATGCTCGCGGGCAGCGGCATCGCGCTGGGCGCGCAAAACGTCGGCGATCGGGAAAGCGGTGCGTTCACCGGTGAGGTTTCGGCCGCAATGCTGGTCGAATGCGGCTGCCGCTATGCAATCGTCGGCCATTCGGAACGCCGTAGCCTGTATCTCGAAAGCGACGTGCTGGTCGCGGCCCGTTTCGCGATGGCACAAAAGGGCGGCCTGACGCCGATCCTGTGCGTCGGCGAAACCCTCGCGGAACGCGAGCAGGGGGTTACCGAACAGGTCGTGGCCAGGCAAATCGACGCGGTACTGGAGGTTTGCGGCAACGATGCCTTCGACGAGGCGGTTGTCGCTTACGAACCGGTTTGGGCGATCGGCACCGGTCAGGTGGCGACACCGGACCAGGCGCAAGCGGTACACGAATTCATTCGCGGGCGGCTGGCGGATTCGAATGCGCAGGCGGCAGAGCGTTTGCGCATACTCTACGGCGGCAGCATGAATCCGTCGAATGCGGCGGAATTGTTGTCCCGGCCGGATATCGACGGGGGCCTGATCGGCGGGGCGTCGCTCAAGGCGGCGGATTTTCTCGCCATCGCGCAATCAGTTTAGGAAACATTTATGGAACATCTGAACAGTATTTTATTGATCGTGCAGGTCCTGTTGTCGATCTCGTTGATCGCTCTGATCCTGCTGCAGCACGGCAAGGGTGCCGATGCCGGTGCGGCCTTCGGCAGTGGCGCGTCGGCGACCGTGTTCGGCGCACGCGGATCCGGCAACTTTCTGAGCCGTGCAACGACTGTCGTCGCCGTCCTGTTTTTTATTGTATGCTTGTCGCTGGCTTATATTTCCAGCCATCGGGTGGCTCAGGTTAGCGCCGGTCAGAGCGTTACCTCGCAGCAACCGGAGCCGGCGCCGGCAATCCAGGAAGGCGGTGCGGTCCAGGGCGACGTGCCGCCGGCGAGCGGCACGGGCGACGGAACGACACAATCAGATTTACCCCCGGCGGAGTAGGCCGGGATTACGCCGATGTGGTGGAATTGGTAGACACGCTATCTTGAGGGGGTAGTGGCGAAAGCTGTGCCGGTTCGACTCCGGCCATCGGCACCATATCCAGACGCGGCCCGGTTCGTCCGGGCCGCGGCTTTTCGGTCGGCATGCGGGCGACGCCGAGAAGCGAAATTTTGATGCTTCGAGTGTAAAAATCGGCGTCAAATGGAGATTTCTTGACACTATATAGGTGCCACAATAGACTGACTCCCGCATTCGTTGCGAAGACTTCCCGGGGATAGTAGTCGATTCATGTTAGGTAATTATCTGCCGATCCTGATTTTCATGTGCATCACATTGCTGATGGGGTCGGTGTTCATCGTCCTAGGCAAGCTGCTGGGCCCGTCGCGGCCGGATGCCGAAAAGAATTCACCTTATGAATGCGGTTTCGAAGCTTTCGAGGATAGCCGCATGAAATTCGATGTGCGCTATTACCTGGTTGCGATCCTGTTCATCATCTTCGATCTCGAAATCGCATTCCTGTTTCCGTGGGCGATCGTGCTCGACGAGATCGGTACCTTCGGTCTGGTGGCCATGGCCGTGTTCCTAGCGGTACTGGTCATCGGCTTTGTCTTCGAATGGAGAAAGGGGGCGCTGGAGTGGGAATAGAAGGCGTATTCGAGCAGGGTTTCGTCACCACCTCGGCCGACAAGCTGATCAACTGGGCGCGCACCGGATCGATGTGGCCGATGACTTTCGGGCTCGCCTGTTGCGCGGTCGAAATGATGCAGGCGGGCGCCTCGCGCTACGACCTCGACCGTTTCGGCATCATTTTCCGGCCCAGCCCGCGGCAGTCCGACGTGATGATCGTCGCCGGCACGCTGGTCAACAAGATGGCACCGGCGCTGCGCAAGGTTTACGACCAGATGGCCGAGCCGCGCTGGGTAATTTCGATGGGTTCCTGCGCCAACGGCGGCGGCTATTACCATTATTCCTATTCCGTGGTGCGCGGCTGCGACCGCGTGGTGCCGGTCGACGTTTACGTACCGGGCTGCCCGCCGACCGCGGAAGCGTTGCTCTACGGCATATTGCAGTTGCAAAACAAGATCAAACGCACCAATACCATAGCGCGCTGAGATGTCGAATCCGAAACAGCAATTGGCGGATGCACTGGCTGGCGCGCTCGCAGGCAAGATCGTCTCGGTCGAGCTGGCTTACAATGAGCTCAGCATCGAGGTGGGCGCCGATCAGCTGGTCGAAGTCGCGACCCAGCTGCGCGACGACGAGCGTTTCCGCTTTCAGCAACTGGTGGATCTTTGCGGTGTCGACTATTCCCAGTACGGCCGCGACGAGTGGTTTACCGAGGAAGCCACGCGCGGCGGGTTCAGCCGCGGCGTGGAAGAAGTTTCGAGTACCGGCTTTCTCAAATTCGGCGATCGGCTGGATTCCCAGGTCGCGCCGGGCCGGCGCTTCGCGGCGGTTTATCATTTGCTTTCCTGCGCCCTCAACCAGCGGCTCAGGCTGCGCGTGTTCGCGGCCGACGACGAATTTCCGGTGGTGCCGACCGTAACCGCTGTCTGGGCATCTGCCGACTGGTACGAACGCGAGGCCTTCGACCTGTTCGGTATCCTGTTCAACGGCCACCCGGATTTACGCCGCATCCTGACCGATTACGGTTTCGTCGGTCATCCCTTCCGCAAGGACTTTCCGCTGGTCGGCAATGTCGAGATGCGCTACGACCCGGAACGCGAGCGCGTGGTCTACGAGCCGGTGTCGATCGTGCCGAGGGTGCTGGTACCGAAGGTAACCCGACACGATCACCGTTATGTTCTCGACCAGGAAGACGCCCCGGAAGAGGCCTCCGACGATGCCTGAGATCAAGAATTACACGCTCAATTTCGGCCCCCAGCATCCGGCCGCTCACGGTGTGCTGCGCCTGGTGCTGGAAATGGACGGCGAGGTCATCGAGCGCGCCGATCCGCACATCGGCCTCTTGCATCGCGCCACCGAGAAGCTGGCCGAGACCAAGCCTTACAACCAGACCATCGGCTACATGGACCGGCTCGACTACGTGTCGATGATGTGCAACGAACACGGCTACGTACTGGCGATCGAAAAACTTCTGGGCATCGATATTCCCGAGCGCGCCAAGTATATCCGTGTCATGTTCGACGAAATCACGCGCATCATGAATCACCTGATGTGGGTCGGCACCCATGCCCTCGACGTCGGTGCGATGACCATGTTCCTGTACGCGTTTCGCGAACGCGAGGATTTGCTGGATATTTACGAGGCGGTCTCCGGGGCGCGCATGCACGCGACCTATTATCGGCCGGGCGGGGTGGCCCGCGATCTTCCCGACCGCATGCCGCAGTATCTGGAAAGCCGCTGGCGCAGCAAGCGGGAGGCCGAGCGGCTGAACGCCAACCGGCAGGGCAGCATGCTCGACTTCATCGACGATTTTACGCGCCGCTTTCCGGGTTATATCGACGAATACGAAACCCTGCTGACCGACAATCGCATCTGGAAGCAACGCACGGTCGGCATCGGCGTGGTCTCCGAGGAACGCGCCTATCAGCTCGGTTTTACCGGACCGATGCTGCGCGGTTCCGGCGTCGAGTGGGATCTGCGCAAGAAGCAGCCCTACGAGGTTTACGAGCGCATGGATTTCGACATCCCGGTCGGCACCAACGGCGACTGTTACGACCGCTACCTGGTCCGCATCGAGGAAATGCGCCAGTCTACCCGCATCGTCCGCCAGTGCGTCGAGTGGTTGCGCAACAATCCCGGACCGGTGATCATCGGCAATCACAAGATCGCGCCGCCGCGGCGCGAAGAACTCAAGGCCGATATGGAAGGCCTGATCCACCATTTCAAGCTGTTTACCGAGGGCTATACCACGCCGCCCGGGGAAGTCTATGCCGCGATCGAGCATCCCAAGGGCGAGTTCGGCGTCTACATAGTTTCAGACGGCGCCAATAAACCCTACCGCGTCAAGGTTCGCGCGCCGGGCTTCGCACACCTGTCGAGCATGAACGAGATGGCCCAGGGCCACATGCTGGCCGACGTGGTTGCGATCATCGGTACCCAGGATATCGTCTTCGGCGAGATAGACCGGTGACCTATGCCGACTAAAGATTCATTAATTGCCACTGAATTGCTGGACGATCATACCCGCGAAATCATCGACGGCTGGGTGGCACGTTTCCCGCCGGAACACAGGCGTTCCGCGGTATTGCAATCGCTATACGCGGCGCAGCACCAGAACCACGGGTTTCTGACCACCGAGTTGATGGATGCGGTGGCCGATTACCTGGGTCTGCCGGCGATTCATGTCTACGAGGTGGCGAGCTTTTACTCGATGTTCGAGACCCGTCCCGTGGGGCGTCACAACGTCGCCATCTGCACCAATATTTCGTGCATGCTGATGGGCTCCGACAATATCGTCGAGCACGTCGAGAACAAGCTCGGCATCAAGATTGGCGAAAGCACCGAAGACGGGCGCATTTACCTGAAGTGCGAGGAAGAATGCCTGGCGGCCTGCGCCGGCGGTCCGATGATGCAGGTCGATCACGTCTACCACGAGAATCTGACCCCGGAAAAGGTCGATGAAATCCTGGACGCGCTGGAGTAGCAATGGCTAACGAAGTCTGTTTCGCAACCCTGCAGTACGACCAGCCCTGGTCGATGGAGACCTACCTGAAGGTCGGCGGATACGAGGCCTTGAAGAAAGTCTACCAGGGCGGAATGTCGCCCGAGGACGTGATCGAGGAGGTCAAGACTTCGGGTCTGCGCGGCCGCGGCGGCGCTGGATTTCCGACCGGGCTGAAGTGGAGTTTCATGCCTCGCAATGCGCCGGTTCAGAAATACATCGTCTGCAATTCGGACGAATCCGAACCCGGCACCTGCAAGGATCGCGACATCCTGCGTTTCAACCCGCATGCGCTGGTCGAGGGCATGGCGATCTGCGGCTATGCGATCGGCGCCACGGTCGGTTACAACTACATGCGCGGCGAATTCATGGATGAGCCGTCGCAGCGTTTCGAAGCCGCGGTCAAGCAGGCCTACGAGGCCGGTTACCTGGGCAAGAATATTCTCGGTAGCGGGGTCGACTTCGATCTTTATCCGGTGCTCGGCGCGGGTGCCTATATCTGCGGCGAGGAAACCGCGCTGCTCGACTCGCTCGAGGGCAAGAAGGGCATGCCCCGATACAAGCCGCCGTTCCCCGCGAACTTCGGCCTCTACGGTAAGCCGACCACGATCAATAATACCGAGTCGCTGGCCTCGGCGCCGTCGATCATCCGCAACGGCGCGCAATGGTTCGCCGATCTCGGCATTCCGAACAATGGCGGGGTAAAGTGTTTCTCGATGTCGGGTCACCTGAACAAGCCCGGAAATTTCGAAATCCCCCTCGGTACTCCATTCAAGGATTTACTCGAAATGGCCGGTGGCGTGCGCGACGGCCATAAATTGAAAGCCGTAATTCCCGGCGGCTCCTCGGTGCCGGTTTTACCCGCCGAAACGATGATGGAATGCACCATGGACTACGACTCCATCGCCAGGGCGGGCTCGATGCTGGGTTCCGGCGCGGTCATCGTGATGGACGAAAGTACCGATATGGTGCTGGCATTGCGACGGATCTCGAGGTTTTACTTTTCCGAGTCCTGCGGGCAGTGCACGCCTTGCCGCGAGGGAACCGGCTGGCTTTACCGCATGCTCAACCGCATCATCGAGGGCAAGGGCCGGCCCGAGGATATTCAGCTGCTCGAGGAAGTTTCGCACAAGATCGAGGGGCGCACGATTTGCGCGCTCGGCGATGCCGCGGCGATGCCGGTATGGAGCTTCATCAAGCATTTCCGGCACGAGTTCGAATACTATGTCGAGCACAAGCGCTCGCCGATCGAAAACGCCGCCTGAGCCGGGACAGAGAACTGATGACCGATAACATTACAGTCACCATCAACGGCCAGCAGATCGAAACCCGGCCGGGACGCCTGCTGATCGACGTGGCGGACGAAAACAACATCGTGATCCCGAGGTTTTGCTACCACAAACGGCTTTCGGTGGCCGCCAACTGCCGTATGTGTCTGGTGGAAATCGAGCGTTCGCCCAAGCCGATGCCGGCCTGCGCCACGCAGTGCATGGACGGCATGGTGGTGCGCACACGCTCGCAAAAAGCGCTCGCGGCGCAAAAGTCGACGATGGAATTCCTGCTCATCAATCACCCGCTGGATTGCCCGATCTGCGACCAGGGCGGGGAATGCGAATTGCAGGACGTGGCGATGGGATTCGGCGAGGGCGTTTCCAAATATACCGAGTCGAAGCGCGTGGTCATGGACAAGAATATCGGTCCGCTGATCTCCACCGACCTGACGCGCTGCATTCACTGTACTCGCTGCGTGCGCTTCGGCGACGAAATCGCCGGCATGCCGGAACTCGGCGCTACCGGGCGCGGCGAACACATGGAAATCGGCACCTATATCCAGAAAGCTATCGTCTCCGAGCTGTCCGGCAACGTCATCGACGTATGCCCGGTAGGCGCGTTGACCGCCAAGCCGTCCCGTTACGTGGCGCGGCCCTGGGAACTGGTCCAGCATGCGGCGGTCGCGGCGCACGACTGCGTGGGTTCCAACTGCTTCGTCCACACCCGTGCGCGGGACGTGATCCGCGTGGTGCCGAGGGAAAACGAGGCGATCAACGAATCCTGGATATCTGACCGCGACCGTTTCAGTTATACCGCGCTGAAGATTCCCGAGCGCCTTACCCGGCCGATGCTGCGCGAGCAGGGCGAACTCAAGCCGGTCGACTGGGAAACCGCGCTTAACGAGGCCGCGGGACAGCTCGCCGATTCCGGCGGCAGTATCGCCGCGCTGATGAGCCCTCAGGCGACACTGGAAGAACATTACCTGGCGCAGAAACTGCTGCGCGCCCTGGGATCGGACAACATCGATCATCGCCTCACCCAGGCCGATTACTCGAGTCAGCAAAAGGCTCCCGTGATGCCGTGGCTGGGTCGCTCGCTGGAGTCGATCGAATCGCTGGACGCGGCGCTGATCGTCGCCGGCAGCCTGCGCTTCGAGCAGCCGCTGCTGTCGCACCGCCTGCGCAAGGCAGTACTGAACAACGGCGCCGCGGTCTCGTCGATCGGTCATCTCGCCGGACAATACAACTTCGATCTGCAAACCGAACTCAACGGCTCCGCCACGGAACTGGTGTCGCATCTCGCCGGGGTCGCGGTGGCGCTTGCCGCGCGCGCCGGTAAGCCGCTGGCCGGCGGACTGGCAGGCCTGACCGACGGCCTCGAACCGACGCCGCAACAGCGGGCGATCGCCGACTCGCTCGCCAAAGCCGGCAATGCCGCCGTGATCGTCGGCGTGCAGGCGCTGCCGAATCCGCACCTGTCGCTGATCCAGGAGCTTTGCGAGGCGATTACCGGGCTGGCCGACGCCACCCTGGGATACCTGTCATTGTCGGCCAATAGTGCCGGCGCCTGTCTCGCCGGGGCCACCCCGCACCGCGGGCCGGCAGGCAGTGCGCTCGAAAGTTTCGGCGAGAATGCTGCCGAAATCCTTAGCAAACAGCACAAGGTATTGATCGTCTTCGGACTCAACCCGCTGCTCGATACGCATTCGGTGAGCCAGTTGTCGGACAACAACGAATACGTGATTGCAATCGGTAGCTACGATAACGATTTCGTGCAGCAACAGGCCGACCTGGTGCTGCCGCTCGCTGCGGTGTTCGAAACCTCGGGCAGCTTCGTCAACGTCGAAGGGCTGTGGCAAAGTTTCAAGGCCTGCGTGGAGGCCCGCGGCGAAAGCCGCCAGGGCTGGAAGATCCTCTGCTCGCTGGGCCAGGTACTCAAGCCTGGCGAATTCGACTACGCGGATTCGCTCGCGGTCAGAAACGAACTCAAGGACCTGTGCGGCGATGTCAGCCTGAGCAACCTGTGCGGAATCGAATCGGGCGCCAAAAGTCTGCCGGGCGATACCGGCAAATTGCAGAAGCTCGGTATCACGCCGATCTATGCAGTCGACGACATGACCCGCTTGTCGGCGCCGTTGCAGGCCACGCCGTTGATGCGGATGCAGGCAGTCGCGCTGATGAACCGGCAACAGGCGAAGAAATCGAAACTCGAGGATTGCGAGCAGGTGCAGGTCCGCCAGGGCAAGGGAACCGCTATTTTACCTCTCAGGATCGACGAGTCCGTGCCTGACGGCTGCGTCTGCATTCCGGGCGGCATCGACGCGGTGCGCCATCTCTCCGATGCCTTCGGTAAGGTAGAACTGGAGAGGGTCTCCTAGTGGAATTCCTGCTCTCTATCTGGAACTGGCTGCACGAATACGTGCAATACACGATTTTCAACGGCGTCAAGGCGCTGGTCATCCTGTTGCCGCTGTTTATCGTCGTTGCCTACTACACCCTGGCCGAACGCAAGGTCATCGGCTACATGCAAATCCGCAGGGGTCCGAACCGGGTCGGTCCGAAGGGACTGTTCCAGCCCTTCGCGGACATGTTCAAGCTGATGTTCAAGGAAATCATCATCCCGACCAATTCCAATCGCTACCTGTTCATCGTCGCACCGGTAATCACCTTTGCGCCCGCGATGGCCGCCTGGGCGGTGATCCCCTTCGACGACGGCCTGGTTTTCAGCAATATCAATGCCGGCCTGTTGTATATCCTGGCGATGACCTCGATCGGCGTCTACGGCGTCATCATCGCCGGCTGGGCATCCAATTCGAAGTACGCGCTGCTCGGCGCGATGCGCTCCGCGGCGCAGATCGTGGCTTACGAAATCGCCATGGGATTCGCGTTAGTCGGGGTATTGATGGCCGGCGGCAGTCTGAACCTCGGTGAAATCGTCACGCGCCAGTCGGGCGGTATCGGTCAGTGGTTTTTCATCCCCCTGCTGCCGCTGTTTTTCGTTTACCTGATTTCGGGGGTCGCCGAAACCAACCGCGCGCCCTTCGACGTCGCCGAGGGCGAATCCGAAATCGTCGCCGGTTTTCACGTCGAGTACTCGGGGATGACCTTCGCGGTGTTCTTTCTCGCCGAGTATGCCAACATGATCCTGATCGCGATGCTGTGCTCGCTGCTGTTTTTCGGCGGCTGGCTCTCCCCGGTACCGGATTTCCTCGGCGACGGCATCGGCTGGCTGTTCGGCAAGACCGCCGTGTTCATGCTGCTGTTCCTGTGGTTCCGGGCAACTTTTCCGCGCTACCGTTACGACCAGATCATGCGCCTCGGCTGGAAAGTATTGCTGCCGGTGACGATAGTCTGGCTCGCGGTCGAGGGACTCGCGGTATATTTCGAAATCGGCCCCTGGTCCGTATAGAGTTATGATTGCCAAAATTGGTTACTACCTGAAAAGCTTCCTGTTCCTCGAACTGCTCAA
>Ga0210124_1001348_pt1 | contig 10715 bp, 8 predicted proteins | sample Muzzi_PWC_D2_FD_185554 | JGI IMG/M metagenome (GOLD analysis project Ga0210124, IMG submission 185554) | Wetland microbial communities from San Francisco Bay, California, USA, that impact long-term carbon sequestration - Muzzi_PWC_D2 (SPAdes) | ecosystem: Environmental > Aquatic > Marine >...
GACCGGTCGGAGGCGGCGGCGTCCGGCCACGCCATCGGGCGCGGTTTTCTCAAGGTACGCGACTACCTGCTAGGCCTGCGGGAGGGGGCGCGCAAGGGTGGCGGCAAGGTCGTGCTGTGCGAACAGGAGATCCATCTCCTGTGCCACTCCATGGGCAACTTCGTCCTGCAGAATGCCCTGGCCCGGCTCGCCGAGTTCACTCCCGGCAAGACCATGCCGCGCCTCTTCGACCACATCTTTATGTGTGCGCCGGACGTGGATGACACGGTCTTCGAGCAGGGTCAGCCCATGGAGCGGCTGCACGAGATTGCCCGGCAGGTGTCCATCTACTGCAACCTCGAGGACGTCGCCATGGCCATCTCCGACGTGACCAAGGGCAACCCCGATCGCCTGGGTCACCACGGCGCCGCGCGTCCCGCCCTGTTGCACGCCAAGGTGCACCAGATCGACTGCACCCAGGTGGTGGTGGAGGGGATCACCGAGCATAGCTACTACCTCTCGGGCCGCCCCAATGCCGACATCCGCATGAGCATCGACGGTGTCCCGTTCGACGACCCGCAGCGCCGCCGGGAACGCGAGACGACCCTGCGCAACGTGTGGACCCTGGTATGAAGACACTTACCGCCATCGACCATCGGGGACGCCGTCAGGCGGCCGTGCGTGGGTTGTGCGCCGTCCTGGTCGGGATGGCACTGCTGTCGTGGACATGCGTCGACAAGGGGCTGCCCGCACGGGGTTCCGACTCCCGGCTCTCGGATGCGGCCCTCGCGGAGGTCGCGTCGGCCGGGCCCCTGGCGGTGCGCAAGGTCACACTGGTCACCGACAACGACGAGGCCTTCCGCTCCAAGTTGCGGCTGGTCGAGAAGGCGCAGTCGACCATCGACATGGCCTACTACCTGTACGGCGACGACTACTCGTCGTCCGCCCTGTCCGCCGCCCTGATGGACGCGGTGGTGCGCGGGGTAAAGATCAGGCTGCTGGTCGACTACCACAGCAACTACAAGAACCTCGACCTGTTCTCCCTCCTGGAGCGCAGCGGCGCCGCCGGCCCGGGCAGTCTGGAGGTGCGGTTCTACAACCGCCCGAGCGCACGGCTGGTGCAGGACGCGGCGTTCATGACCCTCGGCTGCGGTGACGGCGAGCTCGCGCCGCGCAGCGAGCGGTGCGACGCGGAGAAGTACGCGCAGATCGACGCGGCCTTCGCCGGCGAGATGATCGGCGGCCATCCGGCGGCGGGGCGCAACATCTCCAACCTCAACATCGCCGGCTCCGGCCTGTTTCTCTCCGGCCTCTACGCCAAGCGACCGGACGTCATGGCGCTCGCCGTGACCACCGGCCAGGGTATCGACCTATCGGCCGCCACCGCGGGCTCCGCATCACAGCTCTCCGCGGAACAGCGTTCCGGCCTCGCCCGCCTGGGCAAGATCTACTGGCACTCGAAGGTGGGATCGCCGTTGAAACGCCTGGGCGCACGGATCGAGCTGGCGGTCGCCTCGCAGCTCCACGGGGATCAGATCGATCCCCTGTACAACACCCTGGTCAGCTTCCTGCCGCTGGAGCGGCGTGACTCCCCGGAGTCGTTGCAGGATTGGGACCATCTGACCGACTTCCTGCACCACAAGTTCCTGCTGGTGGATGGCCGGTACTTCCAGCTCGGCGGTCGCAACGTCGAGGACGCCTACCACATGCACCCCAACGCCCTGGTGGCGAAGTACCTGTTCATGGACACGGACGCGGTGCTCGATCTCGCCGGCGGTGGGGAACAGGTCCGGCAGGCGTTCACCGAGCTCTGGGAGTTCGACCGCATGGTCGCCACCCTGACGGAGGTACGACAGCACGCGCCCAATGACCTGATCGCCAACCTCGACGGCCACCACGCCGCCGAGGTGGCGTGCGCGGACGAGAAGGGCAAGGAGGGCTATGACGCCTGCGTCGACCGGGAGTACCAGGCGCGGTTTCAGGATCTGGCCACCCGCATGGATCAGCGCCAGCAGGTGCTGAACGCCCACGCCCACATCTACCAGACGGTCTATGTCCCGACCATCGCGGCCGCGCCCGCGTCGCCCAATTTCGCCGTCGATCGGGACGCCAGCGTGTTCTACCTGGAGAACCTGCCCTTCGACCGCCATCTCGCCGCCGCCGAGCGTTCCCGCCACTACGGCGCCCGCAACGGCCACGAGGGGGAGGATGGCAAGGCGATCCACGAGGTGTGGCTGCGCTCCCTCGCCGAGACCTGTGAGGAGGCGAGTCCCGACCACCCGCGGCGGGTGCTCCTGCACAACGCCTACTTCTTCCCCCCGGCCGACCTCATCTACGCCTTCGGACAGATGGTGAGCGGGGAGTGGGATTGCGGCGGCGTCACCATCGACGTCCTCAGCAACTCCGTCGAGACCACCGACCTCAGCCCGATCAACCTCGCCTGGCGCCACGCCATGAAGGCCTTCAGCGAGTTCTACGAGAAGGAGCACGACGCGCAACGCGGCGCCACCTTCGCCTACCACGAGTATCGCGCCAGACAGGGTGCCGCGAGCCTCTCCCTGCACACCAAGGTCTCGGTGTTCGGCGACAACCTGGTGGTCGGCTCCGCCAACGACGACGTGCGCAGCTTCATGATGGACACCAACAACGGCCTGTACATACGCCACGCCCCGCAGCTCGTGGCGAACTACACCCGCTTCGTCGACCATCTCTTGCACGACCCGGCCATGACCGACGACCGGACCGACTATTTCCGGCAAACATCCCGCGCCACGCTCCTGGAGGAGGATAAGGCGACCCTCCGGCTGATCATGGAGAAGTACCGGGTGAGCAACCGGGTGACGCCGGAGCAGCAGGCGGAGTTGGAGGCGCGCTTCGTGGAGGCCCTCGACCGGGTCTACGCCCTGGCGACCGCCTCCCTGCGCGGCGGCCGCGCCGGCAGCGACGCCCGGGAGGAGTTCAACGCGCTGTTCAAGCCGCTGTGACGGCGGGCGTTCCGCGGTGAGTGGTGCCGGCTAGCTGCTGGGCTTGCGCGCGCGGAAGGTGGGGCCGACGGTACGGCGCTGCCCGTCAGCACTGTTTGGTGAAGCTGAGCGCCCGATCCGTCAGACGGGTCCCAAGCACGCCCGGACCGGAATCTCGGCAGCCATGGATTGGCAAAGGAATGGAGCCGTCGGCTAGACTGGCTGCCATGCGACTGATCCAGCCTACGGCCCGGCTCTTGTTGTGGGCGACGGCGGGGGTGCTTCTTGCCACCGGGTCGGTCCGGGCCGCGGACCGCGTGTATCCGACGCCCGAGGCCGTGGAGCCCCTGGCTCCCGGCACCAAGGTGCCAGCCGTCCGTGTAGAGACGGTGCGCGGAGATCCGGTCGAGCTGCTGGAGGTGATGCGCAACCGCGGGGCGCTACTGGTCTTTTTTCGCGGCGGCTGGTGACCGTATTGCAACCGGCAGCTCGGCGAGCTGCGCAAGGTGGAGTCGGAGCTGTCGGCCCTCGGGTTTCCCGTGATCGCCATCAGCGCGGATCGTCCTGCCAGGCTGAAGAAGACACTGGAGGAGAAGAACCTCGGCTATACCCTCTATTCCGACAGCTCGCTCACGGCCACGCGTGCGTTCGGCATCGTCTATCAGCTCGACGACGCGCAGGTGGCCCAGTACAAGGGCTACGGGATCGACCTGGAGGCGGCCTCGGGTCACAGCCATCACCAGCTTCCGGTGCCGAGCGTCTTTCTCGTCGACGCGGCCGGGACGATCCGCTGGGTCTATTCCAATCCCGACTATCGCGTGCGTCCCGACAACGCGAGCCTGCTGGAGGCGGCCCGGAGCCTCACCTCGCAACCACCAGAGTAGTCCGCACACCATCCGACGACGCGCCGCCGGTCATCGGGCCGTCGGACAACACAGGAGGCCCTGGCCGGTGCTCGGGCAATCGTGCCGGCGGCGGCTACCGGGCATTGGCGCTGGTCCGGTCAAGGATGAGCGGATCGGGGCAACCCCAGAGGGTGGCGCATGAAGGCGATGGTGTATGAACGGTACGGGGGGCCCGATGTCCTTCATCTGAAGGAGGTGGCGAAGCCCACGCCCAAGGACGATGAAGTCCTGATCAAGATCCATGCGACGACGGTGACGTCAGGGGACTGGCGGGCGCGCAGTCTCAATGTGCCCGCCGGCTTCGGGCTCGTCTCGCGCCTGTTCTTTGGCGTCTTGAGGCCGAGACAACCGATTCTTGGAACGGAGCTCGCGGGGGTGGTTGAAGCGATCGGTAGAACCGTACGTAAGTTCAAGGTCGGCGACGAAGTGTTTGCCTTTGCCGGCGCCCGCATGGGTTGCCATGCGGAGTACCGGTGCATGCCGGAGGACGGGGCGGTGGCGCTGAAGCCGGCCAATCTGACCTACGATGAAGCCGCGGCGCTCTCTTTCGGCGGGACGACGGCGCTGGATTTCTTCAGGAGGGCAAAGCTGCGGAGCGGGGAGAAGGTACTCGTGAATGGTGCTTCCGGAGGTGTGGGCACCGCCGCGGTGCAACTCGCCAGGCATTACGGGGCCGATGTTACCGGCGTGTGCGGCACCGCAAACGTGGCGCTGGTGAGATCTCTGGGTGCCGATCATGTCATCGATTACACACGAGAGGACTTCACCAAGAATGGCGAGGCCTACGACGTCATTGTCGATACCGCCGGCACGGCGCCGTTCTCGCGTAGCAAGGGCTCGCTGACGGAACGGGGACGCCTGCTTCTGGTTCTGGGTGGGCTGTCAGATCTGCTCAAGGTGCCATGGGTGTCGATGACGAGCGGCAAGAAGGTCGTCGCCGGGCCGGCAGCCGAGCGCGCAGAGGATTTGTTCTTCCTGGCGGAGCTGGCCGAGGCGGGAGAGCTCAAGCCGGTCATTGATCGGCGTTATCCATTCGAGCGGATCTCCGAGGCCCACGCCTACGTCGACACGGGCCACAAGAAGGGAAATGTCATCATCACTCTGGAGCATGACGACTGACCCCGGCAGGGGCAGGCAATCCGATGAGACGGCGCTGTCCAGCAACCGGTTGCGGCGGAAGGTCCGCTGCACGGCCCGCCGCTGATCCGGAGCGTTCGGCGCCCTGACGCTCCCGCCGACGAGAAGCGCCATCTCATGGCCAGGAACGAGAGCAAACGGTGGTCGCAGGAGGTCACGGAAACCAGCAACGCGCTGGATCTCGAGGCCGGAGTGTTCTCGTGGGAGGATCCGAAGCGGATCGCGCTGTCGCTCAAGCAGTCCGCGGAGCGCAGCGAGCGGCGCAAGAGCGCGCCGTTTCGCTCGGCGATGTCGATGCTGAGCTTCTACATCAACCGCGCGGGCAAGAACCTTCCGGAGCGGCGGCGCGAGATCCTCGAGCGTGCCAAGGAGGAGCTGCGCGAGCTCTACGGCCGGCCGCGTCGCCCGAGGTGAATCTCGGCTTTCATGCCATTCGCGGTCAGCGCCCTTTGCGCCTTTGCGTCTTGGCGAGAGACCCGATCGCGGGGCGCGGATCCGTCGGGCCGTGTTCCGACAACGCCAGCCCTTCTCGGGTCCTCATGAGCGAAGCGGCTAAATCGTAGCCGGCAGGGCGACCGTGACGGTGGTGCCTTCACCGGGCTGACTGCGCACGATGAGTAGCCCGTTGGCGGCGGTGATGGCGGCGTGGGCCGAGGCGAGGCTGATGCCGGTGCCGAAGGCCAGGGCGTTGTTGGTGGAGAACGGAACGAAGAGGTGCGCATCGACTCCCTCGTTCGACCCGACTCCGTGGTGGGTCACGTCGACGGTGTGATAGAGGCCCGGGGACCCCTTGCCGAGGGCCGCACACTCCGCGACGCTGAAGGTTCGGGGCGCCGTACGCACCTCGACCGTGTCCCCTTCCGGACTTGCCTCCAGGGCATTGACGCACAGGTTGAGCAGGGCGTCGTGTACGGCGCCGCCGTCGATGTCGACCAGGAGCGGGGAAGTCCACCGCTCCAGGCGGATCTTGTCCCGGTAGTCATAGATCGGGGTCAGGAAGGCGACGACCTGATCGGCACTCTCGTTGAGATCGATTCCATTCATCTGGCCCAGGCGCGGCTTCGTGGAGCTCAGGAGGTGATTGGCGAGGTCTCCGCCGCGGGTGGCGTCATCGATGATGCGCCGGGCGCGATCGGCGATGGCGGCGAGACCGCCGTGGCTCTCGGCCTGCGCCGCGACGATCTCGGCATGAGCCAGGATTCCGGCGAGGAGGTGGTTGTAGCTGCGTGCGATCGCGCGGCTGAGCAGGCCGACTGCGGCGAGCTTCTCCGCCTGATAGCGTACGTTCTGCTGCTGGGCCTCGATGGTGATGTCCCGGACCACGGCAAACACGTAGGGCGTCCGGCCCTTCCCCGCCGGGATGAGGGTGATGGTGACCTGGCGCGGTGCGGCGCCCGGGGTCTCCGGCGCGAGGGTGGCGGTCACGTAGCCCTCACGCCCGTCCAGGGCGCGCTCGAGGGCGGGCTTGAGCGGCTCGTTGTCACTCACCAGGAACAGGTCGGTGAACCGGCGGTCGACGACCTCCGGCAGCGCCAGGCCGAGGTTCTCCTGGAGGTTGGGCGTCACCTCGGTCACGTCGCCCGTCGCACTCAGGGTGAAGATGGTGTCCGGGTGGGAGTCCCACAGGGAGACGCCCTCCGACTCGCGCAACTGCCGCACCTTGATCCCGGTCTCCACCAGGTTGTCGACCTTGGCCATGAACACGCGCGTGTCGAACGGCTTGCGGAGATACTCCAGGCTCCCGGCGCGCAGCCCCTCGACCTCGTCCTCCTCATCCCGCGCGTGGGCGGTGATCAGCATCACCGGGACGTCCTGGTACAAGGGGTGGTCCCTGAGAATCGAACAGAGGGTCAGGCCGCGCACCCCTGGCAGGCGATCGTCGAGCACCACCAGGGATGGCCCCGGATCGGGTAGCGGGTCGTCGTTGAACAGACCCGGGATGGTGTAGCCTTCGGGGCCGCCGACGACCTTGTAACCTCCATCCTCCAGGAGGGCGGTGAGCATCTGGAAGGTGTCCGGGTCATCTTCCACCAAGATCACGGTGGGGCGTGTGTCCATGAGAGGCTCCGAGGCAGGGGCACGGCGGTGGAGGTGAAGGTCATATTGACGCAATGACATCCATTGTAGCGATCCTCGCGGCGCATGCCCACGCGCGGCGGGCACGACTGGCGGCGACGGTCGAGTGGGTATGATGGGCGGCGGGGTACGATGCGGGACGGACGATGATGAACCGGGAGGAGCCGATGGTGGAAGAGAGTGAGCAGCGGCCGGTCCGGCGAGGCTGGTGGCGTCTCGATCTCTCCATCCAGCTACGCCTGGCCGTGACCGTGGCCCTGATCTGGGCGGCGCTAACGCCGATCACCGCCGGGTTCACCTATCGCATCATCTATGAGCGGCTGTTTCAGACGGAGGCCCGTTCCCTCAGCGACGGGCGGCGGACGGTCGCGAGTCTGCTGGCGATGCACCGCGCGAGCATCGAGGAGGCGGTGCTCATGGTCGCGAAGAGCCAGACCTTCCAGTCGCGGCTCTTCTCCGCCTTGTATTTCCCCTTCACCCGGGGGGTGAGGCCGGGGCCGGGGGGGACACAACCAGACATCCAGGCCATCCTGCAGGAGTTCCAGACCGCGCGCCTCTCGTCGGGCTACCTGATGGCCACCGACCTGCTCGGCCACATCTTCGCCACCGTGGAGGGCAACATCTCCACGGCCCCCATGACGGTACTCTCTCCGGCCTACCTGATCGGCCGGCCGTACAGCCGCTGGATCCGGATCGATGGCGAGCCGTGTCTATTGGCCGTGGCGCCGGTCGACCATCCTGAGGCGGAAGGGGAGGCGATCGGCTACGTCGCCGCCATCGAGCCGGTCAACGTCGATCTGCTGCACTGGCTGCAGATCAACACCGGCCTGGAGCACGCCGTCGCCCGCTGGGACGGCACCATCGAAGCGGTGACCCGGGGAAATCTCCCGTCGCACCTGCCCGTGACCGCGGAGGAAACCGGGGACGTGGTCGAGGCGGGCGGGTTCCTGTTCTCGATCGTCGCGGAGCCCGAGGCCAACTTTTTGGTGCTCTCCGCGGTGCCGGTCACTCGCCTCGCGGCATCGGCGCGCATCGCCGCCCGCTCGGCGGTGGCGGCGAGCTCGGCGGTGGGAGTCCTGCCCCTCTTGCTCATGGTCGCCGGAGGACAGCGGCTGCTACGGCCGCTCTCGCAGCTCACGCGGCGCATGGCTCACTACGTCGGTTCCGGCGCACCGCTGGCCCAGCGCGACCAGGTGGCGGCGATCGAGGCCGGCTTCACGGCGATGGTGGACGCCATCGCCCAGCGTGAGGCCGGGCTGCAGGAGGCCGCCGCGCGCCTGGAGGCCGCCAACCGCGAGCTCTCCAGCCTCGATCGCCTGAAGACCGACCTCCTCGCCAACGTCTCCCACGAGCTGCGCACCCCCCTGGTGTCCACCCGCGGGTACGTGGAGATGGTGCGCGACGGCAAGGCCGGTCCGGTCACGGACAAGCAATGCGAGTACCTCGGCGTGGCCCTGCGCAACATCCTCAACCAGGCGCGGCTGATCGACGAGCTGCTCGATTTCACCCGCCTGGGGGAGGGCGACAAGACCTTGCGCCTGGCGGTGGACGATCTGCGGCCGATCGTCGTAAACGCCGCGGCCGTCTTCCGCCTGGAGATGGAGGCCAAGGGGCTGCGCTTCGAGACGTCGTTCGGCGAGGGGCCGCTCCTGGCGCGGGTCGATGGGCGGCGTCTCGGTCAGGTGCTCACCAATCTCCTCAGCAACGCCCTGAAGTTCACGCACAAGGGCGATACGGTGCGACTGCGCGCCGAACGAGCGGCGGAAGACGACGGGGTGATCCTGGTCAGTGTCGAGGACACCGGCATCGGCATCCCCCAGCAGGAGCTGGAACGGATCTTCGCCCGCTTCCACCAGGTGGAGACCGGCAAGGCTCGCAGCTACGGCGGCACCGGACTGGGTTTGGCGATCGCGCGGCGCATCGCCGAGCTCCACGGCGGCACCTTGACCGCCACCAGCCGCGAAGGCGAGGGTAGCACCTTCACCCTGCGCCTGCCGGCGGCGGCGGGCTAACCGACGTTGGGCACCCGTGACAGGTCGCTGGCTCGTTGTGCAGAAACCACAGATAGACACAGACGGTGTTTGTCAGGTTTCCGACGCCGTCGCCGCGCGCCCGCTGAGTAGACCGTTTCGCAACGGCACTGACGCTGACGCAGGGTCTGTAGGTCGGCTCAAGCGAAGCGGAGCCGACGCTCGCCATTCGCCATTGTCGGATCCGCCGCTGCGCGGCCTGATCCGACCTACGATCTCGCTCGGACAGGTGGGGTGCCGCGAGGGCGAGGAATCATGGCCAACATGGGGGAGAGCCCCCGGTAGGAGCGGCCTTGGCCGCGAACCCGACGCGGCGCATGGCCCTCGAGTGGATGCGGCGGTTCGCGAGCAAGCTCGCTCCTACAGGCGGCTACGACCACCAGTTCGAGGGATGTCCGGTGATCTATGGTCAACGCAAAACGGGGCGCCAGACACCCTCTGCGTGAAATGTCACCGGGATGTGGTCACAGTCGCGACAGGTAGTAGAAGACCGGGGCGGCGAAGGTGAGGGCGTCCAGCCGGTCCAGCAGGCCACCGTGGCCGGGGAGAAGGTGAGAGGAGTCCTTGATGCCCGCGCTGCGCTTGAGCATGGACTCGAAGAAATCCCCGAGCTGACCGGCCAGGCCGATCGCCAGACCCACGACCACCGCCCGCTCCAGGCCGATCTGCGAATAGAAGGTGGCGGAGGCGATCGCCGCCATCGCGATGCTCGCGGCCAGCCCTGCGGCACTCCCCTCCCACGTCTTGTTCGGGCTCACCGCCGGGAAGATGTGGTGATGGCCGAGATGTTTGCCCGCGTAGTACGCGGCGGAGTCCCCGGCCCAGATGACGAACAGCAGGAGGAAGATGGCGCCGACCCCGTTGTCGAGCTGGCGGATCAGGCTCAGGTGGCCGAGGTTCCAGGTCACGTAGGCCATGCCGAACAGGGTGATCGCCGTGGTGTGGATCGCCCGTACGCGGTTGCGCTCCAGGAACAGGATCCACGTGAGCATGGTGAGGGTGCAGAGGCTGAAGGCCGCCGCCGCCGACGCCAGGCCCCAGTAGAAGCTCAGGCTCAGCACCGCGGAGAACAGGAGGCCCACCGGGCGCTTCGCCTTCTCCGGCTGCTCCCGGAAGAGGTCGTAGTACTCCGACTGGGTGGCGAGGATGAAGCCGGTCAGAATGACCACGAACAGGCCGGGTCCTGCCCACAGGATGAGGAGCAGGACGACCGCGCCCAACGCGATGCCGGTGAGCAGTCGCTCCACGTGGCTCTATCTATCCCTATCCGGCTGGCGGAGCTGGTCGCCGGTGCGGCCGAAGCGCCGTTCCCGGCCCTGGTAAGCATGGATCGCATCGACGAACTCACCGGGGGTGAAGTCGGGCCACAGGGTGTCGGTGATGTAGATCTCGGCGTAGGCGAGCTGCCAGAGGAGGAAGTTGGACAGGCGCCACTCGCCGCTGGTGCGGATCATCAGGTCCGGGTCCGGATACGGGGCGGTCTGCAGGTGGGCGGCGAAGGTCGCCTCGTCGATCGTCGCCGGGTCGAGCCGTCCGGCCACCGCCTCGCTCGCCATGCGGCGTGCCGCCTCGGTGATCTCGCGTCGCCCGGAGTAGGAGAGGGCGAGGTTGAGGACGATGTCCTG
>Ga0210124_1001349_pt1 | contig 10701 bp, 8 predicted proteins | sample Muzzi_PWC_D2_FD_185554 | JGI IMG/M metagenome (GOLD analysis project Ga0210124, IMG submission 185554) | Wetland microbial communities from San Francisco Bay, California, USA, that impact long-term carbon sequestration - Muzzi_PWC_D2 (SPAdes) | ecosystem: Environmental > Aquatic > Marine >...
CTCGTGGGGCGCAAGGTGGCGATCACCGCCAATCGCCCGCAGACCACCCGCAACCGGATCACCGGCGTCTGCCACCGCGACGGGTTCCAGGCCGTCTTCCTCGACAATCCCGGTATCCATCGCCCGACCCACGCCCTCAACCGGATCATGGTGCGCACCGCCCTGGAGGGATTGGGGGAGATGGACCTCCTCCTGTTCATGGTGGAGCCGGACCGCACCCCCGGCGGCGGCGACCGCTACATCGCCGAGGCCCTGAGCGGCCTCACTCCGCCCGTGTGGCTGCTGGTCAACAAGATCGACACCGTGTCGCGCGGCGACCTGCTCGCCACCATCGACGCGTTCAAGGATCTCGCGACCTTCGATGAGGTCTTTCCGGTCAGCGCCCACACCGGCGACAACGTCGATGAGTTGCTACAGGCGGTGGGCCGGCGCTTGCCGGAGGGGCCCGAGTATTTCCCCGAAGGGATGGTGACCGACCTGCCGGAGGACTTCGTGCTCGCCGAGCTGATCCGCGAGCAGGTGATCCGCCGCCTGCGCGAGGAGCTTCCATACGGCGTCGCGGTGCGTCTCGACCACCTGGAGGAGGACGCCGATCGTCCCCTCACCCGCATCGCCGCGACCATCTTCGTCGAGCGCGAGAACCACAAGGGGATGGTGATCGGTGCCAAGGGGAGCGTGCTCAAGGCGATCGGCACGGAGGCCCGCCACGCCATCGAGCGCGTCCTGGGTACTCCCGTGTTCCTCGATCTCCGGGTGACGGCGTCGCCCAACTGGCGCAACGAGGTGGCGCGCCTGCGGGCCTTCGGCTTCGAGCCGTGAGGGAAAGCGGTCAGGGTTCAGCGATCAGCTGACAGCTACCCACTCACTCCTCCATCCGGTGCCGTTTGAGCTTGGTGTAGAGGGAGCGGAGGCTCAGGCCGAGGAGCTTGGCCGCGGCGGTCTTGTTGCCGTCGGCCCGGGCCAGGGCCGACGCGAGGTGGCGGCGCTCCAGCTCCAGCAAGGGGAGGAAGTCGCCTTCGGTTGGAGGCGGCGACCCTGCCACCGCCGACGTAGGAGGGGGCGATGGAAGATCGGCGTGGGCGTGTGCCCGTAGCGGCGGCAGGTCGTCGAGGGCGATGACGTTGCCGCGGGCCATGATCAGGCCACGCTCCAGAGCGTTGTGTAGCTCGCGCACGTTGCCCGGCCAGTCATGGGCCTGAAGGGCCGTCATCGCCTCGGCGGCGAGCCGCCGGGGTGGATCGCGCTGCGGCTCCTTGCGGCGCAGGAAGTGGTCGACCAGCAGCGGAATGTCGTCGCGCCGCTCGCGCAGGGGTGGGACCGTGAGGGTGAAGACGTTGAGTCGGTAATAGAGGTCGCGCCGGAACCGTCCCGCCTCCACGTCCGCCGCCAGGTCGCGATTGGTGGCGGCGACCACCCGCACATCGGCGCGGCGGCTGCGTGCCTCGCCGAGCCGCTTGAACTCGCCGCTCTCCAGCACCCGCAGAAAGGCCTTCTGCAGATCGAGGCTCATCTCCCCGATCTCGTCGATGAACAGGGTGCCACCGTCCGCCTCCTCGAACAGGCCGGTGCCGCCCTTGGTGGCGCCGGTGAAGGCACCGGGGACGTGGCCGAACAGCTCGTTCTCGAGCAGCGAGGACTGGAGCGCCCCGCAATTGATGGTGAGCATCGCGGTCTTGGCGCGCGGGCTTCCCGCGTGAACCTGATGGGCGACCAGCTCCTTGCCCACGCCGCTCTCCCCCAGGATCAGCACCGTGGAGTCGGTGGGCGCGACCTTGGCGATCAGGCGGCGCACCTCGACGATCCCGGGACTGTCGCCGACGATCTCGCGGTACGGGTCGTGGCGATCCAGCGCCCGGCGGAGCTGGCGATTCTCGCGGCGGAGCTGCAGCGCCTCGTACGCCTTGCGGATCACCCGCTCCACCTCCTCCACCTCGGCCGGTTTTTGCAGGTAGTCGTAGGCGCCCTGCTTCATGGCATCCAGGGCGGTGTCGACCGTGGCGTGGGCCGTGACCATCACCACCTCCGGCGGGTCGGGCCGCTGCCGTGCACGGCGCAGGAATTCGAGGCCATCCATGCCGGGCATGACGATGTCCGAGAGGACCACGTCGAACGGCCGGCGATCCAGCAGCCGCAGGGCCTCGTTGCCGTCGGTGGTGGTCGCGACCGACATCCCTTCGCGCCGGAAGATGCGCTCCAGGGTCTCCAGGAAGAGGGGCTCGTCGTCGAGGATCAGGAGACGCATGGAGGCTAGCGATTAGCTATCAGCGGTTAGCTGTCAGCTTATTGGGTTCGGCTGGCGCCGACTAATGATGGGCGGGATGTGTGCCATAGCACGTCGTTGCGAGTATGCGCCATCGCACGAGGTCACGAGTCGTGAGCTGATCGCTGACCGCTGAGAGCTGACCGCTATCCCGGCAGGTCGATGACGAACCGCGCACCGCCGCTCGGGGCGTCCTCGTAGCGCAGGCGGCCACCCTGGGCGCGGATGAAGTTGGCGGCGATCGCCAGCCCCATGCCCGCGCCGCTCCCCGGCGGCTTGGTGGTGAAGAACGGTTCGAAGATCGACTCCTGCATCGCCGCGGGGACGCCCTCCCCTTCGTTCTCCACCCACAGGCTCATCCCGGCCGTGGTGCGGCCCGCACCCACCGTGATGCGCTGCCCGGGGCCGGTGGCGTCGAGGGCGTTCTCCAAGAGATTGATCAGGGCCTGCTGGAGATGCGTCTGCATGATCGCGAAGCTTGGCGGCGGCTCTTCGACCTCCAGGGTCAGAGGTTTCTCCTCGGCGCGTGCCCGGTGGCGAACCAGCTCGACCGTCTCGTCGAGGAAGGCCTTCAGGTCGGCCACCTCCGGTTTGGACGGGCGACGACGGCTGTAATTGAGCAGCGCGTCGACGATCCGTTTGCAGCGCTGGATCTGTGAGCGGATGATCTCGAGGCTGCGCCCGGCCTCTTCCCGGTCGAGGTCGGTGCCGGAGCCACGGGCGAGCTGGCGCTGCAGATCCGTGGCGTTGGCCCCGATGATCCCCAGGGGATTGTTGATCTCGTGGGCCACCGACGCCGCAAGCTTGCCGATCGCCGCCAGCTTCTCCGCCTGCACCACCCGCTCCTGGGCCTGCTCCAGGGCCGTGGTACGCTCGGCGACACGCGCCTCCAGTGTGCGGTTCCACGAGGCGAGCTCACGGTTCTTGGCGAGGATCTCCTCCCGGGCGTTGCGCAGGTTGAGGAGCATCCGGTTACGCGTCTCGATGATCGCGCCGAGCTCCGTGACGGGGATTTCGTCGACGGGGATGAGCGACTCACCGCCTTCCTCGCCTGTGGTGGCGACGTTCGCCGCGACGATCTGCTCCACCGGTCGCAACACCTCCCGCACCAGATAGAACAGCACCACCAGAGAGGTGAACGCGCAGATCACCAGGATCACTCCGAGGGTGCGTACGATGTAGTGGAGGCTCTCGCGTCGCAGTTGATCATCCGGCTTGACCATGGCCAGCGCGCCATACATCTGCCCCATCTGGCGCAGGGGGATGAGGACGTAGCACCCGGATTCACCTTCGCCGGTGCGCGCGCTGCTGGGCATGGCGGCAAGGAAGTCGCGAATCGAAGCGTCGGGCGTCTGCGTGGACGCCTTGGCCGTGGTGGCCAGCAGCCGGGCGTCGGCGTCGTACAGCGAGGTCTCGGCCCCCACGACCGACGGCAGCTCCGCCGGCTGCGGGATGTCACCGCCCATGGCGAGCCGCTCCGCCAGCGCGAACGCGACCTCCCACGCCTTGGCCTCGGCCTCGGCGAAGAAGTGGACGCGCGCTTCCGCCCGGTTATGGAGGGTGGTCGGGATGAGAATGATCCCCTCGATCGCGAGGATCGCCGCCACCATCACCCCGACGATGCGGAAGATCAGCCGCCTCCGGGGTGGCAGGGGCGCGGTTGCCGACGCGGCGCCGGCGGATACCTCACTACTGTGCATGGATCACCGGTAGCCCCTCACCAGCTCACGTTTACCCGCGCCTTCTCGCCCCAGCGGTTCAGGTAGAAGAGGTGGCCGTGGTCGCGGCCGAAGCGGTAGAGATCCCCGGTGATGCGCACGTCGTCCGTACAATAACGGGTCAGCTCCTCCCAGCGTCCCTCGCGGAACCACTCGATCGCCTGCAGACCGTGGCCCGACTTCTTGGTGCCGAGGGTGGCGGCGGCCACCTTGTCGAGGCTCACGCGAAAGCCGAGCTCGCGCTGGATCTCGGCCAGGATGTCGAGGGAGGCGAGGCGTCGAAAGTCGCGCTCACTGTAGGCGCGTAGGACCGCGTAGTCGAAGCCGAGGGTGTTGAACCCGACCACCAGCTTGGCGGCGAACAGATCGTCGATCAGGTCGTCGACCGCCTCCTCCCGGTAGGCGGTGTACTTGCCCGTATCGAGGTTTCCCACCACCGCCACCGACAGCCCGAGCTTGTCGAAATTCCCGCGGCCCCCCACGTCGTCGAAGCTGCGCTGGGTCTCCAGATCGAAGGCGACGACGCAAGCGGCGGTGGTGCGCCGGGTGGCATCGTCGGAATCCAGGAACATGTCCAGTTGCATCGGGTGTCCTCGGGCCAGGTGAATGAGTCGGCGTGGCGCCAGGGTACCACGCCGCCACCGCCCCGTTTCACCCTCTAGGAGCGACCCTGGTCGCGAACCCGGAGCGCCCATCCGTCGTGGCGCGGTGCAACGATTCGCGGGCAAGCCCTGTCCGACGAGGGGCTGTCCCTCGGCGGTCGGGGATTCGCCTGTCGGAGCGGCCTTGGCCGTGGCGATTTTTGCCTCGATCCCGCCTGCGGTGGTAGCGTGCGTCATGCCTGTGACACCACTGACCCGCACCATCGAGCGTGTCGCCGTGATCGGCGCCAGTGAATGCACGGCAGGCCAAGCGACCCTGGCGGAGGAGGCGGGCCGGCGCATCGCCGAGGCTGGCTGGTCGCTCTACACCGGCGGGCTCGGCGGGGTGATGGAGGCGGCGAGCCGTGGGGCCCGGGCCGCCGGCGGGCGGGTGGTCGGAGTCCTTCCCGGCAGTGCCGCCCGTGAGGCCAATCCCTATGTGGAGATCCCGATCGCCACCGGCATGGGCCACGCCCGCAACGTCATCCTGGTGCAGTCCGTCGATGGTGTCGTCGCGATCGGCGGCGGCCCCGGCACCCTCTCGGAGATCGCCATCGCCCTGAAGGTGGGGCGGCCCGTGGTCGGCCTGGGAAGCTGGGAGATCCCCGGCATGGAGGTGGTCGATTCAGCGGCGGAGGCCATCGCCCGCCTCCACGGTGTGCCCGCCCCGCAGCCGGCCGACGAGTCACCGGCGGATGATCCCTTCATGGAGCGGCTCACGGCCCTGTGCCGGTCGGTCTCCGGCGTCGGCGGCGAGGAGCTGGCCGAGGCCCTGCGCACCTTCGACGGTAGCCAGGCCGGTTTCCTCGCCGTGATGCGCCAGCTCGGCAAGCACCACGACGCCCTCGGCCCCGAGGTCCTGCGCGACCTCGCCGACCTGCACCGTCTCTTTGCTGAACGGGAGGAGCGCGGCCGATAGAGTCGGTCGTGACCTTCGTCATCTTCTTTCCCGAGCCTGCGTGTGCCTGAAACTACCCCGCTGATCGCCGATGCCGATGCCTTTCAGGCCGTGGCCGCCCGTCTGGCCGACTGTCAAGAATTGGCAATCGACACCGAGTCCAACTCCCTGCACAGCTACCAGGAGCGGGTGTGCCTCATCCAGATCACCGCGTGCTATGCGGACGACACCCGTGAGAACGCGATCATCGATCCCCTGGCGATCGACGACCTGTCCGCTCTGGGCGCGCCGCTGGCCGATCCGCGGATCGTCAAGATCCTGCACGGTGCCAACTACGACGTGCTGTGCCTGAAGCGCGACTACGGCTTCACCTTCCGCAACCTGTTCGACACCATGATCGCGGCGCAGCTCTCGGGTATCCCCAAGTACGGCCTCGCGGATCTGGTGGGGAGCTTCTTCGGTGTCGCCCTCGACAAGCGGTACCAGAAACACGACTGGGCCCAGCGCCCGCTGACGGACGAGCAACGGCTCTACGCGATCCTCGACACTTACTACCTTCCCGAGCTGCGCCAGCAGCTGATCGCACAGGTGGCGGCACGTGGCCGGACCGACCAGCTCGAGGAAGAGCTGCTGCGGCTGGAGGAGCTCACCCCGGCGCCGCCCATGCCGGATATCCAGCGGGTGCGGCGGATCAAGGGAACGGCGCGTCTCAGCGACCAGGAGCTGCGCGTCCTCCTCGCCCTGTGGCGGTTGCGCGAGGGGCTCGCCGAGGACCTGGACCGGCCGGTCTTCAAGGTGATCAGCAACCAGGACCTCCTCCTCCTGGCGTGCGACCAGCCGCAGGACGCCGCCGCCTTGCGGCGCACCCTGCGGCCCCGTTCCCCCGCGGCCGGGCGCTACGGAAAGCAGGTCCTCGATGCCATCCAGCACGGCCAGGCAGACGACACCCGGGTGCAGGTGCCGTGTACGAAAGAGGGCAATGGTCGTCTCTCGCGCAGCCAGGAGCGCCAGCTCGTGCGCCTGAAGGAGTGGCGCAACGCGACCGCCAAGCGCGAGCAGATCGAGCCGGCGTTGGTGGCCAACAACGACCTCCTGCGGCGCCTCGCCCAGTCGCCGCCGAGCAACACCGTGGAGCTGGCGGCCATCGACGGCATGCGGCGCTGGCAGGTCGCGCGCTACGCCGACGCGATCCTCGCCCTCCTCGCCGAGCGTGAGGGCAACGGCGCGGAGTGAGCCGCGCTTCCCATCGGCAACCCCGCCGACGGTAGGGGCACGGCATGCCGTGCCCCTACGGCGATTCCAGTCGGAGCCGAATCCCTTCGGCGCCCCCATGTCGGCTACAGCTCCAGCGGCTCCACGGCGATCCCCTGGCCGCGCAGGTGGCTGACCGCGCCCTCGATCGCCTCGGCCGTGCCGGTGACCTGCACGGCCACGTCACTCCGGTCCGGGATCGTCTTGCAGGTGAGCTGGAAGCGATCGCGTAACATCGCGATCCACGGCTCCGCCGCATTGGGTTCGAGGTCGCCGAGGGTGAGGCCGAGGCTGATCATGGGTAGGACGTGGGCGGCAGGAGGTAGGTGGGGTGGGCCTTGCGGCGCGTAATGATTGTTGCAGATGGTAGGTCGGATCAAGCCGCGTAGCGGCGGATCCGACAATGGTGGGCGTCGGCTCCGCTTCGCTTGAGCCGACCTACCGATCGTGGATCGAATCACGAAACGATGTACTTCATCCCCCCACAGGCCGGGCAATCCGGCTGGCGTTCGACGCGCACCGTGTAGAAACGCTGGCGCAGACCGTCATAGGTAGTGAGGCGGTTGGTCGCGGCCGCGTCCGGGTCGGTGATGAGCTTCACCGCCTCCGCAGCCTGCTGGAAGCCGATCAGGCCGACGATCGGCGCGAGCACGCCGATCTCGCCGCAGGTCGGCTCATGGCCGCCATCGCTGGTGCCAAAGAGGCAGCGCAGACAGGCGGTGCGGCCCGGGAGGACCGCCATCCACTGGCCGTCCCAGCCCACGGCCCCGGCGTACACGTAGGGGATGCCGGCCGTCACGCACGCGTCGTTCAGGGCGAGCTTGGTCGCCGCCCGGTCGCTGCCGTCCACCACCACATCGAACCGTTGCACCAGGTCGCTCGGCGTGTCCGCCGGCCACCGACCCGCGAAGGTCTCGGTGGCAACGTCCGGACGTCGCGCCCGCAGGGCGCTCGCGGCGGACTCCGTCTTCGCCTGGCCGAGGGTGGCCATGCGGTGCAGGATCTGGCGCTGCAGGTTGGACAGCTCCACCCGGTCCGCGTCCACCAGCCCGAGCGTCCCGACCCCGGCCTCGGCCAGGGCCAGGGCCGCGGGACAGCCGAGGCCGCCGATCCCGACCACCAGCACCCGCGCCCGCATGAGCCTCTCCTGGATGGCGGTCGCCTCGGCCGCAGGTGCGATGAGCGGCGTCGCGGGCGGGCTGGATGATTTAGTCGAAGACATGGGGCGATGGCACGCGGTCGCACAACGTTGCATCCTAGTCCTCACGACCGAGCAATGGCACTGGCGCGGACTGGCCTGGCCCTGTCACCGCCTAAGACTTGCATGGAAAGGCAGGCTGTACGGTGAGGCTCCCGCACCCGGCGCCTTGCTCTACAAGCTGATCGTCAGACGCCACCCCCTGGTCATCGTCGTCCAACTGCTCCTCCCCGCTGCCCACCAGATTCAGTTCACCGTCGCTGGCCTCGGCTGGAGGGTCAGCACCGCTGCCCTCAGCGTCATGTGCGACGGCGGCATGGCCCTGAGCCGGCCTGGCTGATTCTGGTCCATCCTGACTACTTCCGCCGTCTGACTGGATTCAAGGTAGGGGCACGGCATGCCGTGCCCCGGCAGCGCCCCGTCGGCTGGGCGCCCGCGACGTGGCACGCACCCTCCGCCCCGCTCCGGGCTAGGCTCAGCCCGGGCCGTTGGGCATGTGGTCTTTCAATGGCGGCACGCGCGCGATCCCCGCGAGGGAGGGCTCACCGCCACGGGCGACCCCTGATGACACACCGCCGCGAGCCGGCGGCTCCACCATTCCTTTGCCCATGACAGAGCTGAATGAAACAATATGATGCACGTGCGGACGAATGCCGCGGGGTACTTGACCTCGATATTGATAAATCGCACGCTTCCGACCGCACCGAGACTGGATCCGCTTGCGTCGCCTGCTGTCGTCAATGAGTGGCCCGAGGGGTGTAATGTTTTCTGTGTCGCGCCTATCTATCTAGGTCAGGCCATTCGCGAGTCATCTCGTCATCGACGAGCCGAGGCCGTCGGCCGGACACCGGCAGCGGCATCCCAGGGAGGAGCCACCGTGATCACTCAGCGAGAAGTCCGCGGGGCAACGACCGAGATGGGCCATCCGGGAGCTGTCGTCGGGGCGCTGGGCCGGCGGTTGGCCGCCGGCTCCTTCGCTCGCGCCCGGACGCGAGCGCGCATCCAGGCGTGTGGCGGGCCGTCGACCCGTCCCAGCCGGGCGCTGTCGGCGGATGCATCCGTTCCATGGGATCGCCAGGGCCGCCACATGACGCGCCCTCGCCGCCTGGCTGACCACACTCGCGCTGCTTCTCTCCGCGCGGGTAGTCGGGGCGCAGAGCCCGTGTGGGACTTACTCGGTGCTCTACTCGGAGAGCGCGTGGCAGATCCAGACGGACACTTTCAACCCGCAGAACTACGTTGGTTTTGCCGCCACCTACACCGGCGGGAACAACTGCTACGTCGGATTCTATCGGGAGGCCGTGCCCCTGGGGACATACGGCCCACTGAGCACGTCGGGCGCGTCACATCACACCCAGAGCAGTAGCGGCGCCATTAACGACGGCCAGGTGGACTTCCGGTGGGAATACACCTGTGGCTCGGGCGGCCAGAGCCAGACCTGCGATACCATTACCCGCTCGGTCAACGTCGAACACTACGACGCTACGATCGACGTGGGTCCTCCCGTCTCGATTGACGACGGTCAGGGTAAATTTTCTTATTTGCGCTTTGACGGGACCGTGACGGGGCACTGTGCAGTGGGGAATCAGGCCCCCGTCAACTTCCGTATCGCCCGTCGCATCGACGATGGTCCATGGATCGGAATACCGGAGGAGGGCTGGCCAGCTTCATACAACACCGTGTGCGAAGGGAGCACTCCTTTAACTCTGTGGACGACCTCGGCACCGGAACCGGGGCCACATACGATCAGCTTCCGCGTCTATCCGATCCAGGGGTCACCGAGCTACCCCTTCCCGACCGACGAGGTCACCGTCCCCTACGATGTCTGTAAAGAACTGGACAACGACGGCGATGGTGTCAGCGGGTGCGTGGACTGCGACGACGACAACCCAAACGTCACCGGCCGCACGGACTTAGGGGAGTGCACGTGTCCGGCGGTTCCGCAGGTGGGAGAGCCCATCTCGCCGGTGAGCGGCCACATGACCCATGCCATTTCCCTCGTCACCGGCGACGGTGCGGTACCGCTCGCTCTGCACTACGACTCGACGCAAGAGCTGGATCGCGGGCTGGGAGTCGGTTGGCGGACGAGCTGGGATGCCGTCTTTGATGCGGTTCGGGGGACGGTGACCTACGAGGACCAGCCGCGGGTCCTGCTGACCACCCCGGAAAACCACGTACTGTCCTTCACCGGCGGCCCCGGGGGTTGGATCCCGCCGCCGGGCAGCGACCTGCAGCTGACCTCCCTGCCGGCCGATCAGTATGAACTCCGCTGGCCGGATGGCCGCAGCCGGCGGTACGGCTTGCACGACCCAAGTGCGGCGACCTACCGGTTGCTGGAAGAACGCGACCGGTTGGGCAACACCACCAGCCTCACCTATGATGCCCTCGGTCATCTGGAGACGGTCACCAATGCCTTCGGCCGCAGCCTTCACTTCACCTACGCGGGCAACCGACTCTCCAGCGTCGCGGACGACACCGGCGCCACCTACCAGCTCACCTATGATGCGATCTACCCGGACAGCCTGACCAACGTCGCCCTGGTCGGCGCCGGCGATCCCGGCTGGACGATGACCTACTCGCTCCGGTCGATCGATCCGGGGGGCAAATTCCGTTCCCGCTACCGCGCCCTCCTGGCGCGCCTCGACGACCCTCGCGGGCAGCAGGAGGCCCGTTGGGACTACGACACGAGGGGTCGAGCGATCCTCAGCGAAGGGCCGGGGGGAATCGGGGCTGTG
>Ga0210124_1001351_pt1 | contig 10695 bp, 9 predicted proteins | sample Muzzi_PWC_D2_FD_185554 | JGI IMG/M metagenome (GOLD analysis project Ga0210124, IMG submission 185554) | Wetland microbial communities from San Francisco Bay, California, USA, that impact long-term carbon sequestration - Muzzi_PWC_D2 (SPAdes) | ecosystem: Environmental > Aquatic > Marine >...
GCTCGCTGGCAGCATGTCACCACAGCCGAACTGTACCGGGGTATCCTGGAGAAACAGCCCTATGCGGTGCGAGGGCTTGTCGGCTTCGGGGCTAATATACTCCTCTCGCACTCCGATGGCGGGCGCGGGCGCGAGGCCCTATCTGCACTCGACTTTTATGTCCATGCCGACCTCTTTATGAACCCGACCGCCGAAATGGCCGACGTGGTGCTACCGGTTACCAGCGCCTTCGAAAGTGAAGGTCTCAAGATTGGCTTTGAGGTCAGTGAGGAGGCGCAATCGTTAGTACAGTTGCGGCAACGGGTGGTCAAGCCTCAAGGCGAGGCCCGTTCCGATGTTGAGATCATCTTCGATTTGGCGAACCGTCTTGGCCTTGGCGCTCACTTCTGGGATGATGACATCGAGGCTGGCTATCGCTACCAGCTCGAGCCGTCCGGCGTTTCGCTCGATGAGTTGCGTAAGAACCCGGGCGGGATACGAGTGCCGCTCCAGACACGCCACCGCAAGTTCACCGAGCAGAAGGATGGCATCTCCCAGGGTTTCGACACACCGACCCGGAAGATTGAGTTGTACTCTGAGACATTGTTGGAGTACGGCTATCCGCCCCTACCGGAGTATGAAGAGCCACTGATTAGCCCTGTTTCACGACCAGAGTTGACCGAGCGTTATCCCTTGATTCTCACCTGCGCCAAGCATACCCTATTTTGTGAAACGCAGCATCGGGCGCTGCCCAGCTTGCGACGGCGCGCTCTGGAGCCGGAGGTCGAGTTACATCCGGTGGCTGCCGCCGAGCGAGGCATCAGTGCCGGTGACTGGGTGAACATTGAAACGCCTGAAGGCAGTGTCCGGGCGCGGACACGGCTTGACGATACGCTAAAGCCGAATGTCGTTTGCGGCCAGCATGGCTGGTGGCAGGCCTGCCCAGAGATTGGTGCGCCCGGCTATAACGCCTTTGGGTCGGACGGGGCTAACTACAATCTAATTATCGGCAATGACGCAATTGATCCCATTAGCGGCTCGGTGCCACACCGGGCCTACCTCTGCCAGATCAGTCGCGCAGCTTGAGGATCCCGGTAATTAACTCTAGTTGCCACCTTACTTGAGTAACCAAGAAAGACACCCGGTTTTTACCTGATTACACCGGATTTATTGAAAATAGTGGCCCACTGTTAGATAGATTGAGGCCATATTTTGGAAAAACCGGGTGTCTAATAACAGGGTAGCAACTGGTTAATATAGTTTTAGAAAAAATATCTAGATGAGGAAGGATTAATGTCGTTTCAATTTGATGAGGAAATCAATCGAAAAGGAACCCACAGTCTCAAGTGGGAGTTTGTCCTTGAGGGCACCAAACTTATTTATAGTGACCGGGCAGACCCAAAAAGAGGGAAAAATGGCCTTTTGCCGATGTGGGTCGCTGATATGGATTTCCGCTGTCCACCGGCTGTAATTGAGGCTTTGGTGACTCGTGCCAAGCAGGGGGTCTTTGGTTACACGCTTCCGACTGCTTCTTATTATGAGGCTTTGACCAACTGGGTAGCCCGACGCCACGGCTGGATGATTGAGCCTGATTGGATTGTGCTGACACCGGGCATCGTACCAGCCCTTAATTTGCTGGTGCAAACCTACATCGCGCCGGGCGAGAAGGTATTGATTCAACCGCCGGTTTACTATCCGTTCTTTTGGGCTATTGAAAACAATGGCGGAGAGGTTGTATCAAATTCGCTGCTCTATGAAAACGGCTGTTGCCGGATGGACTTTGCTGATTTAGCCCAGAAAGCGGCTGATCCCGCCGTTAAAATGGCTATTTTATGCAATCCACATAATCCGGTCGGTCGGGTATGGACGCCGGATGAACTGGCTCAATTCGGCAAAATCTGTATGGAAAATAATGTCCTGGTGGTATCTGACGAAGCTCATTGTGATTTGATCTATAAAGACCATGCTTTCACCTCATTTGCCAAGATTGGTGATACCTTCCCCCAAAATAGTATTATCTGCATGGCGGCTAGCAAAACCTTTAATTTGGCTGGCTTACAGACCTCGAATATTATCATCCCTGATGAAGCCCTACGTGAGCAGTTTGCCGCGATTGTCCATCGTACTGGATTAACTCTGGCGAACGCATTTGGTATCATTGCGGCAGAGGCGGCTTATAATCACGGTGAATCTTGGCTGGAAGCAGTCATGGCTTATGTGGAAGACAATTATCGTTTTATGAGGGCTTACCTAGCCGAACATCTACCACAACTCAAAGTAATTCCCCCCGAAGGAACTTATCTGGTATGGGCAGATTTCCGCGAGTTAGGGATGGCCCCACCCGCACTCAAAAAGCTGATGATGGAGCAGGCACGGGTATATCTGGATGAAGGTGAACATTTCGGGCCGGCAGGAGAAGGCTTTCAGCGTTTCAATATTGCCTGCACTCGGTCATTCCTTAAGGAAGTGTTGGACCGGATCAGGACGGCCATTGATAATATAGCGTGACAGATTCATTATTATTGATAGGCCAGACTCTCTCGCACACTGATGCGGGTTGCGCCACGGGCCGGTAAGATACTGGCGACAATCGACAAAATCGTCACGATACCCAACCAATAGAGCATTCCGGCGGGTGAATAGTCATAGGACAGCTCACCACCCATAATGGCCGATAGGCCGTTGGTCAATAGCAAGCCCGCCGGGATGCTCAAAGGTAGAGCAATTAGCCAACTCAGCCAGCCCAACAACAGACCCTCGCCGACAAGCAGCCGGAAAATTTGTAGCGATGAAGCCCCAATGGCCCGCATCACCCCAATCTCTCGGCGTCGCTCCAACACGTTGATAGAGAGGACACCGCTTAGAGCTACACCTCCAACAACAGCAATCACCACCGCCATTCCGGCCAAGAGGTTCATGACAATGGTGATGCCGCCACTGAGAACCTCCTCGGTCAGTTCATGCGAGGTCTCCCAATCCCTGAGCCGGAGCTTGAACCCATTGGCCTCATAGTATTGTCGTAGGTCGTTGAGAACTGCTTTTTCACTGGCGGCATCTTCATGAGCAGTCTGAATCCGGATGGCGCTGGCCCGGCCCACCTGGTGAATCTCTTTGAGCAGCGTGTCACGCGGTACATGAACCGCATTCTCGTCAAAGACCTCAAACAAAAGGCCCACAACCTCCCAATGCGACTCCCTTTTAAGCGGGATATCTAATGTTACCCAATCACCGACGCCCACGCCAAGCTTTTCGGCAATCTCCTGGTTGAGAACCATAGTATAGGTATCGTCTGGTTGTAACCAGCGTCCAGCCCGCATTTGCGGTACGTATGTTAGGGTAGGAACAGGCAATCCCCGCACATCCGCCGATGGGTCATCATTGGTTTCAGGCTGTCCCATCGGGCGGAGCGTTCCCCCGGCAAAGCCCCACATTTCTACTGCTGTCACCTCGGGGTGGGCTAAGGCTATTTTTTCAATGGCGTCTATCCGCTCGTCATCCTGCAGGTTTAGGAAAACATTGGCGTCGAAGGTGCTAAATACGACATCACCATAAGTGTAAAGCAGCGAAGCCTGAGTATTCATAACCATCATAAAGACCAGGCCACTCCCTACCAAAGTAAGCTGAGTAAAGAAAACTCGTCCTCTGTTACGGAATGTGTTGCCGATAGTCAAGGCAATGGCTCGTGGAATGCCTCGCGCTTTTATCAATAGTCTATCTATTAACCCGGCTGTACCCCTCAGGCCATAGGTGCTAATGGCTTCTCGAACTGTAATCCTGGCCCCTAAGAAAATCGGGACAACAGCTACCACCAGGGGAGACAGCACAGCCACAGCCACCTGAACCATAATCACATGGGGCAAAATGACCAGAGGACCGGGTTCCATATTAAAGAGGCCAACCAGGGAAATGCGCAATCCCTGAGCGCCAAGCGCCCCCAATGGTACGGCCAGTAACAAAGCCAGCAAAGCATAAACAAAAACCTGGCGATAGTAAACCCAAAGAACCTGCCAAAATGTCGCCCCGACGGCCTTCATCATGCCTATTTGTTGGACCTGCTGGCTAATAATAGCCGAAATAGTGTTGTATACCAGGAACAAGCCCAAGGTTAGAGAAACAACGGCCAGGCTGGTCAAAAGGAAAAAGACTCCATCGAGATCATCCTGAATGAAATGTTCATCAGGGTCGGTCGTGCGTCTATTGTTTGGCAGGGCCGCGCCAACTTCAAAACCCTGTTTTTCCAGGTGGGCTTGCATATTATCGGCCACGCGAATGGCTTCCTCCGGCTCATACACAGGCATCCGGGCCATAATCCGGTTGAAGTTTGGTTCGCCGGTCAGTTGGGCGAAGCGCTCGCGGGTGGTGTAAAAAGTAGGACCTCCTCCAAAGGCGGGCGGAGCGACCATAGTATTGTAAATCACGCCCCCGATCTCGACCAGGTACTCTTTTTTATCAATCTCCAGATAGACCCAGTCCCCAACGTCGAGGCCATGTCCTCGTTCAACAGCAATGGTTTTTCGATGAGGCCAACTTCCACTATCCAGAGCAAACAGGCTAACCGTTTGCTCATTATAATCGTTACGGGCGATTAAATCCGTCGATTGCCAAGGATCGTCGGGGCTAAGTCGCCATTTAACACCCTCTTCCATCTGTCCTTCGACAGATTCGACACCGTTAAGGTTCTGCAAAGACTCGATCATTGTCTCATCAATGGCAGGGTCAACCCACATGCCAATCATAGGTGGGTTGGTTCCTCGCCAGACTCTAGAGATATCCTGGCTGATATATTGTAAGGCCCCCATCGTTGTGCCAATAGCAAAAGCGCCAATGGCGATAATCAGAACAACCTGTAGGGTGCGTCCTTTATTTTCCCACAAATCAAACCGGATTTTATGATGAATAACACTCATACCTTTGTCTCCTGCGGACTGCAAAAAGCTGCCAATGATATACAATACGCAGTTGATTTAAATACGTTGCAATTATCACCCACGTAATATCGTTACCTTAAGTTTAACCTGTTTCCAAGCTTTACCTCTTGCAATGCTTCTAATCTGTCCTGTAATAGATGAACTTCTTCATCAATTTGAACTGAGAGTTGGTTATAATCGGCCATATGGCTGGCTGATTGCTTGGTGAGAAGTTGCGAGTAGATGGTTCCCAGGGAGGAGAGGGTGCTCTCTATTTGAATTTCGGCCCGCTTGACCATATGTTGTAGCTGCTCCAACGAGGCCATTTGCTTTTTGTAGTTGTGCAGAGTTCGTTCTAATTCGGTTTTATTTGTGTGTTCCGTTTCTTCCGAGAGTTGTGTTTCCAGCGATTGAATAGCTTGAGGAACGCTTTCCAAATCCCGCTGAATTAGCGGGTCCTGCTGAATGTGGTCGGCGCGTTGAGCTAAAGCTTTAATGGCTTCTACCCAGGTATCAACCTGCTGCCTTAAGGGCGTTAGGCGATTTCGCACCTCACCACCAGGAGTACGCTTAACCATGCGGTCAATTCGGGTTTTGTAACTTTGCGCTTTATCCACATAAGCTTGAATCGCGGGACTTTTCAGTGGATATGTCGTCGCCATGCCAGCGTGTTGCGTTGGGGGCAACCGCATCATTTTCGCGATGGGTTTACTCGGCCATCGACTTACCTTTTCCCCATTTGATTTTCCTTTCAACAAACCGTATTCAGCCAATACAGCCTTTTCTTTAAGGTGAATAAAGCGCATAAAAGCCAGAAAACCAAATGTCATGAGAAAGATTGAGATGACCACAAAACAAGGGACAAACCATTCAAGAAAGTCATTCATTGTTTATTCATCCTTAATCATCTTCTTCATCCGGGTTAGTTTGTTTTTGGCTAAGTGCATAAATGACAATTAGGGCGAAGCCAAAAAACATGGGGAGCAAGCCAACCAATATCCAGGGGCCAAGATAGAAAGGAGGTGGCTCTTCAAAAAGAAAACCAATAGGGTAGACACCGGCGCACAGGGCCATGCCCAGAAACACGATGATGATACCCCAGCGTAAAGATTCTTTGCCATTCTTTTCTTTTTTCTGACGAAGCAATCCTCTTTCAGCCAGGGCGACGGTTTCTTTATAGCGCATGTAGCGCATAAAGGCGGCAAAGCCAAAGATAATCAAAAAAATCGAGAGGGTAACAAAGCATGGTACAAAGAATTCGAGAAAGTCATTCATGATTTTCTGTGTCTCCTATTATAAATAGAAGTTACGCAGTTGAAGCTCAAAGTGGGTCTGCCCACAGGGGGCCTTTGGCTCTGACCCACGTCACCGGCCAAATTGTCGTTGGTTTGGGTCAAGTCGGCGGTCACAGACCGCCTCCGAGCCGTCAAGTGCGTAATATCTAATAAAGTTAAAATTCCTGCTTTAACTGTTTAGACTGGATTGTGACAAAAAAGTTTCATTCTCAACAAAACTCGTATAATAACCTAAGTTGCTACCCTTTTGTTAGACACCCGGTTTTTCCAAAATACAGTCCCAATTTATCTACCAGTAGGCCATATCCTCAATAAATCTGAGTAATCATGCAAAAACCGGGTGTCTTTCCGAGTAACTCAAGCAAGGTGACAACTTGAGTTATAATACTGAAACCTTTTGCCGCTAAATTGGTCTAACTTATGAAGGGGAATGCGGTGCAGCCAAACGAAGTAGAGCTTATTCAGCAGGCCAAGACAGGTGATACCAAAGCCTTTGTTAAACTGATTGTCGAGCATCAAAGTTTTGCCTACAATTTAGCTCTACGAACTCTCGGCGACCCTCATGAAGCTGAAGATATGGCTCAAGAAGCGTTTGTCAGAGCCTGGCTGGCCATATCTCGCTTTCGAGGACGGGCCACGTTTCAGACCTGGCTATACCGTATCGTGGTCAACTTGTGCTATAATCGTCTGCCTAATCTGCGCCGCGAATTGGCTGCGGAAGGTGATGAAAAAATCGCTAATGTTCATGACGGGCTTTCTGCCAATCCGGCCACCCTGGTTGAAATTGATGAACAACGTGCCTTTTTGCACCGGCAAATTGAGAGACTACCCGAAAAGTATCGGCTGCTGATTACCTTACGGTATCAGGGGGAACTCACTTATGAAGAAATTGCCCAGGTTTTGGACGTACCTTTGGGAACGGTCAAAACAGGAATCTTTCGGGCGCGGGCGCGTCTGAGAGAAGCTTTGCGTAACTTTGAGGAGTAAGTAGCATGAACAACCAACATGATATAAATCACATCACAGATGCAATCATTGATGATGCGCTGAAAACTTATCCTCTGGCCAATCCACCGGATACCCTTTTACCAGCCATTATGACTCGTATCGAGACCCTATCCTCTGCCCCTCGTTTTCGATTAAGCTGGTTCGATTACGCCATTAGTCTATTTGGAGCCGGTATGGTAGGGCTGGTTTTCCTCTTGTGGGAGCAATTTTCATTACCGACATTTGTCTGGTTCCAGGCTCAAATCTTAATTGGAATACAACACCCCGGTTTATATTTTCTTTGGATCGCTCTATCAGGCGGCGCGGCTTTGACCATTATGGCCGTATTTGTTGCCCTGGGAATTTTCTCCAGGTTCGATTTTCAACCTACGGCTGACTGGTAGTGTCATTTCATTTGTAGTGTTTGGCGATATTGTAAAAGCAACGTTACTTTTTGGGCGATTTAGGCTAAACTAAGCTATAATTGACCTTTCAGTTGTCCATAAGCTACTATATTGTCCATATTAAAATGAGGTGTAGGGGCGTTTGGCAAACGCCCAGATTTGCCGGATGGGGTGGGCGAATGCCATTCGCTCCTACAATTTAACCCGTCAATTTAACATTGATACAACATTACTGGCAAAACAGAACAACCTTTCCGATTTGAGGTGACTTTATGAATGATTTGCTAAAAGAGGCGGCTGACCGCGCCAGCCGCTATCTTGAGAACTTAGATGACCATAGGGTTTTCCCCTCACCCGAATCCATCAATCGGCTAACCCAATTTGATGAACCCCTACCGGAGAACCCGACAGATCCCAAAACCGTTTTGGCCCTACTTGATGACAATGGCTCACCGGCAGCGGTAGCCTCGGCAGGAGGGCGATACTTTGGTTTTGTGACCGGCGGCTCGCTCCCGGCCTCACTAGCGGCGAATTGGCTGGCTGGGGCCTGGGACCAGAACGGGGTGTTTGTGGCAAGTTCACCTATTGGGGCCACCCTGGAAACCATCGCCCTGCGTTGGCTGCTTGATGCGTTAGGCTTACCCCCAAAGGCTGCGGGTGGCTTTGTCACCGGGGCCACAATGGCGAACTTCACCGGGTTAGCGGCGGCCCGCCATGCAATATTGAAAAAGCAGGGCTGGGACGTTGAAGCGCAGGGCTTATTTGGCGCACCACCCATCACCGTTGTGGTGGGTGATGAAGTGCACGTCAGCCTTTTGAAAGCCCTTAGTTTGTTGGGCTTGGGGCGTGACCGGGTGATACGAGTGCCTGTCGATGGTCAGGGCAGAATGAGAGCCGACGCTCTGCCCGAACTCAATGAGTCGACCATTGTCTGTATTCAAGCCGGGAATGTGAATACCGGTGCATTCGACCCGGCTCAGGAGATTTGCGCGGCAGCGAATGAAGCCGGAGCCTGGGTTCACGTGGATGGCGCCTTTGGTTTATGGGCAGCAGCCGCACCAAAACGTGCTCACCTGATGCGTGGCGTGTCCGAAGCCGATTCGTGGGCCACCGATGCTCACAAATGGCTCAATGTACCCTACGACAGCGGCCTAGTTTTTGTCCGTAATGCGGAACATCTGCGTGTGGCAATGTATGGCAGTGCGGCCTATCTCATTCAAGGCGATCAGCGTGAACCTTGCCATTATACCCCAGAATTTTCCCGACGAACCCGTGGCGTCGAGATTTGGGCGGCACTGCGCTCTTTAGGCCGGGCTGGCCTGGCCGACATGATTGAGCGTACCTGCCAGCATGCGACACGTTTCGCCGAAGGTCTGACCGCAGCCGGGTATCAGGTTCTCAATAAGGTTGACCTCAACCAGGTACTCGTCTCCTTTGGCGATGCCGAGACAACCCGGCGGGTGATTGCCGGGATTCAAGACGATGGCACCTGCTGGTGTGGCGGCACCGTCTGGCAAGGACATACGGCTATGCGTATTAGCGTATCCTCATGGGCCACCACGGAGGCCGATGTTGAGCGCAGTTTGGAGGCAATGTTGCGCGTTGCCGCCCAGGAGCGGCGTTAGCGGCGCATTCTCCCACCTTCGACCGGATAATAGGCTATCGATAACGAACGGTACTAGAGGAGCAAAATTAGCTCCTCTTTTTCCTTTATGTTACAATATTGATAATCCGGGGTATTTCTCTTGATAGAGAACGAGCATATTTATGGATGATGTAAAGAAAATTTATCTCTCATGGAGTGATGTTGACAAGCTAATTAGCAGCTTGGTGCCTCGCCTAGAAGCCTACGCTTGCGATTTGGTTATTGCGATTACGCGGGGGGGTATCATTCCTGCGGCCATCATGGCGGAACGGTTAGCTATTCAACAAGTTTTGGTGGCTTCGGTGGACTTTTACGAGGATGAAGAACACGACCTCGATTGGCCGGTTTTTATGCAGTTTCCTGCCGATAGCTTTTTACGAGGTAAACAAACTCTTATTGTCGATGATATTTGGGACCGCGGTAAGCAGATTGTGAATGTTACAGAGCGAGTCAAGCAGGCCGGGGGCCGTCCCTTATCAATGGTACTTCATTACAAAGCCCACCGCTCGGATTTTCCAGACAAATCCCCCGATTTTTATGCCAGTGAAACCTCAGATTGGGTTATCTATCCCTGGGAAGTTGAGCGGGGTGCGATAGGGACATAACTCAGCTAAAAATCTTCAATCTCCTCCAGACCGACGGCCATCAAATATCCCCGCGCCCGCTCGGTTTTGGGGTAGCGATTCACCAACTCCCAAAATTTTGCCCCATGATTGGCTTCGACCAGATGAGCCAACTCATGCACAATCACATAATCGCGGACAAAGGTGGGCATCGTTGCCAACCGGTGCGAGAGGCGGATCGTCCCATTGGTCGGGGTGCAGCTGCCAAAGCGGCTATTCTGATTTGTCACCCACTTGATAGATTTCCACTTCAGCTTGCCCTTGAAGTATTGGCGGTTCAGCTCCTGTGCCCGGCGATGTAAAGTTTCATCATCCAGGCCTGATTTAGCCTGTTTTTTTTGCCAGCGTCGCTGCAATTTTTCAATGATGGGTTGTAGCTCGGTATTGCTCATATTGGCCGGAGCCTGAACTACAAACTGCCCTTCGACTACACGGGCGCTGACCGTTTTTTTGCGTCGCTTGCTACGAATGATTTTTGTTTCCATAGAATGCCAATATTAACCATATATCCCAAATATATTGGGTAAATTTGGGATATATTTGGGATATATTTGGGATATGGGAGTGAGTCCAATAATTTAAGACCCATCTTCGCCAAGTAACCCGACGTTTGAATGATCGCCTAAGGTAAATTTATAAGCACGAGGCCTCATGGGAGAGCGATGAAGCACAGCGTTCCGGCCAATCAAGCTATCTTCGATGCGGCGGTTGATATTGCGAATCTGGCTGTGTTCCAGCACAATGGAGCGAGCAATTTCGGCATTTTCAACCAGGCAGTGATGATAGATACTGGTAAACGGCCCCACATAAGCATTCACAATGCGGGTATCTTTGCCGATAATGGCGGGGCCGCGC